>Ga0075014_100000452_pt1 | contig 10975 bp, 10 predicted proteins | sample AleBraG_ABR_2014_FD_71472 | JGI IMG/M metagenome (GOLD analysis project Ga0075014, IMG submission 71472) | Freshwater sediment microbial communities in response to fracking from Pennsylvania, USA - Alex Branch Run_MetaG_ABR_2014 | ecosystem: Environmental > Aquatic > Freshwater > Creek >... | reverse complement strand
TACACCATATTGCCATCAAATTATATTAAAACCTTCACCAACTAAGGCATTCTGCAACCGCTTGATTCGCTCAGCCATGGCATCTACTGTATAGGTTTTTGATGGTGCTATGCCCCAAATCGGTTGCGGCCACGCGGCATCATCAGTAAACCGCGCAATATGATGAATATGAAGTTGACGAACTACATTCCCCAAAGCCGCCACATTCATTTTATGCGCATCAAATAAACTGATCATGACCTCCGATAAGCGACATGACTCACGCATTAACTGAATCTGATCACTCTCATCCAAGTGATGAATTTCAAACACATCTTCGCGCTGCGGCACCAGAATGCACCAAGGGTAATTAGCATCTTTACTGATTAACAATAAGGATAAATCGAATTTACCGATAACGACAGCATCTTCAGCCAAACGGGAATGGAGTTCAAACATAAGCTTTTCCTATAAGAATGGCGCATCTAGCAATTGGCTTCTGTACCAATCGCTTCGGGCACCGTAAAATAAGCAACCTTTCTCTTTTCCATTATAGCCACTTTATAAAGAAGACAATCTATGCGCTCCAGCCGATTTTTAATTGCGACCCTAAAAGAAACACCCGCTGATGCCGAAGTCATTAGTCATCAATTAATGTTACGCGCCGGCATGATCCGCAAACTGGCCTCAGGTCTTTATACGTGGTTGCCACTGGGTTTACGGGTATTGCGCAAAGTGGAAAATATTGTGCGCACCGAAATGAACAAATCCGGCGCACAAGAAGTATTGATGCCCGTTGTACAACCCGCCGAACTCTGGGAAGAGTCTGGCCGCTGGCAACAATATGGCCCCGAGTTACTGCGTATCAGTGACCGCCACAATCGCGGTTTTTGTCTCGGGCCAACCCACGAAGAAGTAATTACAGATTTAATTCGCGGCGAAATAAACAGTTACAAACAGCTGCCCGCGAATTTTTACCAAATTCAAACAAAATTTCGTGATGAGGTGCGCCCACGCTTTGGCGTTATGCGTTCACGTGAATTTATTATGAAAGACGCCTACTCGTTTCATAACACCACAGAATCATTGCAAGAAACCTACGATGTTATGCATCAAACTTATTGCAATATTTTTACGCGTTTAGGTTTGGAGTTCCGTCCCGTATTGGCCGACACAGGTTCCATTGGTGGAGCATTTTCACATGAATTTCACGTATTGGCCGCCAGTGGTGAGGATGCTATCGCCTTTAGCAATGGCAGTGACTACGCCGCCAATATCGAAAAAGCTGAAGCACTACCTCCCGCCACACCACGCCCTGCTCCACAGCATTTACTGCAAGAAATTGCTACTCCAGGCGTGCATAGCATTGAAGAAGTATGCGCTTTCTTAAAAGTATCGTCAGCGCAAACACTCAAAACCTTAATTGTGTTGGGTGAAGTGCGTGAAGATAAAACTCAACCATTAGTAGCACTGGTAGTTCGTGGTGATCATGAATTGAATGATATTAAAGCCGAAAAGTTAACTGGTGTTGCGTCCCCACTCACGTTTGCACCTGAAGCACGAATTAGAGATGAATTGGGCGTTGGTGTTGGCTCTCTCGGACCAGTTGGACTGAATATTCCAGTTATCGTTGATCACGCTGCCGCTCATGCCGCTGATTTTGTGTGTGGTGCAAACAAAGATGGCTACCACTTAACCGGCGTAAACTGGGAGCGCGATGTAAATGCACCGCTGGTTGCTGATATCCGCAACATAGTTGCTGGCGATCCCAGTCCTTGCGGTAAAGGTACGTTAGAAATTAAACGCGGCATTGAAGTGGGCCATATATTTCAATTAGGCACCAAATATTCTGAAGCCTTAAAGGCGCGAGTGTTAGATGAAAATGGTAAAGAGCAAACCATGATAATGGGTTGTTACGGCATCGGCGTAACACGAGTTGTGGCCGCCGCAATTGAACAAAATTTTGACGATAACGGTATTATTTGGACTGATGCAATAGCACCATTTCATGTAGCCATTGTACCTATCAATATGAACAAATCTGAAGCTGTGGCAACGAAAGCCGAAGAAATTTATACACAATTACAAGCGGCTGGCATTGATGTATTGTTTATGGATGATGAAAAAGCTCGTCTAGGCGTACAACTTGCAAATACTGATTTGATGGGTATTCCACATCGTATTGTGATTGGTGATCGCGGTTTAGAAGCAGGTAATATTGAATACAAAGGTCGTCGCGATGCGGAAAAACAAGAAGTGAGCGCCAATGACATAGTCGCCTTCTTAAAAGCAAAAATTAAACTGTAACTTTTCAAAACGTGGATCACTCATTGAGTCAGCTCAAAATGAGTGATCCACCACCAAGCCTCCGTTAAATTATTCAGCACTAATAAACTACTCGTTTAAGATTATAAAAATATAGCCACAAAGATTTTAAATTTTTATGCCACATTTCTTGAGAACCGCTCCATAAAACCCGTAAAACGGTGCATACCTTCCATGCAATAACCTTGTAGCCTGCCTTGATATTTCATATAGTAGGCGCGATGTTTTGTGGTTGATGAGGGCCTAGCTTCTGCAACATCATTACTCATGCGCATTAGCATGTTTTCATTTTTTAAGGAGTGATCGATATGAAAAAACTTTCTATATTACTTATCAGCTTTATATCCAGCTGCTTCTCCATTCAAGTCTTTGCAAACATTGATGTAGCACTCGGTAAAACAGTCACTGAAAATGGCACCTTTGGAACCAGTCCGGGTTCTTGGACCTATTATCCACCAGCAGCTGGCTCAACATTAACAGATGGCATACTAGAACCTGAAACGGAACTTTGGAACGCGAATAGTGTTTGGTGGAACGGTAGCGAAAACCCCAATAACGAGATTCTTATCGATTTGGGTTCTCTGTTTAAAATTGATAGCTTTACTGTTCAAGCAGATGATAACGATACATATCGCGTGGAATATCGCATTGGCGCAGGCAGTTGGACCACTGCTTTTGACGTTCCAACTGTGCCCTCATGGGGATTGGTAACTCGCTCAATTGATTTAGCAACCCCCATTTACGCCGACGCTTTGCGTTTTACGGCAACAGGTGGTGACGGCTATTATGCTGTTTCTGAAATTGAAGCTTGGGGCGATAAAGCACTTTCTTCAGTTCCAGAACCTCAATCATTACTCTTACTGTTATCAGGCTTAGCAGCACTTGCCTGTGTAAGACACCGTAACAGCAAACAAGTGTAAATTTAAAAGCCCAGAGTAAAATAAATTTACTCTGGGCTTTTTTAATGGGATCAAAAGGGTTTTCAAAACTAATCATCCGTTGCATTAAAATGTGCAATCTCTAACGCTAATTTTTTACTCACAGTTTCAGGCGATCCAGTGTTTTTTGCCAAAATGCTATAAGCCACAGGTACGACAAATAAAGTAAAAAAAGTAGCCACAATAACACCAGAAATAACGACCACACCAATCACAAAACGTGTTTCGGAGCCCGCACCGGATGACACAACTAATGGGATAGCACCCGCTACCGCCGTTAGACTTGTCATAATAATTGGACGCAAACGCGCTGAGGCGGCCTCCAATAAAGCTTGCGTAAACTCAACACCGCGATCGCGCAATTGATTAGTAAACTCAACAATTAAAATACCATTTTTGGCCGCTAACCCAATCAACATAATTAAGCCAATTTGTGAATATAAATTCAGAGTACTACCCGTTATCCATAACCCCATTAAACCGCCTGCAATCGCTAAAGGTACGGTTAGCATAATAACAAAAGGATGCACATAACTTTCAAACTGTGCCGCCAATACTAAATAAGTAATTAAAATCCCCAAGGCAAACATAAAAAACATTGAACCTGTAGAATTTTTATAATCACGCGACATACCGCGATAATCCACCGTCGCATTGGGCGGCAAATTGTCCTTAACTAATTGATTGAGATAATCGAGCGACTCTCCTAATGTTAGACTGCCTGATAATCCGGCCTCAATCGTTAAAGAACGAATACGGTTATAACGATTCAACCTACTGGCATCTGCTACTTCAGTAAGCTCCACCAAACTGGTTAAAGGAATTAATTTTCCACTGCGGTCTGAACGCACATACATGTTCTCTAAACTATTTTTTGTACGTTGCTCATCGCGCTCGCCCTGCACCAGCACATCGTACTCCTCACCTTGATCAATATAGGTGGTGACTTTACGTGAGCCCAAGAGCGTTTCTAAGGTGTGCCCAATCGTGGTTACACTCACACCTAAATCAGCGGCACGATTGATGTCAACATGCACTTCAATTTGTGGCTTAGTTTCTTTGTAATCCCAATCAATGTTTATCAACCCGGGATTTTTTTCGTTAATTTTATCCAATAAAATGTCACGCCATTTAGCAAGATCTGTATAAGTTCCACCTCCTATTACAAACTGCACCGGCTTACTTGAGCCCGAACCAAATCCCTGCCGCATAACAGGTGCTGCGGTAACTCCCGGCAAATCGCTTAATTTTTCACGCACCTCATCCATAATGACAAAACCATTGCGACGCTTTCCCCAATCACTTAATGCGATAATCGCAATGCCGCTGTTAAAACTTTCAAACGTGCCGTAAGAACGAGGAGCACGCACCATCAAACGTGCAATTTCACCTGACTCCACATAGGGCATCAGACGTTTTTCAATTTCGGCCATATACTCATCCATGTAGTCATAACTGGCGCCTTCAGGCCCATTTACCATAATTTGAAAATTACCGCGATCTTCACGTGGTGCATACTCGCTAGGAATAAATTGCAGCAAGCCGAAACAAGCCAATAACATAAAAGCGAATACACTTACAGTAATCGATTTTTTACTCAAACTTTTTAAAATTATTTTTTTATAGGCATCACGTAAACGATGCATGTTGATGTCAACAGCCTCAACAAAACGATTGCGATTTGCTTGCTTACGCAATAGTTTAGAGGCAAGCATTGGAGAAAGTGTTAACGCAACCACCGCTGAGAAACCTACCGCCGCGGCCATGGTAATTGCAAACTCGGAGAATAATCGCCCTACATCACCTTTTAAAAACACAATAGGAATAAAAATTGAAATTAAGACCAGTGTCGTTGCAATCACTGCAAAACCAACTTCACGTACGCCATCATAAGCAGCAAGCAATGCAGGCTTACCTTTTTCCTCAATGTGACGAACAATATTTTCCAAGACGACAATGGCGTCATCTACCACCAAACCAATTGCTAACACCAAGGCCAACAGTGTCAGCATGTTCACAGAAAAATGCAGTGCAGCGAGCACAGTAAAAGTAGCGACAATCGAAACAGGCACAGCGACTGCCGGAACCAACATGGCTCTCACGCTACCAAGGAAAATATAAATAACAAAGACAACTAAAATAATGGCCAACACAATAGTGATATAAACTTCATGAATAGCACGCTCAATAAAAATGGCGCTATTGTAACTGTCCTCAATGCTCATCCCTTTCGGCAAAGCTGAATTAAAACGCGCTTGTTCATGCTTAACACCGCGTGCCACATCTAAAGTGTTGGCCGTAGACTGCTTAATAATTCCTATACCAACTTGTGCAATTCCATTACCGCGAAACAAGTTCCGATCCTCGACGGTGCCTTTTTCAACTTTGGCAATTTCACCCAAGTGAACTAAATGACCGTCCTTTCCTTGCTGTACAACCAATTGCGAAAATTGTTCTGCATTACGATAAGTTCGCGCCATACGCACAGTAAATTGACGCTCTTGCGATTCAATACTACCTGCAGGCAACTCCACATTCTCGGCACGCAACGCAGCTTCAATATCGTCAACACTTAAATCGTGCTCAGCTAATTTTTCGCGATCAAGCCACACACGCATGGCATAACGCTGCTCGCCGCCAATACGTACACGCGCCACACCTTCCACTGCAGAAAAACGATCTACCACATAACGTGTGGCATAATCTGACAACTCTGGAACTGACATATTTTCGCCAGCTAAACTCATCCAAATAATAGCGTCATCATCAGAGCTTACTTTCTGTACTTCTGGTGCAGTGGCTTCAATCGGCAAAGATGCGACAGCACTGGATACCTTGTCACGAATATCATTCGCGGCTGCTTCAATATCATGATCAACATTAAAGGTCACCGTAATATTAGAAACACCATTTTCACTGCCCGACTCCACATAACGTATTCCTTCTACACCGGCGATACGATCCTCCAGTGGCTTAGTGATTCTCGTCTCTACAATATTTGCAGCGGCGCCAGGATAGGTTGTACGTATGGAAACAATAGGAGGATCGATATTCGGGTATTCACGCAATGACAAACGATCAAATGCAATAATGCCAAACGCAATCAATAAAATAGAAATAACCGAAGCAAATACTGGGCGACGAATTGAAATATCCGAGAGCATCATAACTATTTGCCCGCTTTTTGTTTTTGTTGCAAGAGTTCAGACAAGGTTTCGGATTTTTGATTAGGGTCATTAGATTCTTCTGCAAGAATACTCACCGCTTGATCAGCATGAATTTTTTGTAACCCATGGGTTACGACTTTCTCACCCGCAATCAATCCGCTCACAACCTCAACCTGACCTCTATCACGTTGGCCGATTTTAATTTGGCGACGCTCGGCAATCCATTGTGATAACTTCGTGTCTTTTGCTGGCTGCAATACAAAAACAAAATTGTTACTGCCTACTGGTACTAGAGCCGCCTCACTAATCACCAATGATTTACGGAGATCTGTATGCATCACTACAGACATTAATAAACCTTGTTTGAGTTCGTGATGACTATTATCCAAATAAGCGCGCACTTTTACCGAGCGAGTGCTTTCATCGACTTGATTATCAATACTGAAAACTTCACCGTTAAAAATTTTATCGGCAAGGTCATGACTTTTCGCTTCAACAGTAAGACCTTTGCGTAAACTATTTAAATGTAGTGCAGGCACGGTGAAATCTAACTTCATCCTGCTATCATCGTTTAAAGTAGCGATTAATTGCCCGGGGCTTATTAAGGTGCCCTCACTCACATTACAGATACCCATTACACCGTTAAAAGGGGCAACGATAGACATATCTTTAAACCGAGATTCTAATGCGGTATAACGGGCACGAGCAGTTGTATATTCACGAGCTAGTTGATCCAGCATTGACTGCGATACTGCACCCGTTTTTGCCAAGGCTTGTGTGCGCTCTAATTGCCGCTTAGCCTCTTCAACAACTAATCGTGTCTCTTCCATTAATGCTGCCTGTTCCGTACTCATCATCTCAACGAGAACAGTACCTTTGGTGACACGCTGACCATCGTCAAAATGAATGCGAGCTACTGTTTGTGTGACTTTTGCTGTAAGTGCAACGGATTCATTGGCATGCAGATTTCCCAAAGCCTCAATCGTATTTTGTAGATTGCGCTCGGCGACAGACTGCACAATTACGCCCAAAGGTCTTTCGAGATTATCGATTTTTTGTGCGAAGCTGAATGAAGCAAAGAATAAAAAAACACAGGCCATCAGGCGTGTTAAAAAAAGCAGAAACATAGTGAATCTCAATAAGTTGATTGTGCGCAGATCACCGCATAGCCGGTATAATTTGCGAAAGCGCACACTTGATGTAGCGCTATATTATCGTTTTAACCCTTATTTCACCTGAGTTTAACATTTGTTTACCCATAGACCTATAAGGGCGAAAGTTATTCATTTAATTACAGATGCACCTAAAAACCTTAAGGATTTTTTAACTGTTTAAAAACATACTGAATTTGATCCGCAGAAAAACCTCTTGCTGCCAAAAAACGTATGCGCTTGGCTTTTTCTTTTATATTCGTAGAGTCCTCACAACCGAACTTTTTAAAATAGACTTGCAAGGCCAATTCGCCCCAATTCTGCGCCTCATTAAGATAGTGATTAATAATATTTTCAGTAACGCCTCTGACTTTTAATTCTTGCTTAATGGCTATAGTACCTTTCCCTTGCCGTTGGCGCATTTTAATGTACGCTTCAGTAAAACGTTCATCACTCTGCAAACCATCTGAAATTAATTTGGCAACAACCTCATCTATATCAACAGGCTGTTTAAATTTTTTCGTTAATTTTTCTTTAAGTTCCTTAACACTATGTTCACGCATTGCTAATAGGTTCATCGCAGCGAAACGAATAGTTACTGATGTTATTTCTGTCGTTTCCATAAGAATTAATTATTTTATGTAGATAGTAAACCGATAAATAAAAATGGCCGCTTATGCGGCCATTTTTATTGGGCTTTGAATCAATTATTTAACCGGCGGAAATTGCGCAAGCACTTCTTGCAACGCACTGGTTAAAATTTCACGCTGTTTCTGAGGTGACAACCCTTTATTTAGGCGCTTCTCAGATACGCCACGCCAAATAGGTTGCTGAGTTTTAGCATCAACCATATCTATAATTAGACTGCCTTGATTATAAACTTGCAAAGGATTGCCTGGATGATAAAACAGTGGCGACGGATATCTATATCCACGCCCCCAAAAACCGTAGCCATAAAGATCGTCATACGCGCGAGGATCTAATTTCTCCTCCATAACAACGTGATAACTCACATAAAAGTCCGGTAATGTATCACCATGAGCAACCTGATAATGCTTGGAAAGCTCAGTATTCAACAAGGTATGAATGTGACTTAACGTAAAAGGTGATATTAGAATATTTTCTTTACTATCAGATCTAGTTTCTTTTACTGAGAATGTTTTTAATGCTGCAAAATTATAGCTGATCTCATAATCTGTAGAAACATAGGGCTGAGTAGTACAGCCCACTATTAATAACGCAGCAAATATAAGCACTGTAAAACCTAATCTTGCCATTGCAAACCTCTCATTTGATTGGTGAATCATTAACTATGTAATTTGTCCACAACCAAGAACAACCCCAGTCTAAAACAATTACCTACTCTAGGGTGCAGCATACTCACACTGTAAATAGCACGCAACTATGCAACCCATTGAATTCACAAAGTTTACAAGAAGTTTGCACAATTCTTTTGTGCTCGACTTCATAGCCCCGAGAAGAATCAACTAATCTGATAGCTCAATCTCGTCGACTGCCTCTGAACCCCCTGCACTTAAAGACAACGCTGGCGATTGCAAAAGCTCAGAGCGAACCTTTTGTTCCAGCTCTTGTGCAATTACAGGATTTTCTTGCAAAAATTTCATCACGTTATTTTTACCCTGACCTATTTTATTCCCCTGATAGCTATACCAAGCACCAGCCTTATCAATTAAACCCAATTTAACACCGTAATCGACTACCTCTCCCATACGGTTAATACCGCTACCATAGAGAATTTGGAACTCAGCTTGCTTAAACGGAGGAGCAACTTTGTTTTTCACGACTTTTACACGGGTTTCTGAGCCAATAACTTCTTCGCCTTCTTTTACCGCGCCCGTGCGGCGAATATCCAAGCGTACTGACGCATAAAATTTAAGTGCATTACCGCCAGTGGTGGTTTCAGGGTTGCCAAACATGACGCCAATTTTCATGCGGATTTGGTTAATAAAAATCACCAAACAATTAGCATTTTTAATATTACCGGTAATTTTTCGCAATGCCTGAGACATCAGGCGAGCTTGTAAACCTACGTGATGATCACCCATCTCACCTTCAATTTCAGCGCGTGGTGTTAATGCAGCCACGGAATCAACAACCAGCACATCTACCGCACCTGAGCGCACCAACATATCGGTAACTTCCAATGCTTGTTCGCCGGTGTCTGGCTGAGAAATGATGAGATCCTCTACGTTTACACCTAGCTTCGCCGCGTAAATGGGATCAAGAGCATGTTCCGCATCAATAAAAGCACAATTACCGCCTAAACGTTGAGCTTCAGCAATTACCTGTAGTGTCAGAGTCGTTTTACCTGATGACTCAGGACCGTAAATTTCAATAATGCGGCCTCTCGGCAAGCCACCAATACCTAGGGCAACATCAAGACCAAGAGAGCCCGTTGAAATAGCAGGAATAGCGACTTGCTCTTTGTCACCCATTCGCATCACCGTACCCTTACCAAACTGACGCTCAATCTGAGCTAACGCAGCTTGCAATGCCTTCTCTTTATTCGCATCCATTTGACACCTCAACGTAAAAATTAATGATAAGACAATAAGTTAGGATTATACGCTGAAACCACACAGTGGATTTTGCTCAGCTATAGACATAGCGTACAGCAAAAATGCTGTACGTGCAAACAGCACTAGCATTATATACAGCTTTATTTTTATCTTTATGCGTCCTGTTGTCCCGCAATAATTAGGTTTCATACTTTTGACGTCTAATCCCACATTAGCACTGCGTGTTAGATGCAGTTTATGGCAAAAAAGCGTGTTAAAGTGGTCACCTTAGACACATAAAATATTAATATGTATGAGTATGCACTATTAATACTGCCAATCCTCATAGGCCAATGGTAATTTATTCAGCAAATTCCTGTGCTCACGCCACTCGGGTAGGAATTTATCCATGTATTTGCGGAATCGGTCGTTGTGGTGGCACTCTAGTAGATAAACCAGCTCATAAACTAGGATGTACTCCAAGCATTCAGGTGGTTTTTTAACGAGTTCGAGGTTTAACCAAATACGTTTAGCTTCAATATTGCAGCTAGCCACATGTGAAGGCCCAAAGTTCAATTGAGCCGAACCAGTTGCCGGCCTACGAATTTGATTTTTGAAAAGGTTTAACCGTATAAAATATTGAAAATACTTTATATCTATCACATTTTCGTCAATGGTTTTAAATCGCATGGTGCTGGTGTTCATGTACAGTGGCAAATGCTCTTCACCCACAAAAGCAATTTTTTCATCAAAACGATCTACTGAAATACCCAAACATGCGATTAATAAATCACCTGTATCTATTAAAAAATACTTATATGCGCCAAAAGCCTCTTCTTCAGAGATGTTTATAATGTTGAAGTTCATGTGCATATCGAAGCACGAACTGGTTCAAT
>Ga0075014_100000451_pt1 | contig 11001 bp, 17 predicted proteins | sample AleBraG_ABR_2014_FD_71472 | JGI IMG/M metagenome (GOLD analysis project Ga0075014, IMG submission 71472) | Freshwater sediment microbial communities in response to fracking from Pennsylvania, USA - Alex Branch Run_MetaG_ABR_2014 | ecosystem: Environmental > Aquatic > Freshwater > Creek >... | reverse complement strand
TCCGCGTCCTCGGCGGCCTCCATCAGCGCGCGGGTGGACCTGTACTCGATCCGCGCGCGCCGCTCCGAGTCCAGCGCCCAGAACGTCGCGATCACGGTGCCCGTCTGCGGGTCCCGGCGGACGACGTAGCGGTACCAGTCGTCGTCGCCCAGGTTGTCGCGCCACACGGGCCAGTCCTCGCCGTCGCTCGCGACGATCGCCAGCATTTTACACGTCCGCCGGGGAAATCACGGTGTAAGAATTGCGCCAGATCTTGGCGTTGACGACCCACTGGTCGGTGTAGTCGGATCGATCGCGGACGACGGCGTCGCCGGGACGGACCTTCTGCAGGTTCTTGAGGCCGTCGACGGTCTCGCCCCAGGCGCCGCACACGTATGTGCTCTCCGCATCCCTGAACATGTCCGCAGTCGCGATGAAGAACTCCACGGCGACGTCCGCATTGGGACTGCACACTATCCAGCCCTCCGCGTCGATGGACGTCACGTCGTACTTCTTCAGCATCGCCGTCGCGGTCTGCTGCCACGCGTCGTTGGACTCGCCGACGCACATCATCGCGTCCGGCGACACCGGCTCCTTGCCCTCGAGGGTCGTCACCAGGAACTGGCCCAAGACGCTGCGATCCACGATGAGGTTGATCATCGGCTTGGCGCGGATCTGCTTCGTCTTCTTCGCGACCGCGCCCTTGAAGTACTGGATGGTGTTCAGGACGGATGCCATCGCGCTTTGTCTGCGAGACCGTCCGCGCTCCCTTTACGTCCTCAGCAGCGCCACCAGCAGCAGGATGATCAGCACGGTGATGCCGCCGCCGATCAGGCCGTCCGGCGTCGCGACGCGCTCGACAAGCGCCTTCTGGTCGCCCTCGACGTACAGCTCGTAGACCTGTCGAAGGAACTTGACGTACTCCTGGAAGACGGTCGACAGCGGCGTGTTCCACAGCGACGACGCGTGCACCGCGCGTCGTCGGTCGTCTTCGGATATCCGCTCCGCCACGCGCAGCGCGTCCTGCTCGTGCTTCATCAGGCTCTGGTACGCGTCGTCCACCCCGTTGGTGACGTCCTGCACGGACTGCTTCAGCTGCGAGTACTCCATACACACAGCGCGCGATTATTGCGGACGCCGGACTGGCGGACGCGGCTGGAAGGGCGGTCTTGGCGGCGGACGCTCCGTGTTCGAATCGAAGGCCCTCGCCAAAGGGGAGTCCGACGCCCGAAGCGCCGCTACCGCCGCGCGGAATTGCTCAGCGCTGATCTGCGGCATGGGCGGCAGGTCCCCGAGCCGCGACTGGTACGCGTCCAGCGCCTTCCGGCGGCTGCCGTCGTAGTCGCGTTTGAGGTACTCCGCGCGCGCTTCGGCGGCGTTGATCACGCAGCGTCCCATCCTCGTTACACGACGCGCGCACGCATTTTTTACGCGCATGTGTAGACAATGGCGAAACGGAGCGCCGGCAACACGTTAGCGCTCGTGGGATTGTCCATAGTCGTAGTTCTAATCCTCATTTGGGGGGGGTCGGTCTTGATGCACATTTCGATGACCGGTAACTACGGGGGTGGGGCAGCGCCGGATTTCGACTTGGTCAGCAGGGTGGCGAGCGAGACCGCGGCGCAGACCGTCAGGGCGATGCAAAGCGCGGGGGGCGGGGGGACGGCTTGGGCCGCGAACGCCGTCCTAGCTGGGACAGTGGTCGCTTTCGCCGGGCTCAGCGGCATCAGACGCGCATAAATTCGCGCACGTGTGCAAAGATGGGCAAGAAAATTCAGCTCGCGGAAGAAGTGTTCAAAGTGATCGCGTACACTATTTTTTTCGGAATCGCGGGGTTCATCCTCTTGATCATGATCGGCTCGATGGTGGACGGCATGATGCGCGGAGGCGGCGCTGCTGACCCTGTTCTCGCGAGTCGAATCGCGAGCGAGACGGCGGCGCAGACCGTCAGGGCGATGCAAAGCGCGGGGGGCGGGGGGGCTTGGGCCGCGAACGCCGCGCTCGCGGGGACCGTGGTCGCTTTCGCCGGGCTCAGCGGCATCAGGCGCGCGTAAAGCCTATACCTCTTGTCAGGAGTCGGGCCGCATGCACAACTCCATCTCGTTCGACGTCGGCACCGTCCACCTGGGAGTCGCTGCCGCCAGCGTCGCGGAAGACGGCCGGGCCACGCTTGAGTGGCTCGACGTGGCGGACATCTCAGCGTCGTGCGGCGACCGCTGCGTCGCCAAGCTGTGGAGATACCTGGACGAGGTCATGGCGCTGCTGGGATGGTCGCGGTACACCGCCCTCATCGAGAGGCAGCCGAGCAAAGCGTGTTCCCTCATGCGGACCGTGGAGCTCGGCATAAGGCATTACTTCCTCATGAGAGCGCACCGCGGGCCGGACTCCGTCGTCGTCAAGTCGGTGTCTCCCAGGCGCAAGCTGGCGGCGCCTGTCGTTTACGCCGCGGGCTCGTCGTCAGGCCAGAAGTACAAGGCGCGCAAGAACGCGGGCGTCGCCGAGGCGGCCGACGCGTTCGCGGACCTGTCCGAGGTCCGCGACTTTCTGATGACCGGGAAGGGCGACGACGCGGCAGATGCCGCGCTGTACCTCATCCACTTCGGAGGCGCTCGGCAGTTCGTCGGCATGTCTGAACATGCGCTGCGAAACGGGCGACGCAAGGCGGCCGCGAAGCAGGCCGAGCTCGAAGCCAAGGCTGCCGCAGCGCAGGCTGCGCGCGACGCAAAAGCTGCTGCTAAAGAGGTTGACAGGCGCGGAAAGGCCGAAGCCGCTCTGGCTGCGCGCGAAGCGAAGGCCGCGGCCAAGGCCGAAGCCGCTCTGGCTGCGCGCGAAGCGAAGGCCGCGGTCAAGGCCGAAGCGAAGAGTCAGCGGCAGCGGCTCGTGGACGCGCCGTCGCCCGCCGAGAGCCCCGAGAACGCCTCCGTCAGCGAGTCGACGACGACCAGTTCAGCGGGCGGCAGCAGCGCGGAGTAGCGCGCCCGGACGCCGTCGGGGTACTCGCACCCCAGGCACTCGGCGTTGACGCGGCAGCAGCACAGCCCGTACAGGACGTCGTCCGGGCATCTCGTCCGGCCGACGTTCGCGGCGAACAGCGCGTTCACGCGGCGCTCCATCTTGTCAGTTTGGTTGCGAGTATTTAAGCCGTCTACTTCTTCGTAGTCTTCCCGGGCTTCTGCGTTTTGCCGGCCGTCCGGGTTTTGCCGGCCGTCGGCGTTTTGCCGGCCGTCGGCGTTTTGCCGCCGACCAGAGGCGTCCACTTCACCGAGTGCGCGGTCGCGACCTTCTCCGACATCGAACGCTTTACCCCTGCCGTCCGCGATTACTGGACGACCGCGTATCCCGACAGCGCTCGCACGCGCGCGAGCGGCGCCTTGTGCGCGCCGTCGTGGCACGCCTCGCACAGCGTCATCAGGTTGGCGGGATGGTTCATAGACACCGTGCCGTGCTTGCCGTCCACCGCCTCCGACCGCGGCTTGATGTGGTGCGTCTCGGCCGCGGGCGCTCCGCACGCCTCGCACTTGGACACGACGACCTTTGCGTTCCAGCGGCTCTTGCGCGGCGCCGAGCGGCCGCAGCTTAGCTGCTCGCGCGCCAGGGTCGCGTCGCGGACGAACGCGGCGTCGAAGCCGAACGCGCCCGCGACCGCGATGCCGTAGCTCGGGTTGCACGGCCCCTCCGCGATCCTGCGGTCGTACACCAGCCCCAGCGTCGGGTGCACGCTCATCGCCATGTGGCACACCTGCAGCCCCGGCGTCTGCAGCAGGCCGGGGTGGTCCGTCAGCTCGTGCAGGTGCGTGGTGACGAAGGTCTTGGAGCCGGCCGCGCCCAGGCGCGCGATCGTGGTGCCGACCAGCGCGGTCGCGGAGCGCCACTCGGTGCTGCAGCACAGCTCGTCCGCGAGCAGTACCGAGCGCGGGCCCGCCGCGTTTAGGGCCTCCCGGATCTCGACGAGCTCCGCGGTGAAGGAGCTCAGCCCGCGCTGCACGTCGTCCGGCGTCAGGATGCGCGTGTCCAGGCGCTTCCAGGGCGCGATGCGCAGGGCGTCCGCCGCGACGAACATGCCGGCCTGCGCCATCACGATCGCCATGCCCACGCCCTTGATGCAGCACGACTTGCCGACGGAGTTTACGCCATACAGCAGCACGTGGCGGCGGGACGCGTCGAGCGCGAGGTCGTTGCGCACGTAGTGCTCGCGCGAGTAGCCCTCCATCGCGCGCTCCGCCACGGGGTTGCCCAGCCCGCGCGCCACGAAGTCTGCCTCTGCCGAGTCCGCGTCGACCGTAGGGCGCACGTGCCCGAAGCGCAGCGCGTTCTTGGCGCACGCGTGCGAGACGTCCGTCCGGCGCACCCAGTCCGTGAGCGCCTCCATGTCGCGCGGATCGACGCTGACGAGCGCGTCCGTCCAGGCGCGGCCCTGCTCTGCCACCATCGCGGCCGACGCGGCGCGCATGCGCTCGGACGCCGCGTCCAGTGCGGCGCTCGTCAGCCGGAAGCCGCCGGAGTACGCGGTGCTCCGGAACTCGGAAGGCGCGCCCCCCGCGGCGTTCAGTCGCGTCTTGGTCAGGGACAGCCTGTACGCGCCGTCTGCGGTGCAGTCCAGCCTGGCGTCGGGGTGCAGCGACGCCCGGATGCGCTCCATCTCGGCGCGCAGCGCGTCGACGTCCTCGGACGCAGACATGACGCCGTCGTCCGCCGGGAACAGCACCGGCGACTGCGGGTCGTAACCCTGCAGGCAGTCCAGCCACGCGCGCGCAGCGTCCGCGGCTTCCTTCGCGTCCCGTTCGGTCGCGCACAGCAGCGCCGCGCGCACAGATTCCACCAGGCGCGCGGCGTCCGCTAGCGGGTAGGTCGCGCTCACGGTCTGCCTTGCCGCGCGCTGCAGGTCGCCCGTCTTGGCGAGGAGACCCAGGAAGCGGTCGACCTCTTCCGCGCCGGCGTCGACCAGGGTCTGGACGCGTTCCAGGGCCTCGACGATCGCGCGCGGGTCCGTCATGGGGCTGTGCAGCGAGTGTCGGAACAGCCGCCTTCCGGGCGGCGTCGCGGCGCAGTTGAGCATCTTGTCGAGCTCCGGGACGCCCAGCTGCCCGGCAGCGCCCTTGGAGAACGACAGCACGCTGTCCGCGTCGACGACGTGCGGCCGGGGCAGTCGGGTGCCGTACTGGATGGAGTGTCGCCGGGTCCAGTTCAGCAGGTGCGCGAGCGCGTCGCGCGCCAGCGGACGGCTGCCGAGCAGCAGCGCGTCCTCGACCAGGTAGCCGCCCTCGCGCCCGAAGGCGTCGCCCAGCAGGGCCTCGGTCTCGGCGTCCCCCAGCCTGGCGCTCGGCCTGCGGTCGTGGAACATCGCGTCCAGGGGGCGTTCCGGGCCGCCGGCGCCGCAGATGAGCGCCTCGGTGACGTTCCTGGCGCGGATGACCGCGAGGACGCCCGAGTAGTCGTGCGTCTGCGCGACGACGGAGCAGCCGGTGGCGACGTCCATGAGCGCGGCACCCACCGCGCCGTCCGCTCGGAAGAACAGGCAGCACGCGTAGTTGCCCTCCTTGGCGCCGTCGGGCCGCATGGCGGGGCTGATGCAGCGGCCCAGCCGCCTGACCGCCGGGCTCGCGGTGCCGGGGACCTGCTCGCCCATGCACACGGTCCGGCCGGCGTCCAGCAGCGCCGAGATCTTGTCCTCCGCGTGCATGGGGAATCCCGCGCCGTGCGGGCTCTCGCGCGTCGCGGGCCCCGGGTTCCCGCGCAGCATGGTGGCGAGGCCCATGATGTCGCGCACGTCGCGCGCGCCCGCCCCTCCCACGCTGTCGCGCCCCGACGCGTCGCGTCCCCAGTACACCTCCCAGAAGCTGCCCACCTGGAGCAGCAGGACCGCGGACGGTCCGTGCAGCTCGGCCGCCTCGGCGTGCAGTCTCTCGTATTCTGCCAACATGATCGCTTGCAGACGGGGCCGCTCTGTGTTTACGTCGCCATCAAAATTTGACGGACCGCGTGGTTCTGCGGCAAAGATGGAGGTCTCGCTCACGCTCTCAAACGGATCGACAGCGGTCGTCGTCGTCGACACCTCGGACTTCGACCCGAGGGTCAGGACCTTCGGTGGAGATTACATGAAGGTCCGACTGTCCGACGGATCGTTCTTCGTAGCGCACGACCACGCGACGGAAGCCCACCACGGCCTGACGATAGGCGTGCCCTCCGGACTGACGCTGTCGCTGGTCTACGGCCGCCCGACCTACGAGTCCGAAGTGGTGACGGACCAGATGGACTTCGGCGACGAGGACGAGCATCCGCAGCTGTATTACAAGACGGCCAGCGTTGGCGACAAGCACACTATAGAACTCAGAGCGGCGGTGGCCGCGCCCGCGATGTACGTCATGCTGGAATTCATGGAAGCGCGACAGTGACGCTCGACAGCGGCACGACCCAGTAGTCTTCGCAGTCTTCGCAGTCTTCGCAGTCTTCTGCATCGTTGTCTTCTTTCTCATGATGTACCGGCGCCGGCTCATCTGTCTTGGGTGCCTCCGCGCTGCGAACGCGCCGGACCTTGAAGTAGCAGTTCAAGACCACTCCCAGCATGACAAGCGTCGCGACGGTGGGCAGGACTAAAACGCAGATGAACTGCGCGTTGGACATCCGCATTGTCACGAAACAGCGAAGCACATTGTCCGAAAACTGAATGTAATGTGTTATCGGTTTCTATCTCGCAACGCAGCCGATGTTTCAAGGGAATCTGTATCCGATTCTGGGCAGGGTCGCCGCGCTTGTGCGAAAGAAGGACGACCCGGAAGACAACTTATGCTGCATGTGTGGCGAAGCAGCACAGCAGCTGTTCTACTCGGTACAACGTCATCCATTGTTTCTCGACGCATTCCTTGTTCGACGTCTATGCGTGCGACGAGTACGCCGCGAAGGATATCGTGTTTCCGGATGGATCACGGGCGCGCATTGACAGCGTCCAGCGCATGAACGACTGACTGCGGTCCTGCGGACCTGCGGACCTGCGGACCTGCGGACCTGCGGACCTGCGGACCTGCGGACCTGCGGACCTAGACCTGGACCTGCAGACCTGGACCTGCGGACCTGCGAAATGAGTTGTAAAAAGCTGCACCGCTCCCCGAATCAGTATCGTTTGCCTCTGCCGCTTTATGTTGCCGATTGCCGTCATGAAGTCTCCTTGCAAAGAAAACACGAACACGCGTCGGGCGCTCCACGTCCTCCTGAACCGCGAGATCGCGATGCGGCAGGAGCTCAAGCCGCGACACATCCAGGGCGCGACGCTCGTCCGCGTCGCCGTCGCCGCTGGCTTCAAGACCGGCGACCTCGGGGCGCGGGCCCTCGGGCTCCGCGGCGACCTGCAGGCCATCATCCTGCGCTGGGGGCACAGCGCGCGCAGCCTGCAGCTCTCGCTGACGTGCTGCCCCGAGCGCCGCGAGATAGCGGCGCAGTGCGGTCCCGACGTCATCGCGGACCACATCTCCGCGGCCGTCCCCGGCGTGCAGCCAGGCGTTCCACCACTCGTGGACGTCCTCGCGCACACCGGCGCCCTTCGCACCGTGTCCGTCGACTGGCTCCGAGCCAAGATGCAGTCCGACTACTGGTTCGCCTACTCCCTGGACCGCGGAGGCCGCCTGTCGGGCCTCGACGCGGAGTGGCTCAAGGCAAACTTCCGCGACGACGATTCGCTGTCCTTCGCGCTCGCGGCGGGCGGCTTTTTGAAGCGCAAGGCCGTCACGCAGCAGTGGCTCGCGGACAGCATCCGCTGCCCTCGGGTCCTCGCCAAGACGATCCGCGAGCTCGACGTGCCCGTCGCGCCCGAATGGGCTGCCAAGATCTTCTCGTCGTTCCACGACTTCGTGACGCTGACGGGCGACGATCTGACGTTCGAGGCCATGATCGAAATGCACTGGCAGTGGTACCGCAAGCCGGATCGCCCGCCCACCGATCTCGCGCTGGAGATCATCGAGCTCAACCACAGAGCTCCCGCCGCGGTGTTCCGGGACGTCGCGACCGTGTTCTACCACCTCCAAGGCGTGCCGCTGTCGGTCATGGAGGACGTGATCGTGTCTTGCGACGAGCTCACGGGGATGGAGCGCTTCCTGTCCGCGCACAGACGCGACGACGGCGACCACGAGGCCTGCGAGCGGGCGATCGCCGCCTGGGGGTGGCACGGCGACGCGGCCACGGTGCTCGCGGTCGCCGTCTCGCCGTAGCCGGCATAAAGGCCGGGCGTCTGAATCAGAACAACCGCTCTCGATGGACCTGCTGGAGGGCCTGAAGCCGGAGCGTCGGCCGCGCGAGCCGAGCCACGGCCCGCGCAGCCAGGGCGGCGTGGACGAGTTCTACGCGGCCGAGCTGCAGGCGCTGATGGACCTGCCGTCCATGTCGTGCGCGTTCGCGGACGTCGACGACCGCGCGCCCACCCTGCTCCGCGCAGTGCACGTCGCGGCCAACCCCGGGCTGGCGGCGTACCCTGAGAACCGCCTCGCCGCCATGTTCTCGAGCTACCTCCTGGAGCTGCGCGAGACGTACCGCAGCGTGCACAGTCCCGGCAAGCGGCCGTGGCCCGCGTTCATGGAGGCAGCGCAGAGCGGCGAGCCCGCAGCGCAGGACTGCGACGCGATCTACGCGATGACGCGCGTGCACGTCGTCGGCCGCGATTCAGGCGGCGTTCTGATCGGCGAGTTTCTGGCGGGCGCCGACCTCGCGACCCCCGTCCTGCTGGGCGACGGCACACGAACGAAACTGATAGACGTCCTGCCGCCCGTGTCGCCGCTGCCGCCGACGTTGCGTGGCGCTGCGCTGGCGCGCGCGTGCCACAACACCGCCTGCCGCACGCGAGTTCAGGCGGCGTCCGGCTTCCGACGGATGACGCGCGACGAGCAGCTGTCCGAGGCCGCGCGACGGAGCGCCGAGATAGCGGACGCGCGCAAGCGGCCCTCTCCGGTGTAAAACGTATCGTGTAAGCAGGGACGCAGAGTATGGCGTCGCTATCCGAGGCGGTCCTCGACAAGTTCGAGATCACGAAGGTTCTGTCCATCCGCATCCAGCAGATCTGCAACGGCGGCGCGCTGTTCGTGCAGCGCAGGGACAACGAGACGATCCCGGACGCCGCGCAACGCGAGCTGGTGGAACGCAAGACGCCGCTGGTGCTCGTGCGCACCATGCCGGACGGCACCAAGCGGCGGTACCGCGTGCGCGACATGCTCGTCAGGAGCGACCTGCTGCAGCCCACGGGACAGCACGTCTGAAACATTTCTGCGCGCTGGTATAAGCGATGACGAATCCGCTGGTGACATGGCTGCCGGCGACAGCGGCCGCCGCGCTGCTGATCGCCGCGGGGTATGCGATGACAACCGACGCCGGGGACGCGGGGCGCGTCGCGGACGCCGATGACGACTTTCCGCGGACGGAGGAGCCGGACGAGCTGGCCGCGGATCACGACGACGACGGCACCGAGATGCTTGCGGCCATGGAGAACCGGCTGGTCCACGCGGGCAGGATCCTGACGACCGCGAAGGACGCGCAGCCCACCAAGGAGGGGCTGAAGGCGATCAAGTCGATCAACTGGAACGCGTCCCAGGACCTGCTGAAGCTGCGCCGAATGAAGAACAACGTGTCGGACGAGGTGTTCGAACGCGGAGACAAGATCGCGCAGGAGATCTCGGACAAGTTGCGCCAGGTGCAGGCGCTGTGGGAGACCGCGAAGAAGCAGAGAGAAGCCGCTAGGCAGCAACCGCAGCAAGCGCCTCAGCAAGCGCAGCAAGCGCCGCGAGCTCCGTATCAGGCACCGCAGCCGTACACGCTCCCGCCTCAGGCACCGCAGCCGTACACGCCTCCGCCGCAGCCGTACACGCCTCCGCCTCAGGCACCGCAGCCGTACACGCCTCCGCCTCAGGCACCGCAGCCGTACACGCCTCCGCAGAGCTCGCAGTACGACGACCCGGAGCAGCTGGACGAGTACCGGGGAGAGGACGAATGAAGCGCGTTCAAGGCTCCGTGAAGACGACCAGTGGCTCTTTGATGCCGCCCTTCGGAACCGGGGGCTGTGGTTCGGGCGTCGAGACGTGGTGGTAGAAATAGACCGCTGCCATCATCGCAATCAGCCACAATATGGACACCGTGACGTCGTCCGAGCGTTCGCGCAGGCCCTCGATTACCGCGGCCAATGTCATCATGTCGCCTTGCTGCACCAGCTGCTCTGCGCGCCCTTTATGCCGGGGCGTAAAGGCCAGACCGACTGGACGCAGCCAAATGCAGACCGACGCCCTGGCGCGGCTCGTCGCCGCGGCGTCCGAGCGGCGCGAACAGCAGGAAATGATCGCGCAGTACTTCCGCTTCAGCCCGGAGGACCGAGCGCGCGCGGCGGGCGATCTCGACGCCGCTGGCGCGCCTTACGACTACTCGGCGGCCGTCGGCGCCGCGGTCCGGGACATCGCGGACCGCGTTCCGCGCGACCGCGCGCTGACGCTCGTGATGCCGTGCTGCGGAATGGCTGTCGCGGAGTGCGCGACCGCCGTAGGCGTCCGGCAGACGCACGACCTGGCGGGCGTGGTCATGATGGACCGCTGTGTCGACGGCTTAGACGAGACGCGCAGGATCCTGGGCCGCGATCTCGTCGTCCTCCGATCGTACGGCGAGCTCGCGAACTTCGTGCGCGGGGCGTGCGGTTCGACCGTCGTCGTCGGCTTCAACTGCATGTCGCGCGACGCGTGCATCGACCGCGATCACGAGATTTTCCTGCAGGAGTGCGCCGGGAACCCGTCGGTCCATCCCGCGCTGCTGAGCTACCGGAGCGACGCGTCGCGTCCGTTCCGGAACGAGGACGGCGCGGGACGGGCCGTGGTCCCGTGGCACGACGTTCTGGAGCACGTACTGGAATCCCGACAGCACGAGTAAGGATGTACAAGCCGGTGTACGTCGACTGCGCCGCGATTCGCGCGGACCCGAAGCGCCTCGGGAAGAAGGCGATAGCGCTCGTGAAGGACTACGTGACGCACCTGAACGAGACGTGCTTCCCGTACGCTCCGCGGACCT
>Ga0075014_100000446_pt1 | contig 11075 bp, 16 predicted proteins | sample AleBraG_ABR_2014_FD_71472 | JGI IMG/M metagenome (GOLD analysis project Ga0075014, IMG submission 71472) | Freshwater sediment microbial communities in response to fracking from Pennsylvania, USA - Alex Branch Run_MetaG_ABR_2014 | ecosystem: Environmental > Aquatic > Freshwater > Creek >... | reverse complement strand
GCATCCCAACAAGCTCCCTGAATCCGCGGCCGGCTGAAACTCTTGAATTCCCCGCGTTTCGGGTCGTAGTGCCGTGCCACTTCCACCAGGGCGAGTTCTGCGGAGCCGATCACATCGTCGGGGGTGAACCACGGCGGCGCTTGGTGGGCGATGTGCCGTGCTACCACATGAACCCAAGGGAGGTGCTCTACGATGCGGGCATTGATCTCGGGTAGGTTCATGAACGCTCCTCGGCTTCAATGAGGGCCAGTACGGACTCTTCCAAACGGCGCCCCGCGCTGAGAATGATTTGCAGGTCCCCATGCCGGTTCTCAGAGATGACGAGACCCCGGAGCCGTTCCCGGATCAGTTCCACTTCGCGGAGGGCGGAGGCGTAATTTCCTAAACTATTCGGAATTTTAGGAACGGGGGCGGGTTCCTTCGCCAATTCCGGCACGGGCGGAAAATAAATCGGGTGGTTGCCTCCGACTTTAGCCACAGGACGGCTCCTTCTGTTCACTCGGGAGCGTGGCGCGGATCTCTTGGGGTATGGCTTCCCAGTGCAATACGAGGGCCTGCCGGAGTTCTTGGCTGGCATCGTACAGCATCTTGCGTTGTAGACGATATTCTCGGATGTTGCCGCGTTTGACAATTTGCGAGAGTATCCATGCCGCTCTCGCTGCTGGCGCTACCCACTCTCGCTCTACAACTTTTAAGCAAGCGGGGCAGGTGGTCGGTTTGCCTTTTGGTTCCACCAACCGGGTGGCAACCGATTCGCCGCAGAGGGTCCACATGCGGTACATCGTGGCGAAGCCTCGGTTCCGGTCCAACAGGTGAATGAAAGGCGCTGGCATCAGGCGGCCTTCCGTTCCTGGCTCACGGCCGGCAGTGCGATGGGGCCGCACAGCGGGCACGTGGCGCGGTGTTTGCGGCAGCGGTCCATCAGTTCGCCCACGGTCTGGGCGGATTCAATCAACGGCCGGAGTCTCGGGCAGATCGGCTGCTCCGGCAAGTTGCAGGAACAGTCGGTGCCGATCCAGAGTTGATGTTCTTGATTCCAGGTACGCTCCTGGGTTGGCTCTCCGCAGGATTCACACGGCGGGAGTTCGGTGAAAAAGGCTTCGACGGGGCGGCCGTCTTCGTCTCGGTCGATCATGGCGGGTCTGACTCCTTCCACGTTCGATGGGGTTATCGGTTGGGGTTCAGGGGGATACTGAATCCGGTACAGCGCTTGGAACATCGCGGCGAGTTCTGCAAAGTCCAGGTGGTGGCGGTTCTGAAATTTTCTTGGGCCGATCTGGTGTAGTTCCTGGTGGCATTGGCGGCAACCCGGCAAGGCATCCCAGTCTGAAGCCTTCTGGCTCAAGCCGTGGGGTCCGCAGTGTATGACTTCGCGCACGCGCCGGGTCGTCGCGCATCCCACGCAGGGGAAGGTTCGCAGGAAGTTGCGGTAGATCGGATCGCGCACCGGCCGCACGATCTGGTAGAGGTGGGAGGCGATGCCGTACAGAGTTTCAATCACGGTCAGTCTTCTCCTTGATCGGAATCGAGGATCTTGAACGCGAGGAGTACTCCGAGAGTCACGATCCCCACGCACGCCGCCATGCCTAACGCCACTTCCAAAAGGAACACCAGAGTTTGGATCATCGCCGGTCCCTTTCCACGTCGTCTTCTTCGGTTGCTCCGGTGATTACGAAGGTACGCGACGTTTCAAGAATCCGCCGTCCGGTCGTGTAGACCTTCTCATTGTGGGCCGCGATCTCAGCGTCCCGTTGCAGGCGCTTGAATTTCTTGGCGAACTGGGGATGATCGGCGGCTAGTTGCTCGAACAGCGCGGCCAACTGGAGTTCCAAAACGATGTGCTCCTGCCGTTTTCGCTCTTCCGGGTTCAAGGGAAGTTCCATACCTGCATCATATTCCTGCTAGCGGTAGCGTGTCAAGCACTATTTTTTGCTTGCTCGGATGCTATCGCTAGTATTATAATCCGGGGTGATGGCGAAAAAGAAACGGAAAAATCCTCTAGCGGTCGGTCTGGCAAGGTTGCGGATGGTGAAAATGACGAAAGCGCAGCGGACGGAGGTTGCCCGGTTGGGGGGGATTGCCAAAGCCCGCAAGAATGGCAATCCCCCGGTGAATTAAAACTCTTCAGATCGGCCAACCTCTTCGAGGTAGCGCCGTCGTCTCCATCTCCACGCATCCAGATTCCGCATGGCGGGCATCCGGTCGGCTCCGCGGCCGGTGCGGTGGAGTTCTGTCCAGGTGGGCCGGTGCTGTTTCGGGGCCTCGGCGGGCGGGGTGGGGAACTGCAACACGATCTTGGTTAAGGATGCCATCACGATACCTTCTTGGCCTGGGCTTCCTCAAAACAGGCGAAATGAGCGCCGTTTATGGCTCCGGTGTCATCCAGGGCATAGCCACAGATCCAACAGGGTGGATAATTGTTGGCAATTGGCTTCTGGGATTGCCGGTAGCCGGTGAGATTCAAAGGTACATTTTCGAGAATGACGGCGGTCGGGTTTCGGACCTTCTTCCGGTTGATGGTGGCCTCCACCTGGTCGATTACGGCGGCGACCTCTTCCAGAGAGCATTCCGGGGATTCGCGCCGGCAGTTCGTCAGGAAGGTCTGGGCTGCCTTGGCCTTGATTCCCAACCGTTGGCATACAACAACAACATCGGCATCGGTCGCGGTGGGTCCTGTTGTTGTTGTTCTCTGTACTTCTCTGCTCTCTGTATATAAGGATGCGTCTGGCGGAATCCTTTGTACACCGTCGTTTTCGGTTTTGTACAGACCTCCTTTTCGGGTCTGTACAGACCTTTCCTCCGAGGGTTCTTCGGAGGTCTGTACAAACCTGGGGAGGATCGGCTCCAGGGCTGTGGCGAAAATCAGGCGAAGGTCTTTATCCCCCGCCTCAGTGGGGAACAATTCCGGCTGCTCCGAGTTGATGGTGCGAATGATCTTGACACCATGCCGGGTCAGTATGCTATCCTTGCGTGGGTTGAAAATGCTCCGCACGGCTGCCATAGACTCGCTGGCGCATCGTTGTTCGGCTTGGATTTCGCGCGCATATTCCACTTCGATGGTTTTGCGAGTCTCCAAAGGGAGTTTCTTTAGTTGCTTTAAGATATACTGTGGAAATAGGTCTGTACAGACCTTTTTATTCCCCTTTTGTTCGCCATCTTCCACGGTCTTCGGTAACTGAAAGTCGCCGGCGGCGTACAGGCGGGGTCCTTCCTTGCGGACCCGTTTCTCGATTTCCAACTCTCTCCAGGCTCTCCGCACATTCCCATCGTCCATCTGCAAATCCGTCGCGGCGTTCTGCAATGTCATCTCCTTGCCATGGGCATCGACGGCATATGGCTTGCGGTGTTTCTGCCGGATTGTATGGGCCAGGAGCCATGCCCAGAGACGGAGGGCCGGTGAGTAGCGGGCATCCTGGTAGGTCAAGTACTGGTCTGGCGGGATTGGGTCCAATCCCTTCTTACACCCGAGGTCTTTGGCGAATTGCACCAGGGGCGAAGTTTCGGCGTGCGGCTTGGAATCAGGCATTGCGGCATCCTTTCGGCTCGGGTTGATGGTTAGTTTGCAAGTCCACTCCTCTGACAGAGTGTGGAGGGCCGGCGGCGGTCAGAGAGCGCCTTGGGGAGCGCACGCTACCGACCCTCGGGACAATTTCAGCATAAGGGCATACGGAGTTCGAGGGCAAGAGATTTCTACAGCGCGGCTGGTTTGGGGTATACTGGATTTGCTTAGACACCGTTCGATGCTCGGTGGGGGCAGCTCCTTTGGAACCAGCGGCTGCTCCCAACCTCTCCTCTCTCTCAAAACTCTAATCGAATCGTCACAGAGGATAGTGTAATCCCCTTGCCCTGTAGATTGGTACGGTACCGGGTCTTTTCCGGGGGAACAACTGACGAAAGCGGCGTATACTCGGGACATGGCGAAGCCGGATCTTGACGAACTCCTGGTGCGGTGCGACCGCGAGAAAGCGGAAGCGGAAACCTGCACGCGCGAGAAACGTGCATGGCTCGGGGCGATGCGGGCTAACGATTGGGCCGTCGAGCGCAACCTGATCTTGAAAGAGCATCACTTCGACCCTGCGACTTACGGATGGTGGCGCCGATGGGAATGCGCGGCGGGCCATTGTGTGCGGGGCTTCAATTCGCATGATGCGGGGTTGCCACATGGACGCCACACACTGGGCAGTCAGTCAGTCCGTTCGGTTCTGGATGAAGTTCCAGCGGCGGATGCGAGTCTGGTAGCCTCCGGCTCTCGGAAACTTGGCAGTCGCACGGGCCAACAAGCGGGACTGTTCGAATGCGAAAAATAGCCACGGTTCATGAGAGTCACGTCGGGTTTCGATCACCCAGCCGATTACGGACACGGAGAGGTGAACTTGGAAACAGCGGCGGCAAAGTTCTCTCGGTAGGCTGCTGGTGTCAACTGTAACGAAAGCGCCATTTCCTCGCGGATGATTTCTCGAATCCGATTTTCGCTGATCGTCTTTAATTCCTTTTCGACGGTCTTCTTGAGCAGTTCTTTCAACTGCCGGTAGGCTCCCTGGTGCTTGTGAAATTCCTTGCGGCAATTCGGCTTGCAGAATCCGTGTTGGCCTTCGACCACGGGCCGCGCGGGTTTGTACGTGTGGCCGCAGTTATCGCAACGGCGGCGGGGAAGGTTCGCCCACTCCGGGGCGAGTCCCTTGGTGTTCTTGATTTGGGGGGATGCCATATACTCAGAATTTAGAATAGGTGCATCTGACAGGCTTGTCAAGCCCGTCAAACGCACCTAAAAAGCGGGAAACTGGTGGGATTTTCAGGCGGCGTGGGGCGGATTGGGAGCGGTGGGAACTTGCGGAGCGTAGTTTCCGAATTCGCAGCAGGCGTCCCGAATTTCTTTCATCGCCTGGTTCACTTTCTTCGCGTCTTCGGGGTCCAGTCCGAATCCGGCTACGATGTGCTCGATGGCCGAATCCTGGATGGTGTTCTTGCGGACCTGGACGAACAAAGCGGCGCGCATCAATTCGAGTCGCGGCGGAATCGTCGGGTCTTCGTAGTCGAATGCGGAGAGGATCAGAAAGGGTTGGAACTCCGCGAAGAGCGCGGCTCCCTGCTGAAACTCTTTCACGTGGTGCTTCGTGAGGTGCTTCAATAAAACAGACATCAACTGCTGCACCTTGTGGCCGGGGTTGCCGATGATCGGAATCTCGAGAGCGGGCGATTCCGCAACGCGCTTCGCGCAGAGTTTGCAGGTCGTCACATACTTGCCTGTGGCTGAGGCGATGATGCTGGCGCTCATACTGACTCCTTGCGCGGACGCGGATTGCGGCGGCGATGGCGGCGCGAACGGATCATGACCGGGCCGTTGTTGTTGTACTGCAATCTTCGCATAGTTTCCTGCCAAGTCCAGAACGCGGCGGCGGCTTCTCCATGAAGAGTAATCAGCACATCTTCGAAGCGGAATAGGCGAACGGTATCGGTTCCCCGTTCGGCGTGTGTGCTTTCGACGGCGATGCTATTCCAGTCCCACACCCGTGTGATGCCGTTCTGCTCGTCGAATTCCTCGAAGATCGGGTTCGGCGGCTCGATGAATTCAGCATCGACCTGCGGGCCGAATTGAGAGGGTATCGTCATCGGTGGCGGGTTGAATTTCGGTGGGCCAGCGAGAGAAGCGATCAGTCCTTCGCGGATCAGGATGGCTTTGTCGGGGTCCACATCGGGCAGCATATGGACTACAGCTTCGGCCCAAGCGTTGATGCCTTCGCGCTTGTTCATCTCGAACTGTTCCATCTGGTTCATGTAATCGTCTTCAGGGGTGATGTTGATTTCGCTCATCAGTCGGCACTCCTTGAGTCGTCGCCTTCGGGCATACGGGTCAACGGCAAATCGCGCCGTCCTCCCGATGCGTTTACATGGGCCTGGTAACAGGTTTCGCAGATGCCGTCGTGAGCTTCTTCCTCATCGGACAGACGGCGATTGCACTTCCAGCAGATGAAGGAGCGGCGCTTGCGATGAACGTAGTCCTTGGGCATTACCAGAACCTCCACCACGGTTCACGCGGCTTGGTTGGCGGGGGAGTGGATGGCTTCGCGTTGATGGCATCCAGAATGACGTTGGCTTCGACAGTCGAGGAGCGGAAGCCATTCAGGATGGCGTTCAGGATGACGGTGGTCGATTCCTGAATCTGTGCGATGACCCGGTCTGTGTCGCGGCTACCGGATCGGCTGGCCTCTTCCAGTTTGCAGCGCAGGATCGAATAGTCGGCGCGGATGCCTTTCAGGTTCGAAAGGACATCCTCTAGCGCTTGCCCCCATGCCAACGCGAAGGCGTCCCGCTGGCCGCGCATCTGGCCCAGTGGGGTGGAGTCGTCCAACTCCTTGGCTAACTCCTGCACGATGGCAGAGAGCTTCTGCCGGTGCGAGATACTCAGTTCTTCAGGAATTTCCAGTTCTGCTCCATTTCTAAATCGGTGACTCCATCGTCATCGTTGTTGGGCGGCGCGGGGCCGTCGTCGTCGTTGGGATTCCATGCGCAGAATTCCCGGATGAATTCGATAAACGCGCCTTCCTTGGCTTGGATGACGGCCCAGGCGGGTGTGTACTGCCGGTAGCGCATGAGGATGTTGTCGGGGCCGAGGGAGCGCATGAACATGTAATCATCGGGCCACATGTCGAACATGCGCTCGGCCCAAAGCGAACCGAGTTCATCTTTCAAAAAGAACTCGTACAACATGGGGCCGGTGATGGTCTGCCCGATGCGCTGAATCCGCTGCTCGGGGTTCTCACCAGGGGGCGGCGCGCCGGGTCCGGTTTGCAGATTCGGATTGTGAACCACGACAGGCGGTTGCTGCGGCATTGCGGCCGGCGCGGCTCCGTTGGTATGCGCGGCGGCGGGTGTGGCTAAGGTGGATAGCAGGATACCCAAGCCTTGCCCCAGATTGGCGCCGAACGGCGATTGCGCAATGTCTTTGATGACATCGTAGGCGGTGGTCCGCGCGGCGCGGCCTACCACTTCGCCGGTGCCGTTCCCAAAGCCGAAGAACTTCTTGACGGGCTCCAACTTATCCAGCATGGGCACGAGTTCGAGTAATTGGTCTACGATGCCTTTTCCCGGGCCGCTCTTCGATTCCAGGAGTTGCTGTTGCAGTTTGAACTCACGCTCTCGCGCGGCCTCGGCTGCTTTGAAGGCGCGCTCCCGTTCGGCCTCGGCTGCTTTCGCGTTATCGGCCATCTGCTGCTGGAGAATTGCCACCATGGGATTCTCACTGCGCATGTTCAGAATCTTCTCGGCCGCGCTCCAAGGGTCTACGGCGGTTGGTGCCGGGGGAGTGGCGGGCGTGCCGGGGACCATTTCTTCCTTGACTTCGCGGCGGATGTCGTTGGTCACCCGCATGGCTTCGACCAAGGTATCCAGGCCGGTGGCGGGTGGCTGGGGATTGACTTCGGGCGGCTTGGCCCATGCCCATTTGTTGTTGCGCGGATCGTCCATCCATTCTTTGCCGGGGACTTTCGGCGGGTAGGAGTGGTCGAGAATATCGATCTCGACGCAATCGAGTTCTTTTTCCCCTTTTTCCGCCGGTCCTTTGTAATTCAGGTACAATCGATACCGGCCGCTGCCATGATCGATCTTGATTCGCTGCTCGTTGATCGGCTCCTCGTAGACTTGAATGAATTTCGTCTCGCTGCCGCGGAGCCGGTCGATCAGCGGGGCCAATCGGTACAGTCGAATTTTGGCGCGCGTTCCCCAATCGGCCATGGTGATGGTTTGCAGCCGCTGGAAAAACGTCATGACCTTGGGGATTTTCTTCTCTTTGGCGAGGGGTTTGGGTTCGGCGGCCGGAGGATCGTCGAAGGGAGTCTCGGGCGACGGTGGTGGGTCTTCGACTGCGGTGGCAGTCGCGGAAGATTCGTTCGCGGCCTCGTCAGGCTTTGGAAAAGTCCTGACTTTCGGCCCTTTCGTGGTGGATTTTGCCATTTACAATTGACCTTCTTGCGCTTATTTTTGGGCACCTGATGGCCCCATGTTCGTACCAGTAAGGCATTGGCTCTAGTATAGGATACTATCCTACCCTGCGTTTGCATTGGGTTGCGTCTTGTGCTACGCCTTGAGTGATGCAACCTCTTGCGGCCGATCCTCGCGGGGCTCCCATCGGATCTCCCCAGTTCTGGCGCCAGCCGTTCCGGGTACCGGCCGCGGCCGATCCCGAGCAACTCACAACGCAAACCATCCACATCATGTGCGGCCACATTCGGAATGCGGCGCAAGATCCGCTGGTTCAAGAAACGGCCGGCCGCGCGGTGCAACAGTTCGCGGGATTGAGCGGGTCCACCGATGCCGCGGCGATCGCGGGCGCCGCCTGGTGGTGGTGCAAGCTCTTCGTCAAGTTCGTACACCACGAATTGATTGCGCGGCGCAGGATCGGCGAAGCGGGACATCCTCAATCATTGATCGCTCCCGAGGTCTTGGTCCGCATGAAGAAACCGGAAGGGGATTGCGCCATCTTCAGCGAGTGCATGGCCGCGTTCCTCTCCGTGTTCGGCGTGCCATGGGAACTGGTGACGGTCGCGGTCAATCCGCGGGAACCGGACATCTTCAGCCACGTGTACCTGTATGCGGTCCTGGAAGACGGCACGCGCTTACCGCTGGACGCTTCCCATGGGAAGTATCCGGGCTGGCAAGTCCCGAGCGTCGATGTGTTCCGGCGCCAGGTGTGGGACGAAGACGGAGAGCCGGTCGCCGATCAAGGCTCCCGGTTCGATGGCTTGCACAACTACTGGTACAAACCGGGAGCGAGTGAAGGCGACCCGGGGCCATGGATCGGCCTGGGCGAGATTACCTTTTCGTCCTACCATCGGCAACTGGGGCTGGATCCGAACTTCGGGATGGGTGCGCCGTACACCTATAAAGGACCGCGCCGGATCGCGGGCTTCAGCGGCGGGGATTATCGCTTTCGGGTGTTGCCCGAAGGCGTAGCGGGACTGGGCGCGGCGGGCGACTGCTTGGCCTACGATCCGACCACGGGGGAATGCACCAGCTACGACACCAGCGGGGCTGCCGCATCGACTGCCGACCTGTGCACGCTGTATCCCTCGATGTGCGCGGGCGGCGTGCCGATCAGCACCAATGTGGCTCCGCTGATGGTCTGCGCCGATGGCTCTCAAGTTCCGGCCTCTGGCGTGTGCGCCACGGGCGCTACGGCGTATACCGTGCCATCTCAATCGAACACAGCGCAGTATGCGGCATGGGCCGCGCAGATGCTGAAGTCGGGGTTGACTCTCGCGGAAATCCAGACCATTCAGCCGGGCACGGTCGTTTCGGCGAACGGGGCAATACTCCGGCAGTCCCCTGGCTATGCAGTTCCCACGGGGCCGGGTTCCTCGCTCTCCCTTGCCACGGGCAATATGAGTTCGATGATGCCGTGGTTGCTCCTGTTGGGCGGTGCTGTAGTGGTCATGTCCATGGGTGGGAAGGGCTGAATGTACGTGGCTACCCTATCGCGAGGGTTGGGAAGCGCGGCGCAAGCTGCGCAGACAGTCCAGGTGTCCGGTTCCCTCGCGGCGAGTGCGGCTACGGCAGTCATTGGGAGCATTGCGGCATCGGGCGGCACGATCCTGGGCATTGCGGCCTCTTCCTTGATTCCCGTGGTGGGGCCGATCATCGCCGGTCTCACGATGGGCATTCAAGCGCTGGTGGCGAATTCGGGCTGCGGGATTACCTGCGTGGAAACGTCCTCCTGGGCGAATCAAGCGGCGGCGCAATTGCAAAAGATCCTGGACGCCTACTTTGCCTTGCCGTCTCCGCGCACGCAGGCGCAACAGGCTGTCGCTCTGGCGAACTTCGATACCGTCTGGCAGCAACTCCAGCAACTCTGTGGGCAACCGGGCACGGGCAATGCCGGGGTGCGCTGCATCAGCGATCGGCAAGCCGGGGCGTGTACGTGGAAACAGAAGTACGCTCCGGTCTATCCGGGAGAACCGAACATCGGGGAGTGCTGGAACTGGTTCAACGGCTACCGCGACCCGATTGCGAATGATCCGGTGGTCCCGGATACGTCTGCGTCCTTGTCGAATGTCGCGTCTTCGCTGAGTTCGGACCTATCCTCTTTATTCACTGGCTCGGATGGTTCGTCCTACTTGCCTTGGGTGATTGTGGGCGGCCTGGTGGTCCTGGCGGTGGCCTCATGAGCTACGGTCTCCGAGGTTGTGACGGGTCTGTACAAGGTCTCGGCCTGCTCGATCACTGCTCGATGGGCCTGGGGGATTGCACGCCTGCATCCTGCTCAGGGCCGTACTCGAACCCGGTCTTCAATTACGATTACTGGCTCAATCAAACGGGCGCGGGGGCCAGCGCTCCGGCGGGGCCGATCACTACGCCGATCACCACGGCGCAACAACATGCGGTCACGGGGCCTCCGCCGTCCATGTCGCTATGGGATCTGCAAGCGCTGTTCGGTATCCCATACAACTGCGACCCGCGCGACGTGCAATGCGTGGACTGCCAGAGCCAAGCGTCCGTGGCGGCGCAAACGCTGTGGGCGCAATCCGGCGGCAGCATTCCGGTCGGGACGAAAATCAACTGGACGTGCGACAAATCGCCAGCGGCGCTGCAATCGTTTCTGGTGAACAATCCGCAGTACCAACCTCCGGCGCCTACGGTGACCACTCCGGCTACCACGGTGGCCTACACGTCCTCGGGGGCTCCGGTGAATGCGCCGGTGGCCGCGTCCTCCACCGCAACCACTCCGAGTGCGGCGGCGCCGTCCTACAGTCCGCATGTGACCTTTGCCGCATCGCGTCAAGGCACCTTGCAACCGGGCGATGTCTGGCAGGTTTCGATCACGGGGGCGCAACCCGGATCGCAGATTGTGGTGAAAGGCGGGAAGGGCGGGGCACAGGACCAGACGGTGATGGGCTCTGCGGATTCCTCGGGCAGCTTTTCGTTGACGGGAACAATCACAGCAGATCAAGCGGGGTCCTGGAATGAAACGTGGAGCGCCGGCGGGAAGGTGGCTGGATCATTTGGTTTCAGTGTTGTGGTACCGGCATCTCCGAGCGCGCCGGCCACGGGCAGTCCAGCGCCTGCTACGGGATCTCCAGCAG
>Ga0075014_100000445_pt1 | contig 11097 bp, 21 predicted proteins | sample AleBraG_ABR_2014_FD_71472 | JGI IMG/M metagenome (GOLD analysis project Ga0075014, IMG submission 71472) | Freshwater sediment microbial communities in response to fracking from Pennsylvania, USA - Alex Branch Run_MetaG_ABR_2014 | ecosystem: Environmental > Aquatic > Freshwater > Creek >... | reverse complement strand
CTGAAAAATATCGCTAATGATTTTTGTGTAACTGAGTTGGTGCTGTATGAAAAATAAAAAGAAGTATGAGTATATGATTGCGGTTTTTAGAAATCCTACATGGGATAGCTATGAGGAGATTCTAGATCGTCATGGGGCTGATGGTTGGAAGTTGGTTTCAGTAAATATTTCTGGGAAAAATTTTTACTGTCACCTTATTAGAAAGGTTGGTAAGAAATAATGTCTTTGGTTCGTGCAGCAGAAACCTATTTGGCTTTTGAAAATTCACCGCTTTTAAATGGCGGTTTTTTTTGGCGTGAAGAAAATTCACGCGCTTTTGCTTTAAAGCAAGCGAAGCGCGCAGTGAGCCGTGAAACGGCGAATAGGCTGGTCAAGGCGGCGAAAAGTCCGACAGTAGAAGATAAAGTTGATTTAGAGATCGCAAAAGCGAAATTTTTTGCCAAAAAACACACTGAATTTTTGTTGAGCTACGAAACCGCAAGCACGTCAACGGGCGAAATTATAATTTCAACAAAAAATAAACCGTATGAGGTTGAAGCAGTGCGCCAAGAAACGGCGCAAGGTGCAATAGGTTGCCAAACGGTTATCGAATATCGTCAATGGTCAGATGAGTACAGAATCAGAACGCAAACAGATGGCGCAAATCCAAAGTTGCCAGACAACAACGGAAAGCGCGAAAGTGAAAATCTAACAATGCGCGGCGCTAAAAAAATTGCGGAATCATGTGAGTTTATGCATATGAAAAAGGGCGGCTATAAAACATTCTTAACGCTAACATTCAATGCCGATGCGCGTGAAAGAATTTCAAAAGGAGAAAAAACAATTCAATCAGAAGTCAGTCGCGCAATGGATGGAATTAATAAGATATATATGCGTGGATGGACAACTGAAAGCGGCCAAAGAGTTGATGGACATGAAGAAACATTGCCATATTGCTGGGTAGTAGAAATTCCAAAAAACGAAGAGGGGCAAGATAACCCGCATATACATATGCTCCTAGGGTGGCGCGTTAAGTTTGAGCACTTCCAAGAATGGGCAAAGCGTGTAGAAAAATTATGGGGCAATGGTTTTGCACACCTCGAAAAAATCGACGACAGCGAAAAAGCTGGTGCATACATGGCAAAGGCGGCGGGTTACTTAACAAAAGCGCAGGGCAGTGAAAGCCAAGGTTTAGTTAAGGGCAATCGCTACGGGATTAGCTCAACAGCCAGAGCACCTTCGTGGGTGGTTATTTCTCGCAGTCAGCTTTCAGTTATGTCGCAATTAATCGCTGATACTTATGACCATTTAACAAATCAATTTGGAAGTCTTTACCAACAGCGAAAAAAATTGCGTGATGAATTGGAAAAAATACCCAAGGGTGCAGCAAAGCGCCACGAAATAGGCAAAGCATTGGAAAAGGTAAGGGGACAGATTAAATCTATCCCTATTCGCTGCAATAAATACCAAGTGATATTAAAAGGTATGACCACGGCAAGCATGTTTTTATCGTGGGCAAAAGGCGACAAAGAAGGATTGCCATGTAAGCGCCCTGAGTGGATGCCAGAAGAATTGCCGAAAGGGGCAACATGGGTAGAAGGTGAGCGATTTAAGGCAAGTCAATCGCTGCACATTAACAAATTGAAAGGATTTTTCTCTCGAATAAATTTAATGATTCATGAGAGAAAAAAAATACGTTTGGCAAAGCTAAACACAAATGAATTTTTGGCTTCAATGGCTGAAAAAATGGAGCACTTCAAAAATGAAGCGCTTCAAGGTTGGTTCGAGTATTCAAGCTCGGACTTGTGTCAATAACTGTACGGAGTAATAAAAATGGGTGATTTAACGGATTTAACGATAGGTGCGGCGGTTGTTTTTTTTGTGGCGATAGCTTCGCAGGGTGTAGATGTAAATGCCGAGGGCGTTATTGTTTCGCCACACGGTGAACATTTAATTTTGCCGGATGAATTTAAAAATCCAGACGGTACTTTGGTGGACGCGGATTATGTGCATGTTCGTGTTTTCGGTAAAGTGTTGATGGTTCCTGATTATGTTTTTGCAGCACCAGCAGTGGCAGAGGTTAAAGATGGTAACGGTTCAAGCGGTGATGGGTCAGTTGAAGTTGCTCAACAATCAAGTGCAGGAATTGATGCGGCAGATACCGGTATCAGCGCGGGAAGCAATTCCAGCGCAGTGGACGCAAGTTCAAATGATGGCGGCTCAAATAGTCATCCTGTTATCAACTCTACGGCAGCAATATCAGTGGGAAACATTGACAACAATGGAAGCAGTGGTAGCGCTGAAAATCAGCCAGGCGACAGCGCAAGCGTTAGCGGAATCGTTGCAAGCGTTGGAGTTACAGGCAGTGGAACTGATGGGGCAAATACCGCCGCTAGTGCGAATGATGTACCCTCTACTGTGCAAGTCAGCGCAGGAAACGCAGTCACAAATAACGGGGCTCCTGATGCTGGTTCGGCATGCAACTCAATCGCCGGAATCATTAGCGATTTAAAAAAGTTTGGAGACGGTTTACAGGATAGTAATGACGTTGCACTTTTAAACAATATTATTGCTGATCTTGTAAAAGTGTCCGGCGTAGCCGCGTAAAAAAAACGGGCGCTATTATTAGCGCCTTTTTTAATGCCTAGCCTAGTCGGGAGACTCGCAGATATGGCAAATTCCTCTTATGTGGGGTTAGTTACCTGTCCCCATTGTGGCAATGAAAATGCCACGGTTCACCAGCAGCAAACCGGAACGAAAAAAGGCCGTTTTTACTATCGCTGCTATTCAGAAATAAACGGCAATACCATGCGGTGCGGGACAATTCAGTCTATAGGCCAAACGGGGCAGGACTGGATTAATTCCAACATGCGGCCTATAGGTCAGCAGTCACCAAAAATTCCAGACGTTCGGCCTATAGGTCAACCAATAGCGCCAGAAATTGAGCCTGTGCCAGAGCCAGAGCCTATAGGCCAGCCAGAGCTACCGGAAGAAACCCACGAACCTGAAAGCGAGCCTATAGCGCAGGAAGAAACGCCAGCGCACAAGGTGTCGCTTTTGGGTTTTTTAACAACAAAGCCAAGTCGGGAGACTCGCGCATGAAAGATGAAGAGCAGCAGCAAAACCTACTCGGAAAAATTGAGCAGGGGTCAGAAGACCATATACCAAATTTGGAAGGCGACAAACCAAAGTTGGTGCAGCAGGAACCAAGCGCTGCAAATTTACAATTGGCCAGCTACGCGGTGATGGCGGCCAATATGATTTGCGGGGTGATGGCGGCAAAGCGCGGCGGCCATTGGTTATTGACTGATGAGGATAATAAAAATCTACACGCGGCATTTGCGCGAGTCGCGCAACAATACGTTGTGATTGATATGGATAGCCCTTTGATGGGCTTGGCGGCCTGTGCTGGCGCAATCTTATTGCCGCGCTTGGCGCTTGAGATGATGAACAGTAAAAAAAATGAACCTGTGGCGGTGCAGGAAGGGGGCGAGGGTGGCAATAAACCAGAACACTAAGTGGCCTAACCGCAATACGCTCTATTTGGGGCGTAGTGGTTCTGGAAAATCACAGGCGTTAAAACAGAATCCAGAAATTCCGCGAAGTGGTGCGCGTTTATTGCTTTGGGATACCAGTCACGACCACAAAGCCTTTCACATTGACAGTAAAAAAACCTATGTGAGAGAGGTCAAAGAAGCGCTAGCCAGTGGCAAGGGGTTTCGGCTTGCGTATTCGGGTGGCGTTTCTCCTGATGATCATGAATGGTGGTGTGAGGTCGTGTGGGCGGCGTTAGACGGGAATCATAAAACCTATGTGATCAACGAAGAGTTGAGCGCGGTGTGTTTGTCAGTCGCCAAGGCTGCGCCAGTCGCGGCCAAATTATTAAACCAAGGCCGAAAATACGGGATGGAATTTCACGGGGTTACACAAAAGCCGCAAGAAATTTCTAAAACCTATTATGACCAAGCCGAGGTTTTTTATATTGGTCAACAGCGCGGCGATAACGTGCGTAAATGCGGAAAATTATTGGGTCTAATTGATCAAAAAATAGAAGAATTGCAGCCTCTTCAATTTTGGCGCTTGGATTCTACGAAGAACAACGGCAACCCTGAGTTGGTAAAATTGAACTATGAGCCAAACAATTACTAAACTATTTTTGGCCTATAGGTCACGCTGTAAAAAACTGCTTTTTATTTTGGTCTAAAGGCGCTATCAATTTCACCTGTGGTGCAAATGCACAATTTTTCAATTAACGTTTAACAGGTGATTTACATGGCTGGAATTTTTTCGAAGGAAAATTTGCAGGTAGTCGGTTTAACTCTCGCAGTTATTTGGGCGCTTAACAAATTTGTACCGGATTCTAAAAACCCGTTGAAGTAATTCACGGGTTTTTTTTATTTTTTTAAAACAGTTTTTTAATTTTTCCAACGACTCGCTGTGAAGCGCTCGGAGATAAACAAATGCGTAACCAAGTGTTACTGCCCACAATTATGGGCGTGCAGGCCGCTGGCGGTCATTGCGTTTTAAACCTGCCTTTGGGCATGACCTACGATTTAATTCAGTTTGCAGTGACCAACATCACCGCCGCAAACATGCTCAACTTCAAAGTGAAAGTAGGCTCGTCAACAATCGTTGATCTAGCAAGCTTTCAGGATTTTGAAGACCTGAACACATTTTACAGGCGTCAGACGCAAGCAGGCTTTTTAACTCTCTGGTTTTATCGCCCTGAGTATCAAGAAGACGTGCGTGCATTGACTTCATTGGGCACGGCAGATATTACCGCGCCAATTACAATCGAATTCGATTTGCCTGCTCTAACGAGTCCGGCGATTACGGCCTATGCCGTTCAGCGTCCCCCTCAAGTCATGGGTGCGATTACCAAAATCCGCGAATATACAGCGAACTTTACCGCGGCGGGTTTGATGGCGATTGACAACATTCCACGCGGTGCACGTATCGCGGCGTTCCATTTGAGAAAAGCCGCAGGCGATGTAACCAACTTGGATTTGGAAGTCAACAACGGTTCGGGTGCGGCGCTGGTACAGACGGGTCCTAAAGCCTTGTATGAAACAATCCAAAAACAATATAACCGCGTCCCTGTGACAGCCACCTACACGCATATGGATTTATGTTTGTTGGGTGACTTCGCATCGCCAATGCCTACGGCGCAATTGGCTGATATGCGACTGAAGCCCACGGTTGGCTCTTCGGGGTCAGTGGTGACAATGGTTGAATATATCGACGGTCTACGCGGCGTGTAATTAATCAAGGCCGCTATTACCAGCGGCCTTTTTTTGAGATTAAAAAAAATGGCAGACGATTTGAGTGGCGGCATTTTACCATCAATTGATTATCAAGGTTTATTGTCCGGTGGTGATCCTGGTATCGCGCCAAGTTCTACGTCAACACTGTCCGGCGTAAATGATTTATTTAAAACATTGGGCACGACTTATATTCAATCGTTAGCGGTTGAAAAAGCGAATCCAGCAGCGTATTCGGCATATGCGTGGAATGCGGCAACGGGGAATACTAATGGCGCATTAATGCAGCCCTATGTTCAAACCGTGGCGCAACAGCAACAAATTGCGAACCAGTCAGCTATGACAGCGCAGGGGCGTATTTCTGTAAGTTGGCTAATTGTGGCAGCAGTCGCGGCCTATATTATTTTGCATAAATAAGCGAAAAAAATTATGTCAGCAGTTGGAACAATGCCAAATTTTGTCCAAGGTCTAATCGGTTCGGGCGGTTTACCTTCGGCAGCAGTTCATAACGGCGGCAATGATGCTGCACCGTTCAATGGTGCTGCGTCTGCGCTGGCAAATTCTAATCCCTATGCGGCGGCAATCGCAGCAACAGGGCAGTTGATGACAGCGGCGTCCAAAGACCCTTCGGTGACGAGTGGTGGAACATTTTCAGGCGGGAAAACCACTGTAAATTTTGGCGGTGCGGCGGGTGCAAGTGGGGCGGGTGCTAGTTTGCAGTTGGGTAATAATTCAATCTTAATTATTGCTATGGGTTTGCTGGTTCTATTGGTTGGGAGAAAGTAAAAAATGGGTTTTTCTCTGCTCGGTAGTAACACAACAAAAAGCACCAGCAATACAACTAACACTGATTCATCGGGTAGTAATAACTCGGACTCTTCTGGCACTGGTGCGCTCAATTTAGCGAATTCACTAGGGTCAAGTGTAACGATAAATAGCGTAGACAGTGGGTCAGTTGCGGCGGGTGCGGCGCTTGCGTCCGATGGTATGAGCGCCAATGCAAAAGCGTTTAATAACGTTGTGTCAATGACAGGCGATGCGGTCAACAATATTTTAAAAAATAATAATGACCAAACAAATTCCATTTTGGGTGCGGGTTACGACTACACCAAGGAAAATTTAGGTTTTGCAAGTGATGTAACGAGCGCGGGTTTAAAACTTTCGGGTGATACCGTTGACACGTTTATCAATGCACAACAAAAAGAAAACAGCGCAAACCGCGCTTATTTATCTGATGCCTTGGGCAGTGTGCAAAGCGCATGGAAAGCATCAACGGATGCTACGCAAAGTATGAATAACGATTTTTTAAGCGCTATTCAGAGTTCAAATGATTCGGCAATGACAGCGGTGCTAAAAAGTTCCTCAGCGGCACAGGACGCAACACTACAGGCCATGAATGGAATGTTTGATGCGAGCAAAAGTTCAACCGAGCGCGTGATTGACAGTTCTTTAAAATATATTGTCTTTGGTGTTATCGGCTTATTTGCGTTGCCGTTTTTAACCAAAGTTTTTGCGAGTAATAAATAATGTACCGTAGAAGTTTAACGTTGAATGCGGGTGATGGTTTTGTGTCCATTCCAATTTACGGAAAATATTTTCGACTGCTGGCAGGTACAGGGAATATTGATTGCCGTGTCGTATATCCGGACGGTTCAACCGTAGAATTCAATGCGCTAACGGGTGTTGGTTTGGATTTAAGAAGCGAGGCAACGGGTGACGGTTTCCGCGCAATTGAATTTAAAAGTACGGTCACGCAAACTATTGATATTTTAGCCACCGTTTTTCCGAGTACAGATACACGTCTAGTCGGTGACGTAAATCTTAACGGCACAATGACGGTAATCAATCAGGTTGCGGGAACACGTCAAGTCGCGCAGGGCGTTGCATATGCGGCGACAACGGCGACACAAATTTTACCGATAGACAGCAGTCGATTAAAAACAATGTTGGTTTTTACAACGGACGTTTATCTAGGCATTGATAACACAGTCACAAGTGCCAACGGGTTTTTATTAACGGCGGGAACATCTTGGATAGATGAAAACCAAGGCGCGCTATGGGTTTATGCCGCTAGCGCAGGTTCGGCGCGATATGTACAGGATAGAAAATAATGCAAGCGGGTGCAGTAACGTCAACAATTAAAAGTATTCAGCGCGGTTTATATGCGTTGCCGTCCGGTGGTGGAACGGTGGCAGTGGGCGCGGTGAATACGTCAAAAGCAAAGTTGAATTTCTTGGGGTTTCTGACAAGTGAAACCACTATTATGAATTCAAATGCTTACATGACGCTCACGAACTCGACAACAATCACGTTCAACCGCATAGGCGGGACGGCGGGATATGTGACAGTCTCATGGGAATTAATTGAATACAATTAATTGAGGAAAACAACGTGAATAAATACGCGCAGTTTGATTTAGTGACCGGATTAGTTTACGCATTTACCGAAACCGATTCTATTTTAGTCGGTGACAATATTGTCCCTGCTCCTGATGCGTCAGTATTGGGAAAAACGTGGAACGGTAAAAACTTCGTTTAATATGAACGGGCGTTTATTAATTGGTTTAACCGCAATTGCGCTGGCAGGTGTAGGCGCATATTTTCTGCTAAAACCAGCGCCCGTTGTTGATGCGAATAGTGCAACCGATTCAACAAATTCAAGTAATAATTCTACCAGTTTTGATTTAGTGGACAGTGTGAGTGAGTTTTTAGGTATGGGTCAGGCAATCGGAATTAAAAACAATAACCCGCTGAATTTACGTTGGGATGGTGTAAATAATTGGCAAGGTTTAACGGGGCAGGACTCGCACGGCTTTTGTGTTTTTGACACGCCAGTCAATGGCATTCGTGCAGCGGCAAAAAATTTAGATTCCTATATCCGTAACGGTGAGAACACAATTAATTTAATTATTTCACGTTGGGCTCCCGCGCAAGATAACAACAATGTGCCAGCGTACATTGATGCAGTGGAGCAAAATTCTGGAATTGATCGCAATTCAGTGATTGTAAAAAGTCGCGGCGATTATGTGCCATTGTTAGCAGCGATGATTCGGCAGGAAAACGGTAGCCAGCCTTACAGTCTGTCAACGATTCAAGCGGGAGTGAATGCGTCATGAAAACCAATGTAAGTATTGATGGCGTGACCGTGTTGACGCTGGCAGCGGTGGCCGTTGCGGGTTATGTGGGCTACAAAATTTATTCATCAACGGCGGCAGCGGCAAAGGCGGCCGCAAAAACGGTGAATCCATCAAACCCCAATAACCCTGTGTACTCTGCGACAGTCGGTGCGCTGGATGCGGCAGGCGTAAGCAAGGGTGTGTCGAGTGCAGTAGGCACAGGTGCGAGTATGTTGTCATGGTTGACGCCATTCGCACCGCTGGTGAATTCATTAACGGCTAGCGCTGATGCGAGTACTACAAAATCGCCGTCAAGCGTGGGCACATTTTTTACGTCTGTAAATCCATTCGGGAATTCAAACACGGCCGCCTCAACATACAACATAAATAACATTGATCAAAACGACAATTTTAGTATGGGCGGGACAGATTTCGGCGTGAATGCTAACCAAGTGAATACTGGGTGGTAATGATGAATGCAAAGAGTTTTATGTGGGCAGTGGCGGCGGGTGTGGTAAGTGCACTCATTCTTGACTATTTAAAAAAGTAACGGTGAAAATATGTTTCCAAAATTTAATGTAAAAAGTAAGGCGTTTATTGGCACTCTGGTAACGACAGTTTTGTTAGGTATCGGCGTGCCAAATGCTGATGTGGTATCCAATACGGCAACCAATTTGTGGTGCGGTTTTGTTGTAAAGTGTGAAGCCTAATGAATTTAGATTTAAACCAGCTTTTAAATACGTTGATTGCTGGCGGTGCAATATGGGCGGCAATACGTGTAGAGATAAAATTCCTCTGGCGTGATGTTGACGCGCTTAAAAAGCAGATTGACGAAGTAATAAAAAAGGCCGCTTAAGTGCGGCCTTTTTATTAGCACCCGTTTTTACGTTGTAGCAGTTTTTCTTGCCGTGGTTCCAGTTCAAAAAATCCCGCATAGTCGGCGGGAATGTGAAAGGGTCGTTTTTTAGCTTTTTCCAGTTCTTCGCGATATTTCTGCAGGTCGATAACGTCAGCAGGTGGGCAAACCTTCATGAGTGCTTCAATGCGGGACTCAAGCTCTGGGATTCGGTCGAGTAGTCTGTGCCAGAGGTACAGGCTGTATTGATACCAGCTTAGCTCCTGCATGGTAATAGCGCGGTCATTGCCTAGGATTAGGCGCTGATCGTCAAAGCGGCAATAACTTGTCCATTTCTGTGGCATGACGCGCCCAGCATCGTAAAGCGCTAACAATCGCATGTGGCATTTTTTCGGGGTTGATTTGCCAGAAAGCCAGCGCTGTGCGGTACGTTCTGAAACGCCAGTAATAGCCGCAATTTCGCGGCGGCTGCTAAGTGTTTGAAAATTGCTCATAAAATCCATGTGTACGTCCTGTTTATTGTTGGTTTCAGCGCCAAAATTACGGCGCGAGCAACGGACAGCAAAAATAAGGCCGACAGAAACTAGATTTTTTTCGTATAGCAAAGCGTGTTTTGTATAACTCAGTGTTTTTAAAATAGAGTGATATTTGGTCAGATATTACTTTATGGAATATAGGCTTGCTATGTGGGTGTGGTATCGGGGTTTTTCGATTGACAATTGTTGAAAATCTTCCTTTGGTTCGCATAATGTATATAAGGCCATGTCGTTAAAGTGCTGAAAATACGTTATAAAACAGGGACTTGAGAGGTGTTTTTAATGCGACAAAATGTCACGCTACCGTAGGGATAAGGTTGCTAAGAATAAGGGCGAGCGGGATAAGTGCGAATACTGCTATAGAACTGACTTTTCGGTGGTCGTATTGGGCGGCTAGGTGGGTCAGTATTCCAAAGGCTGGACTGTTTAAAGAGCGCTCAGCAGCCAAACTTAAAATAATGAATTCGGCGGGTGCGTCCAGTATTTCTGCGGCTTTCAAGCCTTGGTCGTCTGTTAGGACGCCGCCAGCGTGTCGCATTTTTGTTATGCGGCTCTGGGTGATTCCTAAGACTTTGGCGGTCTTGTAATCGCTACCGAAGTGGTCTTTTAGAAGGTCGAGAATGTCAACGGTTGTGATCATCATTGTAAACCTGTCTTTAGAACTTTAAATACTATATCCCTATAGTTACTTTGTTGGTAGTGCTCTCATGAGGACTTGCTGTCTTTATGATGACAGTATTAGTCTATGCCCGTACCCCGTAGGTATGCGGGGGCGGTTTGTTAACTCCTTTCCGTCCCCCGCGCTCTACAGGGTAAAACCAGTCAACTACGGGGCGGCTATATGACACACACCACGTTAACCAAGCGTGAACAGCTTCGCCGCTGTTTATCCATCTGCAATAAATTAAAACCTTCCTCCACCAAGGCGCGCCACGCTGGCCGGATTTTTCGTGCGCTAAATAAGGCGAGGGCGGTGTAATGGGTGCCTATGAATCCGCAATGAATTTTTTATCGCCAGAGCAAACACGAAATATTTATTTGTTGCTGGCGACTCTCTCAATAGCGGCGCGTGATGCTGAACACGCCGCATTCATTTTACACAACGAACAATTAACGCATAACAACACGCAAGCGGTGGCCGATTATAACGCGGCGACTCGTTACCACTTGAACGTAGTTCGCGAGCAGTTAGCGGCTATTCGCGTAGTTATGAATCAGGATTTAAAACAAACCAACGGGATAGGTGATCAGCATGGTAAATAAAAATGACCAAGTTCCAAAAATCGTGCGCTCTACTCGTTGCATTGGTGTGGTTAGTAGTGACGCCAATTTTAGAATCAAAAACATTCA
>Ga0075014_100000444_pt1 | contig 11104 bp, 9 predicted proteins | sample AleBraG_ABR_2014_FD_71472 | JGI IMG/M metagenome (GOLD analysis project Ga0075014, IMG submission 71472) | Freshwater sediment microbial communities in response to fracking from Pennsylvania, USA - Alex Branch Run_MetaG_ABR_2014 | ecosystem: Environmental > Aquatic > Freshwater > Creek >... | reverse complement strand
CGTCGGGAGACTAGTGCGGTCGCGCCGATCGTTTCGATCGGCAGCCGTGGTCATTGATCCACGAAAGCTGACCAGGCGGTTTCCAAATCGGGAAAACCACTGGAAACCGTCTGCGGCTCAGTGACCTCTGGTAACTTGCTGTGGCAACGCCACACGTCTTCCAATGGGACCATGAAGACGATCAGCATCATCGGCATTATTTGCTTGATAAGCATCCCCGTTCTGGCTGGCGAGTTGGCAGATTCTTTTGAAGAGGCTACCGCACGCGCAAATGCGCAGGAACGCGCGGCTGAAACACGAGACTACTTTACCGGCACGCTCCTCCCATACTACGCACAAAACTACGCGCGGGTTCTTCAGTCTTGCTTTGCGACGATTGCCAATCCCGACAATCGACCATTTTCCTTCGTGGGGGCAATAGGAGCCGACGGCCGGCTGATCCGTCTGTACAACGATCGCGAAACCAACGTCTTCACATGCATGCGTGAGTCTCTCAAGAAGGACGTGTTCCCGATTCCACCCGTGTCGCCCTACTATCTGCACATCGACATGAAGTTTAGCGACGACGTTGAGCCTCCCCAAAACAGATCGGCTAAGGACGCCCCGCCCCTTATAGTGGAGCCGAACAAATACGCATACACGTTTGGGGTTCCGGATAACTGGGAGTTTAGCGATGAACAAGCTCGCCGGCGCGGCGCGGCACTTGCTTTCTTTCCAGACGGCGGGGACTTCAACAGTTCGAACAACGTCATCTACGTAAATGAAATCGACGGCAATTGCCGTGGCCTCGGCCATCGCGGATATGATCGGGCAAGTGAAGGCTGATGCTCCGTCAGTACAGGTAACAACCGGGGATCCCGTCAAAACACAAGCTGGCGGAGAAGCGCAAATTCGTATCCTGAAAGGAGCAAGAGACCCTCGCCGACCGAGCGGTACCGACACTGAAGCCCTTGCGTTTATCGGTCATAAGGAAACGATCATCTTGGTCGTTCTCACCGCCAGAGATTCGCGCACTTGGGAAAGAGACTATGCCGCTTTTCGTCAGATCGTAGCAGGCCACCGCTTCTTCAATTGCGAGAGCAAGAACCTGGCAGTGCCGTGCGGTAAGTAGCTAAACATTCCCCTGGCCGAAATCCACCACCTCCGCCCAACCCCAACCACCCGCCAAACTCCGCGCCCCGCAAGCCCTGCCAACCTCTCCGCTACCCCTTGAAAACACGCCACTTCCACCACCCCTCCCAGCCCCTCTTTGGCACGCCACCTGCATTGACTGGGGCAGCGTGATACTCCCTGGCCAGCCGTAGGGTTCACGCTATCGAGGTGGGCCATGAAAACCAGACTTCTGATCGCACTCACAATCGTCAGCCTCGCGGCCTTCGCCGCCCCGGCTCTCGCCCAGGTGGACGTGTCCCCGGGCGTGGCCCGCATCAGCATGATCCACGGCGACGTTTCCACGCAGCGTGGCGATTCCGGCGACTGGGCCGCTGCCGCCCTCAACGCCCCCATTGTCGTCGGCGACAAAGTTTCTACGGGCGACCGCTCGCGCGCTGAATTTCAGCTCGATTACGCCAACATCCTGCGCCTGAGCGATCGCTCGCAGGCAAGCATCGCGGGCCTCACTCGCACCAAGATGCAGGTCCAGATCGGACGCGGCTTGGCCGACTTTGCCGTGTTCAAGGGCACGGAGGCAGACGTCGAGATCGACACCCCAAACGTCGCCATCCGTCCCGCGCTCCGCGAAGGTGTCTACCGCATTGAGGTGACTTCCGACGATGAAACAGTCGTGGTCGTCCGCAAGGGTGACGCGGAAATCTCCACGCCCCAGGGCAGCACGCGCCTCGAGAAAGGCCAGCAGGCCACCATCCGCGGCACCGGCGACGACACGCAGTACAAAGTCGCTGATGCTTCCTCGAAAGACAGTTGGGACTCCTGGAACAACGAGCGCAACGACACCATTCGCAATGCGCAGTCGTGGAGCCATACCAATAACTACTACGTCGGAGCCGAAGACCTCGACGCCTACGGCCACTGGGTCAGCGTGCCGGACTACGGCATGGTATGGTCGCCAGCCGTGGCCGTCGGCTGGGTTCCCTATCGCTCCGGCCGCTGGGTGTATGAACCCTATTGGGGATGGACCTGGGTCTCCTATGAACCCTGGGGCTGGGCGCCTTACCACTATGGCCGCTGGTTCGAGTACGGCGGATCGTGGATGTGGTGGCCGGGTCCGGTCTACGGATACGGCTACGGCTATCACCGTCCCTATCGTCCCATCTGGGCGCCGGCTTACGTGTCCTTCTTCGGGTTCGGTCACGGCGGCTTTGGCGTTGGTTTCGGTTTCGGCTCCGTCGGCTGGCTGCCCATCGGACCGTGTGACCGCTACTACCCGTGGTACGGCCGTCACGGCCACGAGTTCAACACCGTCAACATCACCAACGTGACTAACATCACGAACATTTACAACGGTCACGGCTACCACGGTGAAGGGCCGCTGCACGCGGGAATCGCGCAGTCGAACCTGCGCCGCGCCCTCACCGAGCAGCGCTTCCGCAATGCCGTCTCCACCGTGCCCTCCGAGCATTTCGGCACCGGACGTACGCAGGCCGTGGCAGCTCGCGAAGATATGTTCCGCGAAGGAAACTTCATGCGCGGCAACCTGCCCGTGGTCCCATCGCGCGAATCTCTGTCAGCGACAAACCGTCCCGCGAGTGCAGGCACCCTGCGCCAGGGCGTGCCAGATCACTTCTTCGCGAAGACGCGTCCCGCGCCGGTAGCGCAGTCGTTCGATCAGCAGCGCGAGCAACTGCAACGCTCCATCACGCAGACCGGCCGCTTCACGCCCATCCATGCTGCTGAGTCCGGCAACGCCGCCCAGACGCGCCCGGCGCCGCAAGCTCAGTCGCCGAACTCTGGCCGCACTATTACAGATATGCGCCCGAACCCGACACGGTCCGAAGGCGCAGGCCGTTCCGACAATGCGCCGCAGGTCCGACAGCCTCAAGTGCAAGCCCCTGCCGCAAGGTCGGGATCGGAAATGCGTCCCGCCCAGCAGAACGAAGGCTGGCGTCGCTTCTCCGATCGCGCTCCAGCAAGCGCCAGCCCTGCTCGCCCGCAAGGCGATTCGCGGCCGGAACGCCCAGGCGACACGCGGAACCAAACAGTCTCGCGGCCCGATACCGGAACAGGACCCGCAACCCGCTCGGCCGGGCCGCCTGCCCGCAACCAGGAACGTAACGATGGCTGGCAGCGCTTCTCACAGCAGCCGCGCTCGGCTTCCCCGGAGAACCCTGCTCGGGATTCCGGAGCAACCGGCGGTTCACGCCCGGACAACGGAAGCATGCGAAACTCGCAGCCTGATCGGGGTGCGCAGGAATATCGCAACTTCCCGCGGGAAAGCCGCCAGCCCGAAGTTCGCAATCCCTCGCGCGAATCTCGTCCGCCACTCGAACTGAATCGGCCCATCGTTGGCCCGCGTGGCGGCGCGCCGTCCGGCAGTCGGCCTTCCGGTGGAGGCGGCAGCCGTTCCGCGCCAAGCGGTAGTGGCGGCGGCAACCACGGCGGAAGCAGCGGCGGCAGCCACAGCGGTGGCGGCGGCAACCATGGCGGATCGTCGCACCCTAGCGGTAATCACCGCTAAGTCGAGAACATCACAAAAAACATGAGCCGGGGAGACCATCTCCCCGGCTCTTTCATTCCTCGCTAGAACCTACGCCGGATACCGCCCCGCGATATACCCCTCCAAATGCTGAATCGCCTCCTCCTGCTTGGAGATGATCCACTTCACCAGGTCGCCAATCGAAACCACTCCCTTCACCCGCCCACCCTTTGCCACCGGCAGGTGCCGGATGCGGTGTTCCGTCATGATCTTCATGCACTCATCCACGGTATGTTCCGGCGAAACATAAATGACCGGGCTGGTCATAATATCGCGCACCGATGTTTCTTTTGAAGAACGCCCCTTCAGGATCACCTTGCGCGCGTAATCGCGCTCCGAGACGATCCCCACCAGTTCGTCCCCTTCCATCACCAGCAGAGCGCCCACCCCTTTCTCTGCCATCATCTCGATCACCTCGTACATGGTCTGGCCGGGGTGCACCGAGTACACTTTGGGTCCCTTCAGGTCGAGCAGATATCCAATACCCTCATCGAGCTTGCTCATGCCAGCATCCTCCGATCGGAAGACTTAGATTTTCAACCTGGCGCCGGGAATGGCGTATCGTATCCCCGCTCGTACCCCGCGTCAAATGCCCACCGCACAATTCCCCTAAGCCGCCTTCGCCCGCCCCGCCCCCGCAACTTCCCGATACACCTCCAGAATCTGACGCACCGATTCTTCCCACGAGAATCTCCGCACCTGCTCATAGCCGCGTTCCTTCATCTTCTCTCGCAGCCCTTGATCCAGCAGCACCCGCCGCAGCGCCCGCGTAATCTCAAACACGTTATCCGGATTCACCAGCACCGCCGCGTCTCCCACCACTTCCGGCAGCGACGAAGTATTCGACGTCACCACCGGCGTCCCATGCGCCATCGCCTCCAGCGGAGGTAGTCCGAATCCCTCATACAGCGACGGAAACACAAAAATCTTCGCCGCGTCGTAAAACACCCGCAGGACGTCAATGGGCACAAAACCGAGAAACCGCACTTCGTTCGTCACCCCGCCACGCACCACCGTCCGCCGCAAATCCGGATGGCTCGAAAGATCGTCCCCAATAATGATCAGCTTCAGATCCTCGAATCGCCCTTCCTTTGCCAGTTCCCCTTTCAGCACCGAAAATGCCTCGATAATGCGCACCAGGTTCTTCTGCGGACTGATGCGTCCCGCATACAGCAGGAAGGGATAATTCACCTGGTAGCGCGCCGCAATCATCTGCTTCTCCGCCTCCGTCGCGTGCCCGCAGAGAAAGCGCTCGTCAATCGCGTTATGCACCACCTGTACCCGTTCCATGGGCAGCCGGAACAGTGTTTCCAGCTCGCTGCGCGTAAATTCCGAAACCGCAAACAGTCGCGCCGCCCCATGCACCACCCGCCGCGTCAGATTGAACCGCGCCGTCAGTTGCAACAGCGACTTCCCATGCGCGCGCTCCAGGTACTCCAGCACATCATGCACCGTTACCACATAGGGACACGTTAACCCCCGCGGCAACCAATACAGATGCGGCACGTGCACCAAGTCGCAATGCAAACGCTTCAGGATGGCGCGAAATCCCGTCCACCCCGCCAGAGACTTATCGCTCGCCTCAAACACAATGCTGCGGAAGTTTCCCGGCAGCGCCCCAATCGTCTCCCGCCCCCGCGCCGGTCCAATCAGAAAGTATTGCGTTTCCCCGTCCAGCCGCCCCAGCGTCCGCACCACATTGCGGATGTAGGTTCCAACCCCAAAGTCCCCCATCCGCCGAATATCAATCGCAACCTTCACGCGAGAATTTAACCACAGAGGACACAGAGATACACAGAGGAAAGCCACTTCTTATTAGAAGAATCTTCCGAAGCGACGACTAACGCGACGCGCAACCACAACACCAGCCCGGAGGGCGGAACCACATTCGCCCGGCGCGAAGCGCTGGGTACAAGGGAAGAAGAGCCCGATCCCCGGCAGGGGGCGGAACCGCGTGGCGGTGCAGACACTTGTCGGGACGAAAGGATCTCACTTGCACCACAATGAAGAAGGCCCCCGAAACCTCCGGGAGCCACCAAACGAATCTAGCCCGATCTTCCTCTCCGCCCCTCTGTGCCCTCTGTAACCGGTTCAAGCCCGCGCCAGGACCCGCCCCCGTCTCTCCGCATACAACGGGAACGCCTCGGCGAGCTGCTCCACATCCTTCCGAATCCTGCCCAGCACCGCCGCGTCGGTCCGGTTATGCAGCGCCTCGGAGATCCATCTTCCCACCTGCTTCATCTCCACTTCCTTCATCCCCCGCGTCGTCAGCGCCGGAGTCCCCACCCGAATCCCGCTCGGCTTCATCGGCGGATTCGTATCGAACGGAATCGCATTCTTGTTCACGGTAATTCCCGCCTCGCCAAGCGCCTTCTCCGCCTCGCTCCCCAGCATGCCCTTGGCAAACACGTCCACCAGCATGAGGTGTGTATCCGTCCCGCCCGAAATGATGCGGAACCCTTCCGCTGCGAGCGTCTCCGCCAGAACCTTCGCGTTGGCAACGATCTGGCGCGCGTAGTCGCGGAAGTCCGGCTGCATCGCCTCCAGGAAGCACACAGCTTTTGCGGCGATGATGTGCACCAGCGGCCCACCCTGCATCCCCGGGAACACGACTTTATCGATCGCCGCCGCGTAATCCGTCCGCGAGAGAATCATCCCCGCCCGAGGCCCGCGCAGCGTCTTGTGCGTGGTCGAAGTCACAATATGCGCGTGCGGCACGGGCGACGGATGCACTCCTCCCGCCACCAGGCCCGCAAAGTGCGCCATATCCACCAGGTAGAGCGCGCCGACTTTGTCCGCAATCTGCCGCATGCGCGCAAAATTAATAATCCGCGGATACGCGCTGCCCCCGCCCACAATCAGCTTCGGCCGCTCCTTCTCCGCCACGCGCTCCAACTCGTCGTAGTCAATCGTCTCGGTTTCTTTGTTCACGCCGTAGGGAACGATCTTGTAAGTCTTGCCGGAAAAATTCAGCGGATGCCCATGCGTCAAATGCCCGCCATGCGCCAGGTTCAGCCCGAGAATCGTATCCCCCGGCTGCAGCACCGCCGCATAAGCCGCCATGTTGGCCTGCGAACCGGCATGCGGCTGCACGTTGGCATGCTCCGCCCCAAACAGCTGCTTGGCCCGATCCCGCGCCAAATTCTCCACCACATCGGTAAACTCGCACCCGCCGTAGTACCGCTTCGCCGGATACCCCTCGGCATACTTATTGGTGAACACCGACCCCATCGCTTCCAGCACGGCTTCGCTGACAAAATTCTCCGAAGCAATCAGCTCCAACCCTTCGTGCTGGCGCCGGGTTTCGTTGTCAATCGCGGTTGCCACCTGCGGATCCACCTCCGCCAAAGCGCGTGTCATGGCAGTGTTTTTCATGGGAAGCCTCTCGGGGATAGCGTACCAGAAGCGGGGGTGCGGAAAGCGGGTTGCCTGGAACTGCGTATCGTTTCGGCGGTCGGCGACCGGGGCTGTTGGTGTAATGGCGATTTCACGTCAGTTGACGCGATCCACAGCTGGTTCGAGCGCACACCGAAGGCCATAATCTCAGCCGAACGACTGGTAGTTTTTCCAGAATTCCGGCCACGGCACGCGTGGGGCGCCGCAAAGGAAGATATCGGGATGGTCGTCGCTTTCCTCATTGTGAATGCCGTATGGATTCCCGTTATGGGCGACAAGTTGACATGACGTAAAGGTCCTCTCGACATATTCGCGTAAGTGGCCCACCACGATCAGCGTGGATGGCAGGGGCATGGGATATCGACGGTACCATGCGGAATTGGTGCCGCTAATCGGTGCGGGCAGATGGTAGGCAGGTCCGAGAATTTCGATCGCGCCCTGCTCTCCGTAGTTTCCTACGACTATGCCAGCGCGAGCCTGCTGCTGCGCGGGTAACGAATCGCGAATCTGCGCAACAGTCTTGACCAACTCGTTCCAGCCAATTTCCTCACGCAGGTCTCCGTTGTTCTCCAGGGCACGGGCTCTGAGTGGCCCGTTCGATGCGAGAGGCAGGATGATCGTTGCGACGTAAACGCCCCAGGCGAGCAGGGCGATGGTATACGCGGCTTGCGCGCCGGCCCGCCAGAGACGAGGCAGAGGGGCCAGCGCGCGCGCAATGAGGACAGCGCCCATCGCCATCAGCATGGGATAGGCCGCCGCAGTGTAATATCCGCGTCCCTTCGACGCCCAAAAGATGATCAGCGGCACCACATACATCCAGGCGATCGCACGGTAACGACGGCTGAAGACAAACCCGAATACGCCAGCGATCCACAGGGGAGCGGCGTAGCGATTCGCGCACAGAGTGAACTGCGCCCGCCAGAATCCCTCAGCTCGGCCCTCGCCGACATCACGCGCGTGAATGTAACGCAGAAAATGCAATGAGACGAAGTCATGGCGAATCTGCCAAACGAGATTCGGCAGACAGACGAACAGCGCCACACCGGCACCGAGCCAGAACCAGGGCGTCGCAATGAAACGGCGCGCTGGCGTGAGGATGAAGCCAGCGATAAGTCCAGCTAGGTAGAAGACGATGGAGTACTTCGTCATTAAGCCCACACCAAGCACAACGCCCATCGGCAAGCACCAGCGCGGGTCTTGCGTTTTGAGCAGACGGATCATGAGATAAGCGATCAGCACCCACCAGAGGTAATCGTAGGTCGTGTACTGGAATTCGGTGCCTTCAAACATGGGCAGAGGAGAAACCGCCACACCGAGCGCAGCGGCTGCCTGAGCCCAAAGGCCGGCGCCGAGTTCGCGCGCCATAAGTCCTGTGATGACAATCGAGGCGCACTGTGCGATCACCGAGAACAACCGAAGGCCCATCAGAGACAGGCCGAAGAGACCAAGGCTGATGCGTTCGATGAACGGCGTGAACGGCGGATACGACACGAAGCCCCAGTCGAGATGACGAGCGTCGCTTAAGAATTGAAGTTCGTCGCGATGAAAGCCGTAGCGGCTGTTCGTGAGCAGGTGAACGACGGCAACGCCCAGGGCGATTACGAAGATGAATTGCGAGGTTGATGACTCAGGTATCGAGAGTGGAGCTGAGTCGCCCTGGGCAGTCTTCGCGGATGCCATTTCGCCCCCGTGTCTTAGACGGCGTCACCGGAAAACGGTTACCGGATCGCAGACCCCACTGTTGTCTCCCCGATTGTCGTTACCAGATGGGATGAGAAGGCCGGTCTCCGACGGGATGCTGTAGGCTCCCAAGTTATCGACGTGCTCGAAGCACAAGAGATAAAGGAGACCGGCAATGAAGAAGGTTAGCACCGCCACGGCGAAGCAGAGCAGGAATTTTCCCGAACAGAAGCTGACGATCGGTTTGGACCTGGGCGATCGTAGCAGCTGGTACTGCGTACTGGATGAAACCGGCAGCGTACGGTTGGAACAACGACTGAGCACGACTCCAAAAAGCATGCGTGAAGTGTTCGGGGGCATGCCGCGCAGCCGCATCGCTCTGGAAACCGGCATGCATTCGCCCTGGGTCAGCCGGCAGTTGAGCGAGTTGGGGCACGAGGTGATCGTGGCGCATGCGCGCAACGTGCGCTTGATCGGGGAGAGTCGCAAGAAAGACGATCGTCTGGACGCGCAGACCCTGGCGCGGCTGGCCCGGATCGATCCGCAGCTGCTGAGCCCGGTGAAGCATCGCAGCGCGAAGGCGCAAGCGGATTTGACCGTGATCCGGGCACGAGCCGGGCTGGTGCGAGCGCGGACAGCGCGCCACCCGGCAGGGTTCCTGTTGAAAACGGAGAGTTGGGTAGTGGCGCCACTGTGCCACCCGCGATCGAGAATCCGAGGATTCCCCCGTTGTCCTGGTCGCCTGTGTAGAGGTTGGTTTCAGACGGATCGAAGATCACATCTTCCAAGTTGGCGAAGTTAACGACATCAATTCGCTGAATGTTGGCCAGTGTTTGATCCACCGCGCTCACATCGGCAACATACAGAACACCATCGGCCGTCGTCGCCGCGAACTTGTTGCCCGCGGGACTGAGCCGCACGCGCACGATGGCATTACCAAATCCCCCAGGGGACGGAGCGTAGAGTCTGGCCGTCTGCAGGAGTTGCAGCGTTCCCGTGTCGGATACGGAGAACACAGAAACCGTGCCGTCACCGTCATTGCCCACGTACAGAGTCTTCCCATCGGCGCTGAAGGTGAGATCCTGCGGAAGCGCTCCCGTGGCGGCTGACCCGCCGAGCGACAGTTGGTTGTTCTGAATCGTCCACAGCTGCACGTTGGAGGTGCCGGTATCCGTAACCGCCAACATCCCCTTGGAGGAAAGAGCAATCCCACCCGGATTGCTCGACGGCGATGTCAGGGATGAGAGAGAAATCCCGCCGCCCGATGCGATAGTAGCGACTTGAAAGCTCGCGCCCGTTTGCGCGGTCCCTATAATCACGGCGAGGAGCGTGCCATCCGGCTTGACTGCGAAGTTGGTTATCCCCAATGGGAACGTCGCCGATGGAAACGTCACCGACGATCCGGGGATCGGCTGCAGTCTTCCTGAGGCGGCGCTGAATCCCGTGACATTCCCGGAAAAGTTGCCGACAAAGAACCACTCGCTCGCCACGGGCGGTGGCGGGCTGAGAGAACTTCTCCCGCCACACGCTATGAAGGACAACGCGAGCAACGCGACGAGCAGGGTCGCTGGCAGCGTAGCCATGCGTTGCTTCCGCGGAATTTTCTGCAAACACAGTTGGCCCATCAACTTGATTGGACTGAAGCCAACAAGAATATGTCTAGGACTCCGGCCACAGCGCTTTGTGACTATGACTTGCGCACCGTCTCTCAAGTTCTTGTCACTGACAGTTCGATGCTTGCCGGCGTCCAATTTCTATAGAGTTCCAACGCACTTTCCTTATTTTGAAGTTTGAAGGGAGGAGCTATGCAATTCCACCTGGAACCAAACGAGCTGAAGCTGCTTGCGAACGTGTTGCTAGAGCGAGAACCCCAGCAGTACAACGAATTGTTCACCAAGGTCATGGCCCACGACTTGCGCTTCGACTCCGGCGAACTCGAACAAACGGCAGAACTGCTCGCCGACAAGAAGCACAGTCTTAAGGCTGAAATCGAGCGACAGCCGGACGGCCCTCGGAAGACGGAACTGGAGCGGCAGCGGGTTCTGCTGGAACGAGTTCTGGAGAGGGTCAACGAAGCCTGTGTCATGTTCTGACGGCCGGCCGTGTATAGGAAACAGCGCTTCGTCAGCGTCTCCTACGGGCGCCGATGGCGAAGGCAGAGAGCGTGTCTCGTCAGGCAGCTGATGCTGTGCAGCAGCTCGGCAGGGAATGGAAGGAGAATTCATTGCCATCCGAGCCTGACTTCTTTGTAAATCGGAGCTGGTTCCAAGGCTGGGTGGCCCGCGTCTCCTGAGAACGACGATACCTCATTGTTTCGCCCCAACATCCGTGCAAATTGCATTTCACACATCAAAATTCCGCTGTGGGTAATTATCT
>Ga0075014_100000443_pt1 | contig 11110 bp, 6 predicted proteins | sample AleBraG_ABR_2014_FD_71472 | JGI IMG/M metagenome (GOLD analysis project Ga0075014, IMG submission 71472) | Freshwater sediment microbial communities in response to fracking from Pennsylvania, USA - Alex Branch Run_MetaG_ABR_2014 | ecosystem: Environmental > Aquatic > Freshwater > Creek >... | reverse complement strand
GCGCAATTCCTCGGCCACCGAGTACGACAATCCGTTCAGCCCCCACTTTGAGGCGCAATAGGCCGCGCCGTTCGGCAGCGCATTCTTTCCCGCCAGGGAGGAAATATTGATAATGTGCCCGCTGCGAGCGCGAATCATCATCGGCGCGAAAGAGCGGATCAGGTAGTACACGCCGCGCAAATTGGTGTTCAGAATCGTGTCCCACTCCTGTGGATCGAGCCCGTGGAGCGGTCCGCCAAACCCACCCACCCCCGCATTGTTCACCAGCACATCGCAGCGTCCGTAGTGTTCTTCAACGAAGCGTACCAGTTGCTCAACCGACGCCAAATTACTGACATCGCATACGTAGCCCGTCCCTTGACCGCCCGCCGCCTTGATGGCCGCAATGCTCTCGTCCAGCAAGGCTTGTTTTCGTCCGCAAACCACGACCTGCGCGCCCAATTCCGCCAGGTCACGCGCAATGGCCGCGCCGATTCCGCGACCCCCGCCGGTCACCACCGCGACCTGGCACTTTTGTGGGGGATTGGTGTCTGTGCTCATTGGAGTATTGTGGGCATTCCCGGGACGGGAAATCCTAATAGCGTCCAAGGCGCATCATAACAGTAAGAAATTCGTATTGTGTGGCTTGCCTTTGCAGGCAGGGCATCCTTATAATCCCGCTACGCTGGAGATGCTCTGTTGAGGCAGGCCTCGCAAAGTTTCTTGATTGAGGTCGCGACGGTAGTGCAGTTCCAGCCCTGTCACGTAGGCCAAACGGTCCTACGAATTCGAGCCGCGAACTCGGAGCTGGCTTGGGGATGTCTGAGCTGGGTGCCGTCGCGAGTTTCCCGAAGAAGAGTGAAGTAAGGAGCCATTGGATGAAAACTAGTCTGGTTACTCTTGTGCTTGCGTTCGCTACGTTCGCAGTCGCGCAGGACGCAGCTCAGCAGCCACAGGCGCAGCCGGCTGCGGGTCAGCAGCAGGCGCAACCGGCCGCGGGTCAGCCGCAGAAGAAAGAAATCAAGGACCCCGCCGAGTACAACGCCTACGTCGCCGCCATTCAGCAGCAGGACAACAACGCCAAGATCAGCGGCCTGGAGTCATTCCTCCAGCAGTATCCCAAGAGCGTCGTCAGAGAAGACGGCATGGAAACGCTGATGGCGGCCTACCAGCAGGCAGGCAATCAGCCCAAGGTGGAAGACGCAGCGAACCGTCTCCTGCAGCTGAATCCGAACAACCTGCGGGCTCTGGCCCTGAAGGCGTATCTGGATCGTGCCAAGGCCGAGGCGAACGTGGAGCCGCAGAAGAATCTGGCGGATGGCCTGGAACTGTCAAAGCGCGGCCTGGCGGCTTTGGGCACGGCGCCGAAGCCGGAAGGCATGAAGGATGATGAGTTCACGAAGATGAAGGCGCAGATGTCCACCATCTTCAACGGTACCGCCGGCATCGCGTCCTTGCAGAACAAGGACTACAAAGCGGCCCAGGATTACCTGCAAGCCTCCCTCGCGATGGAACCCAATAACCTGCGCGATAGCTACCCCTTGGCGCTCTCTTACCTGCAAGCAACCCCGGCTGATACGGTGCATGGTATCTATTACCTGTCCCGTTCCGCCAACCTAGCCGCAGGCACGCCCTCGCAGGCTCAGATCGAGAAATACGGCAAGAGCCAATACAAGAAATATCACGGCTCGGATGAAGGCTGGGCCGACGTAATGGCAGAAACCAAGGCGAACCCCGCTCCGCGCGCCGACTGGCCGGGAATCAAGCAATACGTTCCGCCCACGCCCGCCGAAGAGTGCCGCGATCGCCTGAAGGGCAAGCCCCCGAAGGATTGGGACTTCGCCGAGTGGCAGCAATGTCTCTCCAAGGGCGATCAGGCCGACCGCGATACCGTCTGGAACGCGATCAAGGATCAGCCCCTGCAGATGAAGGCTCGTGCGTTGAAAGTGACGCCCACTCGCATCGAGATCGCTGCCAGTCTTGACGACATCGACGCCAAGAAGACCGACCTCGTGCTCAACATGACTGCCGCCATTCCCGCCAAGCTGATGCCCAAGGAAGGCGAAGACTTTGCCTTCGAAGGCACGCCGTCGTCCTACACTCCAGATCCCTTCGTGATTGAACTGAATAAAGGGATGTTGTTTGGAGCGGCGCCCAAGCCGACTCCGAAGAAGGGTCCAGTGCACCCGGTCCACAAGAAGCCGGCTGCCAACTAACCGCGATCGCCGGAAAACAAGCAGGGCGGCCGTTTGGCCGCCCCGTTCTTTTGTGGAATCCGAGCCCTAACGCGCCAGCTTCTTATCCATCGCGGCCGGTCGTGCGCTCCGCACAGGCCGTTTCGCACCGTCACGCAACTGGCGCACATCGATCTTCAACTCCGTCAGCGTCCGGCTCAGAGTGTTGCGATGCATGCCCAGTTGGCGCGCCGCCCGGCACTGGTTTCCGTTGTTCTCCTCGAGCACGTGCACAATGAATCTCTTCTTGAACTCCCGCACCGCTTCCGAATAGAGAATGTTGCTCTTATACATCTGCTGAATGAGGGCTTCGAGTTGATCTCTCAAGGACGTCTCTTTTCTGAGGTCGGATAACGCCCGCGACCGATATAGCTTTCTCTACTGCCGCGCCGGAGTTGCCGCAGGTTCTGGCGCTTCCTGGCCGTGCCGCATCTTCTCTAAAGCATCGAGCCCCTGCCGAAATCGCGCCCGCACGTCAAACGGTGCCAGCCAGCTCGCCCCTCTCGCCACTACCAGAAAGTACGGCGCCAATTCTGACTCCTGCAGCCACCGCGACTGGGGCGCAAATGTCGTCAGGCCCAACAGGAAGATAGACACCATCAGAGAGCCGCGCAATAGCCCAAACGCGCCTCCCAGCAGGCGGTCCACCCACTTCAGTCCCGCTTCCTTCATGGCCCAGCGAATGATCCGTCCCAGCACTCCGGCGAGAATGATCACCGCCACAAAAATGATGACGAAACCCAGTATCTCGGCTACCCACGGCGACTTCACGTGCGGCGCGAACCACTCCGCCACCCGCGGATACTGCCAGGCCGCCAACAGGTAGCCCACAACCAATCCCGCCAGCGAAATCACCTCGAAGAAAAACCCCTGCGAGGCCGCCAGCAGCACCGACAGCAAAATCACCCCCAGGATCGCCCAGTCCGCCACGTTCATCCCATCGCTCCACAGGCGACCACTCTCCGGCTAAGCATCCAGACTGCGTCCGGTGAGCTGGCGATAAGCTTCGATGTATTTTTCACTGGTTTTCAGGGCTACCTCCACCGGCAACGCCGGCGCGGGTGGCTGCTTATTCCATCGAATCGCTTCCAGATAGTCACGTACATACTGCTTATCGAACGACTCCTGCGCTCTGCCCGGCTGGTAGTTGTTAGCTGGCCAGAAACGCGACGAATCCGGGGTCAGAATCTCGTCGGCAAGCGTAATGCCCGCAGCCGTCATCCCAAATTCGAACTTGGTATCGGCGATGATGATGCCGCGCCCTAGCGCATAGTCCGCCGCTTTCTTGTAGATCTTCAAGGTCAGGTCGCGCAATTGTCCCGACAACTCCGCACCAACCAGCTCCACCATACGGTCAAACGAAATATTCTCGTCGTGCCCGCTCACTGCTTTCGTCGCCGGGGTGAAGATCGGCTCCGGCAGCTTGTCCGATTCTCTCAGCCCCGCCGGCAACTGAATCCCGCACACCGTTCCCTTGGCCTGGTATTCCTTCCACCCTGAGCCCGAGAGATACCCGCGCGCCACGCATTCCACCGGAAACATTTCCGCGCGCTTCACCAGCATCGACCGCCCCCGCAGCTTATCCGCATAGGGTTGAAGTGCAGCAGGGTACTGGCTCACATCGGCGGTCGCCACGTGATTCGCCACCGTATCCCGAAGGAAATCAAACCAGAATAGCGAAATCTGCGTCAGGACCCATCCCTTGTTCGGGATGCCGGTCGCCAGGATGTAGTCGAAGGCAGAAATGCGGTCTGTGGCCACAAACAGCAAATGATTGGCGTCAACCTCATACACGTCTCGGACCTTGCCGCTGGCATGCAGACGCAGATCAGGAAAGCTCGTGCGCAGGACTACCGGGTCAAGTACTGGGATTGGCATATGCAGATTCTAACGGGAAGAACGTCGAGCATTCTAACTGCCACACGAAAAAAGTCAACGACTCGCGTCACAGACACTTGGGTCCATGTCACAGCCTCTCACGGAAAAGAATTGACAGGAACAGACCGGCCGGGAAGCCCTGTCACTCGTGGCATTACGGCGCGCTTGGCTTGTGGAAAAGCTGAGGAGAGTTCGCGTGGTCGTCGTGCCCAACCGTAACATCGGTGCAACTTTTTGCAGTTTATGCCGTCGCGCCGAACCGCACCGACACAAGTTTCGAGACACCCGGCTCCTGCATCGTCACGCCATACATCACGGGCGCAACGCTCATGGTCTTCTTGCTGTGCGTGATCAGCACAAACTGGGTCTGCAGGCTCATCTCCCTGATCAGCTCAGTGAATCGCCCAATATTGGCCTCGTCCAGCGGTGCATCCACTTCGTCCAGAATGCAGAAGGGGCTGGGCGCGTACTGGAAGATCGCCGTTAGCAACGAGATCGCCGTCAGCGCCTTCTCTCCACCCGAAAGCAGCAGCACGTTCTGCAGCTTCTTACCTGGAGGCGAGGCCACAATGTCGATACCGCTCTCCGCCGCGTTCAATTCATCCGTCAGCCGCATGTAGGCCTGGCCGCCGTTGAACAGCTTGCGGAATATGGCCGAGAAGTTCTCGTTGATGCGCTCAAACGCTTCCTGGAATTTCTGCCGCGAAATCGTGTCAATCTCGCGAATCGTGTTCTGCAGGTTCTCGATGGCGTCGAGCAGGTCCTTGCGCTGCGTGTCGAGGAATTGGTGTCGCTCTGCCGTCTCCTTGTACTCCTCGAGCGCCATCATGTTGACTGGTCCCATGTTGTCGAGGCGCGTGCGCATCGCGTGATACGTCTGATCGTCGGCTGCCAGTTCTTCACCCTCCACGAGCGTCAGGGCAGTATCAGCGACAAGTTCCTCAAGTGGAATGTTCAGCTCGTTCAGGCACGTTTCCGCCATGTGCTGAACGTCAGACTCCAGTTTCGCCGCGCCCGCCGCCAGCTCTCCTCGCCGGTCGCGCGCCTGGTCGAGCAACTGCCGCGAGTGCCGCAGCGCCTCTTCCAGTTCCGCCAACCGTGCCCGCAACTGCTCCGATTCCGCTTGTAGCGCCTGTTCCCGCTCCTGGCAAATCTGTTGCTCCGCCGCCCAGGCGATCAACTGCTCGCCGAGAGTCACATTTTCGCTTTCGCGCTGCAACTTCTCCGCCGCCGCTGTCTCGATCTGGGTACGCAGCGCCGTGCATCGCGCTGCCATCTCCTGTACCAGAGATTCGATCCGATCGAGCACGCTGGCCGCTGACCGGTGCCGTTCTTCGAGCGAGGCCACACGCGCCATCTGTTGCGACATGCTGAGCGTGGCCGTGTCGCGATGCTCCTTCAACCCCGCCAATCCCGCCTGCACCGCCGCTGCCTGCTGTTCGAGTGCACTGCGCCGCTGCTCGGCTGCCGCCAGTTCTGTCCGTCGCAACTCGATCGTCACCACCTGCTCGGTGCGGTCCTCCTCCACACGCGCCAGTTCCTTGCCGCAGGTCTCCGCTCGTTCGCGCGTGCGCGTCAGCTCCGACTCCAGTTGCTGCAGCATGTGCCCGGAGGTCATCGCCTGCTTTTCCGCCTCGCGGCGTTCATTCTCCAGCCGCTCCAGCAGGGAAGTGAGGTCCTTGATCTCCCGTCCCAGCGTCAGCACGCGATGCTCTTCGTTGCGCAACGTTCCTTCAAGATCCGAAATCGACCGCAACAAGTCCCGTAGCTCGCGCTTCATCGAAAGCGGACCTTCGCTGCGCTGCTTGCCCCCGGTCACGGTCACGTTGTGGAAGCACTCGCCGCTCTCTGAGAGAAAAAACGCATCCGGATTCTCCAGCGCCAGATTGCGCGCCATGCCTGGATCCGCGACGATATAGCCATTCCCCAGCTTGGGCAGGATCATTTCCAGCGACTTCCCGAATCCGTTGAGCACGCGCACGCAGTTCTTCAGCGGCACCATGCCCTGCTGTGGCGCCTGGTAGTGAGCCGCCTCATCCACAGCAAAAGAGAACTTCGCCTGCGAGTCGTTGGGATGCACCAGGAATGTGGCGCGTCCATCCACGTCCGAACGCAACAGCCGCAGCCCTTCATCGGCGGCGTCCCATGACTTCACGACGACGAAGTTCAGTTCGTCGCGTAAAAAGTCTTCCACCACCGTCTCAAACCGGTTATCCACTTCGAGGAAATCCGCCAGCACCCCCGCCGGTGCGCGTCCGCCCTGCAGCGCACCCGACTGGAACAGCCGCTTCACCGACTCCGTCGAATACCCGTGCTCCGCAATCACCGACTCGATCGAACCCTTCCGTCCCAGCGCCGACGCATACTCGCCGCGCAGCCCATCCAGTCGCGCCTTGGCCTCGATTTCTGCCGAGCGCTTGTCTTCCAGTTGCGTCCGGACCCGGCCAAGTTCCTCCGTCAGCCCCGCCACCTTCTGCGTGATCGACTCGAACTCCAGTCCAATCTGCCCGCGCTGACCGCCAAACGCCTCTAATTGCGCGTTCGACGTTGTGAATTCGCTCGTAACCCTCTGCTGCTCGCGGTCGAGCGCCGCAATCCGCTCTTCCGCCTGCGTCATCTGGTTGCGAAGATTGGAAGCCGCCGCCACTGTCTCAAGCATCGCCGACCGGCATTCTTCCTGCCGCCGCTCGAGTTCCGACAGATCAGCCGCCGCCAGAGCCGACAACTGCTGTGCCTGTACCAAATCTGCCTGCGCCCCCTCCAAATCTGCCGACGCCGACTCGAGCACCTGCCGGTTCGAGTCACGTTCCGCCGTGAGCGTCGCCAATCGCCAATCCGCCTGCGCCAGTTCCTGCTGCGATCCCTCGCCTCGCGCCACGAGCTCCGCGCAGCGCTCATCGTTCGTGCGCCGCCGCGCGTGTGCACGGTCCGTCTCCAGCGAGATGGCTGCCAGCCGGTCGCGCGTCTGCCGCGCCTCATCCTCAATGGCATAGCCGCGCTGCGTGCTCGCTGTCTGCTCGGATTCCATCTCCTGCAGCGCTTCCGATTCTTCCCGCATGGCTTCCGCCAGCGCGGTCAACTGTTCCTGCAGATCGCGCCTCTCGCGCTCCATCTGCGCAAACTTGCTGGCCAGCACCACCCGCAGCTTGCCGCGCATCTCGTCGCGCAACTTGGCGTAACGCTCAGCCTTGGCCGCCTGCCGCTTCAGCGAATTCATCTGCCGCGTGACTTCTTCAAAAATGTCATTCACGCGCGCCAGGTTCAGCTTCGATTCCTCGAGGCGCGCCTCCGACAGCCGCTTCTTCGTCTTGAACTTGGTAATCCCCGCCGCTTCCTCAATAATCGCTCGCCGGTCATACGGACGGCTGCTCAGAATCTGCCCAATGCGCCCCTGCTCGATCAGCGCATACGACTCCGGCCCCAGCCCCGTCCCCATGAACAGTTCTTGAATGTCGCGCAGCCGGCAGACTTTCCCATTCAGCAGATACTCGCTGTCCCCGCTGCGAAACAAGCGCCGCGTGACCATGATTTCCCCGGCATGAAAGGTCTGCGTCTTCAGCTTGCGGCGCCGAATCTTTAACACCACCGTAGTCGGATGTCCCACTGCCACCGCCACGCCTTCCGTCGACATAACGCCGTCAGCGATCGGCGTCCCTTCCGCTTCCTCTACCTTCCCCGGCTGTAACTCTTCAGCCAGTCGCTCAGCCTCCGCATGCGCCCGATTGCGGTCGGCGGCCTCGTCCCAATCTTCCTCCGGCATCCCATCCCGGATCTCAATCTGCGGTTCGTTGTTCGCATCCGGCCCGTCATACACGGTGGGATCAATCAGCGTCAGCGACACTTCTGCCATCCCCAGCGGATTGCGCTCTCGCGTCCCGGCAAAAATGACGTCTTCCATCCGCGATCCGCGTAGCGTCTTGGCCGACTGCTCGCCCAGCACCCACGCAATCGCGTCCGCAATATTCGACTTTCCGCACCCGTTCGGCCCGATGATGGCCGCAATGCCCTCCCCGGGAAACTTAAGTTCCGTGCGGTCGCAGAAAGACTTGAATCCGAGTATTTGCAGCTTCTTTAATTTGAGCACTTCTACTCCTCGGCTCTGGCGGAGGCGGTGGGCGCTGGCCTGTCGCAGACGCGGCAAAAACCAGGTAACCAAATGGATACCTCCCCTGCCCAAGCAGGAACGTCGTTCAGTTGTCGCCCCGGCTGGTAGGGAGGAAATTGCTTCCACTCTAACGGTGAAAGGGGGCGTGGTCAAGAAGCAAAACACCACCTATTGTGTGGCTGCTTGCTGAGCCCCGCCATCTGGCACCGTCGGTGCAACCAACTCCCAGAATACTAGTGTGAGATCAGAGGTCGGAAGGAGAACCACGAGAGCAATTTCAGGCTAGCGCAAGCGCGGGTCTGAGGCAATAGGGGATATTCCGCAACGTGAAGACTTGAAGTGAAACTTTAAGTCGGTGGCGGCCTTCTAGGGGTGAGGCCGTCCCACCCTTTCGCCGTCTCTTGCGAAAGGGTGGGAGCTCAAATCTGCAATCTAAAATCTGCAATCTAAAATCCATCTACTCCCCGCCCACCTTCTCGAACAATCGCACAATCGACTCAATCCCCCGATAGAAGTTCGGAATATGGAACTTCTCGTTGGGCGCATGCAGGTTGTCGTCCGGCAGTCCAAATCCCATCATCAGAGTGGGCAGTTTCAGCACATTCTGAAAGTCTCCGACGATCGGAATCGACCCGCCCGAGCGGATGTACACCGTGTCCTTCTTGAACACCTCGTGCATCGCCTCGGTGGCCGCCTCCACGTACTTGTTCTCCGTACCCACTACGCACGCCGGACCCTTGCTGTGCACCTTGATGCTGATCTCAACCCCTTTCGGCGTCAACTTCTTCACGAACTTGGTGTACCGCTTCAGAATGTCGTCCGGATCCTGATTCGGCACCATGCGCATGGAAACCTTCGCCGAAGCCTTTGCCGGGATCACCGTCTTCGCCCCCGGAGCCGTGAATCCCCCCGGCATGCCGTGAACTTCGAGCGTCGGCCGGGCCCACGTGCGGTATAGCACCGAATAACCAGGCTCGCCCGTCAGCACTCTCGATCCAACCTCCGTTTTGCGATAGTGTTCTTCGTTGAAGGGCAGCCGCTTCCACGCCTTCAGTTCCGCCTTGGTTGGCGCCTTCACGCCTTTGTAGAAGCCCGGAATCAGAACCTTGCCTTTGGAGTCCTTCAGCTTGCTGATGATCTCGATCAACGCAAACAGCGGGTTCGGCGCAGCGCCGCCGTACATGCCAGAATGCAGATCCGTCATAGCGCCCTTGCACTCGATCTCCGTATAGACCAGCCCGCGCAATCCCACGCACAGTGTCGGAAGATCCGGCGCAAACAGCTCCGTGTCGCTGACCAGAGCAAAATCTGCCTTCAGCTTCTTGCCCTGCTTGCGGATGTACTCGGCGATCGACTCGCCGCCCACTTCTTCCTCGCCCTCAATGATCACTTTCACGTTCAGCGGCATCTTTCCGCCATGCGCCTTCATCAGCGATTCGAACGCCTTCAGCTGCATCCACAGCTGCCCTTTGTCATCCACCGCCCCGCGCGCGTAGATGTTGTTGTTGCGCTCGGTCGGCTCAAACGGCGGCGTGTGCCACTCATCCACCGGATCCGGCGGCTGCACGTCGTAATGCGCGTAGCAGAGAACCGTCGGCTTGCCCGCTGCATGCAGCCAGTCGGCATAAACCAACGGATGCCCCTTGGTGGGAATGATTTCGACACCCTCAAAGCCGATCTTGCGTAGATCATTGGCCACAAACTCGGCCGCTTTCTGCACATCGGATTTGTGCTCTTCTAAAGTACTGATCGACGGAATGCGAAGCAGATCTTTCAGTTCGTTCAGAAATCGTGGCTGGTTCTGACGCGCGTATTCCACTGCAGGCGAAGCCATAAGAACCTCTTTCCGGGGACGCTCGTGCCCGAAAGAAATGGAATTGAAAACAGCCTCATTCTAGTCCAGCCGGAAAGGACGGGTCTATGACGGCTGCCGTCGACCCGAGATAGAAGCGGGCCGAGGATTCAAATGGCCCGGCAAACCGGAAATCCGCCCCATGTCGCGAAGCGCGAGCAAGAGAACCTGCTTAGATCGTGTTCCAGCGGCTCCCCGCAGATGGTCTTTGCCACCAAACAGGCTGTAGCAGGAGCCAGCATGATCCCGTCGCGGTAATGGCCAGTCGCCACAAAGTACCCGGGTAGGGAAGTCGCTCCAAGAATGGGGAGATTGTCCGGCGACCCGGGCCGCAGCCCCGCCCACGTCTCATGAATGCGCGCGTGCGCCAACTCAGGAACCACTTCCGCCGCGTTGCGGTGCAGTTGCTGGATCGTGGCGGCGTCAGTGCGCTTGTCAAAGCCGGCCTCCTCCACCGTCGCCCCGATCACGATCCGCCCGTCGCTACGCGGAATAATATAGACCTCAGGCGTACGCACCACATGCCGCACGATGGAGGCACGGGCGTCCGCGCCCGTGCGCCCTTCTCCGGGGACCAGCGCCAGCATCTGCCCTTTGACCGGTCGCGTCGGGCTCGGTGTCGGATCAAGCGGCGTGCTCAACTGTGCCGCCCAGGCCCCGGCGCAGTTCACAACAATCGGAGCCGAGAAAGACGTTCTTTCGGTGTTCAGGCCCGTAACCCGTCCTGCCTCTGTTTCCAGCGCTAGCGCTTGCTCACCATGCGCCACATGAACCCCGCGATGCTTCGCCGCCTTGACCAGCGCCGCCGTCAAGCCCCGCGGATCAACGCTCGCCTCTTGCCAATACTGAATGTTTTGCGACACAGGCTCTATGTCCGGCTCAAGCTCAACCAGTTCCTTCGCCGTGAGCCGTCGGCATGCCACCTGCCTCAACTGCGGCTCGCCATGATCAAACACGATCGTCCCGTGCGTCCGCAGATCCACCGAAACTCCCGACGTAGCCTCGATCTCTCGCACGAACTCTGGATAGAGCTTCGCACTAAGTCCCGCCAGCGGCACGAGC
>Ga0075014_100000440_pt1 | contig 11143 bp, 7 predicted proteins | sample AleBraG_ABR_2014_FD_71472 | JGI IMG/M metagenome (GOLD analysis project Ga0075014, IMG submission 71472) | Freshwater sediment microbial communities in response to fracking from Pennsylvania, USA - Alex Branch Run_MetaG_ABR_2014 | ecosystem: Environmental > Aquatic > Freshwater > Creek >... | reverse complement strand
CGCGAAGTGATAGTCCTGAGCCAGTAAAATCGGCGATTCCGTGTTCTCCATTTCCTGCAGCACGGCATCCGCAAACCGGCGATTTATTTTTTGATACTGCAGCCAATCCTCGGGGCGAAAAACCGGCCGCGTATGCGCAATGTGCGAAAGCGGCCACAATCCCTCGTTTGAAAAACCTTCGTAGTAGCCCTTGTCTTCCTCGTCGCTCAGCCACACGCGGCGCAACGTATAACTCGGATGATCCGGAGGAACGCGAAGATGATCTCGTGCGTCCACCACCTCGCGGTCGGCGTTACCTGAACCGTTGGCAATCCATGTGCCGTTGCAAGCCTGCAGGACTGGTTCAAGCGCAGTGACCACGCCGCTGGCCGGCACGATCATCTGGATCGCTTTTTCCTTTCCGTTGAATACGTGCATGTACGGTTCGCGGTTCGAAACGACGAACAACGGCTTTTGCTGCAATTTGTTCCGCAGGCTCACCCGCAATCGTTCTGCCGTCCAGAGTGAAGCGCTCGAGTCGCGCAATCGCGCTTCTTCCTCCGCCACCGCCCGCGCCGTGCTCAGATCCTTGGCAAGGTGCGTCACTTCGTGATTCAGTTGATCGAGGATTTCGCCCTTAGTTCCTGCTGCGCCGGCATTGGACTGCCCTGTTCGCAGCGTACGCAGCCAATTGGCAGTGCGGGTCAATGGGCCTGTAAACGTCCACCGCACCAGAATCAGAGCGAGCCCCGTAATCAAAACAGTTTGGATGAATGCGTTAAGCAGAGAATCGCGAAGCGTGCGGGATACTTGTTTGTCGATGTAGCTGGTGTCGTGGAAGAGGGCCAGTACCCCCACGACTTGGGTACTGCGATGAAGCGGCAAGGCATGAATATGTACGGGAACTTCTTCTTCCGGATTCAGGGAAGGAGTCTGCTCCGCGCTCAGGAATTCTCCGAAACCGGCATCCTCCTGTGCAGCGCGACTCGCAGCCGTCGGCCGCAGCCTGAAAACAGGCGCCAGTCCGGGGGTGATCGCGAGAAGCGTGCCCGTTTCGCTGTAGACCGCGACGCCCTTCAAATGTTCCCGCTGCCCAAAGCGCTCGACGAGCCGTTGCAAGCTCCTATCTGGCGCGTGCTCAAGCAGCGGCTCAATACTTTCTTGAAGACTTTCTCCAAGAATTCCCGCCCGTCTCGATAGGTCGTCGCGAAGCAGGCGTTTTTCTGTACGCGCCTGATAGGCCGCAAAAAACAAAGACACTGCGGCGACGCTCACGATCAAGGGCAGGACGATCTTCAGAGTCGTGCGCATCAGGACTCCTTAAGGGCCGAATAGAAAGCGGCCGCACGGGGCTGGGAGCGGGCGGCGGAAGAGAAATAGAGTCGTTCGCGACCGGTCTGGAAAACGGTCGTAACGATTTGTCAGTACAAGCTCATTCCCGAGCTTGGCATCACGACGACACGCACGGCGATGTTCTTGCCGCTGCTCGACCGGTATTCCACGGTCGCTTGCGCGCCGATAGCGAGCTTGCCTTCAACTTTGGTCTGGTCATCCACCAGGAATTGAACGGTATTCACTTCCTTGCCCTTTGCGACTTCGAGAGCAAAGGCCGCGTCATCGACGGACGCGATTTTTCCCGACAGCGACTGGTTATCGGTAGGGGGTTGTGGTTCGCTTGGAACAAGCCGGTCGGGAACCGGCGTGGACCAAGCGGCGACAGTGAAGCAAGTAAGAAACAACGTGGCTAGGCAGAGTGCAGTCCGGAATCGCATAGAGTTTCCTCCAATTCGATTTGGACCGGGACTTTGCTGGGGGCACGAGCTAAGCCAAAGCGAATAGGGAATCCATAGCGTTCCTAACGCATGCAAAATCAGATGGTTACATTGGAGCAAAGACAAAGGGAGGCCCCTTGGAGAGAGTACTAGACCCGTGAATTTTTTTGCTCTTTCAGGCCAAATCGAGAAAAAAGAACCTGTCCAAGCACGATTGACCTCCCGGCAGGTTGCAATTAGGATTTGGGTGCACTTCTATAGGATTAGCGGCAATGCCAGGGAAAGTTGAAGAGGAGACACCGTGTACTGCTCAAAGTGTGGGGGATTAATAGCCGATGGCGCGGCCTTCTGCTCGAATTGCGGACAAGCGTTTTCGGTTGCCGCCGTTGTGCCGCGTCCTCCGGTCATGAGTGCCGTGGTAGCGGCTCCGGTCGCGGGAGGTTTGACTGCCACCCCTCTGTATACCGCGTCTGCCTCCATGCCTCGCGTGGAGTACGCCGGATTCTGGCTGCGTCTCGTAGCCCTATTGATTGACAACGTAATCCTGGGGTTTGGCTTCGTCCTGATTGTGATCCCGCTGATCTTTCTGACCGGATTTCGCAGGTTTTTTGACGAATTCAATCCCGGCGAGGCCCTGAGCGATGCCGGAATCTTCATGCTCATCGGGTTCTTTTTTCTTGCCGCCACAGGCGCCCTGGTCTTTACCTGGCTTTACCATGCCCTGATGGAGTGCTCGGAGTGGCAAGCCACCATCGGGAAAAAAGCGCTCGGCTTGGTTGTAACCGATATGGCGGGCCATCGCGTCAGCTTCGGCCGTGCCACGGGAAGGCACTTCGCCAAAATCGTCACGAACCTCGCGTCCTTCGGAATCGGTCTCGGATACTTGATGGCCGCTTTCACCGAAAAAAAGCAAGCCCTCCACGATATGTTGGCGGGCTGCCTGGTGCTCCGTCGCAACATCTGAGAGTTTCTCTGACACCAGGGAATTCTTTCTAACTATTCCATATCTCCGTATCGTTTCCAGATTGCTAGAACCAAACCTGCCCGCTAGTGCCCTCCTTTGGTGTCCAAAGCTATAAGTGCTTATTTCTTCTCAGATTAGAAACAAAGTAAGAAGATTGTCTGGCCATCGCCTTGCAATCGACTCATCCTTGAATTTCACAAACTGCGGTCTAAGTTTCTCTCAATGTACGGGGGTGCATATGAAGAAGCTGTGGGGTTCCTCTCTCGTTGTTCTGATTTGTTCGCTGTTTATCTCCTCGCCGTCGCGCGCTCAGCAGGTTTCCGCCGTCAACGGGGTGGTCTCTGACAAGTCGGGAGGCGTCATCTCTGGCGTCACCGTCGAGCTTGCCAATACCCAACTGGGCTTGCTCAAGAGCACGACTACCAACGAATTGGGTTTCTATCAATTCCTCCGCCAGGCGCCCGGTGAGGGGTATTCCCTCACTTTCAAAAAGGATGGCTTCACCAAGCTCGTCTTGAGCAACATCATTCTTGCCGTCAGCTCCACGGAAACCCGGAACGTTGCGCTAGAACTAGGCGTGGTGACACAGTCCATCCAAGTCGAGGCCTCGGGGGAATCTACCCTGAATACCACGGATGCCACGGTCGGGAGCGTCATCGACGCCAGGTCCGTCAGCGAGTTGCCCATTCAATTCCGTCTGGACGCTGCGAATCTCATGCAACTCCAAGCCGGTGTTAATGACGCAGGCTCCATCACCGGCGCCCGAAGTGATCAGGGTAACATTACCCTGGACGGCCTGGACATCAACGATCAAGCCACTGGGCAGGCCTTCACCTCCACGATTCCAGTCTCCGTCGATGCTTTGCAGGAAGTTCGTACCGTGACCGCCGGCGAGACCGCCGACTATGGGCGCAGCAGCGGCGGCGGCATCAATCTGGTCACCAAGAGCGGCTCAAACAATTGGCACGGCAACCTGCGCGAATACAACCGCAACACCCTTTTTGCCGCCAACGACTGGTTCAACAATCGAAGCGGCGTTGCCCGGCCGCCACTCATCCGCAACCAGTTTGGCGGCAACGTTGGCGGCCCCGTTCGGAAGGACAAGGTGTTTTTCTTCTTCGACTACGAAGGGCTTCGACAGTCTCAGGGTAGCCAGATCGAGCGCACCGTTCCTACTCCACAGTTTCGGGCTGGGGAACTTGGCTATATCAACAGCAATGCAGGTTGCACAGGCGCCGCGCGTTTCGCCACCCAGCCGAATTGCGTCACCTATCTGACGCCAGCACAGGTGGCTTCGCTCGACCCCCTGGGGGCTGGCGACAACACCGCACTCCTTAGCTTCATCAATGGCCGCTTTCCGAACGTCATAAACGATCCATCAGGCGCTGGCGACGGCATCAACACCGGCGGGTATATCTTCACCGTTCCCGCTCGTGAATCGGACAACGTTTACACCGGGCGCATCGATTACAATCTCACTTCCACCCACAAGCTCTTCGTTCGCGGAAGCGTGGCCCGCGAAGGCGTGGATGATTTTTTCAATACCTCTATCGTTCAATTCCCTGGAGACGCGGCACCGAACTCCCGCGACAGGTTCAACGGTTATGCATTCTCTGTGGGCTGGACGTGGACTGCCACCACTAACATTATCAACCAGGCGTCCGTCGGTCTTGTCCGTGCCATTCTGGATTTTCCATCCCGCCAGGCGCCTACGTTTCCAAACTCAGTGACCTTCAACCCTGACATCTCTAGCCCTTACCTCGGATCTGGCTCTCAGTCCCGCAACGTGCCAGTTCCCGAATTTCGCGAGGGACTGACTTGGACCAAGGGCAAGCACACCATGGATTTCGGCGGCGACCTCAAATTAATCCGGCAAATCAGTGCGCTCAAAAATGACTTTAATTTCATAGGGATCGGCCTCGGCGGCCAAATTCAGTCCCTGGATACCGCTCCGCAAAACCAATTGCGTCCTACGGTTGCCAACGGGGACCCCGCGGATATCAATGGTGATCCCTCAGCCATTTCAAGCTGGGATAATTTCTTTCCCTTCCTCCTCGGCCGTTATTCTTCCGTGTTCAGCAATTTCAACTACGACGAGACCGGTACAGCCTTTCCGAACGGAACCGGGAAGAAGCGCGACTTCAACTACAACGAGTTCGAGTTCTACGGCCAAGACTCGTGGAAGATCCGCTCCGATCTGACCATCACTTACGGCTTGCGGTATCTCCTGCACTCCGTTCCTTATGAAATCAATGGCTTTCAATCGGTTCCGTCGGTTAATGAGAATGCTTATTTCTCGGCCCGTTTGAGCGCTGCCGCACAGGGCGTGAGCGGAATTAGCTCTGTGCCCATCATGAGTTATGGTCTGGGAGGTCCGGCAAATCACGCCCAAGGCTACTACAACCCCGATTACAAAGACTTTGGACCGCGTCTGGGTTTGGCCTACAACCCTGATTTCCGCAGCGGGCTGCTGGGAAGCGTTCTGGGTGATCGCAAGACTACCATTCGCGCCGGCGGAGCCATACTCCACGATCGTATCGCCGGCGGCGCGAGTTTCGGCCTTGACCAGAATACTTTCCTATTTGATTCCAGCGCGAACAATCCCTTCGGTGTCCCGAATGACCCGATCACCTCACTCCAGACCGATCCGCGCTTTAATGGCATCACTACCAACCTGCCGCCCTTTCCTTCGGCGCCAAGCACCAAGCCTCCGGTCCAGCCCAATGTTTTCGGCGGACAGCCCCTCGGCCTGGCATTCGGCGGATTCCCATCCTTCTTCCAGTTCGACCGCAATACCAAGAGTCCTTATGCCATCCTCGTTAACTTCGGCATTCAGCGCGAGCTTCCCGGGAATTTCCTCCTGGAAGCCACTTACGTAAACCGTATGGGCCGCAGGCTCCTGGCAGTGGGCGACGCGGCAACAATAACCAATTTCAAGGACCCCGCCTCTGGCACTTTCCTTCGCCAGGCTTTTGGCGCCTTGCAGACGCAGGTTCAAAATCACGTCGGATTGTTCAGCGTAGTCAATGTTCCCTGGTTCGAAAATCAGATGGGGGGCACTACCAACTGCCAGAATTTCTCATCAGCAAATTTTGGCATCAGCTTGAGCTGTTCCCAGATTGTTGTCGGTTTGGATCGCCGTCTCCTCAGTGTTGGCGATCTATCCGACACCGTGCAATCCATCTTCGCCGAGGGATTGTTGGACTTTAACGTCGGGCTGCCTGCGCAGACCGGCGCCAACGGCTATATCGGGAACTACGCCGCTTCAGACTACAACGCGATGCTCATCAGCCTGCGCAAGCAGGCCTCGCATGGTTTGCAGTTTACGTTTAACTATACGTATTCTCATTCCATCGATAACGTATCCGACATAACCAACAGTTATGTGCAGTACACGGGAACGGGCGCGGGCCTCGTCTGCGACCTCGGCGATCTTCGCACTTGCCGAGCGAGTTCCGACTTCGACGCCCGCCACACCATCAACGCCAGTTACATCTATGACCTGCCCTTCGGCCATGGCAAACATCTTCTGAGCGACACACCGGAATGGGTTGACGCGGTGGTTGGCGGGTGGAGCACTTCAGGCATCGTAACCTGGAGGACCGGCTACCCGTTCACCATACACACGAACTCTTTCCCAACCGCCTTTACCCTGGATGCACCAGCCGTTTTGCTCAATGCCGCAGGCCTGAAGCCCGGAATTCACACAGACTCGGGCGGCGCTCTACAGTACTTTGCCAATCAGTCCACGGCCATTTCCGCTGTCGGATATCCCTTCGGTGGTGGCACCGGGACACGCAATGCCGCTCGCGGACCCAGTTTCTCTTCCGTAGACATGGGAATCTGGAAATCCTTCAAAGTGCCGAAGTGGGAGCGACAGCAATTCATTCTCCGCCTGGACACGTTCAACACGTTCAATCACCCCGTTTTCCACGGGCCATCATCGGCCACTCTCGCGAACACCGGCCAGTTTGGTCTCGTCACTTCCACAGCCAGCGCTCCACGCGTTCTGCAAGTGGCGCTGCGCTACGAGTTCTAGCCACATCCGCATCCATAAACGCGAGAAGGGGAGGCCTCTTTCGGCCTCCCCTTTTCTCATTCTTCAATCCTAAATTACGATAGCGTTGGCGCCGTTCTCAGCTGCCCGATTCATGCGGATCAAACACCACCGAGATTTCCATCACCGTTTCCGCACTCCCCGCCGAAAACTTCCATTGCATCACCGACTTCTGCGCGCTTTCCGCCAGAATCGGATTACCACCAACCAATTCCGTGTCTCTCACCGTACCATCGGGCTTCACAAACACTCTCAATTTAACCACCCCGCCAATCCCTTTTGACTTGAGAATCGTGGGATACGACACTGGCGCTTTCTTGACCACCTTGCGCGCGCCATTGTCCTGCCCGTGGGCGGTGCAGCAGAGCAACAACACACAGGCGCAGAAGGTTCCCAGGGGCTTCTGGTAAGGACGTTGTCTGGCCATATTTTTCCCTTGAGAGCTCGGATGGTGCGAGGCACGGAGTGCAAACACCCCCGAATCGCACAACTATATCTCCCCATATGCTGCAAGTTCCGGCCCAACGCCACACCCCTTTGAGATTGACTTTCCTGAGAGTCAACTTCGCCGAAACACTCTAACTAACTGAAAAGAATATTGTTACTGGACCGTCTGGGAAGGCCGGATTCTCGCCATAGTTGCCAAAATCAGGCGCTGGGGTGCGTTTCTCATCTCCTGGTTGCAGATTGAGATTCGCTCTGCGATTCTGCCGCTCCCTCGCTGAGACATTGCGCCCGCCCGACACCCCTCAAAACAAGAACCCCACGCTCCTTCCGGAGCGCGGGGTTCTGTTTGTGCCTAGTCACCTTGTTTATACTTAGTTCGGCAACAACACAGAATCAACCACATGAATCACGCCATTCGACTGGTTGACGTCTGGAATGGTGACCTTGGACATCCCGCCCTTTTCGTCCGTCAGGATAATGCTCTTGCCCATGGCCGAGGCCCGAAGTGTGCCTCCGCTAACGGTCTTCAGACTGGCCGCTCCATTCCCCGCTTTGATGGCTTTCCACAGGTCCTTGCTGGACATTTTCCCGGCAACGACGTGGTAGGTTAAGACCTTCGTGAGCATCTCCTTGTTCTCTGGCTTTAGCAGCGTATCCACCGTTCCGGCGGGCAACTTGGCGAACGCTTCATTCGTCGGCGCAAACACCGTGAACGGACCGGGGCTCTGCAGCGTTTCCACCAGCCCTGCAGCCTTCACGGCAGCCACCAACGTGGTGTGATCCGCGGAATTGACGGCGTTGGACACGATATCTTTGGAGACCAGCATGGGCGCTCCGCCAACCATCGGATTGTCATTGGCGATGACGGCGGAGCCGATCATCAGTACGGCGAGACACACATATGCGAGCTTTTTCATTTCTGTAAATCCTTTCAAAATGGAATGTTGTGACCTGCACTGGGTAATACGGGGATTGGCGCCGGATGGATGAGGTGCCGCACTCAACATTGAAGTACTAGGCCGGGCTGCTGACTAACAGTGTGCAAAAACGGGAAGGAATCATCCGCCCTTCCTTGACTTGGCGCGTACGCGACTCAATAATGGTAAAGCATGAGCGTACGCGCCGGAGGCGCTGAAGACATGTTCCTTGACGTTAAGGAATTAGCCGTCCGCAAACTGCGCATCCGGAAGAGCTATGCCCCGGGCAGCATCGATTTTCATTCGGCGGAGATCAAACAGATCGAACCGCTGGAAGTGACCGCCACGGCAGAGTTGCTGGAATCGCAGATTCGCATCGAGGGCAGCCTCGAAACGAAGATCGAACTGGTGTGCGCGCGCTGCCTCGAACCGGTCGTCGAAGAAGTCAGCCGCACCTTCGATTTGTTTTATGCGCCCTTGCCGAAGGAAGCCAAGCCGAAAGAAGACCAGCTAAAGGACGACGACACCGAGATCGGATTTTACGTAGGAGAAGGACTCTTCCTGGCCGACGTCATCAAGGAGCAGGTGATTCTGGCATTGCCCTTAAAGGTAATTTGCCAGAGCGACTGCCGGGGGCTGTGCCCGAATTGCGGCGCGAACCTGAACCATGAAGAGTGCCGCTGTGAGACCCACGCGACGGACCCCCGGATGGCCCCTCTCGCGCGCCTCAAGCAGGACTGGCTCAAGAAACAATAGTTTTCCAAGGGCTCACAAGCCCGATATAATCCGCCCATCGCGGCGGCAACGAGGTGTATTGCTATGCCTAACCCAAAACGACGGCATTCGAAGCGCAGGACCAGCACGCGGCGGGCGAACGACTTTTTGACCAAGCCGTCGCTGGCCAAGTGTCCGAATTGTCACGAAATGAAGCAACCGCATCAGGTCTGCCCGCATTGCGGACATTACAAGGGCAAAGCGGCTCAGGAAGCGGCTTCGTAAGGATCTCAGGTCTTTCTCGCTTAGCCTGCGGACAAAAATCCCATGATCACCATCGCCGTTGACGCCATGGGCGGAGACCACGCGCCCCGCCCCGAGGTCGAAGGCAGCGTGCTGGCTGCGCGGGAGTTCGGGGTGCGGATTTTGCTTGTCGGTCAGCCGCAGGTTATCCGTTCGGAGTTGGCAAGGCATGCCGCGCCAAATCTGCCGATTGAGGTCGTCGCGGCCAGTGATGTGATCACGATGCAGGATCACCCGGCACAGGCGTTTCGCCGGAAGAAGGACAGCTCGGTGCACGTGGCCGCGCGCCTGGTCCGCGAAACGAAAGCCGACGGCATGGTCAGCGCGGGGAATACTGGCGCGGTCATGACCGTGGCGAAATTCTTGCTCGGAACGCTGGAATCCGTGGATCGCGTGGCTCTGGCCGCGCCGTTTCCAAACGCCAAGGGCGGCGTCTCTGTGCTGCTGGATGTTGGCGCGAACGTGGATTCGAAGCCCGAACACCTGGTCCAGTTTGCGGTCATGGGCGAGGTCTACTACCGCGCGACATTTGGAAACAAGCGGCCACGCGTCGGATTGCTCTCCGTCGGCGAAGAAGAAATCAAGGGCAACGAACTGACGCGCGAGGTTTACGCCCGTCTAAAGAAAAGCCCGGTGCATTTTGTCGGCAACGTCGAAGGCGGGGATCTCTTTTCCGGCGTCGTGGATGTAATCGTCAGCGATGGATTCGTGGGCAATATCGCGTTGAAGATTTGCGAAGGTCTGGCGTTTCAGATTTTCGGGTTGCTGAAGAAGTCCATCAACAGTTCACTGGTTTCGCAGGTAGGCGGAATGCTTTCGAAAGGGGCCTTCAAGGCGCTGCGGAAGACGATTGATTACACGGAGTACGGCGGCGCGCCGCTGTTGGGCGTGCGTGGCGTTTGCGTGATCGGCCACGGCCGTTCGAATGCCAATGCCATAAAAAACGCCATTCGCGTGGCCGCGGGACTTGCCCGCGCGCGTATGAACGAGAAAATCGAACAGGAGCTCTCCGCCGCCGCGGTCCTCGCGTGACGGTTCGAGACAAGGATTAACGATGGGCAAAGTTGCATTCGTCTTTCCGGGACAAGCTTCGCAATACCCGGGCATGGGCAAGGAACTGGCGGAAAAATATCCGGCAGCCAGGGCTGTCTTTAACGAAGCCGACAAAGCGCTGGGCTTTTCGATTTCGAAGTTGTGCTTCGAAGGCACCGAAGAAGACCTCAAGCTGACCGCCAACACGCAGCCTGCGATTTTGACTTGTTCCGTCGCTGTGTACCACGTGCTCGCCGAGCGGGGCTTGACGCCGGACTTCGTGGCCGGACACAGCCTCGGCGAATATTCCGCGCTGGTCGCGGCAGGCGCGCTGAAGTTTGCCGATGCCGTGCAGCTCGTGCGTAAGCGCGGCACGTACATGCAGGACGCGGTTCCGGCAGGGATAGGCGCGATGGCTGCCATTATGGGATTGTCGCCTGCGGTCGTCGCAGACGCTTGCAAACGCGCCGCCGAGGGCGAGATTTGCTCGGCCGCCAACTTGAATTCGCCGGACCAGACGGTCATCTCCGGTCACGCTGGCGCGGTGAAACGCGCCGTGGAGATCGCCTCACAGCTCGGCGCCAAGCGCGCCGTTATTCTGGCGGTTTCCGCGCCGTTCCATTCCGCGCTGATGACTCCCATGCAGGAACGGCTGGAAAAAGATCTGCGTCAGGCCGCGTTTTCCAATCTGCAAGTGCCGCTGGTGACGAATGTGGACGCCGACACGATTGAAACCGGCGCCGAAGCCCGCGAAGCACTGATTCGCCAGGTCAGCATGCCGGTGCGGTGGGAAGAATCCATCCGCCTGCTCATCGACGAAGGCGTGAACACCTTTGTGGAAGTAGGCCCCGGCCGCGTCCTGACCGGTTTGCTGCGCCAAATCGAGCGCAGCGTAGCCATCTTGAATGTCGAGGACGAAAAGAGCTTAGCCGCCACCGTCGACAAAATCGCCGGCGCA
>Ga0075014_100000437_pt1 | contig 11177 bp, 9 predicted proteins | sample AleBraG_ABR_2014_FD_71472 | JGI IMG/M metagenome (GOLD analysis project Ga0075014, IMG submission 71472) | Freshwater sediment microbial communities in response to fracking from Pennsylvania, USA - Alex Branch Run_MetaG_ABR_2014 | ecosystem: Environmental > Aquatic > Freshwater > Creek >... | reverse complement strand
GACCTTGCCGAAGTAATCGTTGAGCGAACGACTGCAGAGTGGCTCGAGCTCTGCGAGCTCCACTCCATACCCGCGAGCCCGGTCCCTTCTTTGGACGATGTGGTCAATGATCCGGCGCAGCATCGAGGAGTACTCAGCGATGCCGTGCATCCCGTTGTCGGTGCCTACCGCCAGATCAATTCTCCGGTGAAGATGTCGGCAACGCCTCCGTCGGTGCGACGACACGCACCGCTCGTCGCTGAGCACACCACGGAGATTCTCGGTGAACTTGGCTACTCCGAGGTCGACGTGGCGAGGCTCGTCGAAGAAGGCGTCGTGCGCTTGCCGCGTCAACGTGATACCCACTAAGTCCCGACGCGACCGCGATCGTTCAACTGTTGCGCAGGATGTCGCGAAATGGCATATCGCTGTCGACTGAGGGCTCGCGCGGTAGCCCCAGCGCCTTCTCACCGAGGATGTTCTTCTGGATCTCGTCGGTGCCACCGGCGATCGACTGGGCCGGGACAGAAGTCAGGATCTCGGCGATTAGACCGTTGCGCGGTCCATCGGACCCGCTCAGCATTGCCGATGACCCTGACATCATCAGATGCACCTTGGACGCCTGACGAGCGGTGATGCTCGTTGCGAGTTTGCCGACGGAACCCTCTGGTCCGGGCGTCTTACCGAGCGTACGAGCTGCCTGCGCCCGCTCCGCCGTCCAAATGCTGACGCGCTGCAGAGAAATCAGTTTCGCGATCTCTTGGCGAACGTTGGCGAGATGTGCGGTCTTCGTCTCGTAGGCCCGCTCGATGACGAGGTCAACGCGTCCGGCTCGTTGGGGGTACCACTTGTACGTTGAGAAGTAATCATCGGCTTCCTTTCGAGCTTCGTCAACGGCGCGCCCCGCGGAGTGACCGGCCTTGGGTTGGCGCATTACACCGAATCTTCGTTCGAAGGCCAGTGTGGTCACGGCCACGCGCCAACCATCTCCCACGTCGCCGACCACGTACTCACGCGGAATCCGCGCGTCAGAGAGGAACACCTCGTTGAATGATGAGTACTCATTCATTTGACGAAGTGGTCGCACTGACACACCGCTTTGGTGCATGGGCAGCACAAAGTAGGTCAAACCCTTATGCTTCGGTACGTCCCAATTGGTACGGGCGACCAGCATTCCCATATCGGCGTGGTGCGCGCTGGTGTTCCAGACCTTTTGGCCGTTGACGACCCACTCGTCGCCGTCGAGTGTGGCGCGTGTGACCAGTCCGGCCAAGTCCGAGCCCGCGTCGGGTTCACTGAAGAGCTGGCACCATGTCTCTTCGCCGGTGAGGATCGGCCCCAGAAAACGCTCGCGAATGTCGTCCGGTCCATGGGCGAGAATGGTCGGAGCGGCGAGCGTCATGCCACTGCCGACCGACGCGCCTACTGCTCCGGCACTTTGAAGTTCCTGGCGAACGATGCCATCGGCCCAAGAGGGGAGGTTGAGTCCGTGCCAGCGACGCGGCCAGGTGGGCGCCGCCCATCCCGCGTCGACAAGGAGCCGCCGCCATTCGAGGAGCGACGACGTCGGATCCCAATTCGCTGCGATCCACGCTCGAACGCTCGCCCGCACGGATTCTGGAGTGGTCCCGGTCCCAACTTCTGTCTCGTCCGCGGTCACACGGATATTTTAATTCAGTTTCAACAATCACTTCGTGAGGCACTCATCAAAGTCGCGCACGCACGACCAACCGGAACTCGATAGAGTTAGAATTCCTAACGGTCATTAGAATTCATCGAAGGCAAAGGGGGAATCGATGTCGCCTCACGTTCAAGAACCTCCGCGATCCTCCGAGCAGCCATGAGCTCCTTCGAATTCTTTACGAGCACCGCACCACTTCCGGGCAGGTCTGCGAAAGAGGCCCGACGGGCTGAAAGTGATGGATGGACAGGCCTCACCTTTACTGACTCGCAGAGTCTCGGGGGCGATCCCTACGTGGCGATGACGGCGGCCGCGCACGCCACGACCACTCTTCGAGTCGCCACGGGCGTCACCAACCCTCTCACTCGACACGCCGCTGTCACGGCGACTGCCGCGACGAGTGTCGACATCGAATCGGGAGGACGAGTCGACCTCGGAATCGGACGAGGTGACTCGTCGCTCGCGCACATCGGGCTGGTTCCTGCGCCCGTTGATTGGTTCATCACGTATCTCCAAATGCTGCGAAGATATCTACGGGGCGAATCGGTGTCAATCGAAGTCGCCCGCGGCGCGGCCACCAACGTGCTGGGCGAGACCTTGCCACTGCACGACGCACCGAGCGACAGCCGTCTTCGTTGGATAGGCGCCAACTACAAAGACCACACACCCGTCCCCGTGTTCGTTGTCGCCTCGGGGCCTCGAGTGATAAAGATCGGCGCCGAACTTGCTGACCGCGTCTTGTTGGCCGTTGGAGCACAGCCCGAACGGGTGCGTTGGGGAGTCGAGCTGGCCCGATCCGTGAATCCCACTGCCTCGATTGGCATGTACGTCAATGTGGTGGTCGACGAGGACATCAATCGTGGCGTCGCGCTTGCCGCGGGTGGCGTCACGTCGTTCGCACGCTTTTCTGTGATGCATGGTCGAGTGAATGGACCCGTGTCCGAAGCCGATCGATCCACACTCGAAGCACTTCCCGGTGAGTATCAGATGAGCAGGCATTTCCAGTCCGTCAACAAAGCCGTGCAGCGTGGCGAAGACCTCGCCGAATCGTTTGCCATCGTCGGGCCCGCGACGTATTGCGTGGAGCGACTCCTCGAGCTCGGCCAACTCGGGATTGATCGATTTCACATCGTCGGTCCGACCCGTGATGCCGATCGCGAGGCATCAAAAGCCGCCGCGCGGGCCTTCACGCATGAAGTTCTGCCCGTCCTTTCGAAGTCACGATGACCTACCTCGACGAACTGAGGGAGTGGTTGGAGGACTCGTGGGATCCGGAGCTGACGCTGCGCACGTGGTGGGCAAAGCTCGCCGACGATGGCTGGTCCCAACCGCATTGGCCAAATGAGTGGGGTGGACGCGGTCTCAGTCTGAGCGACGCGACTGTGGTGGCTCGTACCATTCGAGAGTTCGGCGCCGTCGCCGGCCCACCGAGTATCGCCACTCGTCTCGCCGGCCCCACCTTGCTCATTCACGGCACTGACGACCAAAAAGCGCGACACTTGCGCGGCATCGCTGACGGCACGGACGCCTACTGTCAACTGTTCAGTGAGCCGAACGCCGGATCTGACTTGGCCGGTCTGCAATGCAAGGCCGAACCCGACGGCGACGATTGGGTGGTCAACGGACAGAAGGTCTGGACGTCGCACGGACAAATCGCGAGTCGCGGACTGCTCCTAGCGCGAACGAACCTCGATGTACCCAAGCACGCCGGGATTTCTTACTTCATCCTTCGCATGGATCAGCCGGGCGTTGAGTTCCGCCCGCTGCGCGAGATGACAGGACGATCATTCTTCAATGAGGTTTTTCTCACGAACGCACGCGTGAGCAGCGCCGACCTCGTTGGCGGCGTGGACAACGGTTGGACCGTGGCGAACACGACTCTGGGAGTGGAACGTGCGATCTCAGGTGGCGCTGAACTATCTTCGACGGTCGTTGCTGGAGAAGTGACCGGAAATCTCGACCGCGCCGTCGGCACGTTCGTCTCGGGCGTAACGTCGAGTGCGCCGGCTAAGGAGTCGTCTTCGAAGCGTCTTATGCGCGTCGTTCGGCGGAATGGTCGTTCCGACGAACCGTTGATTCGCGATGGACTGGCGGCGTTGTATTCGTTGGAGCGACTCATCGCTCTCAATACCCAGCGAGATCGCGACTTCCAATCGAGTGGGCGAGAATTCCCAGGCCAACCGAATCTTGCCAAGATTGCTGAGAACCAAGCGGTGCGTCTCGCTCGTGACCTCACGTTCACGATCCTTGGCGTGGCAGCCACTGTCCATCGATATGAAGAGGACGATGTCTCGGAAGGAAGCGTATTCGACCAACCCGACACTGACGGCCTTATCGAAACGTCCCTGTTCTCCTTTGCGCCACAGATCATGGGTGGGACCGATCAAATTCAACGCAACATTTTGGGCGAACGGATCCTCGGCCTCCCTCGTGAGCCCAGTACCGACAAGGGCGTGTCGTTTCGTGAACTGACGAAGAACTCGTGACCATCAGGTTGATAGTGAAGAGAGAGGCATAGCGTGAAATTTGGTTTTAGTGAGGAGCAAGACGAGTTGCGTCGGCAAATCCACCGGTTCCTCGAAGAGAAATCGCCCGAGTCCGAGGTTCGACGCCTCATGGCTACCGATGAAGGCTTCGACCGTAGCGTGTGGTCGACCATGGCCGAGCAACTCGGACTTCAGGCAATGACCATTCCCGAACGCTACGGCGGGGCGGGTTTCGGCTACGTGGAGTCGTTGATCGTGTTCGAGGAGACCGGCGCCGCTCTCTTGTGCGGCCCATATTTCGCGACGGTCGCGCTCGCCACGAACGCGCTCTTGAGTTCGAGCGACGAGGTCGCGCGCGCTCGTTGGCTACCGGCCATCGCGGCGGGAGAGTCGATTGCAACGCTGGCGATCAGCGAAGATTCGGGCCGTTGGGACCTGAGTGAACTGGCGACCGTGGCAACGAAGTCGGGTCAGGACTGGACGATCACGGGGCATAAGAACTTCGTGCTCGATGGCACGATCGCCGATCTCATACTCGTCGTCGCCGTAACGGACGACGGCCCGGGTCTCTTTGCCGTCGAGGGCGCCGCGACGGGTTTGACGCGGACGCGACTCGCGACGCTCGACCAAACCCGCAAACAGGCACGACTCGCGTTCGAGGCCGTGCCGGCGACACTCATTGGAGCAATCGAAGAGACGGAGGACGTCATCAAACGAACGCTGCAGTTGGCCTGCGTCGCCCTGGTCGCCGAACAGGTCGGTGGAGCCCAACGAGTGCTCGACGCGTCAGTTGAGTACGCGAAGAATCGGGTTCAGTTCGGACGTCCGATCGGCAGTTTCCAGGCGATCAAACACAAGTGCGCCGACATGTTGTTGGAGGTGGAGTCGGCGAAGTCCGCCGCCTACTACGCGGCCTGGACGGCACAGGAGGATGACGCAGAACTCGCGCTCATCGCGAGCCTCGCCAAGGCGTACTGTTCAGACGCGTTCTCCCACTGCGCCAGCGAGAACATTCAGATTCACGGAGGAATTGGATTCACCTGGGAGCATCCCGCCCATCTCTATTTCAAGCGAGCGAAGAGTTCCGAACTACTCCTTGGCGACCCTTTCTACCATCGCGAAATCGTCGCGACCCAACTAGGCATCTGAGAGTCGTGTTCGAAATACACCGCCTTGGAGGAGACGGATGAGTGATCTGAGCATCGAGGAGTCCGAAGCGTTTCGCGTTCGTTGTCAAATGTTCTTGACCAAGAACGCGAATGCCGGTGACCCCGCGAATCTCCAGGACAACCGGGCATTCCTCGCCGCCGCCTCGCGGGCGGGTCTCGCGGGCATTGCGTATCCACAAGAGTTTGGCGGAGCGGGACTGAGCGTTGCGCACGACCGCATTTGGCGCGAGGAGAAGGCAGCGTTCAACTATGCCGACCGGCTTTTCATCATCAGTCACGGAATGTGCCTACCCATTATCAATGAATTCGGAACCGAATCTCAGAAACAGACGTACGAAGCCGACATGATCTCGGGCCGGTCATTGTGGTGTCAGATGTTCAGTGAGCCGGGCGCTGGCTCCGATGTCGCGAGCCTTCAGATGACCGCGACGCGCGACGGCGACGAATGGGTCCTGAACGGTCAGAAAGTATGGACGACCTACGCGCATCTAGCGCAGTACGGAATCGTCATCGCCCGCACGGACCCTTCGGTGCCCAAACATGCGGGTATATCGATGTTCATCGTGGACCTAGCGTCGCCGGGCGTCGAGATTCGTCCGATCATTCAGATCGACCAAGGTCGGGAGTTCAACGAAGTGTTCTTCAACGATGTTCGCGTCGCGGCCGAAGACATCGTGGGAAGCGTGAACGAAGGTTGGCGTTTGGCGACCAACATGCTGATGTACGAACGTGTCGCCATTGGCTCGGGACAGACCGATCAGATCACGCAGCCGCGCTACGAGGAGTTGGCCGCGGCAGCCCGAAATCGAGGCGTCATCGCCGATCCGGTCTTCCGCGACCGAATTGCGGATATGTACATTCTCGAAACCTGCAAAGCCCTCGTCGCACTGCGCACCCGCGACGAGGTCAAGGCCGGTAAGACGCCCGGTCCGGGAGGATCCTTGGGCAAGCTCCTCGGATCGGTGGTCGAGTGGAAGTTCCGCGCCATCGCCTATGAAGTGATCGGCGTCTCCGCCACCGCGTGGGACGAGCTCGATGAAGCACGTCGTGACGTGGCCATGAACATTGTGACGACGTTTCGTGTCGGTATTGCTGGTGGAACTGACGAAATCCAGCGCAACATCATTGGCGAGCGAGTACTCGGATTGCCGCGCGAGCCCGCCACGGATCGTGACACGCCGTATCGCGACCTACTAGTCGGAACGCTGCGCTGAGCGGTAGGTCGATCGGCTAAATGTTGAGTGTGTCGGCGACATCCTCGTCGAGGGCGATTCCCAAGGAGTTGGCGGCGTAGGCGACGAGGTGGTACTCGCCGACGAGCATGAGTAGCTCAATGAGCTGACGCTTGTCGTATCGACTCGCCAACGTCGACCACGTGGCGTCACTTACGCACGCGTCGAAGTGGAGTTCGTCCGCGGAACGAATCAGTGCGGCTTCGAAATCGTCCCATCCGGCATCCGACCCTTGCTTGACCCTTTGGATTTCATCCTCGGAAAGTCCAATGCGCTGAGCAATGACCGCATGTTGCGCCCATTCGTAGCGCGCTTGGCAATTCCAACCCGTGCGAAGAATCAGCAGCTCACGATCGCGCAGAGGAATCTTCCCATTGAGCACTTTCGCACCGAACGGGAGCCATCGCCGCATCAGGCCTTCATAATTGACAAGCGTCAAATATAGATTCGGGATGGCATCCTTGGTCGACATCCCCGCAAGCAACTCCGTTGCCTCCGGTGTGAGATCGTCCGGCGCTATCGGTAGCATCCGCGGGACTGCAGGTCGTTCTCTCATGGCTTCTCCTTATTCTGTGACTCGTCCATCAATGCGTTTCTGGCCATAGCGAGCGAGATCAATGAGAAGCTCGCTGAGTTCGGCTGGCTTCGACGCGAACGGAGAATGACCGGCCTGCATTTCACGTCGCCTTGTGCAGCGTTCCGCAAAGACGCTCTGCAGCATCGGGTGTATGGCCATATCTTGGGTGCATAGAACGTACGTCGAGGGCCGATCATTCCACGCAACGGATGTGGGGGACTGCCCGAGGTTGGTGAGCGATTGAGCCCCAACGTGTCGAAGTGCCCACCGGACGGTTTCCTCGTCGCAGTCGTTGTAGAAGCACTCTTGAATCGCCATCGCGCTAAGAGTTGCTGTTCCATCGCTCTGCACCGACATACCATCGGCGAGGTTGGGTCGACCATCGGCGGGGAATCGCGCGTTGAAATCTACAGTCACACTATTGCACGACTCCTCTGCGTCGATGGTGAAGGCACAGAGATAGACGAGTTCACGGACGTGCGAGTGCACTCCCGCTTCAGTGATCACCGCGCCCCCGTACGAGTGACCTATAAGGATCGCTTCGCCCGCTATGGTGTCGAGCACGTCATGTACGGTCCCGGCGTCGTCGTGGAGGTCGCCATACGGCAACGGGCTTGAGCCGTGGCCGGGCAACTCAACGGCGATAGCCTCAACACCGGCTCGTTCCAGTAGCGGAACGACGCGTTCAAAACACCAGGCACCATGGAATGCTCCGTGTACCAAGACCACCGTGGCACTCAACTGGCATCCCTCGATCTGGGACGTTCGGTTGACGCGCTGCGCGCCGTCGATGAATCAGTAATGACAGTTGCAAGCTGCCGCTTCGTCACCTTGACTAACGCCCCCTTCAACCACTATTCTAAGTATGATTCAAAAATGAGATTAGCAGCCTCAACAGTGCGAAAGCCTTTATATGTATGCGAAGGGCCGAGGAGAGATCCTGGTCAGATTGGGGGAAGTTGAAGGTATGAACCTTCAAACTACGACTGCGCCAGGCCCATGGTCGAACACTGCCCTGTGGCGCATTCCACTGATGTCGGCGCACGGGCATGAACATGTGGTGCGCGCTGCATCACCGCAGTCGTGCGCGGAGGAACACTAATGGCAATCACTGGCGAGGAGTACTTGGAGTCTCTGCGAGACGGGCGACAGGTAATCTATCGCGGCGAAGTCATTGACGTGACGACGCACCCGAAGTTCTCCGTGGTGCACACCATCGCGAAAGGCTACGACAAAGCGATCGAACTCGCGAACGCCGGCACGCCCGTTCGGACAAGATCCTTTCCGCGTTCTATCGATGAACTTCGTGCGGACATCGAAGAGATGCAGCATCTTGAAGGAACACAACGCGTCACACGACTCGCGATGCTGGGCTTACACACGGCGGCTGGTCGAATGGCTAAAGAGTTTCCCGAGTACCAACAGCGAATTGAGGCATTCGTCCAACGATGTGACGAGCTCGATCTTCGCGTGGTACCGGCGATAACGGACGCCAAAGGGAATCGTGCCGTCGGCCCCCTAAAACAACATGACCCCGATGCGTATCTCCGCATCGTCAGTCGAAGCGATAAGGGCGTGACAATAACCGGAGCGAAACTTCACGTCACCAACGCCGCTCTCACCCATGAACTCCTGGTAATGCCGACCAAGCAGATGAAGCCCGGCGAGGAAGAGTGGTCCATCGCGTGTGCAGTTCCCGCGAATGCGCCGGGTGTTCATATCATGACCGCGGTACCGGGTGCATTCGCAGAGGACGTTGAGTACTACCCATTCAGCAGTAGGCCGCAGCATCCTTACTGCTTCATCGTGTTCGATGAGGTGTTCGTTCCGTGGGAGCGCGTTTTTCTCACGGGAGAAACGCAACCGACAGGCGGATTCGCACATTCCCTGGGCCTCTGGCTCCGGCTCGACACGGCTGCCGTCCAAGCTGACGAGAGCGACATGCTCGTCGGACTCGCCCAACTCTTGGCTGAAGCGAATGGCTCGGAAAAGATTCCACACATACGTGACAAGATCGCCGAAATGGTCCTGGACGCGACGGTGGTGCGTGCGGGATTTGAAGCCGCAGTGGCAACGGCAAAGATCACGCCCGACGGATTCTGTGCCCCCGACGAGTTGTACACGAACATGGCGAAGTATTTCGCCACGATGAACATGCCCAAGGCCTACGCAATCGTTCAAGACATTGGCGGGGGGTCACTGCTCACCGCGCCAATGCCCGAGGACCTCGAGAATCCCAAGACAGGTCCATACCTTGACAAGTACATGAGGGCCGGCAACGTCATGAGTGGCACCGAGCGGACGAGGCTCTTCCACGCCGCTCGAGACCTCGCCGCTGACGCGAACGCTGGTCGACGACAAGTCACGTACATGCACGGGGCGGGCGGGCTTTACGCCCAGAAGTTGGTCGCTCGACGGCACTTCAATATGGACCGAGCGAAACAGCTGGCGCGCGACGCGGCGGGACTGAGCGGAAAATCACATGACGACTCGCCAGAGACCTTGGACGTCGCACTCTAGGATCGTCGCCCTTCGCGGAACTCAACCAAGCGAAGGGCGACGCTCCCGGCCCGCGTCATTTGCCGCCCCAACGTTGGGCAACCCCGGGGTGTTTCCCTACCAAGATCGAGGAGAAGAATAGTGGGTGGACCACTCGAAGGAATACGAATTCTGGAACTCGCCGGAATTGGTCCGGCCCCGTACGCCTGCATGTTGATGGCTGACTTGGGGGCCAATGTCTTGCGCATGGAGCGCGGCGACTCCAATGCACCTCCCGACTCGACCAATGATCTGTTGAATCGTTCGAGGTATTCGGTGGCGTTGGACCTAAAGAGTTCTGCTGGTCGCAACTTGGTACTCGACCTCGCCGAACGGGCCGATGCCTTAATCGAAGGATTTCGTCCAGGGGTCACCGAGCGACTCGGTCTCGGTCCAAACGACATCTTCGTCCGGAATCCAGGTCTGGTCTATGGCAGGATGACCGGGTTTGGGCAGGAAGGTCCGCTCGCCGTCCGGGCGGGCCATGACATCAACTACATCGCGCTCTCCGGGGCTCTGTGGTCGATCGGGCGCAGAGGCGAACGGCCCACGCCACCACTCAATCTCGTTGGCGACTTCGGTGGCGGTTCACTCTTTCTCGCCTTCGGGGTCGTGTCGGCCATCCTTTCAGCCAGAAGGACGGGAGAGGGTCAAATCGTCGATGCCGCAATGGTCGACGGTTCCGCGTCGATGTTGGCGATGACGCATTCGCTCATGAATGCCGGATCCTGGAAGGAGACGCGCGGCATTAATATTCTCGACACAGGTGCTCACTTTTACGAGGTTTACGAGACGAAAGACGAGAAGTACGTCGCAGTCGGCGCCATTGAACCGAAGTTCTATGCCGAATTGCTGGCGGGCCTCGATTTGGACGACGAATCGCTCCCGGCACAGATGAATCGCGGCGAATGGCCGGCTATGAAGGATCGCTTCGCGTCGATTTTCGCCTCAAAAACGCGAGACGAGTGGACGACGATTTTCGAGTCGACCGACGCGTGTGTAACACCAGTGCTGTCTCCGAGAGAGGCGGCGACTCATCCGTATAACGCAGCGCGAGGGGTATTCTCCTCCGAAGGTGTCATCCAGCCTCAGCCGGCGCCTCGTTTTTCGAAAACGCCGGGCACAATCGAGCGCTCTCCGATGATCGCGGGTTCGGGCACGCACGATGGTCTAAGAGAATGGGGAGTGAGCGAGAGTCGGATTGAGCAGCTCCGCTTGGACGGCGCATTTGGCACGGTATCAAATTAGTTGTCGACTTGGACTTCGAAAGTGCCGTAGATCGGGCTGAATCCATTTTGCTTGCTCCATTTCTCGAGCGTTCTCGTCCCACTGCCGGATGACATCCGCCTTGCCAGTCTCGAGAACAGTACGTTGGGACACCCTGAGGTCGGCGTTGGAATCATCCCGCAGGCGGCGCTAGAACGCCAATCAAGCCTCGTCGGAGGCGCGCGAGGCTCTCGAGATTATCGCCAGTGCCGACGACTACGACGCCCGAACGGCCGAGATGTATGGGTG
>Ga0075014_100000436_pt1 | contig 11199 bp, 10 predicted proteins | sample AleBraG_ABR_2014_FD_71472 | JGI IMG/M metagenome (GOLD analysis project Ga0075014, IMG submission 71472) | Freshwater sediment microbial communities in response to fracking from Pennsylvania, USA - Alex Branch Run_MetaG_ABR_2014 | ecosystem: Environmental > Aquatic > Freshwater > Creek >... | reverse complement strand
GCCGTCGTCAATGCGTGGGCCTCCATCAAGACCCTCGTCAATGGGCGGCCATATACCGGCGACGTTCGCAACACCAGGGTTTGGGTAAAGACCAGCGGCAGCTGGAAACTCGTCCTCTTTCAAACAACACGAGTAGCGCCTCAGTGAGCCGGGGAAACTTCCCGATTCCGTCCACTCGCCGAGCGCACGCACGGTCGAGGCCAGCCGGACGAACGTGAACGTCTGCTCTGGGGCAGCGAGATTGAACCTTCCAAATTCCGCTTCGGGCCGGGGGCTGCCGGTCGGGAGCCCGTGACCTCCGGTTCACGGCCTATGACCGGTGCTGAACCCCTTGCTGACGCCCGCGACTGTCTGCTATCGGGCGGGCCAGCGATGAACGCTACATTGACAACTCGGGCACAGTCACCCACGTCTCCGGACTGACGTGTCACCTATCTCCCCGACCGCTCAGGTTTGGCCACATTTTGGTGACCAAATGTCGTCGCGATCCACCGACGCGCTGACCCGTGCCACGAGAATGAGTGGAAACCGTGTTCGGAAAGAAGCACCTCGATCTCCCGCTCCGCGAGAGGCGCAGCCACGAAGGATTGAGTCCATTCTTGCCCGGCGACCGAATAGCGTAACTTCATTTCGACAAGGGGAGGAACCCGATTCACCGATTCGAGCGACACAACCACCGAGCCGGCATTAGCGATTACACCAACTTCAACGCCTTGGAGCCACTGCGGATCGTGACGCTCGATCAGGAACTGCGCGCCGGGTTTGAGGTGATTGGAAGCGGCTGCAACATACGAGCTTCGGGCGTGGCTGGAGGGGTGATTGATGAGGCAACTCGCAAGGAGCGCAATGTCGAAACGCTCTCTGAGAGCAAGCGTCTCAATGGCTGAGCTGACAGGGATAGCCCCGGCGGGAAGCTCCGCAAGCATTTCGGGCGAATTGTCGACGGCGGTTGGGCGCAGGCCCCACCTAAGAAGCGTGCGAGTGTGACGACCTGTGCCACAGCCGAGCTCAAGCACTGACGCTCCGGCGGGCAAGAAGTGCCGAACCGGGCCGAGCTCGCCAAGATACGGCAGACGACGATACAACTCGACCGAGCAGCCATCGAGCGTTTGCGCGCCTGGGCCAGAGCCTTCGAACATATCTCGCCAGTACGGCCTGACATCCTATGGCCAGGAAGGACTTCATATAACGGGAAGCAAACGGCCGCAACAATTTTTGACAAACTCGGTGAGTTGCTGCCCGTCGGAAGCCGGTGACCCCCGATTCACGGCCAATGACTGCTGCTGAACCCTTTGCTGCCGTTCGCGAGTGACCGCTGTCAGGCCGGCCGCTGGCGCGGGCTCCGTGCGAACTAAAGGGAAGTTACTGGCGATTGGAGAAGCGCAGTAACTCGTCTGCTCGCATCCGAAAGTCCTGAGAGGAGCTCACCTTCTTCAGCTCTTCCGCAAGGGCGCGTGCTTTCGCGACGTCCCCCAACCGCATGGCCGCGAAAGCGCGCAGATAGAGGAGATTGTCTCGTTGGTCTGTTGTCCTGACAGAGGCAATCGGACGGGCCGTGGCCAATGCCTCAGAGAACTGGCCTTGGCTCATCTGCAAATTGGCTAACATCAGGCGCGCGTCGACGTTATTCGGCTCCAGGTCGAGCAGCGCCGTCAACGCGGCAGCGGAACTTTCCGGCTTATCTTGCCGCGCCAGCTGCGCAAAATTCAACAGTAGCCGTGGGCTGCGGCTACCCAACGCAAATGCCTTGGCGAAATGCTCCGCGGCCTCGTCCGCTTTGCCGCCGCGCCACGCAAGGTAGCCCAGATTCGCCCACGGCTCCGGCCGCTTGGCGTCTTCGCGCGCAAGTTCCTCAAAGCGAGTGCGGGCCTCGACCTGCCTGCCCGGCAGCCCCATCAGCAACTCGGCTTGCGCCTCGCGCACATCGAACATGTCAGCGGGTTGGCCCGTCAACCTTTCCGTGCGATCGAGCCTGATCTTTACCGTCAGTTTGTTGAAGGTGTTTCGCCGGATGTACGTCTTCAACGCAGTCTCAAGCTCGGCGAAAGGCACGCCATAGACCGTCTCCAGTGCTTGCACCGAAGGTGTACCGTTGTTTACGGTTCTTAGCATTTCCCCGAACTTGGGCCGATATTTGTCCGTCGTAGCAAGCATGTGGACCAACGCCCAACTCTGGTTGTAGAGACTGCCCGCCTGCTTCGTTTCGTTGTAATAGGGCGAATCTTTGTCCGCGGCAAGAATGGTCTCCATGGGCATCCAGGGTTCGCGGTTCAGCTCCTGCAGACGACCAAGCAAGACGTCGCCGAACTCCGTGTCATTCCCCGCCGCGCGGAGCGTGGAAAAGAGTTCCGCCAAGCCTTCGTTGAGCCACGGTGGCAACGAGTACCCAGCGTGCGCAAACTCCAAGTGCGTATATTCGTGCGTCGCAGTCCGCGAGCTTTCCTCACCTAGTTTGCCCACGACGATGAAGTCGCGGTCGGACGAACCGGGTAGTAGGCAGTGGCGAAGGGGTTGAGGCGGTAGGGCTGGTATTCCTTCTCAGAGCCAAATATCACCACAGTAATTGGAACTGGCTTGTCAGGCGTGGCTCCGGTGAACTGGACGAAGAAACCGCGTACACGCTCGAGCTGGTTGACCGCGTCGCGCGTCGCGCGTTCGCTGGCAGTCGAGTAGACGCGAAAGTTCTCGTTTTGCATCGTAATCCAAGTCGGCTGTGCGGACACAGCCGCCGTAGATAGCAGAACGGTGAGGATCGAGGACGCACGGAGCATGCGCGAAAGGCTATCAGGATGGCGGGCAGGGACGGAAGCGCAATAGGACGAATAAACGCTCAACGCATAGCAGCCGGTCGAATGACGGCTATTGGGCACGCATTCTGGCTGTCCGTACGACGGCTACGGGCCGGCTGCTGCCCGTCAGGAGCTGGTGAGCATCGATTCACCGCCTATGGCTGCTGCTGATAAACCCGTTGCGGACGGTGGCGAGCGTCCGGTTTCGGGTGGCCCAATTCAGTCTGCGTGCGCGGCGGGCACGCGCTACGCGGCGGTGGCGGGAGTTGCCCCGCCACTGGAATAGGGGTTGACGTCCGACGGCGCTTTTCGGCAGGCCCCGTCCCCCGATCTGGAGGACGGCAGGACCGCGAATTGAACCTAGTGCCCCACCCAGGCTACTCACCATGCAGACGAGTGCTGGGCGGCCCAGGTCCGCCTCGGCGGTCGCAAGGCCGTCGGCACCCCGCATCGGTGGTGGTCCGGGGCTCGGGAGGACTGCAGTGCTCCTCGGCTCCAGAATCTTCCGCGAGCCTGCCGGAGTTGCAGTGCCTCTGTCGAGAAGGTGCTGGAGTCCTGGGGTCGGGCGCACGTAATGAGAACAGTGCTCATACAACACAGGGAAGGGGATTCAGCATGTACGCAAAGCAGCTCGCACGATGCCTAGCCACGCAAGTCGTCTTCGCCGTAGCTCTCGGTCTATGGACCACGATGGCCACGGCATCGGATTGGGATGACACGTTCATCCCAAAGATCATCAACTCGTCGACGATTCCGTCTAACGGCGATGTCAATCCATACGGCGTTGCGTTCGTTCCGCAGGGCTTCCCTGCTGGCGGTGCTATCGCCGCCGGCGACGTTCTCGTCAGTAACTTCAACAGCAGCGCCAACATCCAAGGCACGGGGACCACGATTGTCCAGCTGACACCGACCGGCAGTCTAGCGCCCACGGGCTCCGCGGTTACCTTCTTCACGAGCAGCCTCCCTGGGCTCAGTACGGCCCTCGGCATTCTGCGGGGAGGGTTCGTACTCGTAGGCAACGTGCCTACGACCGATGGCACCTTCGCCACGATCGGCCAGGGGGCGCTGCAAGTGATTGACCGGCACGGGAAAGTCATGCAGACCTGGACCGATCCGGTGTTTCTCGACGGCCCGTGGGACCTCGCGATTGACGATCACGGCACGCGAGCACATGTGTTCGTGTCCAATGTCCTCAATGGGACCGTGTCGAGGCTTGACGTGGCCGTGGCCGCGGGAGGCCTTACGCTAATGAAGAGCACGACAATCGCGACTGGTTACACTCACGTGCCCAACGCCGCGGCAGTTGTTCTGGGCCCCACAGGCCTCGCTTTCGACGGGGACTCGAACACACTTTACGTTGCCTCGACGGCGGACAACGCCGTCTACACGGTCTTCCACGCCGGCACTCGAGCCAGTGCCGTGAACCGTGGTACGACGGTATTCGCGGGTCCGCAGTTGCGGGGACCGTTGGCTCTGCGATTCGCACCGAACGGAAACCTGCTGACCGCCAACGGCGATGCGGTAAACGCCGACGAGTTGCATCCGAGCGAAATCGTGGAGTTCACGAAATGGGGGCAGTTCGTCCGCGAGTACAACGTCGATCCGAGCCAGGGCGGCGCGTTTGGCATTGATACGCTGCGGGGCGGTCCGCACGGCTTTAACTATGCCGTTATCGACGACGTAACAAATACCCTGTCCGTGTATGAATTGGGAGACCGCTAGTCGGCCCCGTGGCCCAACCTACGCAGACCCTCCTCGGCGCCGGTGACAGGCGCTAGCCGGACCGCAGGAGGGCCCTTGCGGCGTTACGGCCGGTCCTGAACCCGAACCGGACGGTCGCGACCGGCCGCTTTACGGCAGGCAACTGATCGCCCCGAGATTTCAGCGGTACTACGCTGGCAGCTTCATCTTCCGTAGGAACGCCCTGAAGCGCGGCTCCGCCGCGAGACTGTTCTGCGGCCACTCCGCCTTCAGATAGACCAGGTACGGGTCTTTCTGCGTATAGGCGCGCTCGAGCCAGCGCATCGCTTCATCGGACTGGCCGCGAAACGCATACGCCTCGGCAATCCCATAGGCGGCTACGTCCGCATGCTCCTTGATCAGCTTGGTAAGTGCAGCATCGGAGTCCGCATTTCTTCCCAACGCGTGATTCACGATTGCGAGGCCCTCCAACTGCTCTTCGTCTGTCCGCTCCTGCTGCATCTCGAGCAACGCCGGCTTGCGGTCACCGCGCTCGAGTAGTATGAGACCAAGGTAGAAGTGCCCCCACGCATAGGTGGGGCGAATGTCGAGCAGCCGTCGTATTGCCGCTTCGGCTTCGGGCAGATGGCCGCGGCCTATCTGAATCTCGGTAAGAGCCTGGAAGGCGTTAGCGTCTAGCGGGTCTAATACGAGCGCAGCCTTTACCTGCCTCAACGCATCATCCCAACGGCCGAGAGTGAGAGAAATCCGCGCTCCGCCGTTTAGCGCATCCGCGCTGCCGGGCGCTAGCGTCGCAACTTCGTGGACTTCCCGTTCGGCCGCATCCCAATCCCAATCGTAGACTATGTGGATCTTGCCCAACACGTAGTGTGCCAGCGTGTTCTTCGGGTCCTGCCTAAGTGCAGTTGTCGCCGCCCATCGGGCCTGCTCGAAAGCGGCCGCCGGTGTCAGGAAGTTGCCCACTCCGAGCTTGTAATATGCGAAAGCCAGCTCAGCTGACGCATCACTGGACGTGGCGTCACGATCGAGCGCCTGGCGAAACAGCGTTACAGCCTCCTCTTCGCCTTCCTTATCCCAGCGATCGGAGGCGTGCCGTCCGCGTAGTATTAGGTCGTAAGCGACGGCGCTCTTCACGGTGGAGCGTTCGTCCAGATAGCCAGATGCCACTGCAATCTGCAATTCGCGCGCGCCAGCGGCGGCAATCGCATCCTGGAGCTTGAGTACGTCGTCGATGTGTCGGTCGTAGGTCTCCGACCACTCGTGCGCTCCGGTTCGCGCGTTGATCAGCTGGGCCGATATTCGAACCCGCTCATCAGACTTGCGCACGCTGCCTTCTAGTACGTGGGCCGCGTTCAGTTTCGCGCCGATCGCCCGCAGATCCTCATTTGTGCCTTTGAACTGAAACGACGACGTACGGCCGATCACCGTAAGACCTGGAATCCTGACCAGCAGATTGAGGATCTCCTCGGCCATCCCGTCGCCGAAGTATTCCTGATCCTTCTTCTCGCTCATATCCGTGAAGGGCAGCACGGCGATGGACTTATCGCTGACGACGGTTGTGGCAGCCGTAGCAGGTCGTTGCGCCGCGACGTGCTTCGACAGCCAGAACTTGTTCACAAGAACGTAGCCAAGGCCGAGCGCCGCTACGGCAACCGCAACCGATATCGCGTGCGTCCCCCAGCGGGGCAAAGACTTGGCTGGCGCAGCAGACGACACCGGAGCGGCAACCGAGCCGGCAGCGGGGCTGCTGGCATCGAGTGCCTGACGACCCGCCTGGCCGTCGTCGTGACGACCGACGGACTCGATCAGCGCAGGGAGAATCTGCTCGATCGGCCTGCCGGACGCATCGAGCCATTGGTTCGCGCTCAGGAAGTATTCGAGGTCTGACGGCAACTTGCCGGCGTCCATTCGGACGGACAAGACCGGACGTCGCTTTGAGCTGGCTCGCTCGACCTCGCGCAGCACATGCGGAGAATCGATCGCCCCTTGTGAGAGCAGAAGTACCAGCATCGGGCAGGAGTTAATAGCCTCGACGATTGCCGCGGCATAGGACTGGCCAGCGCGCACGTCGCGCGGCGCAATCCAGCAGGCCACCCCGGCCTGTTCCAGCGCCTGACAGACCGCGTCGGCGACGGCTTTGTCTTGCGAGGCGTAACTGATGAACACCTTGCTGACCGCGCTTCCCGCGGCCGCGGCGTAAGGCTCTGACCTATCGGCCTTTTCTGATTCGCCGACCTCGCTCATCCCGTGGACTGTACGCCAGCGATGGTCCGGAAGCCGCCTTTTCGGAGTCGAAGGCCGGCGCAGCGACCGCTACGACTGCAAGTGGACCCGAACCTGCCGGTCACGAGCGTCGGCTTTCCGGCCAGCAACATTGTGCAACCGTCTAACGACTGTGGCTTGAATTCTCGTTGAGGCCTAAGCCGCGACCTTGGTCAACCCACATAGGCAAATGGGTGCGCGAGCTTGACGACCATTTCGGAGCTGAACGCCGATTCACCCTGAGCCTCACGCTCCGCCATACGCGATACCGACAGTTCATGGTCAATCATGAATCTTATCAGTGGTGCGTCCTCAGGCGGAGCCACCGCGAGCAACGACTGGAATCGTTGTGCATAAGGCAGACAGAGCGGGGCCAGAGCCGCCATCGCCTCTTTCCACGGTTGCGCGGCAAAATGTTCGGCTTCGGCGACACCCACCGCTCTTTGCTTTTCGTCCTCCACGAGGCTGATTCCGTAGCGCGCGAGGAGCGGCCGGAGCCTCACCTTGGCTTCCGATTCGAGCTGTAGAAAGAGTCCGATCTTGTACTTTTCGATCGGATCGGTCGCCAGCTCCAGCCATCGGTTCGCCAGGCTCTCGCCGAGCACCTCGGCGGAATACAATTCGCCGATGCCGGCCAAATATTCCTGCCCGTCCATTGTCAGATCCCCCGATTACATTTTTTTACGTTTGCGCATGGTAATGCAGCGGGCGGACTTCAGCTAAGTGAAGCGCACTTCGGCCACGTGGGTGTCTGGTCAAGGTCTGTAGCTGCTCGATTGCCTCCCAAGAGCAGTCAGGTCGCGCTATGCCCGGTCCTGAACCCGTAGCCGTCCTTCGCGAACGACAGGTATCGGGTGCCCCATTAAGACTGCTGAGAACCTTGAGCGCCTGCTTCTGCTGAAAGTCCGCGCCGCGCTGATGTGCGCACCGAATCTGCGCAGTCGCGTTGATGTGGTCGCCCACCCGGTCGATTTTGGTCAATGGCAACGTCGACCCCTTCGAAGACCATGTGTCAGGTCGACTGGAAAGGTCTGAGCGTGATCCCCGACGCAGATCGTCGTAAGCGTCTGCGCTCGCAAGATCCGGATCAGGAACGCGTCCGGGACCTAGCCGGTTAGCCACGCGGCCCACTCAGATGTCAGGTGCTTCCTGTCCTCATCGATGCAGCAATAACGAGCGGCCCGAATCCGGCAGCTTTCTCGACGAGGTGGTCACGTCGAGCGGCCGCGGGAATGTCCTCGCCGCTATGTGCTCTACCGCACGGACGGCGTGCCGTCGTTGCTCTAGACGAATTACTGGGGCCTCTGCCGGAGCCTATCCCGCAGCCGCACTCATACTCAAACATCGCCGTGCGTCCGGTTGGCGAAGCTGTGACTGCGACAAAGAAGAGCATAGTGCAACCCCATGCAAGCTCTCGAACGGAATTGACGTGCTCGATGACTTGCCACGGCGTGCCGCCGCGTCCCGATACCGGTCTTTCACGCGGCGCGATCACGCGGAACCGGGAGGTCGGCCGAGTGTTCAATCAGTCATTTTTGAGGAACCAAAGACTATGTCCGAGTTGATATCGAGTGGCGACGTCAAGACCTTGAATGATGAGCGCGGCGTGGCAGCCATCGTCGTAGTCGGAGTCCTAATCATCGCGATCTTCTCTCTGGATTGCCTGACACCATTGGGCTACGCGGTTTGGCTGCTGTATGCCGTCCCGCTGCTGCTCACATTGCCGGCACCACGGCTAAACCCTTTGATGCTGGCGATGATCGTCACGATCTTGATAGTAGTCGGCTTCTTCTTGTCTCCACCGGGACCCGCTCAATCGATCGCGGTCATCAATCGCGGCTTAGGCATCTTGGTTGTCTGGGTCATCGCAGCAGTACTGGCCCGACACAGGCACGTTGAGCGATCGTCACAGTATCACGAGAGAATGTACCGTTCTCTCACTATGGCGCTGGATGTGGGCGTTGCAAAACAACGATCCGATCTTGGCATTACAGCTTGGAACCCCGCGGCCGAGCGCATTCTCGGTCTATCCGCTGAGCACTTGCGGGGGCTGAAGGCCTTCGATCCGACTTGGCAAGCCATTCACGAAGATGGCACCCCGTTCCCGCTTGAAACGCATCCCGGGTCGGAAGTATTGGTGACGGGAGTGGCGCAACGAGATGTCGTCATGGGTATTCGAAAGCCTGGCGGGGCATTGAGGTGGATTTCGATCAACGCTGCGCCGACGTTTGACGCCGAGCCCGGAAGTCCTTCGGCTGCTGTTGTGTCGTTCACTGACATCACCGAGCGCAAGAAAGCAGAGGAAGCGGCCCAAGCGGCGTCGCAATACGCCCGCTCGCTTATCGAGGCTTCGCTCGATCCTCTTGTCACGATCAGTGCGGAAGGCAAGATCACCGACGTGAATGAGGCCTTCGTGCAGGCGACTGGTGTGCCGAGAGGAGAACTTCTTGGCACAGAGTTCTCCGGTTACTTCACTGACCCGATCAAGGCGCGCGATGGCTACGAGAGAGCCTTCTCCGAAGGGTTCGTGCGCGACTGTCCGCTCGCTATCCGCCATGTCGGCGGTCGCATCATTGACGTACTTTACAATGCCTCTGTCTACACGGATGGCGGGGGCAACGTCCTTGGTGTCTTCGCCGCTGCGCGTGACGTGACGGCGCAGACAATTCTCAACCAGCAGTTGCGGGAACGGAACACCGAACTTGAGCGTTCCAAGATTGCGGCGGAGGCCGCCAATCTGGCCAAATCGGATTTTCTTTCCCACATAAGCCACGAACTGCGCACGCCCCTGAACGCCATTCTCGGCTTCGCTCAGCTGCTGGAAGCTGGTACACCATCGCCAACCGCCGCCCAGTTGGCAAAGCTGAGCGAGATTCTTAAGGCAGGATGGTACTTACTGAATCTCATCAACGAGATTCTCGATCTTGCCTTGATCGAGTCGGGCAAGTCGGCGATGTCGATGGAACCCGTTTCGCTCTCCAAGATATTGTTAGAATGCCAGCTCATGTTTGAACCGCAGGCAAGAGAAGCCAGCATTGATTTGCGCGTTGTTATGCCCGACAGCACTTGGTTTGTCCGTGCCGATTACACGAAGTTAAAGCAGGTCATAACCAACCTGCTTTCCAATGCAATCAAATACAACAGGGAGCAGGGAACGGTCGAGGTAAGTTGCTCCGCGACTACTCCGGGGCACCTGCGCATGAGCGTCAAAGACAGTGGCGTCGGATTGTCTGAGGAAAATCTGGCGCAGTTATTTCAACCGTTCAACCGTCTCGGCCAAGAGGTCGGTGTCAAGGAAGGAAGTGGCATCGGCCTAGCCGTGACCAAGAAATTGGTTGAAATGATGGGGGGAGCTATCGGTGTGCAAAGCACGGTTGGAGTGGGTAGCGAGTTCTGGATCGAACTGAATCGGGACGTTACGTCACAGCGTGATGCAGTAGCTGGACTGCGCGAAGGGTTCGCTTCTGAGCGCGAGGGGGACGCGCGGGGCTACACGCTGCTCTACGTGGAAGATAATCCGGCCAACCTGATTCTGGTCGAGCAAATCATTGAGGGTCGCCCGCATATACGCATGTTAAGCGCACCGGATGGAATCCAAGGCGTCGCGCTCGCGAAACGGCAATTGCCGGATGTCATTCTGATGGACATCAATCTGCCCGGAATCAGCGGGATAGAAGCGATGCTTCTCCTACGTGAAGACCCGGCAACGACCCGTATTCCTATCATAGCCCTCAGCGCTAACGCCATGCAGCGCGACGTCGACCAAGGACTGGCGGCCGGATTCGTCCGCTATCTCACCAAGCCCATCAGAATCAGCGAATTTACGGAAGCGCTGGATGCGGCGATGTGCTCTGTGGGGACTGAACGACCCGCGGCGTAGATGCTACAAGTGGTCGAACGGCCGGTATCGGGCGGGCAATGCGGCTACAAGGATGACCGCTGCGGGCCGGCTGGCGCCCGTCATGAGCCGGTGAGCCCCGATTCACAGCCTACGACCGCAACTGAACCCATAGCTGCCCATCGCGAGTGTCCGCTCCGCGGCATCACAAAGCGCTCGAAATGGCCGAGTCCCATCTGACTGCCACGCCGCTCCTGAGAAAACGTGCCCGTGGCGGGCAACTGGAGCTCAAGCCTGGTGTCGCCGACCGTAGCGATCGTTTCCCAGGGTGAGCGAACCGCTAACCTGCCGTATACGCCAGCGCCTTCAAGGTGCGTCAGGCCCGGCAGGCACCGCGCAAAGTGGCGCGCCACGTCGGCTCCCTTGGACGATGATTGAGAACGCGACCACCGCTGTCACGGCGTCGGCGGCGATGGATCAACGACAGCGGCGAGTCGGCTGAGCGCCTTTCGGCGTCGCGCCTTGCCCCTCCTTGTCAGAGTACCTTGCCGCTCAACGCGTCGATCTTGATTTTCTTGATGACGTCTCCGCTCCGCACAAAGACGTCGA
>Ga0075014_100000434_pt1 | contig 11249 bp, 13 predicted proteins | sample AleBraG_ABR_2014_FD_71472 | JGI IMG/M metagenome (GOLD analysis project Ga0075014, IMG submission 71472) | Freshwater sediment microbial communities in response to fracking from Pennsylvania, USA - Alex Branch Run_MetaG_ABR_2014 | ecosystem: Environmental > Aquatic > Freshwater > Creek >... | reverse complement strand
TCTTGCCCAGTCGGCGCTGGATGTCGTCGACGTCGTTGTTACCCAGAAGTCCGTCGACGGCATGACGCTGGCGGATCTCGCGGCGCAATCCTTTGCCAGCGGGGTCTTTCTCCGAAGCATCCACCGAAGCGGTGTTTCCATTCCGGTGACCCCGACCACAACGGTGGAGCGCGGAGATGTCCTTTCGATCGTCGGAAAGCCGGAGCGCACAAAGGAAGCGATCAAGGAGATCGGCGTCGCGGATCGTGTCAGCGATGTCACCGATATGGTCTTTGTCGGACTCGGCATTTTCATCGGTGCATTTGTCGGAATCCCGGCCCTGCGATTCGGTGCGCTCGAGCTGGGGTTGAGCGAGAGCGTCGGCGTGTTGCTTGGCGGTCTCGTGTTCGGATGGCTCCGATCCCTGCGGCCGATATTCAGCCGGATTCCGAGTCCGACACTGTGGCTTTTTGAGTCTCTCGGACTCACAGGATTTATCGCGGTGGTCGGCCTTGCGGCGGGCCCCGATTTCGTGCGCGGCTTGCAGGAGTCTGGATTGACGCTGGTCCTCGCTGCCCTCCTCGTCGTCGTCTCCGCCCAATTCGTGACACTGATGGTCGGGCGGTACGTGTTTCACATGCACCCCGGAATTCTTCTCGGGGCCTGCGCCGGCGCCGGAACGGCCACGCCTGCTCTTGCGGCGGTGCAGGAAGTCGCGAAGAGCGCCGTGCCCACATTGGGATACGGCGTCAGCTATGCGGTCGGCAACGTCCTTCTTGCGCTCTGGGGTACGGTTATCGTGTTCCTGTTGAGATAGGCCGCCATGTACAAGTTGGTTCCCCGTTTGTCCGATCCGATCGCCATGCGGGCAATGAAAGACCGTCCTGGACAGCTCATATGCCGGCTCGCCGCTTCGATCGTTAGCTGCTGGCTTGCAGCCTTGCTTCCCTGCTCCGCTCAGGACGCGGCTATCGCGTCACCTCCAGCGCCACCTTTGGTGGAGGAAGTGTGGGGCTTGCCGCTTCCGCTCCCCTCGATTGCCTATGTTGTGCACCCGGCGGGCAATGGCCCGTTTCCGCTTGTCATCATGAACCATGGCGTGGCTATGGATCCGAAAGAGCGGAGCTTCTTTCCGCTGGTGGAATTTCGCGAAGCGGCATTCTGGTTTGCCCGCCGCGGATATTTTGTTGTTGCACCGGCAGGGCCCGGCTACGGAGGTGTCGGCATGGACATGCCGGAGCGCGGGATTCATGGCGTGTTCTTTCAAAAGATCGGAAAGTGCAGCAATCCGAACTTCCGCGACGCTGGACTGGCGGTTGCAGGGATTGATCTCGCCACCATCAAATATCTTTCCGGTCGCAAGGAGGTTGTGGCGGATAACATCATTGTGGTTGGCCAATCAGCGGGAGGCTGGGGATCGATCGCGCTAGCCAGTCAAAATCCCTCCATGATCAAAGCCGTCATCGTATTCGCTGCCGGACGGGGCGGGAGAGTCGATGGAAAACCCAACAACAACTGCAATCCGGACAAGTTGGTAGCGGCGACGGCCGAATTCGGACGAACCGCGCGCCTGCCAATGCTTTGGATCTACACGGAGAACGACACCTATTTCGGACCCGATCTGTCGCGGCGGATGCACGAGGCGTTCGTCGGCGCGGGCGGTGACGCGGAATATCACCTGGTGGGACCGTTCGGAAACGAGGGCCATGGTCTCATCGATGCCCGCGAGGGTGTCCCGATCTGGTCGCCACTCGTGAGCCGGTTTCTGGACCGCCTTCGGTAAGAGATGGTTTTGCCGGGAGAATGACAATGGCACTTCAACGCGGTCCGGTCCTTGCGGCGCTGCTCGTCTCACTTCTTTGCTCGCCTCTGCATGCGGCAGGAAAGCCCAAGACGCCGCTCACGCCGCCAAAGGAAGAGCCGCCGATGTCTGAACCGGAAGTAGCGCCGCGCGGCCGACATGCACCTCGCGACATCACGTATTCGCAATGGCAAAAGCTTTGCTTCAAGATCCCAGGGAAAGATACGCTGTGCCGTACTAGCATTACTGGGACGTGGGATACCGGACAGATGGCCATTCGCTTCGACGTGATCGAGCGACAGGGCGTCGCGCGCCTTCAGATTCTGCTGCCGGTCGGCCTCTATTTGCAATCGGGCGTCAAGCTCAAGGTTGACAGCAGCGCGCGGGAAGTCGTGGTTCCCTATAGTTGGTGCTTTTCCAACCTTTGTGTCGCAGGTGCTCCTGCCAGCGGCGAGATGATCCGGGCGCTTGAGAAAAGCCAGACACTATCGATCGACGTTGTCGACACCAATCTCGTCAGCCTCACCGCGACGGTTCCAATCGGCCAGTTCGCGGCCGCTTACAGGGGTGCTCCTGCCCGGACGATCGAGCAGGTGATCGACGAATAGTGAGCGCCGGAGCGCGGGGCCGTAGCGATCCAAAGGACAGATCGTTGCAACAGAATTGAGCGGCCAATTGTTGCAACAAAAGCGCCGACAGCATGATCTGCCTCAATGTATCAGCGACCGTTACGTACTAATAGGGTGACCGGTCGCGCGATTTTATTTACCCGCCCGCATCGCGGCCGTTCACACAACGGAGGTATTCATGGGCATATCCAAAAACTCGATAATGCTCGGCGCCACGGCGCGTGTGCTGCTCGCGTCAGCGGTATGCGTAAGCGCGATAACGATCGCACACGCCGGCGAGGCCGACGCGAAGAAAATGCTCAAAGCGATGTCGGATTACATGGCCTCGGAGAAGGCCATCTCGTTCAACTTCGACGCCGGGCTGGAAGTCGTGACAAAGGATGACCAGAAGCTCGCGCTGCTGAGTTCCGGTAGCGTCGTGCTCAACCGGCCTGACAAGGTCCGCTTCACGCGCGCCGGCGGATTCGCCGACATCGAGTTGATGTCCGATGGAAAGACGGTCACTTTGTTCGGCAAGAACACCAATATCTATGTTCAGGCCGATGCTCCCGGTACCGTCGATCAGCTCGTCAACGACCTGCAGGAGAAGTTCAAACGGCCGTTGCCTGCCGCCGACCTGCTGCTCACGAATTCCTATGACGAACTGATGAGCGACGTGACCGACGTCAAGGATCTCGGCAGCGGAGTGATCGGCGGTGTCGAATGCGACCACCTGGCGTTCCGCAAGAAGGACGTCGATTTCCAGATCTGGGTCGCGCAGGGCAGCAAGCCCTATCCCTGTCGCTTCAGCATTACCTCGCGGACGGTATCTGGAAGTCCGCAATACAGCATTCAGCTTCGCGACTGGAAAACCGGCGGCGAGGTCGCGAGTGCCGACTTCACATTCAAGAATGCAAGTAACGCCAACAAGGTCGAAGTCAAGGACGTTCGCGATAAGTTCAGCGATCTGCCGTCTAACTTCACCATGGGAACCATCGGAGCCGCAAAATGAGCATGATAAAGCATCTCGGTCTGTCCATTGCCGTCGCGCTGTTTGCGCTATGTGCGCTTGAGATTGGCGGTAACCTAGCCGTTCCCGGCAGCAGCCTGTTGGTATCGACCGCGCAAGCGATCGTCGGACGGCCACTAACCCCTGTCAGCGTCGCCGGCGTGGCCCGGCGGACCACTCGCCGCTGCGCGGCCGGCGTCTACTACTGCTGACCAAATTCAGTCGCCCGATCCACAATAATCAGGGAAGCCGCCCTCGGGCGGCTTCTCTATTGCTGGTTGCCTCGCAAATGATCGCGTACAATTGCGGTTCGGCCTCTGCGTTGGCGTGGGTTCCATGGCTTGGCTTGGGTTCCATGGAGCTTGATATCCATCAATGCTCGCCAGACGAAATCTGTGTATATAGTGCCATGGAGTGGCCAAATGCCCTTGGCGCGATATTTCTTGTTTGTTGGCGCAGTGTTGCTCGCGTTGCTGTTCGCTGCAGATATATATTTGCCGAAATTGCCAGTTGCGGCCAGCGCAAACGCCGATTTACCGGTTATCCGCATTCATATTCATTCTGATCGGAAATGGCCGGAGCGCGTTGTCTACGATACCAGCATTCCGACGATCATTCCTGCGCAGATCGCGAACACAGAGACCGACGTCACGGTCCCTGTCGCGGTCGCCGACGCCTCGACCACGACGCAGGTACGGGAGGCATTTGCACAGCTGCAACCCTCCGATTCAAAAAAACCGGAACCGAAGCCGCAACATAAACGCAGAATTGCAAAGAGCCGCGCGGCGCCAATGTTCATGGTGGCGCAGCGACTGCCATTTGGTTGGTTTGGCTCAAGAGCCTGGTGAGCATGCCAAGTAGTGTGCGTTGACGATTTTCGCCGCAGGACGTCGATCAAAAACGCGCATTTTACGACGCTGGATCGCTACTTTCTTTTCCCTCTAGCCATTGATTGATTTCTGAGGATCCAATGATGCGTCGCATTGGTTGATGAGGGTGCAGTGTGCCGGCCATGATCTTCATTCCGTCGGAAAGCATCGCCTTCGCAAATTGCCTGGCCTCGCTCTCCGTCGGGAATGTCATGGTGTGTCTGGTATGTGCTCGTTTAGAGGCAATCCGCCAATGTCTCGGCGCCTCAACCGAAACGAACCAATGATTGGAGGCTGTGCTCTTGGCCACGATAGGCGACCCCATCTGGGATAACAATATTCCTGAAGCGCATCCGCGTCAGTGTTGATCCAACTCAATATCGCTCGGGCAAATAAAGAGATTTTTAGGGGCGCTTGGACGGAGTCGCAGTTCGGCGACGATGCCGGACTGAAAGGGCGCTGCTCCAAGGGAGTTTGTGGCGACGGTGGGCGCCAGGACGCTTGCGATCGACGTCGCTCCCCGGGGCGAGGGCACGTCATCGCCTTCGACTCATGGCGCCGCATCGCTTTCATCACAATAGCCCCCGAACTTATTTGGGGAGGCTCCAGCTGACGCCGTGCCGCCTTCGCCACGCAGAGTCTGGCCGGCGGTCCGGATCACGCACCAGGCAAGCGACTTGCTTCGTCGTCCAGTTCGGCGATCATCAGCGTTTCTGCGAACAGCTCGGCAAGTGCCTGACTGTCCAGCGTTCCCTGATCCTTGGCCATTTCGTCAGCGAGCAATGTCAGCAGCATTTTGTGCCGATCCTCGTCGCGCGACGGATCGCGTTCGCTCTCGGACAGCAGCCGTCGATAGAGTGCGATGTTTTGTTCCTGCACGTAACTCCGCATATCGCCTCCGAAGATCATGAAGCGAAGTAATGAGCGTGCGAGCCAAGAATTTTGTACTTCTCCCGGCTCGGAGCAATTAAAATATGGGACAGCCTCATTGCCCGATCATTGAACATCCCGTGATCGGATGCGATTTGCAGTCGCGCTATCCAACCCCGTTCGACGATTGCGATGACAGACATGCAACGCTCCAGGTCCACCGCGAGACCCCTGCTACGATCCCATGTTGGTGAGCCGTTCACGGTCCAGAAGGACGAGCTGGCGTTGGTTACAATTCAAAAATCCCACAATTCCTCTATCATTGAGTTGATGAAGTGCACGGGAAACGGTCTCCAGGGTTAGCCCTAGATAGTCCGCGATATCGCGTCGATTCATGGGAAGTGAAAAAAACCCGGCCTTTGTTAGCCGCTTGTCCATCTCCAACAGAAAGGTCGCAACCCGCTCCAATGCAGTTTTGCGTCCCAAAAGCAACATGTGGTCTTCGGCATGCTGTAGGCTGGTGGCGGTCGTGTTCAACAGATCGCGTGCGACCAGCACGTCCGTCCCTGCCATAAGTTCCAGACTCCGACGTCTTACCAACCGGACCTTGGTGTGAATGATCGCCTCGGCTGTAAAGCGGTGAACCGCAGCGTTCTCCAGACCGAAGATGTCGCCCACCAGGTGAAAGGAGCCAATCTGGCGGCGACCGTCCAGGAGAAGCTTGTAGCTTCGCACCGCTCCGAAGGTCACTTGATAGACATAGTTCGCCGGCTCATTCTCGCCGAAGATTTGTTCGTCTCTTTCGTAACTGAACTCGCTAAAATTGACCCGCTGCCCAGGCATTCCAAGCTGCGCCGGTACTCTGTCTCCGCCAAGACTTGCAAACATGGAGTCTCTCCCTGTTCGGACAAACGGTTGTTAAGTGGTCCGTTTTTAAACGCGGCGCCAATTCCCCGGGCAAAGAAATGATTTACAACAAGGCTCGTCGTGGCCACTATTGTCTTAGGAGCCACTGTCCTTAGGGACAGGTCCATCTGAGCGGTATTTTTGGCGGCGGGATCGTTGCGGAGAAACGGGCAGTCCGTGGTACGATGCTCCGGAGGCTTCACCTCCGGTCACGCCGTAGGAGAGAGAATTGCCGGCTTGCGTTCACGTCGTTGATGACGATGCATCGTTTCGGATGGCCGTCGAGCGCCGATTGAAGAACGCAGGCTACGAGGTTGCAACCTATCCGTCCGCACAACAGCTTTTGGACGACTTACCGGATGAGAGCAGCCCAGGCTGTATCCTTCTCGACGTTCGTATCCCAGGTTTAAGCGGCCCGGACTTGCAAGCCCGGTTGATCGACCTCGGCTCGACCTTGCCGATCGTTTTTCTGACCGGCCACGCCGACACTCAAACCACCGTGCAGACAATCAAGGCCGGCGCCCAGGACTTTCTGACCAAACCGGTCTCGTCCGATCAGCTGCTTGGGGCAATTGAACGGGCGATTGCCTTCCACCAAGCCAGGCGGGATCAGCGTGGCGAGCTGGATCGTTTGCGCAGCCTCGTGGGGCTGCTGACCCCGCGTGAAAGACAGGTTTTCGATCTTGTCGTTCGAGGCAAGATAAACAAACAAATCGCAGCCCAATTGGGGACGACGGTACGGACGATCAAGGCCCATCGCCATAGAGTGATGGAGAAGATGAAGGTTCAATCCTTGGCGGAACTCGTCTCAATTGCAGAGCGCCTTGGGGTTCTTCATGCACCCGAGACCGCTAAATAGCACCGCTATGTACGGCTGCAGACACTTGGCCTGTCCCTTGGGACACTATGAAGATTTGTGACAGGAGAGTAACAAAAGAACTCCGAGTAAAGTCCCGACCACCGAGAACCGGCGCCGAAGCGCGCAGGGCATAAAGGTTTTCATCTTGCCGAATCGGAAATCCGTGATCGTTGTGGATGATGATCCTGATATGCTCAGAGGTCTTCATCGCCTGCTCAGGCAATATGGCTTCAAGGTCGCGCTCTTTGATTCCATCGAATCCTTTCAGAACCAAGCTGATCTTGATGCCGCCTTTTGCGTAGTCCTCGACATCAATCTGGGTGATGGTTCCGGAATTGAGTTGAGGCAGCGGTTGAGCAAGCGACGTGCTTCATTGCCGGTCATATTCATAACGGGCAATGACAGCGATGCGACGCGCAACGCGGCATTGCGGTCGGGTTGCGCGGCCTACCTTACAAAACCTTTCCCGGCGCAGTCTCTTATCGAACCAATTCGAAGGGCGTCTGCCACCCCCGCCTGACGCCGGCATGCCGAAGATGGAGAGCCGCAATACCCTTACTCTGCCTTAAAGCAAAGGAAATACCCCGGCCAAGTTTCTCCGCGCAATCAGTTCAATCGTCCCAGCTCACGACGATGCTGACATTTTCCGGCAGGCTACCCGGCAGCCTGTTCACGATATATCGAATCTTGTATCCACGCGGTCGCAGGTAGTTCGCCCAGATATCGTAGATATCCCTCGGCACTCCCCTAAGTGTATCTTCCCAACCCGCCGCGCTCCCGCTGATGGCGAGGCCGCCGTCGGTACAGAGCGAATCCGAGAATCGATATAGTTGAACTTCGCCAAGTCCGCTTTGAGCGGCTCGTCGGATGATTGCCACAGTGAGCTTTTTCTTGTCATCTTCGGACAAGTCGGATGCGGCGCCAAGGCGCTCGGTCAGCGCTCTTTTTTCCAGCTCAGCTTCGGCCAGAAGCCGCACGTAATCGTCCGCCTTCTTCGCGTCTCTTGCGGCCGCCTGCCTTCGAACGTCCCGCGCATCTGGCAGCAAATTGCCGGTTTTTCCAGGCATGCAGGATCCCTTCCTGGATGACTAATCGAATAATGCGATTAAGCCCGAGACGCCGGCCTTGATCCAAATCAACGGCGCCACATATTACCTGCCAAGACATGCTGATCCGCGATAGACGCAGGCATCCAGATCGCGTGACGCCGGCCGGTTCGCATCGGATGCCGACGGCCTGCCACCGAGTGAGTTCAGCTATTCCCTTCAAGGTCACGCGCTTCAGCGACGAGAACCTCGTCCGCGTGGAACTCTTAAGTCAAAAACAGTACCCAGATCGCCGCACCCACAAGAGAAGAAAGCCAAACAAGCGAAAGCCACAATAATAATTCGTCTCGGCCCATGGTCGAGTTCTGCCAAAAGGTGTCGATTCAGTTTCGAATGCAGTTAAGTTATCGGCGCGACACTTGTCGAAACACCTGATCAAATCTTGTTATTTCGCGCCAATGATTCGCGATTTTGCGCCAAAACACCGCCTTCTGGTCACCTTGATGGACTGAGGGTGAAGGTAGACCGGCTCTGATTTTCCGCCGACCGTCGTTCTTCTGAACGGGCTCCCTTTACAGGGAGCTGTCCGTCCCTTTATCGCGCAGCGGGCATTGATGACCGGAATTGGCTCGGGCTCATTCCGGTCCATCCCTTAAATGCATGTGTGAAGGAGCCAAACTCCTGGTATCCCAATAACCAGGCGATTTCCGAAATAGGCAACGCGCGATCTCTGAGGTAACGCCTGGCGAGGGCCGCCCTTAGCTCCTGCCGAATTTTGGTAAAGGTTACGCCCTCGGCCAGGAGGGAGCGCGAGAGCGTACGGCTACTAAGACCAAGTTGACGCGCAACCTCCGAAGTGTTGGCCCTGCCGTGAGGAAGCAACTGCGGAAGCACTCGCTCTACATTCCCACGTACGCTGTTGGGATTGGGATGGCGGGCGAGCGCTTCTTCCGCGTATTGGCGCAGCAATTTATTCAGGTAAGTGTCAGCTCCAACAATCGGAAGAGAGGCGACCTGGGACGGAAAAACTATCTCATCGGCGTCAGCTTCGAACTCGATATCGCTCGCCAAAAACGATCTATATTCGACGGGTGTGCCATCGCGATGATGCCTGACCGTCACTTTTCGTGGTGCTAGCCGGTTGTTAGTCAATTGCCGGCAGATGCGCACTATTGTCGTGAGCCAAAACTCTACCTGATGCCGATCCGAGAATCGATCGACGTTCACGTAGTCAATCGCGATGACTGCTGCCAGATCGGAGCGGAAGCGCAGACGGACCCCTTCATTGTTGATTCTGCAATAGCGCTCTGCGTTGCGAAGAGCATCCCCAAGTTGATTTGAAGATGCCATGACGTAGTAGAGCAGGCCGATCTCGCGCAGGTCGAAGTTGCGCGCCAGATGAAATCCCAGAAACTCATCCTGAAGTTCGCGGGCTGCCAGTTCCAGCACCTTGATCTGCGTGCGTACCTCAAGGCGAAGGGATGGATCTTTTACTTCCGCGACAGTCAACCCTGCCCTAGAGATGACATTCGCCATCCCCTTACCCGCTCCACGCATTCTGGCGAATGCCAGACGAGCGATACCCCCGGTGGCGCTTGGTATGGAAGGGAAATCCCTCGGTTTGGCAAAGCGCATGAGCACGGCTCAGTTCGAGTATCACAATCCTGATTTTGCGATTGTAACCCGAAAATCACTGGCGCTCCTAACAAGAGTTGCGCTTGCATCTCCCCTTCAGGTCCGGCATTCGCGCGATCTTCTCATTGAATCAAAATCGACAACCCCGACCTGGAGTAGAACGCGAACCAGAGCAAGCGCTCGGCACAATCAGGACGTTTCTCTCCGCGTCGGTCAGTCGAGCTTTTCGAAGCCGGGACGTACCCCGCGCTGGATCGAGATCACTCCGTAAGCTACTTGCGTTTCAAGCATTCACGCAGAAGTCGATCCATTACCAGTTGGGGCTCGCTCTCAAGCTGAGGCGGTGCCAAGGCTGCAATAATGCCGAACGAGTAGTTGTACTCCCGAACAATGCCGTAGAAAACCTTGGTCCCGCTCGGTGGCTCGTGGCCACTGTGATACTGACAGGCGTCATAAGACATCATGTCACCCCATGTGAACGAAATGCCCGGTATCACATGCTGCTATAGCCTTTACGTCTTCTCAATTGCATCAAGGGACATTGTCCCTAAGGACAATGTTCCTGGGATCGCGGGCGTCCCGAAAACAGCTTCCGTTGAAGCTGAGTCTGGATTTTTCGTGTCAGGCTGGAACTGGAGCATCGGACACGTGAGTTGGTGATGTCTGACTTTGCGATTGATGGCCAGTCGGTCGTGTCCGGGCGAACACGTTTGCAGAGCTCTTCAACAAGAAACCATCGGTTGAATCATCCTAACGAGTCATTTGGTCAACAAACAACCTGTTCAAGAGGAAGTCTGATCCGAAACGATGCGCCGCCGCCCTGTTGATTTTCTGCCCATATCCGCCCGTTGTGCGCCTCCACAATGGTGCGCGCGATGGACAGACCCATCCCCATGCCTTCCGCCTTGCCGGTGAAGAACGGTTCGAAGACCTCTTTTAATTTGTCTTCGGGAATGCCCGGCCCGCGATCCGACACGGATAACTCGGCATACTTTTCGACGCGCGAAGTCCGTATACTGATGATGCGGTTTTCGGTAGACGTATCCTTCATCGCGTCGATCCCGTTCGCGACAAGGTTCAGAATGACTTGTTGAAGTTGAATGCGGTCGCCGAGGATCGGAAGCGCGTCCGGTGTGATCACACTAACCAGTTCGACCTTTCGCCCAACGGCAAGAACAAATTCGACGGTCTCTCGAACGAGATCATTGAAGTCGATGTTTTTCAGTTCAAAGGGTGCTTTTTTCAGCAGACTGCGCATCCTCCGGATGACTTCGGCGGCGCGCCGGTCATCCCGCAAAATATCCTTCACGATATCCTTGAGTTCAGCGATGTCGGGCGTCGGGGATTTCAGGATCGCATCTGCGGTTTCCGCGTTGGTCAGAATGGCGCCGAGCGGCTGGTTCATTTCATGAGCAATTGAGGCGGTCAGTTCGCCAGCCGTGGCGATGCGGTTGACATGGACAAGTTCCGCGATGCGCTGCCGGGACTGCACTTCGGCAAGTTGACGCCGGCGACGCTGATGTAGCAGGCCTGAGATAAGCCCGGCCTGCAAGATAAGAACGGCGGTGGTCAATGCGATTTGCCACGAGTAACGCTGCCATACCGTTGGCTCCCGAAACAAGCTTTCGCTCCCCGGTGGCAGGCGGCTCTCGCTGATGTTCCAGCGC
>Ga0075014_100000433_pt1 | contig 11251 bp, 7 predicted proteins | sample AleBraG_ABR_2014_FD_71472 | JGI IMG/M metagenome (GOLD analysis project Ga0075014, IMG submission 71472) | Freshwater sediment microbial communities in response to fracking from Pennsylvania, USA - Alex Branch Run_MetaG_ABR_2014 | ecosystem: Environmental > Aquatic > Freshwater > Creek >... | reverse complement strand
CACGCATGCAACGAAACTCAAGGTTTGGCTGACTCTCTGGATGCTGCTGCCAAGCGTCCCAGGCGCCGGCGAATGCCATGGCGACCGTTACCGGCTGCTTTGCCTGAAGGTCAACGTGCATGTTGCCGCCGTCCGCACTCGGGCGATAGACGCGGCCCGCGTGGTAATCCGCCGGATCGAGCTGCGAAACCTCATCGCTGGCGCGGACCCAGTCGAACACCTTGTCTTGCGCGAGCGATAGTCTGCCTAGAGCCAACAACACCAACCCGAGCATGCACACTTTTTTCATAACGCCCCTGCTTTATTTAAGGGTAGAGAGAGCGCAGGCAACAAGCGGCATTGACAGCCTCACATAACCTTCGTAACGGTCCCGCTCTCAGGGGATCCCCAGCTGTGAATTTAGCGGCGCGAAATCGCTTTGCGGTAATCGTCTGCGGTGGTGCGGTAGCAAGGCAGCATGCCCTTTTTGTCATTGGCAGTCAGCCCCGGAGAGTCAGCTGAATTTTGCGAGTCCGGGTGGGGATCAGCTTCAGGCCAGGTCATCTGCATCAGCGATTCGTCGCAGGTTCGGTCCCGGCTGACCAGAAGCTTGTACACCTTCGAATTGTCCACTCCATAGTCAGAGAGTCGCCGTTGATACGGAAGATAGACATACACTAGCTTTACGAGCTCTGTCAGGTTTTGGCGCAGCCGGCGTTCAGCAATGTAAACCTCGTAATTCGAGAAATAAGAGGAGCTCGGCAAGGCCATTGCCAGGCCAATCAAGCGCAGAGGCATCTCTTCGGTAGCAAGTTCGCGCGCTGCTTCAGCCTGTTGCCGGGGGTTGTCAGTTACCGGCGACGGTGGCGGCCCGAGCGCCGGATCGTTATTCATCGCCACCTGGCGTTCACTGTGGTCGGAGTTGCCCCCGGCCCCAAACGACGGAGCTGGCGGCACACCTTGCAAAGCATTACCAGCCCCCGCTCCAGAAAGTGAACTCGCGCGTTGACCTGCGCCGGAATTGCCTGCGCCCTCAAGGGACGGAACGGGCGGTACAGCCTGTACACCGGCGATGCTGGACAATGAACTGCCTGAACGTGAGCTAGCGGACAGCGAACTCAGATATCCACCCGCAGGAGAGTTGCCGACGCCCTGAACGGACGGTGGAGGCGGCACGACGGAGGAACCGACACCGGACAGCAACCCCGCGCGATCGGCGAGAGTTCCGGAACGTGGAGCCGTGGGCGGAGGCGGCACGGCCCATGCGACCAGACTACCCAGAGTCGACTGGAGCGCTCCCGAAATTGTGTGCTGCTCGCCTACCGGCAACCGTGGCGACGGCGCGACCACTGCGGTCGGGCCGATGTTGATGTCCCCAACCCTGCGTATCAAGGCCTGCACCACCGGTGGCGGCGCGACAACGGTCGCACCGGGTACGGTCATCACACGTTTCGAGGAAACCACTCCAGGCTCGGGTACCGGAGCCACGCCGGAAGCTTCAGGCAGACCCAGCCGGCGAGAGGTCGCTTGGCTGATTTCGGGCGCCGGGGCGACTACCGCGGTCAGACCCGCTGATACGCTCAATCGCGAAGGCCCGCCAGTGGACGCAAGCGGCATCACCGGCGGCACCAGATTCGAGGCCACGAGATTGGGTCGCGCCGGCCCCTTCAAATTGATATCAGGCGCTTTGATAGCCGCCTGCGCGCGTTCTGGCACCACCCGAATCGACCCTCGACGCGCCGACTCGGCTGATTTCCTGAATACCGGGCGAACCCGGGGTGAGTTGCCGCGTAACGCCGGAAACGACCCGTCGGGTTTGTAATAGGTGAGGTGAGTATTTTCGAACATGCTTCGCTGCCGAGGCTCTTGCGAAGTCCATGGTTGAGACAGGATCACCACAACAATAAGCGCAATCACATGGCCCAGCAGTGATTCTGCAAACCGCCCCCAAGGCATGCCAGAGTAGAAAAAGACTTCGCGCCAGAACGCCATCGACCAAAACCTGGCCGCTCCAGGCGACGCGGGACGTAGCACGTCGGCCAGGTTTCGCAGGAAGACGCGATACGCTGGTTCCAGCTCAACCAGCAGGGTGAGGCGAGGCCTGGTTTCGGAGCGAGGGCTTGACTTGGGGTTGGACGCAAGAGGCACTGGTCCGCCATCCACGCGCCGCATGTTCGTCCAGTCATATTCGCGCTGGGCCCCACAACGACGACACACCTGGTAGTAGCGGCCGTCGGCGGCCCGCAACGGCCAGAAAAACTCGTGGATACAGACTCCAGGCATTAAGACCTGTCCCGTTAAGGATTTGGGGTCCGGGCAGACTACCGGAAGCACCTATCATCTAGGCGTATTGCGGGATTGGCTAGGTGACTTTAGTGCAGGGCGAACTAACTACTCTTTGACGTGGTTGAAAGTGCTGGTTACCTCGGCAGACCCCGCCCGCCGATGGCAAGAAATGTGGGGCAGACACTCCCTTCGACTTCGATCAGGGCAGGCCAGTCCGTCGCGTTTACAGTTGATTTTGATCTTGTGTCGGTGGATCTACCGCTTCAACAAGTCCACTGGCTCCTTCACGTCGTGCACCCTCAAGTACTTGGCCAGCGCGGGATACTTCTTCGCTACAGTTTCGTACATGGCATAAGCCACATTGCGGTAAGAGACGTGACCTGCGGGCCCGGTTCTCAACTCGGAGATGTAAACCACTTCAGCAAAATCCATCTTGAACAGAGTCCGCTTGCGGAAGCCCAGCGGAATCGCATACTGCGAATTTTCCAGCGCTTCCGCTCCTCCTCGCGAAGCTAGTTGCTCGACCACGCTCGCGGTCCGCTGCATTACCGCGTCGTAGTCTTGTCGGGCTCCGGCGGCTTCGAGCTCGTCGGGCGCGTCGTATCCATGTTTGGTAGTAAGTTCCTGGCCGATCTGAATGCACCGGCGGTGGCGGTGCATGTCGCGGAAGCCGCCGATATCCATCAGGATGTCGAAGCGGAATTGCTGCCCAGCGCAAAATGCTCGCAACATCTCGTCATGGCGGCCACGATTTCGCAACCCCAGGTCGATGATCTCGCGACGAATTTGTTCGCCCGCGGCCTGCACCGCCTGGCGAATCTGGCGGTAGGAATAATGGCTGTGCTCGTAGATCAACGTGGACGCCAACTCCACCTCGAGCGGCTCTTCTTCCAGAAGGTCGACCATCGGGGCCGGGGCAATCGGCAAGTCGCCCATCAGTTCGGACGCAACTTGACGCAGCGCCCGCCGGGTCTCGATCTCATACTGGTTGGGATCGGCATACTTCACCAGCGTCGGCGCCACGCGGACTTCCTTCAACAATTCCTGCTCGGCGCGCGCGCCCAGTTCGGGCGAAGCGACACGAATCTGCTCCACCAGTTCCCGCAGTGATTCCTGGTTCATGTTGTACGCCGGCGACGTCGCAGCGCGTTTCAGCAACTCTCCCAATCGCCGGATTTCCTTGTGGGTATGTGAAAGCAGATGCGAGACCTGGCTTTCGAGCGTGCGCGCATTGACAATCTCGCCCAGCGAAGTGTTGGCCGCCAGCGGCAGCAGGTAACGGGAGATATCGAAGGCGCGCGCCCGCAAGGTGCGCTCGTAGGCGTCCTGCTTCATCTCGTCGGGTTTCGGCGCGATGGAGGCCAGGTACAGGAACATGCGATCGGACAGCGATTCGTATTCCGCGAACAAAGAATCTACCGTCTCTTTGTACAGCTGTCTGGCCGCGTGATCCTCGCCGAAATCAGGCGCGTAGTAGCCGCTCTTCTTGAAGTCCTGATAGCGGGTGGAGCGCTCCTGACCGTCCCAGCGCTGCTCGTCGGCAACTGCAATGGCCGCAAGAATGGACAGGCGTTCGATGGCCAGCGCAATGTGCGCCAAGTCAGCGATGGAGCGATGTCCATACTGGAAGTAGAAGGTATTGAGAAACTTCTCTGCCTTCTGCTGGCTGATTTCCCGCAGCGACTCTTTCATGGAGAGCGCCGAACGCGAGTACTTGGCCATGGCGTAGGCCTGGATTTCAGGCTCGACGCCGTACACGGCATAGACCTCAACCGAAGGCGCTTCGCTGGGCGCGGAATTCGAGCTTTTGGAATCGGGTTTTTCGATCACTTCTGACCTGAGCATCCCTGACCTCGGATTCGGCCGCAGATTCGGTGGAGACTTGGAATCTTACTGCAATGCTCTAATGATGCGCGCTGAGGAAAAGATTTGCCACCTGCAAGGCCAGATTTGCCGGCACCACATCGTCGCGGTTGCAGAGGACGATGATGGTGAGTTTGTCCTCTACAAAGCGCTGGATGGTGGTGCGGAAACCCACGGTCTCGCCGTAATGCCACATGCGCGGATGATCCTGGTATGGGTGCAGGAACCAGCCAAAGCCGTACGCGGCCGGCTGGCCATCAGGTTCCTGTACGCTGCCATCCGCCACTTTGACCGGAGTGATCGCCGGCTTCATCTCGGCCTCGCTCAAGAGGGTGTGATCTGTGAGCGCCCAGTCCCATTTGGCCAGATCGTCGAGCGAGGAATAGACGCCGCCGTCGCCCAGCACCGCCGAGGTCGGGCTCTGATCCAGTTCAAGCCAGGCGCCCACTTCATGGGTGTGCCCATAGGCGCGGTTGGTGATTGTGTTCTTGCCTTTTTCATAGGCCACAGTCTGCTTCATGTCAAGAGGAGCGAAAATCCGGTCATGAAGAAAATTGCCGAACGGCTGGCCGGAAACTTTTTCTACCACCATGGCCAGCACCGCATAGCCGGAGTTACTGTAATCCCACTCTGTGCCGGGTGGAAATTTCGTGGTTTTCTGCTGCTTCAACAGTTCCAGTACGCCGGCATCCTTTATCTGGGGGATCTGTTCCGGGGGAGTGCCGGGCGCTGGCTTCGCCATCAGGTCTTCGTAGTCCAGCAGGCCGGAAGTGTGGTTCAGAAGATTGCGAATGGTGATGGATTTTCCGTACTCCGGAAAGCCGGGGAAGACATCGGTGAGCCGGTCTTCGTAATGCAGCTTGCCATCGTGTACCAGCAGCATCACCGCCATCGCCGTGAACTGCTTGGTACAGGACGCCAGACGGAAATTGGTATGCGCGTCGATTTTCTTCAACGAACGCAGATCGGCCGCGCCGTAACCACGCTCGAATACGATCTCTCCGTTCTTGATAACAAGCATGGCGGCACCAGGGCCACCATCTGACTTGAGCTCTTTAAAGATGCGATCAATCTGCTCTTCCGGTACCGGGCTCTCAGCCATACAAACCGGCAGATCAACGAGCAGCCACGATATCGCTAGGAGAAGTCCAATCTTGGCGCACTTGGCGAGTACTTGGCATCCTTTGCGGTTAAGATCTTTTACCGCAAAGCGCCCAAAGGGATGCCGTAAAGTTCGCAAAGGGCAGCCCTCGCCTCCATCATCCTGACTCGGTTCTCCCTCAATCCGTTTCACATCGATCCCCAGCTTTAAGGGCGAATTCCGGCAACCGCCATCATGCGCCCCGTGACTCCCTTTTCCGCACGATAGGAGAACAGCAGATCGGTGCGGCACGAAGTACACAGCGGCGATGTGCTGATGTTTTTCGCCGCCACTCCAGCGGCGAGCAACTGGTGGCGGTTGGCCTCCACCAGATCCAGAAAAATCTTCTTCGGCAACTCGCTGTGGCCGGGGGCCCGGGCCGTCAGGAACAGCAGCGGATACTTTTCGCGGACCGGATCCGATTGCTCGACTTCACGGAATAGTTTGCTGCCATACTCAAACTGGGATTCGAATTGAGTGCGCACTTCCGGACCGACGGTATAGCAACAACCATGAACGCCGGGGCCGATGGCCGCCGTGAGATCGAGAAGGCGAGTGCCGAACCACCGCCGCATCTCGCCCACACCTTTCTCCACGATCCGTTTCACGGTCCCGCGCCAGCCTGCATGGAAGACTCCCACGGCTCGGCGTTTTGTGTCCACCAGGATGACCGGCAGGCAATCGGCGGTCAGAATTGCGAGCAGGAGACCTGGAGTTCGAGTGATCAGGCCGTCACCGGTGAGCCTCGGTTCGGGGACCTCGGCAACGCAATGAATAAGGTCCGAGTGAATCTGGCGCAGTGTAACCAGCGGCCACTCGCGTCCCTTCCGGATGGCTCCAAGTTGCCCGAGAAAAGCGGCCCGATTCTGTTTCACTGCCCGCTGCGAATCCTCGCGGGTGACGCCGAGATTCAGGCTCCGCTTGCCGTAAGCCCTGGAAAATCCGCCCGGCCGGGTGCTGAAGCCATGAATCAGCCAGGGCACCGAAGTAAGAGAGTCGGCGTGGAGAATCTTGCTTTTTGCTTCCCGGATGGTTTTCAGCGGCACCGCAACATCTTAGCAACGTCTCCGCCATCTGTACTGCGGCCTCCGCAACCGATGGTAAGCCTGAGGTTGAGGGTGAAATTGCCGGCCCGCTCCAGCGTGGCCGACCGCCCTCCGCGTATAATTCCGCGCTGCGCTCATTCAGGCATTTCACACTCAGGCATATTCAGGAGAACCTACACATGCGTGTCCTTATCGGAACTTTTGTTTTGGTGTGCGCGCTGGCTGCGGGAGCCGTCGCACAGCAAACGAACTCGTCAAACGACCATGCGAAAGAAAAGAAGACAAAAAGCGCCGAGCCCGCGGCCAAGAATACTGAGAAGAAACCGAGTCAGCCCGCCGAGAAGACGGAACCCAGCCCGTCTTCGGAAGAGCAGAGGGCAATGGCCCCCAAGCCGGGGACCGACAAAGATAAGGAAGAGTTTGACGTCTCGGAAGTTCCGCCGGTGGTGACGCATCACCAGATCACGCTGGATGGCAAGGCGCTGAAGTACACCGCTGCCACCGGCCGGCTTCCCATCAAGCGCGGCGACGGCAAGATCGAAGCCGAGATGTTTTTCGTCGCCTACACGCTCGACGGCCAGGACTCGGAAAAACGTCCGCTGACCTTTGCCTTCAATGGCGGCCCCGGATCGGCTACGATCTGGCTCCACATGGGAGCGCTGGGCCCGCGGAGGGCCGCGCTGCGGCCCGATGGCCTGCTGCCGCCGGCGCCCTACCGCATTGCGGACAACCCCAGCACCCTGCTCGACAGGAGCGACGTGGTACTGGTGGATGCGATCTCAACCGGTTTCAGCCGCGCCGCCAACGCCGAGTTGTCCAAGAAATTCCTGGGCGTCAAAGGCGACATCGAAGCGTTCAGTGAATTCATCCGGCTGTATCTCACGCGCTACGAGCGCTGGAGTTCGCCGCTCTTCCTCTTTGGCGAGAGTTACGGGACCACGCGCGCCGCCGGGATTGCCGGCAATCTCGCCGACCAAGGCATTTCTTTCAATGGCATCACCCTGCTCTCGACCGCGCTTACCTTCCAGACCCTGGAATACACCAAGAGCAACGACCAACCCTACATCCTGCTGGTTCCCACCTTCACTATGATCGCGGGTTATCACAAGAAATTGCCGCCGGACCTGATGCAGGACATGGACAAGGCGCGGCAGGAGTCGGTGCAATGGGCCGCGACTGACTACACCCAGGCGTTGGCCAAGGGCGACGCGATCGCCCCGGATGAGCGGCAGAAAACCATCGATCAGATGGCGCGGTACACTGGCTTGAGCAAAGACGTTCTCGACCAGGCCAACCTGCGTATCGACGTGGAGAAGTTTACCCACTATCTGTTGCTCGATCAGAAGCTGCGCGTGGGCCGCCTGGATGGTCGTTTCACCGGTCCTGATCCCAACGGAGTGCTGGACACGCAGTTCTACGATCCGACCGAATCCGCCACACTTCCGCCCTTTACTTCGGTCTTCAACAATTACGTCCGGACGGAACTGGGCTACAAAACCGACATGCCGTATCAGGTATTCCCCGCGGACCAAGACCTCTTTGAGAGCTCCTGGAACTGGGGTTCCGGCCTCGGCGGATTCCCGGATACGGCGACGGCGCTACGCCAGGCGATTGTGAAGAATCCCTACCTGAAGGTTCTGGTGATGGAGGGCTTCTACGACCTGGCGACTCCCTTTTACGCTGCCGATTACACCGTCGATCATCTGAATCTGAGCCCGCAGTACCGCAAGAATATTTCGTTCGCCACCTATGGCGCCGGGCACATGGTGTATCTACCCGCCGAGGGACTGAAGAAAATGAAGAGCGACGAAGCCGGATTCATGGACAAGGCGCTGGCGGGAAACTAACTGGCATGCTGAGCGGAGTCTGGCCGGTCGCTTGGGACCAGCTAGACGAAGTCGAAGCATTTCTAGAGTCTTCACGGGGCTGGTTTGTGATGGACCGCGAAGGCCCCCTCAGCTAGGGTCCTTCGACTCCGTATTGCGTTTCGTGAGCGAAACGCAATTCTCCGCTCAGGATGACAAGGGTTGGCGCTTATGCCATGCGCTCGCCTGCTCATAGGCGTGGGCGACCCGCAGAACCACAGATTCTCTCCAGTGCGGTCCGATGATCTGCAGGCCGATGGGCAAACCCGCTTCCGTGAATCCGCACGGGATCGAAACCGCCGGCAATCCCCACCCGTTGATGGGGCGGGTGTTTCGCAGCAACAGGAGTTCCCGCGGCCGCAGAAGGTCGGGATTCTGTTTCAGTTCCGCAATCGTGGGCGCGGCAATCGGTGTGGTCGGTGTGACCAGTACATCCACATCGGCAAAGATGGACGCAATGGCGCGGCGAGCCTGTTCCAGTTCGCGGCGGCACTGGAGCAGGGTCTCCGGGCTGACATTCTGGCCCGTACGAATTCGGCGCAGCGTTTCCGGCTGATAAAGTTCCGGGCTGCGAGCGATGAACTCCGCGTGAAAAGCGTACGCCTCAGCGCTCTGCAAAGTCCGGTCGGTGGGCACTGGCAATTCAATGTAGTGGATTTCAGCGCCCATCGCAGCCAACCCCGAAAGAGCATGCTGGGTCGCCGAGGCTACCTCTGCGTCCAGGTCTTCAAAAAAGAATTTCTTTGGCACTCCGACTCGCAGCGGCCGAAGATCTTTCCGAAGCGCCGCTACATAGTCCTCGACCGGAGCATCCACACTGGCTTTGTCCGCAGCATCGTGGCCGGCAATGGCCGCAAAGAGCACTGCCACGTCGGCCACGGTGCGCCCGATCGGCCCGACATGGTCGAGCGAGACTGAAAGCGGGATCACGCCCCGGGCGCTAACCCGTCCATAGGTTGGCTTTAGACCGACCACGCCACACAGGGCACTCGGCTCTCGGACCGACCCGGCGGTGTCAGTCCCGATCGCGCCGTAGCCCAATCCGGCAGCGACCGCAGTGGCCGAGCCTCCCGAGGAACCGCCGACGATGTGCTCCCGATTCCACGCGTTTCGCACCTCGCCGAAAGCGCTGACCATCGAACTGCTACCGTAGGCGAACTCGTGCAGATTCTGTTTCCCCAGCAATACGGCGCCGGCAGCTTTCAGGCGGCGAACAACTTCGGCGTCTTCCGTCGGAATCCGGTCTTTGAACAGCAAACTGGCAGCTGTGGTGCGGACGCCGGCGGTGTCAATCAGGTCCTTGAGGGCGAGAGGAATGCCATGCAGCGGTCCGCGCCAATCGCCGCCCCGGATCTCGGCTTCAGCCCGGCGCGCCTGCGCCAGGGCCGACTCTGCGGTAACGGTTATGAACGCATTCAGTTTCGGATTCAGCTTCTCAATGCGCGCCAGGCAGTCTGTGGTCAGCTCGACGGGGGAAATCGAACGTTTACGAAACTGTTCGGCGATTTCACGAATCCCCATGGCTCAATCTTCTCGCGAGAGTATATCGTTGAATCCATTTCCCAGGCCGTGCGTGGATCGGGCCGTGGTATTGAGCGGTGGTACCATCGCTTTCGCTTATCATGAAGCGAGTAGTCCTCATTGGCGCCCTGATCATTGAGATTGCGCTGGCCCTGATCCTGTTTCATCGCACGGATCGCGCTAGTCTCCAGAGCACGGATTTCGTGAATTTTTATGGGGCCGCATCCCTCGTCCGTCAGGGCAAGGGCGCTCTGCTCTACCGGAGGGAGACTCAGGACCCAGTCTTGCAGGCCATCCTCGGTTACAAATCCAACCAATACTTTCTGCACCCACCCTTCGAGGCAGCCGCACTCGTTCCACTATCGTATTTGAAGATCGAGCCGGCCTTCGTGGTGTGGAACCTGCTGAATGCCGGACTACTGGCCTTGTTGCCTCTCGTACTTATGCCCTGCTTACCGCTAGTGGCGAAGAAGCCTTACCTTGGCCTTCTGGGATTTGCCTTTTTTCCGGCACTCACTGCATTGACTCTGGGACAGGATTCCATTCTGCTGCTATTCATCTTGAGCTCATCCTATCTACTGATGTGCAAGAACCTGGAAGTGGCGGCCGGACTGGTGTTGGCGCTGGCAACGATCAAGTTCCAATATCTGTTGATACTCGTACCCTTGCTGCTGCTTTGGCGCAAGTTCCGGCTGGTGGCGGGATTCGTCGGGGGTGGAGCATTGCTGGTTTTCGTATCCACTCTGATCACGGGAACCCGCGGCCTCCTTGAATATGTCCGGTTCGTACGCACCTTCGAACTTCACTCAGGGTATGGAGGGTTGAATCCGAGCCTGATGGTCAATTGGCGCGGCTTTCTGGCAGGAATCGGGCAGGCAAACCGTTCGCAGGCTTACTTTTGGGCGGGAGAAATTGTTCTTATTTCGCTCGGCCTTCTCTGCCTCGGAGTTCGCCAGAGGGCGAGAGCTCCGGGCCTTATCTTCGCGCTTTTCATATCGATTGCCGTGGCCGCGGCGCCCTACGCGCATTTTGAGGACATGACGATGCTGCTCCTCCCGGCCTTCATTGGATGGGACTACGTCCAAACCTCGCCCACTAGAACTGCGGGTACCAAACTCATCGCTGTCTGCTGCGCGGCATTGTTCGTTTGGCCCTTGCTGCTCCTGGTCTTGGGAGGACACTACTGGTGGAACAGTCGAATCTATCTGACATTTCCGGTGCTTCTGTTGTTTATTGTCAGTCTGGGGCTGGAACTCCGCATTTCCCGGGAACGAAGGGCCGACGCGGTTCCTGAGCAGCCGTGATTGGAGGACCCGATGGGATTCTCTTCGGCCTGCTAGCGCGACCGGCCAGGGTTTATAGCGAAGGCCTATAATCCATCAAATCGACTCCGAGCGGAGGTCTAAGATAAAGCCATGGCCCAGATGACTGTGACTCCGGTCAGCACGCAAGGCTTTTTTGTCGATGGCAAGTGGATCGAGGAAGGCGACCCGGTCGAGATACGGGCTCCGTATGACGGCAGCGTCATTGCTTCTGTCTTCCAGGGCAGA
>Ga0075014_100000432_pt1 | contig 11293 bp, 10 predicted proteins | sample AleBraG_ABR_2014_FD_71472 | JGI IMG/M metagenome (GOLD analysis project Ga0075014, IMG submission 71472) | Freshwater sediment microbial communities in response to fracking from Pennsylvania, USA - Alex Branch Run_MetaG_ABR_2014 | ecosystem: Environmental > Aquatic > Freshwater > Creek >... | reverse complement strand
GTGGAATACCAGCCCGTCGCACAGTTGGCCGGATCAGGGGCCACCGTCACGCTCATGCCGGTAATCGTGTAATACGGGGCTGAACTGGTCAGGTTCAGGGTGTTCGTCACCGTCAAATTGGTGGCACCGCCATTATAGATCGGAACCGCATTGGCTGTGCCGCCCGTCCCGTTCGTCGGATAAAATAGGGTGCCGTGAGAAAATGACGGCAGGCTGGCATTGGTCGCCACGACGTTGGTGATACCGTTGATGGAAAGATTCGTCATCAGGGTCAGCAGCGCGCTATTGGTCAGCGCCGACGCTTGGGCCAGCGCAATGATCGCCGCCCCGCCCGCCGTGGTAAAATTATTGTCTGTGGCCAGCCCGTCCACGACGCCATTCAGCCAATAGTTGCTCAGCCCCGGCGGCGGCGGATTGGTCGCCAGCCAGTTCGCCATCCAGGCAAAGTTGGCATTCATCTTCACTTGCGTCTGCGCCAGCGAGTCCCCCACCGTCACACTGTTGGTATTCAGCGTGGTATAGGGCAGGTTGGTTAGCACCGTCGTAATGGTGATCCGCGCGCCGCCCGTGGTCGTGCCGACATGAATCGTCGTAGTATCCGCATTGGTGAACTGTCCGTGCGCCGGCAACGCCGCCAGCGCCAGCAGCAAAATCAGTTTCAGAGTTTTCATAAGGTTTTGTTTCATGGAAAATTAAAGTCCGTCACCACCCGCGATCTGAGTACCCAACAACACGAGCGAGGCTTCCAAATCATTGTAAACGTCAACTGACATCGGCAATTGAAACCGCGTCGCCGCCCAGCCACCGCCACCCGGATTATTGTCCGGATAGTTCGCCAGATTAATCGGGAACCAATTCACCAGCCCAAGCGCCGGCTGGAATGCGGTGGGCGCAATCGTCGCCACGTTGCCACCAAAGTTCTGCGCCGGCGTGTTCAATCCGCCGATACTATAGGTTCCGGCGTGGAAAATCGGTTGCCAGTTGGCCCAAGCCTCCAAAATCACTTGAGCGGCGGCTTGATAGACAATCTCGTTGCCGGACAGGACCGGCCAAAACACGGCCACATCCCCCGTATCGCGCGCCGCCGCCGGAATGGTCAACGTGAAGGGCGTGACCCCATTCGCTTGAAAGAACGGGATAAATTTCAACGACCCATCGGCTTGCAGTTTGTTCTGCCCCACCGTAATCACCACATCCGCGCCACTGGCAGGCGTCACCGTCCGTCCGTCCGCATTGGCCACCGGCAAACGCCGCGCGCGAAGCTTAAAAATGCAATAACCACTCTGCGGAATCATCTTTTGCGTTCCCTGCGAAACCGTCCACGCCACATTTGTCCATGGCGTCCCATCCACATTGGCGCTGAACACCTCCTGGCACGCTGGAAAGTATTGTCGGGCGGGAGCCGGAACCACGGAATAATCTTCCACGACATCGTAACCCAAGCCCGGCCCCACCGGGCCCGCAACGGCGTAATTAAAATACTGGTTCAGCGCCAACATGCTCGCTGGCAAGGTCAGAACATTCCCCAAAACCAACAATTGATAGGTCGTCGGGTCGGACGGATCGGGATAGCCAGTGAAGCTGACATAGATCTTCAAGCCAGCCGGAGCCGGGTCGCCATAATTTATTTTGCCGTTCACCCAGGCTTTCTTGGCAGTCCCCTTAGCCACCAGTCGGATGGTGTAAAACGACACCCAAGGCGCGGCAGGGTGATAGCTGTCGTAATAATTCAGCGATCCGTTCGGAGGGGTGGTTTGGTTGGCGCTGATATACTCCGTGCTTGCCCAGTTGTTCCCATAATCAAACGGCACCGAGTCCGTGTCGCGCAACACCAACCACGGCGACGGCTGCGGCTGACAGGACTGGTTGATGAGGTTGAATTTATGTTCGTTGGTGTCCACCTGATAGGTGATTCCCGCGATGGTGATGCTTAAAATCTTTTCGCCTCGATCCAGCAACGTCATCTGCCGCATCGAACTTGCACGAAGCGGGAAAAAGGCAGGGATAGGATTCTCCACATAATCCGGCAATAGGTTGAAGATCCCCGGAGACATCGCCTGAACCGTTGGATTGCTGGAATTAGACACCACATACGGCGATAGGTCGTTATCTAGAAACACATTTAGCCCCGGTGTCGGCAATGTTTTAGCCGCCCAAACTCCCAGGGTCTGACTTTGATCGAGTTTCCAGCAACGGGTAGGATAAACCAGACCCGCCGCGTTCCCAATTGAAAACACCGGAGCCGTGATGTCAGGTGTTGACACATAATGGGCATTTCCCGCCTGTCCAACACCATTGCAGGGCGTCCAGAGGTTTGCCGTGTGGAATACCAGCGCCATTCCCGCAAAAGTCGCTGCCCCCACGCTGGAGCCGTGCCCGTTATAGCTGACGGGTGAGGCCAGATCTAACCAGCCGGCGGTCGGCACCGTGTAAGTGACCAGCAAAGGCGACGCACCAGCCGCCAGCGCAGTCGCCAGCGGGACGGTGACGGCATAGGTGGCAATCCAGTTCCCAAGGTTATTGCTGTGATCGTAGTTATGAACGTAGCTCGCCAGCGTGACGGTCGCGATCCCCAGGTTAGCCGCGAGTCCAAGCGCGCCGGGAGCCGGTGCGGCGGGCGGAAAATGTTCGGCATTATCCACGGCACTGTAATTCACCGTCAACACCACTTGCAGCGTAACGTTCGCCGTTAATTGGCCGGCTGCGGTCGTGGCCACAAGAACAGTGGCAGTGTAATTTTCCCCGGCATGGGTCAGGTCCGGCGATACCACCACGGGTTGAAGGCTGTCCCCCATCTGGCTTTTTACTGACACCTTATCCGTGGCGTAAAACTGCACCGCGCGAAACAGCTCAAACGCCCCTCCCGGCGTCGTCGGTGCCATAGTTGGGTAATTCCACGCCTCGCGCGTTCCGTAGAGCAGACCGGAGCAATCGATAAACAATGACGCAACGACGGCGGCGGAAGCCGTGCCAATCAGGGTGATGGCCGCGCCGACAGGAACCGGATAGCGGCCCGCAACCGCATATTGATTATTACCAATCCGGATGCCCAGATCATTGCCGCCGCCAGGTTGCCAGTAGATATATTCAGCCGGAGCCGGCAGCGTGAACGCCCACAACCCCGCCGGGGAGTAGTTGCCGGGAAGATTGGCACCCAACAGCACAGCGGTCATTCGCGGAAAGGTCGCTGGATCATTCACCGCCACAATCCATGGCCCGCTCAAGACCGAATCGGGGTTTTGATACAGCCCCGCATTCAGCGGCGTGTAGTTGGTGGACCCGATTACATGGCCGGTCGAGCAGAATAACAGCATCCAGTAATCGCCCCGGATGCGGTTCAACTCCTCGCGCCAGTTTTGCTGGCTGAGTTGCAACCTTGCCGTCACAGGCTGGCCAGCCGCCCCAATCAGTTTAGCCGTCGTGCCTGCGTAACTGGCAATCCGCTCGCCGCCAAGGTTGAGATAGTTGTTGTTGTAATACACCGAGACGAGCGCTGCGGCAGCATAGATTTCCACGCCCGATCCCGCGCCTGTTTCAGACTTGCCCGCCGTCCAGTTGTAAAAGGACTGTGCCGCCACGCCAAGGGTGTAATGCCCGCCGCCGTCATAGACCGCACCCGGCGGAACCAGGTTTGCCCCAATCGTCCCGTCCCCGAACGCATAGGGCGGCTGCGGTTGTATCGGGACGTTCTGGTTTAAGTCGGTGAAATAATCAAACGGGTTGCGCGCCAGACACTGGCTTAGGGCTGTCACCCATGCGCCGGAAGCCAGCGCCGCATTCACAGAGGGCAAAAGCACTTGGTTGGCCAGCGCCGCCAGCGCGTCCAAATCAGCCTTGACGATGGGCTGGCCGGGTTTAGGCATGGAGCAGGGTCCGACGCAGTGCGGGCAGTTGGGCTACGGTTGTCTTGGCGGAACAGCCCAGGCAGAAAACCATCACCGGCCGTTGCAGGTTGAGGGGTTGTCCGGCACAGAAGCCGCCGCCGGCAGGGATTTTCAAATGCACCCACGGCGCAGCCCCCGGAGCTGGTTCCGCGCCGCAAATGAGGCAGGATTGATTGTTAAAACGTGTTTTCACATCCACATTCCCGACGACGTACCTATTGGCAGTTGCATCCAATAATTATTTCCCGCATACGGCGGCTGATTGGTTGTGCCGATGGACGTAATGCAAACGTAGGTGCCGGCATTTAGTCCCAGCGAGATCACCACCACATCACCCAGCTTATAGGTTGCGGTCGGGTCGTATTCACCCCGGATTAAAAACGACGTTGATGACTGGCCTGCCGGCGGGATCTTGGCGTGGAACCGAGTCCCGCGCGTTGTCTGCTCGACCTTGATCGTCGCGGTGTCGAAAAACTGCAACTCGCGCAAGCGTTCCAGAACGCGATTAATGAAATCGCTGCCGGGACTATTTCCCGATCCGTCCGATTGGATGTTTTTTGAGCGCATATTAACGACTTCCGTAACGGATGGTGGACCAAAGCCCGAGGCAATACTCAACATCGCGCTCGACCATGAAGTTGGTCAAGACGGGTTCACGTCCGATGGATTTCTTCCAGCCCCATTTGTAATAAGGCGCTTCGGTGGCCGGCGCGTACTGGAATGGTTGCGCGCTAATCTCGGAATAAAGGCGAGGTGGAAGGTTGTACGTCCAGCCGCTGCCGACCTCTGACAACAACTGAGCTGGCGTGTAAATGCACTCCTCGTAGCCAATGCCCGTGTTATACAGCGCGCCGGCGCTGCAATAGCTGGTATGCCGCAGCACTTTGGATGGACGACCAAACTCAACTTGGCCTTTTTTGATCTCAATCAGCAATTGCTGCGAGCGTCCATCCGTTGGGGCGATATATAGCCCCGCCGCGCCGCCCGTGGTTGGTGCTGGGAGAGTGCCCGAAGCAACATCCGTGTTACAGGACGCGATGGCGTCAGCCACATTGCCACCACCGGTTGCGACGTATGATAAAATAACCTTGTCGTTGTCCGTCATCCAGCCACCCGCGCCAACAATCAAGGGGTTGTTGAAAATGGAGTCGGTATTTTCGTTGGATAGCAGCTCCCACGAATCAAAGAAAAGCTCCGTGAGATATTGCGCCTGATTATTGACAAGGCCGGGAACCGATACCTCCAACGATTTGTTTTCCGCGCTCGTTATGCCATCCTGTCCGACATCGCAGCCCAGAAATGAGCCAGACGCGCCAAACTGGATGATGTAGTTGTAATAATTGATTAACGGCCACAGCGTCAGGCACGTCACGGTAAAATGAGTGGTCGTGCCTTTTGGGCCGTAATCAATCTTGATTGGCCCAAATGTCAGCCGACCATCACCGACACCTTGTTTGTTTCCTGCCATAAATTATTTGTGTGCGTGCATCAAGTTGCGGGCGGCTTGCGGACTGGTTCCGAGCTGCGGCATCCGTGGACCCGGTGGATGATTAGTGGGCGGATGTACCGGCTTAACAGCGGCATGAATCCCCTGTAATTCCTTCAACTGTTGCAAGAGTACCGGAGCCGTGGCCGCGTATGCGCCAATCCGCTGCTGCGAGTTAAGCGAGTACCCGCGCGCGTCTTTTTCGCCCTTTTTCTCAGCCAAGTCCTTGGCCTTTTCCGCTGCCAGCTTGGCCGCTGCCTCCTCCTTCGCATCCTTATTTTTTACGGCGTTTTCTTTGGCGATGTTCGGTAATTCCAGACCAATTTTAGCCGCTTCCGCTGCCGACTTGGCTGAATCCTTCACAAGCCCCGATTTTGTTTTGCGCGTTTCGTCGTTGGCTTCGACTTTGTTGGCAAAGGCATTCCGCTGCTGAATAATTCTGTTCGCCACGTCTTGTCCGCCGGCTTCCGTGCTATCAATCAAATCCTGACTTGCTCCTCCGAGGTCTTTTGCGGCGTTCTTTTTAAACTCCTCCCACACCCCACCGCCCTTTAGAAACTTTTCCGCAGCCTCAGCTTTTTGGTTCAACTGCCCAAGCATCTGCTGATCCTCTTCTTTGGTATTTACCTTGATGGAGTTGGCTTGCGATAGTTTGTTTTTCGACTCGATCTCCAGGTTTGCTTTTTCCGTCAGCTTGTCGGCAAGTTCTGAGTTCTGCTGTTGCTTACTCAATTCAAGCTCCTGACCGGAAAACTTGGCGTTGATCGCCTCTTTTTCTTCCGGTGTTTTTGCGCCGGCAAGTTCGGTTTCCTTTTTGATTTCGAGCATCTTTTTAAGGTGGTCGTAATGCTCCTTGGTTACGGATGCTTGACGCTTCGCCGCTTCTGCCGCTGAATTGTAAGCGGAAATCGTCTTGCCCACCTCATCCGTGACTTCTTTTTGAGCGTTTCTAACATCGTTGATGTGCCGCTTCATCAAAGGGATGTAATCGTCCTTGAAATCCACCGCCCCCGTAAATGAAAGTGAATCCATCAGCGCCTTAACGCCCCAAATCCGTTCATAGACAACACCGGCCGCGAGAGCCACCGTTGCAAAAATAGCAACAATCCCGAGAGTGGAAATGCCTGCGGTCGAGGTTGACGCCGCCAATCCCTCTTGTGCCACTGCATCAGCCTCAGCGGCCTCAGCCTTGCGGGCCAGCGCCACCGCCGTTGCGTTAGCCGACTCAGCCTCTAGCGCGTTCGCATCCGCCGCAGCAATCGACGCCGCATCTTCAAAGCCATCAGCCTCCGCAGCAGCAGCCGACGCCTCGGCTTTGCGCATGGCTGCTACTGCTGCCATGTTCGCTTTTAATGCCGCCTCGGCGTAACCGTCAGCCAGCATCCGGGCCGCAGACGCACCCTGCTGTGCTGCCCGCGATGCGCTGCTGATATACTGGATCAATAGCGACATCGACCCGAGAATGCGCCCAATGCCGCGCCCCATCATTATTTCACGCCCAATCACGGTTGATTCTCGGATCATGCCTGTCATTCCGACACCATGACCGCCGGCTGACTGCGCCGCCATCCGCCGGCCCGCAATCGCAGTCATGGTTTGCATCCGGCTCAATTCCGCTTGGAACTGTGTCGAGTTGGCTCCGAAAATTACTGTTACTGCGTTGGCCATGTCAGTTGGTTCCTTTGTTCGCGCTCGCTACGATCTCGGCGTACGCCTCATCAGCATCATTGCCGGTCAAAATCCGCTCATTCGCACCCGGAGGCGGCGTGCCTTCGCGCGGTGGACGTTCGCGCTCCATATCTTGATGGTTCTTTACCCAAATATCGCCGGCGGATTCCAAACTGGTGGTATGGAGAATCTGAGCCAAGCCAAGCGGAAAGTTCAACGGCGAGCCGCCAAAGTGCGATTGAATCAGCAACGGATGTTTTTCACAGACGTAGTTCAATAACCGAGCCAATTCCGGAGCGCCGCAATAGTGAAAAGTGACTCCCTGCTGCCGAGGCTTCCGCGCCACCGGCAAATCAAGACTGCCGGCCGCGCGATAATCCCGAAAGCCTTTTATGGCTTTCACCAGTTCGCCGCAGTCTGATCGGTGCATCCGGACCGCTAGAAGCCATTTTGAGAACTCGGACAACTTACCGCAAACCTCAAGCGCCAACCCCAGCGCCAGAAACTTCCCCTGCTCAGACAATTCCTCAAACGACGCCGCGTTGTACGTCACCAGCGGATTACCCTGGCCGATCAACGCCAGCTCGTGACCGATGGCATAAACCTCCATGGCCACCCCCAATATCTTACAGCGAGGCGGATTGAAAGAATTGCAAAAGTCTGATTCGTGCATCTGTAACTCCGGTAAAGTCAAAAGCGGCAACGGATCGCTCCATTGCCGCCCACCTTGACGTGATAAAACAGGATTAGCCGACAATCGGAGCGCCCGTAAGTGCCGCATTCTGGGCCGCATTCACAAACTTCTCGGCGCTGAAATCAATCGAGGCGTTGTCGTCGATTTTCAAATTGATCTTCGTGCCGGGCTTGATGCGCCACGCGCCATTGAACGCCGCCACCTTGTAGTTCGTCACCACCAGGTTCAGCAGCGTCAACGCCTCGCCGGCCACGATCACCGCCGCCGCGCGCGTAGCGCCGGACGGATTGATCTTCAAGCTGCGCTCATACCGGAAATTCGTCTGTGTATAGTTCTGGGTATTGCCCGTGGTGTCCTTGTTCGCCTTTTCATCCCATTGATAGGTCAGATCGTCAGAATCAAATTCAAACGAGTCCAGTCCGGTGATGAGGATGGGTGTACCATTGTTGGTGATGCCGTACAGATACGCAATTGCGCCAACTTGCTGCTCCGCGATATTTAAAGGTGATGTTCCGGGCATAAATTAGGCGGGTTTGGGTTCAGTCGGTTTCGGATAATGGATGGCGCTGTAAATGGACTTCAACGCCTCGTTGCCTTCCTGATGAAGAAACGCGCACTTTGCTTCGTGCGTTTCCAGAGATTGAAAGGCTTTAACCTTCGGAGCCAATTCAGATTTAGTGGATTCAGCCATAAAATTTAGGGGACGTATGCCGTGTTGGTGAAACTGCCGCCGGTAATAGCCAGCCCCAAATAGACCGGGCAGGCTACCGTCTGGCCAGTGCCGTTAAACGTCGTGGACCAAGACCCGCCATTGGTTCCGGTCGCAAACGAATTGGTGAAGCTGCCCACGATGTAGTAGCCAGGCAGTCCAGGGGCCGCAACCAGTCCGTTCGTAGGATTCACCACATAATAACCCGTCACGGTTTCGTTCGTGCTGGTGATGTTTCCAAGCGTAATGGTCTTGTATGCCCCCTGCTGATACACAAAGTTTGTTTGATAAACCCCGGCAGACGCCAAAACAGGAAAGTAATTTGTCCCGTAGATGTTGCTGGAACTGCCGACGGTTTGCGCTCGAGCACCAATCGCCAGCAGCGCAATCGTCAGAATCAGGAAGGTTCGGAAAAAGGTTTTCATAATCACAGTCACGTCAATCTTTTGAGCAAGTCAACCAAGTTGAATCGGCTTGATATGCGCGTGAACTGAAATGTCCCCGTTCGCGTGATCGACAACGTGCAAGTCCACCTGGGCCGCATTGGTCTTGAGGCTGTCGAGTTCGGCGTGAAGCAACGATTTGTATTCGTCGGGCACTTCGGCAATGGAGCGAATCAGGTCCTTGAGCGGCCCGATCATGTGTTTCTTGCCGTGGATCGCAAACCGGAGCGGATGCTTGACCTCGGCAAACCGTGGCGCATGGTCCGGAAGCTCTGGCTGCGGCTTCGTGGTCGTCGCCGGCACAGCGGCCGGTTTGGATGAAACAGGCGCAACAGGTTCGGCGGTGGCGTTGGATTCGGTCATAAATCAATTTGCGGCATGGCTGACAAATGCGGTGAGCGTGACGATTTCCACCCAATTGGTCGTTGCGGTGTCGTTGCCTCGCGTAATCAACGGCGTCGAGAACTTCACCCAATCGCAGCGGAAATTAACCATGTCAGCATTCGCGGCCACGATGGCGGCGGAAACCTTGTTGGTTGGATCGGGGTCGGGAATTGCCAGCCAGCGACCCGCTTGCGTAATGGCTGTCGCCAGCGCCTGCAAATCCGTTGCATCCGATCCGCCGCCCATATTCAGCGTGTCGAACGTATCCCCTACAAAAGCGTCCATATCCACTCGCGGCTGAACGGGATTTGTCTCCGGTTGGACGGTGGCGTCGAAATGGTGTTGAATCTCAAGCTGACATACCCCTTCCGGGCGGTAGGGTTTCGTCGGGCTGAAATTACGAACAACAAAGGTCCGGTTCGGCAGGATGCGATCTTTGTCCAATGCCTGATTGGAAATATAGGTGTCCAGCCACGAGCCATTGCCTTGCAAAATCATCAACGCGCGCATTGCGCGTTCAAGTTTGGTAGCAGGACTGACAAAAAAGGCCATTCACGAATGCTGAGAAGTCAAAACGGCAAAATCACGACTTTACCAATAGCCCCAGCGCCCGAAGCTCCGGTTCATCCGCCGCCCATTCCTTCGCCGCCGCTATCTTCATCTTGGCGTCAAACTCACGATTTACGGCCGCTTGAATCCTCGGCTCTGCTATTCGGTGATTCGCTAGATTGTATTTATCTGCCAATTCTTGCGTGGTATCGTAGTTTACCCCGAGGGTATTTGAAACCTGACAGACAGCTATCGCGCTGCCCTCCTTTGACGGTTTAATATCTGCGAACTGTGTAATGATTCCACCCCCAAATGGGCTATCGCTTTTGGTAAATGGATACAACGCTTGACGAACATCAATCCAAGACTTTTTCAGGAACCCGGTGGACGAGTGGCGCGCCTTCACCATCCGCTCGGCAACCTGCTCGACATAGTTCCAGAAGTTGATTCGCGCCGCCATCCGATCGAGCGGACTCGGCTTGAACGGCCCAAAGCTCGCGCCACGACTCACGCCAAGCCCGGAATCCGGCAGCGGCACCGGCCAGCGGTTTCCAGTCTCAAGACTGTATTTTGAGTTCGGGTGCATCCGCGCAACAACAATCATCATCGCCCTGGTCTTTTCGACGTTCCCAACAATGTTCACCTCTCCGGACGATCCAGCGCTGACTACCGGCGTGACCGTCACCTGCATATCGGTATCAATCGTTGACTGCGAAACCACCGGAAACCCGCCACCGGCATCAACCACATCCTTGATGACGTGATACGCTGTCGAGTTGACGCACCGAGCCGGCGACCGCCTGCTGTGCCGCAGCAAGATTGCCTGCGCTCGCATCAGGTTCGACGTATCCACTCTGGCGGTTAAATCCATCGAGCATTCAGGAAAGTCAAAAGCCCATAATTAGCAATCAGTTGGTAGAATTGGCCTTTTAAACCGCATTCATAAGAAAATCAAGCGGTTCCGTAACTTACCCTGGAAAAAAAACGCAAAGGAAAGAATCCTTACGTCGCCACATGCGGCCAATGGTCTGACTTCGCTATGTTGTCGCAACCCCAAAGCGCTTGCAGGTTGGCAAAGTTGAAGCATTCCCGCTGCTGCTCGGTGCTGGATAGATCAAACGACGCACACGGCCTGATGTGGTCTATGTGCCAACGCCCCTTGCCTATGCCGTGATTGCCCCAGTCCATGCCATTAACGAAAGATTTTTCTAGGTGCTCCGTTAACTGCTTTATTGAACACCCAACAAGCTTTAGCGTTAAATCGGCTTTAGCGTTATTTGAACGCTTTAACGCTTTATATATACGAGACGAAAGTTTTTTCTTTAAGCGTGTTTGCTCTGGCGTGTTTGGGTATCTCTTTAACGCTCCGGCCCGTGCTTGCTTCTTTGCTTTATCGTGATTTGAATAATACCGCTTTACCCCGGCGTATCGAGTGGCCGCGTTATGTGTTCGCCAGTGCTCGCAATCATCCATTTT
>Ga0075014_100000430_pt1 | contig 11301 bp, 10 predicted proteins | sample AleBraG_ABR_2014_FD_71472 | JGI IMG/M metagenome (GOLD analysis project Ga0075014, IMG submission 71472) | Freshwater sediment microbial communities in response to fracking from Pennsylvania, USA - Alex Branch Run_MetaG_ABR_2014 | ecosystem: Environmental > Aquatic > Freshwater > Creek >... | reverse complement strand
TCCCGCCGAGCACCACCACAGCGCCCACGCCGATCGCCACTTTATGCCACGTCTTCATTTGATTCCCCTTCGTTCCGCTTGGCTGCTGTCCTTCTTCCAGACCGCCGCCCCGTGATTTGTTCCGTTATTTCTCAAAAAGGTCCATTCCCGCGGGGGACACAACTGTCCGTTCAACTGCTCCTACCCTACATACGCCCATTCGGGTCGAAATGTTTCGCGGGAGGTGGCTCCACTTTCGCGGTTCGGGCTTCAAAGCAGGGGACTTACCAGTACCGGTAGCTCCACCGGCGTTAGCCACCTCCCCAGAGGAGGTACAGCCAGCCCAGCGCACTATTCTATGTTCAAAACACCCGAAAGGAAAGAATTCCCGTCCCGCCAGGGCGGGACCCTCGCTGACAACCAACCCACATTGTTTGACGCTAGAAAAGGCCAGTTGTAAACAAATTTTCTTCGCAAAAAACTGAACCCTCTTTGCGAGCCCTGTTTGATGATATACTTTGGTCATTCGGCCGATTTGCTTCGGCCGATCCGTCCGCGGAGAGGTGGCAGAGCGGCTGAATGCGGCGGTTTGCTAAACCGTTTTAGGGACTAAACACCCTAACGGGGGTTCGAATCCCCCCCTCTCCGCCACGCTTTAAGTACTTTCTACATCGAGACTTACAAGTGTTTCCCCTAAACGTTTTTGTCTCCATAACTAACATAGACGAATAGTACATAATACAACGGTCTAAAGAACTGTCGCCCGCGAGCGCTTCCTCAGTCGGCGGGCGAAACTGTCGCGTTCGTGGTCATGGCGAGCAAGCATTCGGTTACAAGCCGAAAGCTCGTAGGGTTGCTCGGCTCAATCTGGATCGTTTGGTGCAGTGCTGACACAGCAATGTCACACAGATGAGAGCCGGTCTCTACCAATAGAGCGGTGAGGAGAATATTCATGTGTGCCCCCCAACGGGGTTGAATGCTCATCGGCACGCCCGGATACGGAATCATACTGAACGGCCACAACTCTCAATACAGCGCTATATGAGCGGAGATAGTGAAGTCTCGCGGTCCAAACTCCAGCTTCCTGCACGCTTTTCTTCGCGGAGAAAGCCAAAGAGCGCCAAGGTAATCGCCAGAACGATCGGGCCGATGAAGACGCCAAGGGCGCCGAAGGCTTTCAATCCTCCTAGCAGGGCAAAGAAAACATAAAGAGTCGAGAGTTTCGTGCGACCCCCGATCAGGTATGGGCGCAACACATTGTCTACCGGGTGGACGACAATCATTGCCCAAACAAGGAGAATGAGGCCTTTGATCCAGTGACCACTGAAAACGAGCATTGAGATCGCGGGCAGGAGAACAATCGCCGTTCCAATCACAGGCAAGAGTGCACAGAGCATCGTGACAATTCCCCACAAGACAGGCGAAGTAACTCCCAAAACCCAGAAGCCAACAGCAGTTAGAGCGCCCTGGAGTGCAGCCATCGTGAGAGTCCCGTATACGATGGCGTTGAGGGTATCTTTAACGCGGGCAAAGAGTCTTCTTGCTTGATCCCTAGTGAGAGGGAGAAGAATGGCGGCGCGGCGCAACATCGTTCTGCCGTCTCGAAGGAAAAAAAACAAAATGAAAAAGGCAATCAAAGCGTTCGCGAGCAAAGCTGTAATGCTTCCAAGAGCGCCGGCCGTCATATTGAGAAGCGCAGCAACCCCCTTCTCAGCTTGGCTCAGGGTCGCAGTTCGCAAATCAGAGGTAGAAATTGGCAGATAGCGGCTCACCAGCTCCACTGCCCTCTCAAACAGACGAATGAGGTAAACGCTCAGGCGTTCGCTCCCGTCACCCGAACTACCCAGCGATTGGTAGATGTCACGCAATCCCGTTGCTAGCGCCCGGCCGAGGAACAGTGTCACGGAAGCGATGAACAATATGACAAGAGAAGTAGACAGGAGTGCGGAAACATTGCGATTTCGAATCCAGCGAAGAACGCGCGAATGAAGCGGATAAAAGAGAATGGCCAAGACGGCGGAAAAGAGAATGGGCTTCAGGAAAGGAACAATCAAAACGTAACAGAGATAGAGCGCGACCGTCGTCAGACCCAGCAAGAAGGCAAGGCCCGCGCGATTCTTCGCCCTATTAATGTGCTCGGACACGTAACGCACCCTTAAGCTGATCTGAGGGAGGAGGAAGCTCCCTTTTACGTCACTGCCTGGGTTCAGTCACAGATTGAATCGGCGCAGCGCAGAGTGTTTCAACCGGCTGTCCTGGGGTGTACTCGAGTCTCTTCGGAGGCTCGCATCCCTGTTCCCGAGTGATTTTCAAACTGGGCTTTCCCATTTCTTCTTTGTTCGCCGCTGCTGCGATCGGTGCCAGTTGCTTCTTCATTTGCTCGAACGCGGAAGTCTGCACGATCACGTCAGGTTTGGCCGGCAGAAACATGATCTCTCGCCTGGTATCTACCATTCTCTGATAGAAGGGTGGGTGAGTGCGAAACCAGCTTGCTCCGTTCACGTAGCCTTCCCGTGTAGCGATCTTGTCGAAAAACCGAATGAACCCACTGGGGTCATACCCGGCGTTCCAGGAATATTGAACACCGAGTTGGTCAGCCTCCATTTCGTACTCACGGCTTACACCAAGAAGATTCAGATTCAAGACCAAGCCAAGGCCGTAAAAGCCATACTGCAAAGCGTAGTAGGTTCCAATTCCGGCGACGCCGCCGGTCAGAACAATCGCTGCTATCTGGGCAGCTTGATAGAAAATTCCGGCAATGGTGGCCCTCTTCATCAGTTTGTTCGCATGTCGCGCCGCGTCATGCGCCATTTCATGTGCAATGACTCCGGCAAGCTCCGATTCGTCGTCGGCTGCTTCGAGAAGGCCGCGTTCAAGGAAAAGGTAGCCTCCGGGGAGGGCGAACGCGTTAATTTCACGCGATTGGAGCACCGCAACGTGCAACGGAATCTTCAGATCAGATTTTTGGGCGATGCGCTGTGCGACCGAATTCACATATTCCTGAATTGCTTTGTCCTCGACTTCAGGTGGCAAGATCCCAGACCGCTTCATTTCCTCGATGGCTTGCTGGCCTTTCCTGATGTCGTCTTGTTGGTTCTCAGCGATAACGCGGAATCCGATATCCTTGACATCTCCCCAGCGGCGATTCACGTACGCGCCACTAGCAATTTCTTGTTCTGTCTGTTTATAGAGCGCAGGCCATTTCTCAATGACGTCCAGTTTCGCGTTCAGATTAGCGTATGCGGTTGGAATGGCATGCCCCGAAAGCGCCTGGGCTTCACTCTGCAGCAATTCGAGATTCTGGATTTTGCAGTGGATTTGACTGCGCTGTGCTTCTGTCAGGTTCGCCGTCCTTTTTTTCAGATCCTTTTGCGCGGTATCGATTTCTTTTCCATATTGTTTTCCATGACCTTTGAAGCGCGAAACGCAAAAGTCCTTGCCTTTCCCCAGGGTCTGCCGTTGCGCCTCAATCTCTGAGGCGCGATATTCCAGCGTTGGGGCTAGATCAAAAAGTTCCGCATAGGATTTCTGTAAAAGGCCGCGGAGCGGACTCTGTTGCGATGACTCAGCGCCTACAGGAAATTGATTCCGGCCAGAGACCGCGTACACTTGTCGTGCGGAACTGCCCTCTAGCGTCACCCCAAGAAAACTGATCTGTAGACTCACAACCAACGCCACCAAGCGTCGAAACATGCCTTTCATTTGGCTCTCCTCTGACCAGCAGGCAACCTGCTATTGCTTGCTCTCACTCTTCTTCGCCATGTAGCCCTCACGGGCATAGACTTCGACTTTTCTAGTTTTTCCCTTCTTATCCACGACTCGTAACGGGCGGCCATCCCTGGCAACGATTTCTACTTTCAGCTTGTGATATTTGCCGTCGAGTGTTTCCTTCGACGGCGAGAACCCCAGGTCGTATTCATTTCGAAGAAATCCCACCACGCTGCTGAAGATGTCTGGAATCTCGCCTTCAAACCTTGGGAAATAGGCAGTTCCACCGGTGAGATTTGCAAACGTCTGCAGTTGATTCTTTGATTGTAGATAGCCGATGGCCGAGGCGCCGCTGCGCATTTCCGCCATTTGATACTCGCTCTCGGCAACACCCACGCAAAATACCGTCACATCGCTCTGTTTCAGCCTGTTGAAGGTCTCGTCCAGACTAGCTTTACTGAAAGTGTCGACGCCGGTGGTTATGAGCAAAATGGACTTCTTGCCTTGAACATGCTCAAGTTTTTCGAGCGTGTCCAGGACGGCGTCAAATAGGTTGGCCTCATTAAACCCGGGGTACGAAAGCGTGCCGAGCGCATCTTGTACCTCGGCCTTGTTTCGCGTGAAATCCACCTGAATGGTGGGCCGCATGTCATAAGTGATGAGAGCTATCCAGTCTTTTCCATCAAGATGATTCAGGAACCTGCTGCCCCAATAGGCTGCCTTGTAAGCAAAGTAGTCGTAAGCGAGCCCGCTATATTCCATCAAAATGACGATCGTGATCGGGTCGTCGGTCGGCGCGAAGTGAGTGATGATTTGAGGCTTTCCGTTATCCAGGACACGAAAGTTTTCTTTCTTGAGGTTACCTAGGACGTTGCCGTCTTCATCGGTCACAAGAACATCCATCACCACGAGATTGGACTCTAGCGAAATTGAATACTCGAGGGACTTCGACTGTTGCTGAGGTTCAGCTTGAGGAGCTTTGGAAACTTCTTGCCGAGATGGATAGTGCTCTACTGTGGCGGGCGTTTTTGGCGGCGTGTCGCCTGCAAGCGCGACCGATTGTGCGCTACATGTGGCCACGCAGACGATCAGGAGAAAGACCCGAAGTTGTTGCGCGTTACTCATAGAACGTTTTCTCTGGTGGGACATTAATGCATGAGCCTTGCCAGAACGATGAGTGAATGTCGGCGCGTTCGCCTTCCACAGTTGCTCGTGGTCCTGCAGATGCCGTTCATTCCCTTTGGCTATGCACGGCTTGTGACTGCTTTGCCCTGCGTTTGTTCAACTTACGGGGTAGTGGCGCGTTTGAGCTACTTTCTGTGGCTGCTTAACTGTGAGTCAGTCCGAAGGTAATAATGTGTTTCTAATTGAACTCTCCCCGTGATTTCCATCACCGATTTGGGTATTGGAAATCACTACCCAGGTGAGAAGGAGTCCCCCGCTCATCTTGTCAAAGCGAAGAATCCTTGAACACAGCAATGGGTTCTGTTCAAAGATTTTGACGAAGTGAGGCAGCCCTACAAGACCTGCTCTGAAACAGCATGTGAATACATGCAGTTAGTTATCTTGGCATTTCTCTTGCGATGGAGAGGCTGTCGTTCGAATGATTTCGAGCCTAATGGAGGAATGCGAAATGTCAGGCACTAGAAACGTCATATCACGGGCGTGCAGAGGACTTGTGGCATCGGCGATGACGACTCTACTAATCACTGGCCAGCTGCCGGCAGCGCCCAGAGACACGGCATCAACGAAGACTGTGCAGAACCTGGAGACCGCGCTTAACGGGGAGCGGAACGCGCATACACGTTATCTGGCGTTTGCACAAAAAGCCGACGAGGAGGGCTACGGAGCCGTTGCAAGCCTCTTCCGAGCCACTGCCGCAGCGGAGGAAGTCCACGGTAACAACCATGAGGGTACGATTCACAAGCTTGGAGCCACGCCGAACGTTTCCATGGAAGCCCCGGCTGTGAAATCCACTCGTGAAAACCTCGAAACCGCGATCAATGGAGAGAATTACGAGTTTCAGAAGATGTATCCCGACTTTGTTGCGCAGGCACAGCAGGACGCGTACGCGCCGGCGGTCGTGACTCTAACCCAGGCACAAAATACAGAGGTAGAGCATGCCAAGTTCTTTGCAGATGCGTTGAAAAATCTGGATGGGCTCCAGGGCTCCAGCGCACATACCTACTATGTTTGCACCGTGTGCGGCTTTACGACTGTGGATTTGAACTTTGCGAAGTGCAAAAACTGCTTCAAACCGAAGGAAAAATACAAAGCAGTGAGCTAAGCGGTCGGTCGAGGGAGGGCCGCCTGCTTTGGGCGGACGGCCACCGACCGTAAGGGAGAGGATAAACGAGATGATCGCATTGCAAGCACTACCGCCCATACCAAGCTGGACCGAGCTTCATCCGCTCGTCATTCACTTTCCCATCGCACTGCTCCTTGTCGCGCCATTATTTATCGCCGCTGGGATTCTTATGAGTCCCTCTAAAGGCCGCCCTTTCCTAATCGCAGCGCTTGTCTTAATGGTCCTGGGAACGTCGGGAACTTTCCTTGCGGTCGCGACGGGCGAAGCAGCCGGAGAAGTATTGCAACGCACACCAGCAGTGAGTGCGGTTTTAGAACGACATGAAGATCTCGCGGAAACTACTCGCATTGTTTTTTGCGTTCTGACTCTAATCTATGCGGCACTCTTGTTTCTTCCCCGCTTGTTGAAGCGCGAAGCGACCATGGTTTCGGCCCGGATTCTCCCACTTGCGTTTCTTCTCTTCTACAGCGCCGGCGCCGTGATCCTCGCGAATACAGCCCACAATGGCGGAAGACTCGTACATGAATTGGGCGTTCGCGCGGGATTCGCGCAATCGAATGAAGCTTCGATCACCCCTACTCCGAACACTACAGACGTTCATGAAACCAAGGCCGAACGCTAAGTTGGATGCTAGCTCACTCACCCGCAGAGGGCTTGATGCCATATTTTGAGAGCTTGTAGGATAGGTCGCTACGAGAGAGACCCAGGCGACGCGCAGCTTCTGCTTGTGCGCCGCCTGTTTCTTTTAACGCCCGCTCGATCAAGATTTTCTCGGCTTCACCGAGGAATTCTCTGAGCTGAACAGATTCTGGAAGAAGATCGACCCAGTTTCTCGGAGCTGCCCCATCGGGGGTATCCGACTTTCGTTGAGAATCAGCGATAGGAAAACTTTCCAATTCAATCTGTTTGGACACAGAGAGAATACACGCTCGTTCAATCAGATTTCTGAGCTCGCGGATATTCCCAGGAAAGGAATAATTCATCAGATATTTTAGTGCGGCTGGACTGAGTTCGTGCTTTGGGACTTTGAGGTCCCGGGAAGCTTGGTGTAGAAATAGCTCGCAAAGAGTTGGAATATCTTCGGAGTGATCCCGCAAAGGTGGCACGGGAATTGGCACAACCGCGAGGCGGTAGTACAGGTCCTCTCGAAATAATCCATCGCGCATCCGCTGTTGGAGATCACGATGGGTCGCCGCAATCACTCGAACGTCGACTTGGCGAGGCCGGGTAGAACCGATACGCACCACCTGGCCGTCTGTCAGCACGCGCAAGAGTTTTGCCTGCGCTTCCGGAGGCATTTCGCCAATCTCATCCAGAAAAAGAGTGCCTTCGTGGGCAGCCTCAAACAGGCCTCCTCGGCTTCGATCAGCTCCAGTGAAAGCGCCGCGTTCATGACCGAAGAGCTCGCTTTCCAAAAGTGTCGGCGGGAGCGCCGCACAATTGAGGGCGATAAAGGGTTTGGATGAACGAGAACTGTTTCGGTGAACGGCTCGTGCGACAAGCTCTTTCCCGGTCCCGGTCTCGCCCAGGATCAGGACTGGGGCGTTGGTTCGTGCCACCCGTGCGATGAGGTCACGCACCTTGTCCATCGCTACCGAGTTTCCGAAGATTTCGGAGGAACCTTCCAGTCGGCCAACTGTTTCTCGCAGTAGGTCATTCTCACGAAGGAGTGTTGTACGCTCACAAGCACGCTTCGCTGCTGCGCGTACGACTTCCGGCTGAAATGGCTTCGTGACGAAATCGAAGGCACCTTCCTTCATACTCTTCACGGCAAGTTCGATGGTTGCGAATGCTGTCAGAAAAACAACGGACAGCGTTGGGTCAGCCTCGCGCACGGCGGCGAGTACGTCTAGACCCTCCCCGTCCCCCATCTTTTGATCTGTGAAAACGGCATCAAAGTCTTCTGCACCCAGATGAGCCCTGGCCTCAGAGAGTCCACCTGCTTCGGTCGAGACGTGCCGGTCAAGAGAAAGCGTGGACGCCAGGATTCTCCTCATATGCGGCTCGTCATCGACAATTAGGATGCGGCCCATTTTTTCTCACTTTCATTACTGTTCGTGGAAATTGTCGCAGGCAGTTCAAGCGTAAAACAGACACGTCCGGGTTCATTTACCCTCAAGAACAAATCTCCCCCATGAGCGCGGGCAATATTGCGCGCGATAGCAAGACCCAGTCCAGTGCCGTCTTTCTTTGTAGTGAAGAACGGTTCAAAGATTTCTTTCAGCGCATCCTTTGGAATTGCCGGCCCGGTGTTTTGGACTTCGAGCCAAATTGCTCCGTTCTTGGTGAACAGCCCATTCAGAGTGACAGATTGCTCTGGTTGGGAAGCCTCGATTGCGTTCTTGACGAGATTCAACAAACCTTGTTGTATCTTTGCCGCATCCATATCGATATTCAATTCAGAAGCTGCCTCGACATCCAGGCGAACCCGCTTTTCCAATGCATAAGCTTTGCAAGCGCTTGCCACATACAAGAGCGTATCGGCGGCAGAAGTATATGCTTTGGTCAAAGGCTGAGGCCTCGCATACGCCAGAAAGTCCGTGGTGAGTTTCTCAAGCCGAGCAGCTTCCTTGGCCGCAATATCGAACATTTCCTGACGTTTGGGCTCAGCGAGATCATTTTGCAGAGCCAAGCTTAACGAGCTCGAAATCATGGCAACAGGATTTCGAATTTCATGGGCGATGGCGCTCGATAGGCGGCCTACGGCAGCCAGCTTCTCCTCTTCTAGTAGTCGTTGCCGCGTTTTCTGAAGCTCTTCAAAATTGCGAGCCAGATGGGCTTCGTTCTGCTGAAGGTGTTTAACCAGCATCCAAACGACGATTCCGACAACCGTATAAATAAGCGATACCGTGCCAGCTTCAAGGTACTCGCTGAAATCCTTGGAAGAATGAATCCGGTAGTATTCCCAGATCCAAAAAACATTTAAAAGATCCGCGATTGCCACTACGAGCAGAGTTCCCAGAAAAGAAAAGCGGAAAGCGGCTTCCAAGACAGGAACAATCATCAGGGCGAAGTATTGGCTGGCTTCGTGATTTGTGGCCGCCGCGACCAATGTCAGTCCAATATTGATGGAAATTGAGGCCATCGTTTCAAACAAGACCATCTTCGGCGTAATTGTGGTGGGGCGTGATTGAATCCAGGTAATCATGGACGCATGGAAGAGAAATCCAATGCCAAGTGCCACGACCAGTGCTGGCGAGAGCCGACCCCAGTAGGGGGCCAATAGAACGTGGGCCAACAGAAGAGTGGCAATTACGAAAAGATTCAAAATGCTGAAAATACTGACCTGCTGCCGGAAGGACATTAGGGCGGATTCGGACCGCGATTGATCAGTATTCATCGCCTGTCTTCGGAGTTGGAGGTTGCCCGTACGTTGCCTGAGGACTCATTCTACGTGGTCTGTTCGGTCCACGCCACGGGTCCCCTGGTTTAATGAGGGCGGGGGGCACTCATCCGGACTAGGTCGCAAACAAGAGGATGGAACGGTTGTTCAATCTGCACCTATCATCTGGGTGGTGCCAGTTCCGAGCGCCTTTTCAAAACGCAGCCGGATCACTATGCCTCCGCCACCACCATTGTGGAGACAATAAGTTTCGGAGCAGCGCCCACAGAGCCAGAAATGCTCGACCGAATGAGTATTATCCGGCTCCCCGTCATCCAGGACGCGCTTGTGAAAACGAAAGAATTGGCCTTGCCGATAGTCGAACTCTGCTCCACAAGCGGGATTGGCACACTCAGAAAACATAGTTCGCCTCCGTGTTTGAGCCTGAACGCGCACCTCACTCATCCAGGGTCGCTCAGTTTTGTGGTTTTCCCCCAAGATGTACATTTAGCCGCGTCTACATCACTTCGCGAGACGCTGTCACCCAAAGCCAGCCTGAGAACTCGATCTACTTCATCACGTCGCGGTGGAAGAGCCATATAATCAAACGCCCCGACCCGCAGTGCGGCCAAGCATTCGTCCCACTCCCCCGTCCGAGAAACCGCAATGACTGGCACGGGTTTTGGTCGTTTGCCCATTTCTTCAACTATTGCCTGAAGACCTTTGTCAGCCAGGAAGTCATCAAAAATCACAATCCGAATATCGTCGTCCTCCAGGAACCTGCGACCTTCCGAGAGTGAGCTGCATAGTATTGGGGCCAATCCGGTCGCCACAAGCACACCTTGTAGGGCAGCACGATTCTCGGGAGACGGAGAAATGACAAGCACCTGAGTAGGGGGTAATTCCTCGGCACCGTTGTCGGCTCTCATTTGCTTCCTCAGACTTCACGAACACCACTCCCGATAGGATTGAGACAAGATGACCAAGTTAGAGGAAGGCATGTGGCATGCCAATTGTTGAAGGAAACAGAGCCTCACAAGGCGCACAAAGGAAGGCAGTTCGGGTCCAACTGAGGTCGCATCACACCTGAAGCGTCAAAAAACTAGAACGCTTCATCCTTGGCGTTCAATAAATTGGACGAATCGAGATGTTGCGTAGGGAAAAGCTAGCGTCACCCAACTTGATCGTCTTCCGCCCTATCGGCCTATTCTCCGAGAAGCGAACAATACTCCAACCAATAGGAACGCCTTCATTTCGGGGAAGTTCGCCAGCGGTGCAGTTTGACGCGCCTCCGCGGGATGCGGCCTCCAAGCCAGGAACTTTCCCCATGTAGCGAATCTCGAGTTCCCTCGGAATGCCGATTGCATGCAAGTACTTCCGGACAAGGGAAATTTGGAGAACTGCGATGAGGAACCCACCAACGGCAAAAGGAGATGTCTCATGAAAACAAAAGAAGTGATGACGGGCACACCGTACTACTGTCAACCGGAAACTGACCTCGGTTCAGCAACCGAGCTCATGTGGAATGCAAATTGCGGATTCCTTCCCGTCGAGGCCGCTGACGGAAAGGTCATTGGCGTCATCACCGATCGCGACATTTGTGTCGCGCTTGGCACGAGTGGTCGTTCTTCAGGGGATGTCACTGCGGCAGAAGTTATGTCGGGCAAGCTTTACTCCTGCGCCCCGGACGACGATATCCATGTGGCCCTGCAAACTTTGAGAGAGGCAAAAGTCCGCCGGCTACCAGTCATTGCCGCAGATGGCTCTCTCGTTGGTGTGATTTCGATCGACGACATTGTGTTCCGGGCAGAACCCCTGAGTCTAGGAAAAGAGCCAGAGTTGTCGAGTGATGAGGTTGTAAGAACGTTTCGGACGATCAACCAACAATTGGTTCCGGTACCAGTCCGGACACAAGCTGCAGTCGCTTGAGCACGGGGGAAACCTGGTCAGTCACAGATGTAGATGGTCAGTGGGAGTTCCAGAT
>Ga0075014_100000429_pt1 | contig 11306 bp, 12 predicted proteins | sample AleBraG_ABR_2014_FD_71472 | JGI IMG/M metagenome (GOLD analysis project Ga0075014, IMG submission 71472) | Freshwater sediment microbial communities in response to fracking from Pennsylvania, USA - Alex Branch Run_MetaG_ABR_2014 | ecosystem: Environmental > Aquatic > Freshwater > Creek >... | reverse complement strand
CCCTTCAAGAGAGGGCCTCCGGAGAGATGGCCGAGTGGCTTAAGGCGCACGCTTGGAAAGCGTGTGTGCGGGAAACCGTACCGTGGGTTCGAATCCCACTCTCTCCGCCAAGTAGAGCATGATCCGGAAAAGTGGAAACCGGTTTTCCCTCGCGACAAACGCGAAACGCGTTTGTCGGAGATCATGCTCAAACAAAGCGATGAGATCATGATGCGATTCCACTTTATCGCATCATGATATATTGTCTCTCAATCGCCATCGCTCTCTCGATCCCTGGCTCATCATGAGCGCCGACCAAGCGATCGAATAAGGCCTGCGACTACCGGATTGGCCCTTCGCGACATATTGCAGCGTCACGCGATCTCGAAGGGCGTGCCGGGCGACCGACCGATAAGAAGCAAAAATCGAGCTGATCGAGCCAGCACGCTAAGAACATCTTAATACTGCTGGCAGACCAAATTGCCATATGCGCTGCGGTAGCAGCCGTTGTTGTAGTATCCGTTGTTATAGTATCCGTTGTTATAGCCGTAAGCGTTGGCTGCCGCTGCTCCTACTGCGGCTGCTCCGACTGCGGCGGCACCGTAAGCTGCTCCACGATACACCCCGCCACGATAAGCCGCTCCGCGGTAGACTCCGGCGCGATAAGCCGCTCCACGATAGGCTCCACCACGATAAGCCGCACCACGGTAGGCTCCGCCACGGTAGGCGGCACCGTGGTAGCCTCCTGCCCGGTGAACCCCTCCGGCCCGACCACCGCGAGCCAGTGCCTCGTCGGGAATTAGGCTTGCGCCCATAACGGTTGCGGCTGCGAGAACTAAGAGAGCATTTCGCATCATTGGTGTCCTCCCTTCGATACAACGAAAGAGCAAACAAATGACCGCTGAGTTGGTTCCTCCGTCCGTTGCCAGCCTGGGCCGCTCCATGCTCCTGATCCACACTGGGCTTGCTCGCCGGAGTGCATGGGATAACCGCTTTCGAGACGTGAGGGGCCACATCGCTTACCGGAAAGACGACCACGGTGTGCCAGTTTCAACGGTGCTTACTGTCCCAGCGAGCAGATGGGGAGGCAGGGATGACCGGTCTGAGCTTTCGCGACGCGGAGTTGGAGGGTTGGGATCGCAAGGCGCGTTACTGGGACGACAGCTCGGGCTTGGTGACGCTGGGGACGATCGATCCCTTGATAGAAGCCGTTGCAGCAGGACCCGACCCGATCCGCCAGATATTGAGTGCCTGATTGTCGATCGCGATTTCCCGAAAATGGAAGCTGTGGCGGGATTTAGAGCATGATCCGGAAAAGTGGAAACCGGTTTTCCCTCGCGACAAACGCGAAACGCGTTTGCGCGAGATCATGCTCGAACAAAGCGATGAGATCATGATGCGATTCCACTTGATCGCATCATGATTCAGGCGCGCGGCAGCATGAGCTTCGACTGCTGACCAACTTCCAGCCAACCTGCTTATCGGCCGATCCTACGGCGAACTGGCTGATAAGAAGGCGGAGCGCTAACGCCTCTGGTCGGCATTTCGGTCTCGCCGGGTAATTTCAGGACCGGCATAAGTTCCCACGGTCGCGCCGTGAGCCTGATCAGTCTGGTGTCGTCGGTCCTGTGGCCCGCGCGACGAGCCGGCGCGTGGCCGCGAGTGCGCGGCGTGCCCATTCCTCCGGCCCGATCCCGGCGAGCCACTCGGCGTTGGGGATTTCGAGACTGAAGGGCAAATCCTCCGGCAGGGCTTGAACAAGGCGCACGAGATCGATGCCGCCGTCGCCGGGGAGTAACCGGGCACATCGAGCGGTGTGAATCAATCCGTCATTGGTCGCGGGAATATCCGCCGGCGCATCGCATAGCTGCGCGTAACTGAGGAGCTGCCGCGGCAATCGGGCGATCTCTTCGAGGGTGGTAGTCGAGCGCGCCGCATGCAGAGTGTCGACCAACACGCGGCCGTTCGGCTCGTTCGCGTTGGCCACGATACGAAGCGCGGTCTTGACGTCCTTCACCGCGGTCCAGGGCATGAACTCGAGGTTTGCGGTGATGCCGTAGGGTGCTGCCGCTCGGCACAGACCGGCAAAAGAGTCCGTCAGCCGTGACTCATCCGGATCATCGCCTGCCACGAGCATGGCGCGCGCCTTCAGTACCGCGGCCGTATGGAGAAAGCTTGCAAAAAAATCCACGTCGAATTGCGGTCCTATTCGCGCAATCTCGACGTCAAATACCCGCACGCCCAAATCTGCCATGCGACGAACGGTTTCGCGCAGCATGGACGGATCCGTGGCCAAAGGGGAAAAATCACCGCCTGGCGCCGCCGGCGCAATACGAACACCGATCGCCTGATACCCGATCTTCGCGGCCAGGGCCAACGCGTCGGGGGGCGCCATCGGTGCCGTGAGATGCGCCAGAGAGTAGATGTGCGTCATGATTCCAAATATCGTCCCGACCAGGACCCCCAGGTGCATAACGCCTTGCCCACAACTCGCTCAATAGTGAATCTGGGCCAGCGATCGAAGCTCTTCAGCCGTCGTCGTCCCGAACCCAAAGAACTCCAGGTAAGCCGGTATCTGCTCGAACAACATGTCGGTGCCGATCTGATATTCGCAACCTCGTTCTCGGGCCGCTGCAAGAAACGGCGTGATCTCCGCCTTCATGACGACCTCGCCGACGAAGGTCGACGGAGCAATGCGCGTGACGTCCATCGGAAGCGGATCGTTTGGCTTCATGCCCAACGGAGTGGCGTTGACGACGACGTCAAAGTCCGCCGGATCGTTCGATCCTGCCTTGACCTCGAGGTCTGGATAATTGGCCTTCAGACGCTCGGCGAGACCGTTCATCGCCGACGGGTAAGCATCGAACAAGGCGATTTCTGCGACGCCGGCTTTGGCAAAGGACGCGGCGATCGCCGAACCCACCCCTCCATTTCCTGTAACGAAGACGCGCGCGCCCGCAAGCTTGCGACCCTTGCGAAGAACGCCCCTCACGAAACCCTCGCCATCGAACATGTCTCCGACAATTTTGCCATCGGGCTCGACCCGTACTGCGTTGCAGGCCCCCGCTACCTTCACCGAAACCGACGCCTCGTTCAGAAGACCGACGGTGGGGACCTTGTGCGGCATTGTGATGAGCGCGCCGTGGATATTGCTTAGCTTGAACAGAAGCCTGAAAAATTCGGAAAAGTCCTCCGGTCTGGAGCCCATCGGCACAACGAAGGCATTGATTCCATGCTTCGCAAAATAGGGGTTGTAGATCATCGGCGCCTTGAAGGACTCGGTCGGAAAACCCAAGTGCGCGATGAGTCTTGTTTTTCCATCGATCATTTTGCGATCCTCCATCCCCGCGTCGAGCCCGCTCAACGGTCCGTATCTTTTTGGAAGAGAGTAGCGAGCCGGCGCATGGCAAGCGTGTATCCCTGTGTACCAAAACCGGCGACGACGCCGTCAGCGCGGCCCGAGACATAGGAATGATGGCGAAACGCCTCTCGCTTGTGGATATTCGAGATGTGAACCTCGATCACCGGACCTTCGAAAGTATTGAGCGCATCCAGTATCGCGACGGAGGTGTGGGTAAACGCCGCCGGGTTGATGACAATTCCGTTTGCCGCTTCTCGTGCCTCGTGGATCCAATCGATGATTTCGTATTCGCGGTTACTTTGATGGAATCGTAACTCGAATCCGAGTTCAGTCGCGACCTGGCGGCAGGCTTGCTCCACGTCGGCGAGAGTCTCATGGCCGTAAATCGTCGGTTGGCGCCTGCCGAGCAGGTTGAGATTGGGACCGTTGATGACGTAGACGAGCGGCTTCATGGGAGAATTCCAAAATCGGAGCCACGGCTCCCTTCGATGATATTCGGCGATACCAATCGTTGAACAGGATTGCGCGCGATTGCCTGGCGATCCCTGCTCATAGCGAAGATGCCCGTTCACGCAGCAGAAACTTCTGGACTTTTCCTGTCGAAGTTTTTGGCAGCGGACCGAAAACAAGGGTCTTTGGTACCTTGAAGCGCGCAAGGCGCTCGCGACAAAAGGCCAGGACGTCAGCGTCATCAGGCCGCGCCGCGCTCGGTTTGAGTTCGAGGAACGCGCATGGTGTCTCGCCCCAGGTCGGATCGGGACGGGCGACAACGGCCGCCTCCATGATGGCTGGATGTTGCGTAAGCACTTCCTCAACCTCCAGACTCGAAATGTTCTCCCCGCCGGAGATGATGATGTCCTTTGACCGATCCTTGATTTCGATCGCCCCGTCAGCGTGCCATACGGCAAGATCTCCGGACAGACACCAGCCGTCCACCAGCGTCTTCGCGGTCGCAGTCTGGTTCCTGAGATAGCCCTTCATGACGGTATTGCCGCGAACCATGATCTCTCCGACGGTCATTCCGTCCCGGGGTACGGAGGTCATGGTCGACGGGTTCGCTACCCGAACGTCCTCGACCATCGGATAGGCGACGCCTTGCCGCGCCATTCTCGCATAGCGATCGTCGAGCGGAAGTGCGTGCCATTCCGGCTGGAACACGCAAGACGTCGCCGGACCATAAGTTTCAGTTGCGCCATAGAGGTGTATGACACGAAAACCCAACGCTTCCATCGATCGGAAGACGGCAGAGGGCGGTGCCGCGCCGCCGGTCGCAACCGTCACCGTATGATCGAACGCAACGCGCTGGTCGGCGGGCGCATGAGCCAGCATGTTCAGGACGATCGGTGCCCCGCACAGATGAGTCACGCGATGCTCGGCGATCAAGCGAAAAATCACCGGCGGCTCGACTTTGCGAAGGCAGATTTGAGTGCCGCCAACTGCGACTACCGCCCAGGGATACGACCAGCCGCAACAATGGAACATCGGCAGCGTCCATAGATAGATGCTGTCGAATTGAAGTCCCAGGCTTAAACCGTTGCCAAGTGCCGAAAGGTAAGCCCCTCGGTGGCTATAGACGACGCCTTTCGGATCGCCCGTGGTGCCAGAAGTATACAGCAGGCAAAGCGACTGCCACTCGTCTGAAATACCCGGCCAGCGAAAGTCCGGATCGGCGGCGGATAAAAGGGTTTCATAGCTGTGAATCCCGAGCGGCGCATTTTGCCTTCCCGGAACCTCGATATCGATGACAATGATCTCGTGGTCCACCAGAGCCAGCGCCTGTTTTATCAGAGGCGCGTAGTCGCCGTCCACGATCAATACCTTGGCCGCGCCATGCTTGAGCGAGAAGGCAACGTTGGCGGCGTCAAGCCGGGTATTTAGCGGGTTGAGCACCGCGCCAAGCATCGGAACGGCGTAGTGCGCCTCGATCATTTCCGGAATGTTGGACGCGATGATTGCCACGGTATCGAGACGACCGACGCCAAGTCCTGCCAGCGCCGAAGCGAGGCGAACGCAACGATCGTGCAGCTCGCGATATGTGTAACGGCGCGCGCCGTCGATAACGGCGATCTTGTCCGCAAATGCGTTGGCAGCCCGCGTCAAGAAACTGACTGGCGTCAGTGGAATATAGTTGGCCGGGGTACGATCGAGGCCGGTCTCAAAGGGGTGAGCGCTCATTGCCATCTGGATATTCCTTCGCCTGCTGTGTCCGACCCTGGTTCTGGACCCCAACGTGTTTGACGGCTTTTCTCAAACGGTTGTCGACCGAAATCGTCGATCGCGCGCGATGGGTGCGGCGAGATAGCCTGTTCAGACCGCCCGCGATCAGAACGTGTCTCCCGTGAACGGACCGGACATTCATCAACCCGGTCAAGAGACCCTGTTCCAAACCAGGATCGACCGACCCATGGTGCCATCCCGATAGCTCTTGTACGGCGCCGTGGTGATCGTCAGCACGTCGCCGTCAAGAACGAAGTACCGAATCTGGTCTGTCCCGGTCCAGGCCTGGTTCCACGAGGTGTCGATGTGATGGACAACCACGTTGTCGCCTAATGAGAATGTGCCGGCGTACGCAACCATCGTTCCCAGGAGTTCTACGCCTTCTTCGTCGGTCGGCACCACGTCGAGGGGCTTGATGCGGTCCCCGCAAGTGAAAATCGCATACATCCGGCCGTCGGGTGCATAGCCGATGTAACCTTCAGGAGCATCGCCAAACTGATTGTGCCGAAAGCCATCGGACAGGCGCTCGCGTACATAGGATTCAAGTTTCCACGTACCTATCACGCGACAGTCCGGCGGGGGCTTTCCCCGTTTAACCGTCTTCAGGACTTTCTCATCCCTCACGATTGCTTCCGTTGCCACGGGCCTCTCCTTGCTTTCAAAACGCTGTCAACTCTCCATGCTTCGCGCGCAATCGGCCGTAATCAAACGTCGAAGAAAACCGTTTCTCGTTCACCCTGGAGGAAGATATCGAACGTATAAACCGTCTGTCCGCTTCGAAGCGACTTTGCAGCGATCAAGGTCTTTCGGCGTTCCGGCTGTTCGATGATGTTGAGCACGGGGTCCTCGGCGTTCGCCGCTTCTTCGTCGCCGAAATACATCCGGGTGGCCAATCCGATGTTGATGCCCCGGGCGGCAATCCAGAAGTTGACATGCGGTGCCATGGCCTTGCGGCCCCTGCGCCCTGCGACGCTGCCCGGCTTGATGGTTCGGACCGTGTAAATCCCCGTCTCGAAATCGGTCCCGGTCCGCGCCCAACCGCGAAACGAGGTGTCGAGCGCCTTGTCCTGCCTGTCAGCAGCGTGGTTGTAGCGCCCTGCCGCATTAGCCTGCCAGGTTTCGATGAGCACGTCCTTGGCGACGTTGCCCGCGCCGTCGAAGATACGTCCCTCGATAACAATGCGCTCGCCCTTGACGTTCGGACCTGCAATATCGCCGGTGAAGTTATTCGCAAAAATTTCGAAACCCGCCTGCGCCGGAATCAGCCCAATATGCACGTAGGGACCGGCAGTCTGTGACGGTGTCTCGGGCAGGTCGGACGGAACGAATGGGGTCGGGTTCATATCAGCCTCCCTGCAGCTTGTTTTCGAACAAGGTCTGGCGTCGTCCCCGCAACACGACGTCAAAGCGGTAGGCCAGGCACTCCAGAGGCTTTGCGGCATTGATGTCCAGCCGCGCGGTCAAGCGATCCGCTGCCGATTTGTCCGGGATGGTCGCCAGAATCGAATCGTAGGGAATGAGCGGATCGCCCTCGAAATACATCTGCGTGATGAGCCGCTGTGCGAAGCCCGATCCAAACACGGAATAATGAATGTGCGCCGGCCGCCAGCTATTGACCCGGTTGCGGAATGGATAAGCGCCGGGTTTGACCGTGCGAAAGAAATAATGACCGTCATCGTCGGTGAGCATGCGGCCACAGCCGCCGAAGTTGGGGTCGATGGGAGCGATATAGGTGTCGTTGCGATGCCGGTAGCGCCCGCCGGCGTTGGCCTGCCAGATCTCCACCAGGGTATTGCGGACCGGCCGCCCGTTGCCGTCGAGGACGTAGCCGTGGACAATGATCTGTTCGCCGATCGGTTGACCTGTCTTGGCATAGTTGAGGACGAGATCGTTATCGAGTGGACCGAGTTCGTCCGGCGTAAAGTGCGGGCCGGTCACTTCCGAGAGCGAGTTCTGAAGAGACCAGAGCGGTATGCGCGGAGATCGCAGAACGCTGGTTTTGTAGACCGGCGTAAAGGCAGGTGGATGGATGCTACGATCGCGCTGGTGGAACTCGGCGTCGGGCGTCATGTTGAATCGCCTCTCTCATCGCAATAGGACTGTTTCGGCTGGTTCCGCTGTGCTCCTGTTATCCCGCCGCGAGGCGCGTTGCACCGGCTGCCGTCGCCTCCCCGAGCTTTCTGATCCGCTCGTATTCATCCTTCGGAACCGGAGTGGCGTCGGGATTTCCAAGATCGTCGAGCTTGAGACGGTAGGTCTCGCGAGCGGAGTATGCGGCTATACAGGCGATGATGGCGACACCGACCGTGATCCCGCCGATCGTCAAGGGAACATTGGCCGAACCGGGAGGCGCCATCGTAGCAAACAGCGCCGGCAAGAAGGCGCTGATTGCCGTTCCGATGTTTTGTCCAATGGCCATCGCCGAGACGCGATAGCGTGTGCGGAACAGCTCCGGGTAGAAAGAGGGAAATACCGCGTTGTATCCCTGGTAGAGCACACCCCACATCAATAGCGACACTACAATGGCCATCCACAAGTCATGAATGCTGATGGCGTAAAGGTATAGGAACGATAACAAGGCCGCCGCAAGGGAGCCCACGATGATCGGGGGGCGTCGGCCGATGTGGTCCGATAATGTACCGACAAGGGGAATGATGATCACAGCGATGATGTTGCCGACGACGGGAATCCAAAGATAAACCTCCTTGGAGAAGCCGACGCCGTAGGCGGACTGCACGGCATAGGCCGCGCCGAAGATGGTTGCGACCACTGGAATCACATTCATCAGCGCCATGCACGCGACACGAAGGATGTCAGGCCAGCTGGTCGTAAGGGCCTGGATAATCGGGGTCCGCGGGATCGTGCCTTCCTCGGCCTCATTCTCGAACGCGGGTGTCTCGTGAACTTCGCGCCGAATGATGTAACCGGCGACTATGACGACAAAGCTAAGCAGGAACGGAATCCGCCAGCCCCAACTATTGAACGCGTCGGACGGCATGTAGGCCGCGAGCGGCAGGAATACAGCCGCGGCAAGGATCTGGCCGGCTTGCACGCCTTGCAAGCTGAAGCTCGCATAGTAGCCGCGCCGGCCAAATGGCGCGTGTTCGAGGATCATGGAGCTTGCGCCCGAGATTTCACCTGCGACGGCAAAGCCCTGGATCAATCGTAGAATAACGAGCAGCACGGGCGCGAGTATACCGGCTTGCGCGTAGGTCGGCAGCACCCCAACGGCCATGGTCGAAAAGCCCATGAGAAACATGCACAGAAGCAGCACGTTCTTGCGTCCATGGGTGTCGCCCCAATGGCCAAGCACGAAGGCGCCGATCGGTCGGGCTACGTAGCCGACGCCGTAGGTCGCAAGCGATGCGATGATCGCCACGGTCGGATTCTGGGATGGAAAGAAGATTTGCGGAAAGACCAGCGATGCTGCAGTCGCATAGATAAAGAAGTCGTAATACTCGAGGGCGGATCCAATCCAGCCGCTCGCTGCGGCGCGTTTGGATTGACTCATGTGCGTTGCACTGTCTGACGCGCTAACCATTCGGTTTCCTCCCACCACGGTGACCGCCGCCCCTTCAACGGGCTGTTTTGCTGTTTCTTCGATTGCGTCTCCAGGAAAGCCTTGTTTCAATTCAGAGCATTGGCACTACCCTCGGCGGCTGCGGCCGGATCGCTCGCGCCAGGAATAACGTCGGCTTGCGACTCAGCGAACAGAGAAAGCCGGAATCCATGCGAAGAAGTCCCAAGTCGGATCCCGTTGATATTTTGGACTGCGCGCCGAAGCGCATCCAGCAGGCGCGGCGCAGGCGGACAGCGACAGCAGCACTGACGCTTCGCAACGATGTGCGGTGCGGAATCGCCATCGTGTTCCTCCCTTAAAGGGATTGGTGCATTTCGTCCCGAAATAGGTGTCTGGCTGGGAACCGACTTACCGGTAGGTTAGCAGAGCCGATCTGGACATCAAGCTACTTTTTGTCGGCTCCATTTCGTGGCATTTTGGCGGTGTCGGCGTCACACCGCCAAAAATCTGCGAAACTCGATCTGGGCATCCGTCGTGTCTCAGGCAAAGGCTCTGACAGAGCAACAGGCAGTATCGTCGGGTCTGGTCACCAGCCGCGCGCGCCAAGGCATTGTCAGCGCGGCACGAGAATTATTTGCCGACAAGGGTTACAGCGGCGCCACGGTCGACGAGATCGCGATCAAGGCGAAGACAACGAAGCCCATGCTCTACTATTATTTCGGGAACAAGGAAAACCTGTTCGCTGCTGTCCTGGAGGACGTATACGCGGGCATGCGCGAGATCGAAAACTCATTGCGGGTAATCGATCTGCCGGCCGTCGATGCCATGCGCAAGGTGGTGGAAGTCACGTTCGACTATCATGCCAATCACCCCGAATGGGTCAGGTTGATTTCGATTGCGAACATCCACTACGCAAAGCACATACGGGCATCAAAGACCATCGCTTCGAAGAACATCCCGATAGTTGAAATTATGAGAGGCCTGCTGCGTCAGGGTATTCAGGAAAAGGTTTTTCGAAGCGACGTCGATCCACTGCATGTGCATTTGCTGATTGTCTCGCTGTGCTACTATAGAGTCTCTAACCGACACACCTGGAAGGTCATTTTCAGGCGAGATCTAGGCGCTGCAAAAGACGCTCGAATACAGAGGGACATGGTGGTGGATGCGGTGGTCAACTATTTGCGGATCCGCACCAATTAGGGCGCAAATCGAAGAACTGGGCTATCGAAGCAGGCTGGAGCGCGAAAATGACGACATCGATCGCGACGGTTTCGATTGGGGGCGCTCTCGATGAGAAGCTCAAGACAATCGCGGCGGCAGGCTTCGAGGCGGTAGAAATTTTTGAGAACGACTTCACCTGCTTCGACGGCTCTGCACGCGACGTTGCCAGAATGTGCAGCGATCTTGGTCTTGAAATTTGCGCGCTGCAGCCGTTTCGCGATTTTGAGGGGATGCCCGCACCGCAGCGCAAGCAGGTCTTTCGCAGGGCCGAAAAGAAGTTCGACCTGATGGAAGAGCTTGGAACCGACCTGCTTCTCGTTTGCAGTAATGTCTCGCCGATCTCGCTCGGCGGAATTGACCGCGCTGCCGATGATCTTCGCGAATTGGGAGAACGGGCAAGCGCAAGAGGTCTGCGTGTCGGGTTCGAGGCTCTGGCGTGGGGACGCCACGTCAATGACTACAGAGACGCCTGGGAAATCGTTCGGCGAGCCAATCACGGATCGATCGGGATCATCCTGGACAGCTTCCACACCCTGGCCCCAAATTTTCCTGTTGCCGCAATCAGGGCGATTCCCGGCGATCGGATATTCCTCGTTCAACTGGCCGATGCTCCACAACTCGATCTCGATGTGCTGTCGTGGAGCAGGCACTTCCGCTGCTTTCCCGGACAGGGGAATCTCCCCGTCAGGGATTTCATGCAGGCGATCGATGCTACTGGATACAACGGCCCGCTTTCTCTCGAAATCTTCAACGACCAGTTTCGCGCTCAATCGACCAGGGAGGTCGCGATCGACGGCATGCGCTCGTTGATGCTGATCGAAAGCGAGGGGACCAGGCAAAAAGCAGTTCCGCAGCTGCGCGCCCGATCCGGGGTCTCCGGCGTGGCGTTCATGGAGTTCGCTGCCGATCCGACGCACGCAGCGGGGCTCGCAAAGTTGTTTCATGAACTTGGCTTCAGGCTGACCGGACGTCACCGCTCAAAGGCCGTGGAGCGATGGTCGCAGGGCG
>Ga0075014_100000428_pt1 | contig 11319 bp, 14 predicted proteins | sample AleBraG_ABR_2014_FD_71472 | JGI IMG/M metagenome (GOLD analysis project Ga0075014, IMG submission 71472) | Freshwater sediment microbial communities in response to fracking from Pennsylvania, USA - Alex Branch Run_MetaG_ABR_2014 | ecosystem: Environmental > Aquatic > Freshwater > Creek >... | reverse complement strand
GGCTGAGGCGTCCGTCGAGCTTGTGAAGGCCGAGGCATCCGTTGAGCTTGCGAAGGCCGAAGCTGCTCGCGAGAAGATGCTGTTCGAGACGAGTCCCGAACTGTTCTTGCGTTACATGGCAGCCAAACACAGTCTCTGAATCACATGGCGCCTTGAAATGCATGCGTTTTGTTGGCGCAGACGGTTATTGCGTCTACTCGTCGCCGGCGCCGACCTCGACGTCATCGTCGTCGCTCTCCAGCAGGTCGGCGGCGTGCACTGCAGCTGCAGCCGACGAGGACGCTCCGGCGATTGCGGGCGGCGTCTTCGCAATGTTGCGGAATGCGCATGCCGCCATCGTGCGACGGGGTTCGACCATGATTTGGACGGCCTTAAACGACACGCCGAACATGTTGCCGGCGATCCAGACGTTCTGGAGGCAGACGATGGCGGTGATGTTGGAGTGCCGGGTCTCGACGGTCGCGATGTCGATCTCCTGGCCGCTCTGGTTGTACGTCGTGAACTTGGGCTTGCCGTCAGCCCCGTACGGCAGCGTCAGCTTGACGCTGGACGGCCAGCGCCCGTCCTCCTCGCCGGTCTCCTTGTTGCGCGACTTGCGCTCGAGCGGCTGGTACATGTCGTCGACTGTAGCAGCAGTCTTGAAGCTCTTGCGCATCCATGCCATGGACTTCTCGAAGCCCGCCGTGCGCACCAGTCGGCCGACCGTCTCCAGGAGCTGCTGGAACTGCTGCATGTCCTTGCGCGTGTCGATGTCGTTCATCGACAGCATGATGCTGTGCTTCGTCGGCGCGCCGGGCGTCTCCCACTCCATCTTGCCCATCGGCGCGTGCATCGTCGGCGTCTCCACCATGAACTGGTTGTTCGTCTTGCTGTCGCCGTAGGTCAGCATCACGAGCTTCGCGCCGCTGGTCATCATCTTGGGCTCCCGGAAGTTGAGCTTGGACGGGTCGAAGTCGTACGCGCCGTTGGGCTGGATGCGGATGATGCCATCGCTGTTGTTGCTGCTGCTGTCGGTGCTGCTCATGTTGTCTCCCTGTCTTACTGAACACTGGGGCGAGCGCCCTTTAAGCCAACGCGCAATTCGGGGCGACCGGGGGACCAGACCTGCGGACCGGGGGCACCGGACCTGCGGACCGGGGGCACCGGACCTGCGGACCGGACCTGCGTCTTCAGGCGTCTTCAGGCGGAACTGGGGAGGAGGTTCAGGTAAATCGCTAGACTTCTTGCTCGCGCTTACATCTTCTTGCTCATCTTCGTCAGCTTCTTCTTCATCATCGCGATGTCCTTGGTCATCTTCTTCTGCTGAGCGGCCATCTTGGTCATCATCTTGTTGTCGGCCATCTTCTTGCCGCCGCCCATGGCAGGCTTCTTCATCATTGGCATCATGCTGCCGGCGCCCTGCTGGTTGTTGTGCGAGACGGCGTTCATCGGGTTTACACATAGGGGGCAGACAAAAACTCGGCCGGGGCATTTGAACAAGAAAATAATTCGGGCTCGGCCGCCGCGATCCGCAGAAAAGACCGCCAACCGTGTAGAGGATGGCCAGCTTCAAGAGTCCTTCGGAATACAAGAAAGGCATCGACGTCAAGGTCATCTACGTCCACGGCCTGGGATGCGCCACGTATTTCGGCGACGGCGTGCAGGAGACCGAAGAGCTTCGAAGCGACGCGCAGTTCCTTGCCGACGACGTCTCGACTTACTGCAACTCGACCGGGACCACCGCCGCGCACATCGCGTACGGCGTGGCCACCGGCAAGTACAAGGTATCCCAGTTTCTCGCCAACGTCGTCGCGGACGCGCAGGAGGCGCTGAAATCGCACAAACGCGTCATGCTCGTTGGCCACTCTTACGGCGGCGCGATGGCGTCGAAGGCGGCGGAGGTCCTGTCCGCCGACATGCCCGGCGGGACGGTTCCTAGAATCTTCGTCCGGACGTTCGGGAGCATCTACACGCCGTCGTCTCCTCCGAACACCGACATGCTGCACTTCATGATGACCGGCGACGTCGCGATGAGAGTGAACGGGCTCCGCGAGCCCGATGGCATCGGCGCAGAAGAGGTCGTCGTAGGCAACGTCGTCTGGTTCGACAGCCAGCTCAAGGCGAACCTCAAACGCTTCGTGCCGCGGTTCGCCGACGCCGTCGCCTGGAAGATTCACAACGCGTACGGCCCGCTGATATTCGGGCTCTTGAAAGATCCGTTCCTCGCCATGGGACGGCCGCGGGACACGCTGTCTTACGAGTCGCGTCTCCGCCCCATCTATCCCAAACTCCTGAAGCAACTCGGCGTCGTCGTCCAGCCGGGCGCGGGGCGCAGCGCGGCGTGGGCGCAGCTGACGCTCGCGGCGGTTGTCGTCGCCATGTCAGCGATCGCGTCATGAAAGCTACGTTGTTTTGCGACCGCTACGAGTGCCCCCGAAAAAAATATGATCAGAGATCAGAGACGATGACGGCGTGCAACGGATGCACCGCGGCGGTTGTCGCTACAGCCGCGGTCGTGGTCTTCGCAATCGGCTGGTCGTTATTCGTGACGTCTACGCAGGTGTTCCAGTTCGAGGCCGATGTCTTCAGCCGCCTCCTGCCCGACTGATCGAGATCACATGAGCACCAGGTCGTCGTACCTGCCCTCCATCTCCTTGGCGGCGGCTATCGGCGTACCGATCAGCGCGGTCTGGTCGTTGACAGGCCCCCAGACCCCATCGCCGCCGATGCAGATCGGCGGACTCTTCTGCGGCACCGTCCACGAGCCCAGCTGCTCGGGCGGGATGACGTAGCCCGCGCGCGACAGGCCCTGCGACACGGCGTACCTGGCAGCTCGGCACACTGGCGAGGGCGTGCCGTCCATGTTGCGCTGCTCCATCTTCTGCGACAGCATGTCGGGCGGCACGTCCGACAGGCCGGGGCAGCGGCCTCCGAGGAGCGCGTCGGCGGACAGGGGCCCGGCAGCTGCGGCCTCCGGCGAGACGCCCAGCTTCTTGCACAGCGAGCTCAGCGAGTCGCTCTCCCGGCCGTTGACGGAGCGCATGAAGTCGGCCTCGTTCGCGGTCGCGGTCGCAGGCCCTGACGGGACGGACGCGGACGATGCTGACGCGGTCCCAGCGGTCCCGGTCCCCGTACCCGCGGTCCAGGCCTTCGAGCCCTCAGCCGCGCCGGTCCGCATGACGCTCCCTCCCGCGGTCGCCGCCTGCAGCGACGCCAGACGCGCAGCGCCCGCCGCGACGGCCTGCGCGCGCAGCTCTCCCGCCATGGTGATGCTGTCGATGAGCGACTTGATGTAGTCGTCGTCCAGGCGCGTCTTGCGGTATCGCTCCATCAGGAACGTGAGCGTCGCCTCGTCGGGGTCGACGCCGACCTTGCCGCGGTACAGGTCGCGCAGCTTGGAGAGCACCTGCGCGTCGGTCAGGGTTCCCTCCAGCCCGGGGTTGGCCGAGTTGGACTGCAGGCTCTGCAGGCGCCGGTACTCGCCGGTCTCGCGAAGCGACGTCTCCAGCGCGGACACGTCGAACTGGGAGTCGTTCAGCATGCGGACGTGGTACTCGACGATCTCCGCCTCCGTGGGCGTGCGCTTGAGGACGCGCTCGTACGCCTTGGTGATCTCCAGAGCGACGTTCAGGTTGACTCCGTTGCCCGCGCCGGTCACGAAAGCCTCGAGCGGGCTGCCCCGGTTGCGCTGCGCTACCATGACTGCGCCCAGGCCGACCGCGACTACGGCGATGACCGCCAACACGTCGGACCGCTGCATTCTTACATGGGCGGCGAGACTTAATTCCGTCCGAACACGGCCACCGTCAGGACCGTGTCGACGCAAAACAGCCGGTGAAGGACGAGCGCGGAGATCATGAGGGCCGCGAACGACACGAGGAACGATACCGCAAAAGTTGTGTACGTCTGGCGGAAGAAACACGCCGGAATGATCAGCGCGACGACGATCGTCATGATGAGGTCGACGGCCGCGACCCCGAACAGCTTGCGCGCGTGGACTCCCTCGCCCGGAGATCCGAAGACATTCCGGTACTTGCACAGACCCATATACACGAATGCCCGGAGCAATTTACGGGATCCCGCGGTGCAAAGAAAAACCTAAAGATTGTAAGCGCGCAGTCCAGTCGAGTCTGGCCGCAGTCCGATCGCGTCCGTTGTAGTCCTGATGCAGTCGATTTTTGCCGTAAATTGCTTCCGACGGGCCCGAACTACGCTGAACTGCAGGGCAGAGTCGAGCAATTTACGGCATCCCGCGGTGCAAAAAAAAACCTAAAGATTGTAAGGACCCAGTCGCGTAGAGTCCGGTCGCAATCGGATCGGGTCGTTTAGAATGCGGATGCAATCGATTTTTGCCGTAAATTGCTCCGATGTAGAAATCGTTGGATCCGACGAAGCGGCCGACTGCGGGCCCATAAATCGGGCGAAAATGGCCCAAAAAGCTCCCCCCAGCCCAGCCGGCCCAGCCAGCTGGGTCTTGAGCGCGATTTTCGGGGTCCTGACGACCGGCGTCGTCTAGCGTTCAGTCGGACCAATGAAATTGAAATCGGAGCAATTTACGGCAAAAATCGATTGCATCCGCACTCCAAGCGACGCGTTCGGACTCCATGGCGACTCGCCGCGACTGCAGCCTTACAATCTTTAGGTTTTTTTTTGCACCGCGGGATGCCGTAAATTGCTCCGACCGCGCGCGCCGTCACGCCCAGTCCGGGACCGTCGGGAGCAATTTACGGCAAAAATCGATTGCATCCGCACTCCAAGCGACGTGCTCGGACTCCATGGCGACTCGCCGAGACTGCAGCCTTACAATCTTTAGGTTTTTTATTGCACCGCGGGATCCCGTAAATTGCAGAGCTGTTCTTGTCAGCAATGATGGTCATCAGCTGACTGATGACGACTCCCTTGGCTCTTCTCGCAGTGATTGCCGTCATGTCTACATTCTAACACTCTTTATGTTCCATTTACAGGAGAGGGCACGAGCGGTCCAGCACGTCGTAGACCATGCCTTCGACCTCCACCGTGAACGTCGTCAAACGTCCGCGCAGCGCGTTCACGGCCGCGCTCAACGCGTCTTGATCCTCCCATTCTTCATGTGGGTCTTGTTCGAGGTGCAGCCGCGTCAGGCCCGTCAGCGCGACGAGCGACCTCAGCTCCACGCTCAGGACGTACGACGCGCATCGGCGGAAGTCGAGCGCCAGCGACAGCGGCGGCAACGCCGCCAGACGTTGAAACGAATTCGGGCTGAGCGCGGCGAGAGACAGCGACGTGAGGCGAGGGTAGTTCGCGCCGAAATTGACGTCTCCGAGCTCCGACACGGACAGGTGCAGGTTCAGGAGCGACGGAAGCGGAGGCAGCGCGACGATTAGTAGGTCAAAATTGCCGCTCATGTACCTGAAGAGCTTGAGGCAGGTCAGGGAAGTGAGCGGCGCCAGGACGCCTCCGTGGAACCGTCGACGCGCGTCGTAGCCCATCTCCAGATGTCTGAGCGTGGGGCTCAGCCAGCGGGGCACCATCCGCGTCTGCAGCTGGAGCTTGGTGAGCGCGGTCATATCTTCGAAACTCAGGGTTGGCACGTCGATCGCGCTCAGGCGCCGCAGCCTCGCAGCGGTGCACACGCCCAGCCGAAGTACTTCGCGGGTAGTCTGTACCGCACAGGTGGCCTTGACGTCGCACATCCGGGAGATGCTGTCCCTGAAGAGCTTGCATACAAGCAGCAGATTCATGGTGCTCTCGACGCTTTTGGGGATGAGCGCTTTCGCCAGGATGATGTCCAACACTGGTTCGGGCAGGTCAGAGCACTGAGGCCACGTTCTTTCACTCATGGTGTAGTTGAACAGGGACCGAACGCTTTCAATTTTTACGGACGCGTGTGTTATTGCTGTACTGTCAGATTATCAGTCCCGACGAACGCGGGCGCAGTATTCGTAGAAGTTCAAGCCGCGAAGAACGATCGCGTGCTTCCAGAAACATCGCACACAGGTCGGGATCTTGTGGAACACGGGCAGCAGCCAACACATCGCAAAAAGCTCTCCAGCAGGGTTGATGTCCGTCATGACCTTGTTTATGCCGTCCTGGACCATGCGCAGCCTGCTGGCATACACCTCGTTGGAGGTGCCCTTCACGAATTCGATGATGTCCCGGAGGTGCATGCACTCGTCGATGATCTTCAGGACATCGTCCGCGTAGTGCGTCAACAGCGGCGTGCGGACGCCCCCTTGAGGATGGAGCCATCCCTGGCCGTCTCCCGAGTACTTGCGCACATGCGCGCCGTCGTGGATGATGCAGGCGTTCGCGCTGTACTGAATGCTGACGGGTGCTTCGAATGTGTGGAAATGTCGGAAGATCAGGAACGAGGGTGCGGTGTAAGGCATGACCGTCGCGGTGGAGTATTCCACCATGTGGTTCACGATGGCGCGCACGGCGTCCCTGGTTCCGATGAATCGCACGAATTCGGCAAGTTCGAGGTCCCTGTGCACGAAGAGGCCCCCTGTGTACGTCGGCGCCGTTTCGTCCGCGAAGTACGCGAAGGCGTCGAAGTAGCGTTCGCAGACGGGGAAGTCGACCGATCGGCCGGACTCGTACGTCACGGCGAGCTTGCTGACGACGTACGGGTCGGAATGCTTGTTGGGATCGAAGTGCGTCATGTTCTGCGGCACCGCGTGCACTTTGCCGTTGCAGTCCCCGAAGTAGACCGACATTGTGCGATTCCTTCGAGTCGGACGTACCCAGTCAAATTTTCTTTAGATCATGGAGCCGCCGAAGCCGGGCAGCTCGTCGTAGGGGCTGATCCCGTTCATGAGGCCGCCCGTCATGGCGCCCTCGTCCTTGTACTGGTTCACGATCGCGACGGGCGAGTACGACGCGCCCTCGGCGCCCATGCTGCACGTCTCCAGCTCCTTCAGCTTGCCGTCCGGCACGATGGCTTCCAGAGGGGTGCCGCACCGCTTCCCGTCGCTGGGCGGCGAGTCGAAGCGCGTGACGGGAGGCGGACTCGCGGACGCCGCGAAAGCGAACATCTCCTGCAAGTCGTTGTCCCGCGACCGCCGGTACTGCACCTCCAGGGGCAAGAAGCCCTCCGCCGACCGGGCGTACTGCTTCGCTAGCGAGTCGTGCGGCCGTCCGTCGTGCGCACGGCCGGGACGGTCGTGGAAGACGTCGTAGTCGGGGTAGAGCTTTTTTAGGATCAGGCCGTGCAGCAGCGCGACGAGGGCCGCGGCGACCAGGACGACTTGGAGGCCGCGAGCTTGCATAACTTATATAGCTAGCGCCAAAATAAAGTGCACGATTTCTCGCAACCTCATCCGGACGGTTCGCACATGTATTGTAATGGAGACTGTTCAAAATCTCTACCGTCAAAAAAAAAAAAACAATCGTGCACAAAAAACTCGGCGCCAGCTATACCAGCGTGCAAAAAAATGGGATCGGAATCACGGACGCGTGTTTTTCGTCCATTCCCTGAAGGCTGCAACGATTGCATATTTCATGCGGACTTCTTCCGCGACCCCGACGCCGGCTTGCCCGCGATGGCCTTGATGCTGGTCGCCATCTCGCACACGTGCTTGTGCATCAGGTGCAGGTCGTGCGTCTTGGCCTCGTTGTCCAGCTTCAGCGCGATGCGCGCGTCGATCGCCTCCTTCAGGTGCGCGGCGCTCTCGGTCAGGTGCTCGACGAACGCGTGGTGACGCTTGTGCGTCTTGCAGACGCCCGCCAGCGCGCCGATCCGGCACGCCAGGCAGTGCTTCCACTTGCACAGGCCGTGGAAGGTCACGTCGAACTCGGTGCTTTCGGTCATGGCCGTCTATTGCACAGCGCGGCCGCAAAAAATCGTCAGAGCCGGGGCCTGAGACCCCAGAAGTCGTACGCCGGGCTTGCCGCGGTGTAGGCCGGTCCGCCGTCGAAGCCGCCGGATCGCAGGATCGCCTCCTGCCCGCGCACCGGGAGCTCGTGCGTGCCGGCGTAGAACATGATCTTGCGCGCGCAGCGAGACGGCTCGTACGACAGCGCGCGGTGCGGGATCGCGGGCCCCAGGAACCGGATCGCGCGCTTCCACGCGCCGCCCTGCCGCCATGACAGGTGCACCGCGGGCGGCACGACCCAGCCGCGGGAGTCGCGGTAGGAGTTCGGGTACAGGATGTCGATCTTCTGGACGGCGCCGGGCGCGCCAGACAGCGTGCCCTCCGTGGGCGTCAGATCCATCGCCGCGCGCTCGTTCTGGAACGGCAGTCCGGATCCCGCGAACGAGGTGCGGTAGTCCGGCGGCGCGGCCGCGATGTAGTGCAGCGTGCCGTCGTCGCTGTCCGGCATCTGCAGCGCCAGCTCGATGCGGCCCGCGCGGGGCGAGGGTTCCGCATCGCCCATGACCTTCCGGGGGAGCGGGATCGGGTCCATTCGGTCCATTCGGGCCTGTCCTGTCAAGTCCCGCCGGGGATTTTTACCGCAGCCAGTCCGGAGCGGCGAGGAAGTATGGCGTCAGCGCTTCCACGCCCGTCACGGTCACGAGCACCTCGCGGTACGCGCGGATGGCGCGCAGGCCCTCGTACCGGTACGAGAAGTAGCGCTTGTCGGTCATGATCGTTGCAAGCACGGTGCCCAGGATCAGCGTCGCGATCATCTCGCACCCGAAATCGATCGCCGACAGGATCGTCAGCTTCGTCGAGAACGTGTTCCCCAGGTTCACGATGTGCGAGGTGCCCAGCACGCACGCGAACAGGACCATGGAGAACACGATGTGCATGAGCATGAACGTAGCCAGCATGCTGGTCAGCGGCGGCGGGTCCGTCTGGCTCATGTACACCTGGTTGACGTACGCGTCTTGCTGCGACTTGGCCGCCATGAAAGCCGCCAGCCAGCCGGACCCGACGCGGGACAGCTTGAAGATGTACGTCATCGCCAGGAGCGACGCAGTGAATTGCACCATGTCCAGAGGTCTCTCGCTTACACCTGCGCGCAGAAATAATGGCAGAACTCAGAACTGTGGCAGGCGACGGGACGTTATCAGCAGGCCCCAAGAAGAGGAAATATACGGTGGCGAATCCAGGAGGGTGGGACTGGAGGGTGTCCCATTCTTGCTGGCGTTAGGTATATGGTGATGCTTGCAATGTACATTCGCTGGGCTCGCTTTGACGGCAAAAAAAAATCGCTCGTTCGTGTATGGCAGACTTTGTCAATTTCGACGAGTTTGAAACAGTTTTCGGTGTAGTGCAGATCCCGGCTGGAATCCGATTTCTCAGAGGAGCTTGTGCGAACGGTCCAGCGATCGGAACGTGGCCGATGTACTTCACGCACAGGCCGGGAGTGGCACAAGGGTACGCGGATGAGTGCGGGCCATCGGGCGTCGTGTTGACATACGAAGCTACGCGCGCTCTTCGACTGTACGATCTCCGTTACATGGTTGCAGTGTACAAAGACCTGTTGGGGCGCCGGACTGAGCCTATCACTGGCACCGCTTTGAGAGAATTCAAAGAAGCGTCTCACCGTGTAGCGTTGTCTTATGGGACATGCAGTCTGTACACACAGACACAGATCCTTCGCAACATGTACGGCGACACAATGAAAGATGCCGTCGCTCGAGTGATGCGTCATTGCAACGATACCATGACCAAGGATGGGACCCCTTGGAAGGACGTGGTGGAGCAACCCGGTGTCCGCATCGGAGAGTCTACCAATGACAGGCGGTCTGTGATGATTATGTCGAATATTTTCAAGGGAGTCGTGGATGGATACATATGTCCGAAGCTAAACACGCCGTTCCATTCGACGGGCTACATAAGCGCCGAGTGTGTCATTTTTGACCCGTCCACCTGTATGCAAACGGTTCGTGATTCAGGGGCCGCCCGCTATACCCACATATCGTCTTTCATCAATACAAACAACGTTCTTAGATTGTACCCAATCGCAAACGAGGTCGTCCGGATATATCAACACGGAGGACGATACTACGACGAGTCCGATCGCAAGAATGCGAGGGAACAAGCCAAGGCTTTCAACCCTTCCAAGTTTTTCTACGGTACCTCCTCTGGAATACTGAGATCCAGGATATGCCAAGCAGCTGAAGGACACGCGTACATTTTGAAGAGGTCAATCGTTCCGCCGGGCCACGCTCCGAGGGCTGCAGTGTCTGTTTGGAGGGACCCGGACGACGTCTGATTGGTGCAACAATAATGTGCCGACGGTCGCCTTTACATGAACCCGAATCGCACGACGTCCTCCGCGTACTGCAGCGCCAGCGCGCGCACGTTCTCGGCGCTTCTGAAGCTGTCGCAGCGCGTCTGCACGCGGTCCGGCGTCCTGCCCAGGCCGTTCGGGTTGCTCACCGGCGTCCTCGTCACGACCGGGTAGGCCGGGCCGCGCCTGTTGAGCTCCGACACCAGCAGCAGCCAGTCCTGCCCGGCGTGCTCCGACCGGCCCACGAAGTCCAGCGCGCCCGGATCGCCGACGCACCCGCTCTGGTCGTTGACGTGCTGGTCGATGAACCACGGCACGAACGCCGCCGGCGGCTCGGTGCTGTTCGCGGGGCGCGGGTCGTCGCCGTGAGGGTCGATGTAGGGGCAGCACGAGCGCGCGGAGCACGCCGCGCGCAGGGCCTGCGCGTCCCGGGCGAACGCCGAGAACGGCACCCGACAGTGCCCGCCCGCCGCGCCCGACGACTCGCGCGTCCGCAGAAAGATCGTGTTCATCATGCGGTGCGCGCTCAGGGCGCGCGTCCACGGGTTGCGCACGAACGTGAATACGTAGAAGCCCCGAGGGAGCGCGCCCCCGGTGTGCTCCTCGAAGTCCGAGAACGCCGCCCTGGCGGCCTCCAGGATCGCGCTGGACGCGGACTTGGGCTGCCGGACGAAGACGACGCCGTACGCGCGCGACACGAACATCTGGCAGGGGCTGAAGATCGGCAGTCTGGCGAACCGGAAGCGCGACTCCGTGGTCGCGTCGCCGAACATGGACGCCGGGTTGCACACCTCGGGTCTAGGCCCGACGGGTCCAGACGCGGGGCCGTACTTCTCGGCGGCGCGGCACGGCAGCGACAGCACGTCGCTAGCGGTCATGTTGGCGAGCGAATGATGGACGCGGTCGCGCGAAGCGGTGTACCGAGCGAGAACGTGCTCCGGGCCGGGGCACTGGGCGAGCGCGCCCGAGAACAGCATCCAGACAGCAAACAGGAACATCGTGCATGTCGCATGCGACAACGCCCTTTATACCACCTTTGTACCTGGCGCGGCGAAGCGCTAAATGATGGATCCGACGGGCAGTTGAATCTAATGCAGTTCGAGCAATCCGCGCGCAAAAAAAACGAAATGTCCAAAACTATCCCCATACAAAAATGCGCGCCCCCCGGCCTTCTAAAAC
>Ga0075014_100000427_pt1 | contig 11319 bp, 7 predicted proteins | sample AleBraG_ABR_2014_FD_71472 | JGI IMG/M metagenome (GOLD analysis project Ga0075014, IMG submission 71472) | Freshwater sediment microbial communities in response to fracking from Pennsylvania, USA - Alex Branch Run_MetaG_ABR_2014 | ecosystem: Environmental > Aquatic > Freshwater > Creek >... | reverse complement strand
GGAGATACTCTCGCTGAAATTGCGCGGGAGTTTGAACTTGGCGAATGTTTGGTGCTGGGCGAAGGTGAAATGAAGTCTGGCGGTAACAAACGTGATTCCATTTTAGCAGATTCCGTTGAAGCTCTGATTGGTGCTATTTATACCGAAACTGATTACGTGACTTGTCGCAGCCATGTCTTGGCTTGGTATGCTGAGCGACTGGCTGAATTAACCATCGACACCACCGCTAAAGATGCAAAATCCCGATTGCAAGAACACCTGCAAAGTTTGCGCAAACCATTGCCTGAATATGAAGTAGTAGAGGCTGTGGGTGAATCTCACGCACAAATTTTTACCATTGAGTGTCGCGTGGTTTTATTAAAACAGGCAGTACGCGCACAAGCGAGCAATCGACGCGAAGCGGAAAAAATTGCCGCTACTGAAGTACTGCGCTTGTTAAATATGTAATGCTCGCATCGTTTTTTTTGCTCAATCGCCGATCTTGCTATTTATGGTCTTTGAAACATTATGTTGAGATCAAGTTATTGTCTCAGGTGATAGCGTAAGCGGTAATTTTTAAACAGTTGAATTCCCGCAGCGCGAGGATGAAGGCTTTCTAATTTATTCAATTTCCTCTGTGTGTTGACTTTTAAATCTCAGGTTCTAACTATGTCAGATTCTTCTGAATCGCAAACGACTCGCTGTGGTTACGTTGCCATTGTGGGGCGCCCTAATGTGGGTAAATCGACCTTACTCAATCATATTCTCGGGCAAAAAATTAGTATCACGTCACGCAAGCCGCAAACTACGCGCAATAATGTTGTGGGTATTAAAACGGAAGGCAGCGTGCAAATTATGTTTGTGGATACCCCCGGCATGCACTTAGGGCAACAGAAGGCAATTAATCGCTATATGAACCGCGCTGCCAACACTGCCATGAAAGATGTGGATGTGGTGGTATTTGTTGTGGATAAAATGATTTGGACGGAAGAGGATGAAGCGGTTGCGGAAAAGTTGCAACACGCAAGTTGTCCGATTATTTTGGCAGTGAATAAGGTTGATCAAATTGATGATAAAGAAGTGCTTTTGCCGCACTTGGAGTTGCTCTCGAAAAAATTAAAAGTGGCAGAAATTATTCCATTGTCCGCTTTGCGCAATACCAATCTGGATCGTCTTGAGCAGTTGATTGTTGACCGGATTCCCGAAGGTATGCACATGTACCCAGATGATCAGATTACGGATCGCAGTTCGCGCTTTATGGCGGCTGAAATTGTGCGTGAAAAAATCACACGTCAATTGGGCGATGAGCTGCCTTATGAAATGGCTGTTGAAATTGAAGAGTTTAAGCAGGAAGGTAATTTACTTAATATATCAGCGTTGATTTTAGTAGAGCGCGATGGGCAAAAGCGCATCTTAATCGGTGATAAAGGTGAGCGTATCAAATTAATCGGTACCGAAGCGCGCAAGGATATGGAAAAACTCTTTGATATGAAAATCATGTTGAAGTTATGGGTTAAAGTAAAATCTGGTTGGTCGGATGATGAACGCGCATTGCGCAGCCTTGGTTACAACGATCTCTAGGTACTAGCAGGATATCTGCCCCTCATGCAAGCAGAACTTCAGCCAGCCTATATTCTGCACACGCGTCCCTATCGCGATACCAGTATGCTGGTTGATTTTTTTACGCCGCAATTTGGTCGCGTTACCGCAGTGGCGCGTGGTGTGCGTTCACGCAAAGCCCCCAAACGTAATTTGCTTAATCCATTTACCCGTTTATTAATTTCATTTCAGGGTAAAACGGATTTAAAACTGCTGACTCATTTTGAGGCAGAAGGGGAGCATTTTACGTTGACAGCCAAACATTTGTTTAGCGGCTTTTATTTGAATGAACTTTTGGTTCGGTTGTTACCTGAATTGGACGCTCACGCCACCGTCTATGATTTATATGAATCGAGTTTGCAGGCGCTCAATCAACAGCAGGATTTGGAACCAGTATTGCGGCATTTTGAATTGTGTCTGTTAGACGCTTTGGGTTACGGCATTGATTTTAATGCGGAGGCAAAAACAGGAATGTCGATAAACCCTGAGAGTGTTTATTGCATAGATGCTGAGCAGGGTTTTTATATAATGGATGATGAGATGAATACACATGCAAAAATTTCTGGACAGCACATACTCGCCATAGCTGCACGAGATTTTTCTCAGGTAGGCGTAAAGCATACCGCCAAACAATTAACGCGTCTTCTGTTAAAACCTTTGTTGGGCAGTAAGCCTTTGGCTAGTCGCGAACTATTTAACTGACATTGTTGGCAACCGGTAACTCAATACCAAATACAGTATTTAAGTCGCGCTTTTCTCCCCAACTTAAAACATCATCTATGGCACTGTTCAGCGAGTTAATTGCTTGCAATGCGTCGCTAATTTCTTTGGCTTGCAATAATTTGTCTAACAGCCCACTGATATTTTTTAATCGCGGCACGCCGCAATAGCAACTGCTACCATAAAGACGATGAATTAATTCGCCGAGTAACGCATAGTTTTTGTCGGTCACCGCTTGGTTAATGAGTTCTTTTTCATTGGGTAATCCCTCCAACATCATGCGTAGCATGTCGCGCGCTAATAGTGGTTTGTGGTTGGCAAGTTTTAAGCACAAACTGATATCTACAGAGGTGTTTGCATCGGGGTTATTGTCTTTGAGCGGTAATTTTTCTTGCTCGGCTGCAAACTCTTGCACAATAACCACTTCTTGCTTTCCGCTAAGTGATGCCCAGCGATTAATAATGTGTGCCAATTGGCTTTCGCTGACCGGTTTGCTAATGCAGTCGTCCATCCCCGCAATAAGGAGTTCGGCTTTTTGCTCCGTAAGTGAGTGCGCCGTAAGTGCGATAATCGGTGTACGCTGCGCATCTTTTTCCATGTCGCGAATGCGCTTGGTGGTTTGAAATCCATCCATGCCTGGCATTTGTATATCCATAAAAATTACATCAAATTGTTGGGTTTTACAGGCGTCGATTGCCTGTAAGCCATTGCTGGCTTGTACAACTTGGGTGTTTAATCCGCGCAATAATTCTGATGCTAACTGTAAGTTTGCAGGGTTGTCATCTACTAACAACACAGAAGCGCTGGGCATTTTAGGCTCATCTTTTTGTGTTTGCTCATAGTGTGCTTGCAATAAATTTATGTTGAGCTTTTCGCACAGTAGTTTTAATAAACCGTCATAAGTAATTGGTTTGTTAAAAAATAGCGTGTTTAAATTTTTACCATTGCTGCGCAACATGCGTTGGTGTGCGGGTGTGCAGCAGGCAATAACTTTGCAGTTAAACTCGTCGGATAATTGCTCACTGATGTTGTGTAACAGCGATGGCGGAATTTTGCGTTCATCAGGCGCTATATCTAAAATGAGTAGTTCGAACGGATTGGTTTTGTGTGCCTTGCGAATGCTGGGAAATATATCGTGAATTTCACTGATGGTTTCTTGAGTCATATTCCATTCGCTCAGCAGTGATTGCAATTGCGCTAGCGAAGCTTCGTTGTTGCTGCAAATAAGTACGCGATGTTTTTCTAAATTTGGTGGTGTTTTTTGTGCGGGTTGTTTTTTATCTATCCCTAATCGTGCGGTAAACCAAAAGGTTGAGCCTTCATCGACTTGGCTTTCTACACCGATTTCACCATTCATTCGTTCAACGAGACCTTTACAAATTGCCAGCCCCAAACCTGTTCCACCTTGTTCGCGTGAGGTTGATGTGTCGCTTTGTGAGAAAGGTTTAAATAAATCATCTTGCTGTGCACTGGTTAACCCTATGCCTTCATCGCTAACGCTAATTTTGAGCATTAAATGTGTTTCTTGGCGGGCGATGGTATGCACTTGGATAATAATATTACCTTGCTCACTAAACTTTATTGCATTGCTGACTAAGTTAGAAAGTACTTGTTTAAAACGTAGTGAATCACCCAGTAATTGCATTGGAATATCTTTATCTATCTGTGCAATTAATTGAAGATTTTTTTCGTGAGCATCAGGCGCGAGTATATGCAGTGTTTCATCAATGGTTTGGCGTAATGGTAAAGGGGCATATTCCAGCGTTAATTTGCCAGCCTCAATTTTGGAAAAATCGAGAATGCCGTTAATAACGGTAAGGAGGTTTTGCGCAGAATCGCGAATAGTGTGCAAATATTCGGTTTGTTGTTCATCGACATTGGTTTTGAGTGCCAGACCAACAAAACCTAAAATGCCGTTAAGGGGCGTGCGAATTTCATGACTGGTATTGGCTAAAAATTCGGATTTAATGCGGCTGGCTTCAATGGCTTCTTTGCGCGCAATATCTAACTCGATATTTTTAATTTCAATCGTTTCCAGTGTTTCAATTAAATCTTGCGTGGATTGTTCAATGTGGTTTTGCAAATCCTGTTGGGCATTTTCCAACGATTCTGCCATTTTATTGATTTCAGTCGCGAGTGAAACAAACTCGCGGCTTTTTTGTGGGTTGACGCGGGTTTGCAATTTTCCTTGTGCAAGTAGATTAATCACCTCTTTAAAGTGATTTAGCGGGTTGGTAATGTTGTTAAATAAACGCGTCGCTAACCAAGCGGCCATGAGCAGGCATGCGAGAGTAATTGCAATAGTGATTAAGATGATTTGATAATGAATAACCATGTAAGGAGACGACAGCAATTCCACTTCTACCCAGCCAATCGGATTGCGATTATTTTTATCCACAATTGGGTACGAAAATAAAATTGAGCGGCGTGTTTCGCGTCTTATCGGCTCAAGACTGCTGGGTGAGAGGCCAATATCATTGGTGGCAAAAAACTCAGGGCCTGCATGAAAATTTTCACCCGTACCGTCAATATGTACATTCAGTGCGCGAATATAAGGATCTTCCAGTGAGCCGTCTAATAATGCCTGTAGCATGGTTTTATCATTTTGAATGATAGGTGTGTAAATTAACTGCGCTGTTTTACGTACCATTGCATTGCCGCGCATATCTACAAACTTTGAAAGCTCGTACAAACAAAATGAAACCAAACAGGTCGATAGCAGTACAGCTATGGCCAAGGATGGTACAAAAATGAGTTGCCAGACATTGTATCTAAAGCTTTTGAATGCGCTTGGCATAGGCGATAAGTCCTTCATTAGTATTTGTTAGACGTTAGTGCTCATGGCAGCTTAGTCTTTGCTTGGGCGGTTGCGTACTTTTTATTAGGAGGCTTATCTTGATAATAAAATAGTGCCGCCCACATGATTGGGCGTTAGAATAGCCGCCCTTTGTAAGCCTATGCAATCAAGAATTTTTGTTAGAGGTCATTATGGATTTTCCCACCATTGAAGCTTTTGTTGGCAACACCCCGCTGGTGCGTTTGCAGCGTCTGCCCGGTGTGACCAGCAACACTATTTTGGTGAAATTGGAGGGGAATAATCCAGCGGGTTCGGTTAAAGATCGTCCCGCCATGTCGATGATCCAGCAGGCAGAAGCGCGCGGCGATATTAAACCGGGCGACACGCTGATAGAAGCCACCAGCGGTAACACCGGCATTGCACTGGCGATGGCGGCTGCTATCAAAGGCTATCAGATGATTTTAATTATGCCGGACAACAGTACGGCTGAACGCAAAGCGGCAATGACGGCTTATGGCGCTGAATTGATTCTGGTGACCAAAGAACAGGGCATGGAAGGCGCACGCGATTTGGCGCTGGCGATGCAAGCTGCAGGCAAGGGCAGAGTACTTGACCAATTTGGTAACAGCGACAATCCACTCGCGCATTACCAAACCACGGGCCCTGAAATTTGGCAGCAAACCGCTGGGCGCATTACTCATTTTGTGAGTTCCATGGGCACTACGGGAACCATTATGGGCACCTCAAAATATCTGAAAGAAAAAAATCAGGCCATTAAAATTATTGGCCTGCAGCCAGATGAGGGAGCCAGTATTCCCGGTATTCGTCGTTGGCCTGAAGCCTACCTGCCTAAAATTTACGACAAAAGCCGTGTGGATGAAATCGTCGGCATGTCACAAGCTGAAGCTGAACACACAATGCGCGAGTTAGCGCGTAAAGAAGGTATTTTTTGTGGTGTGTCTTCCGGCGGTTCTGTCGCGGCGGCTTTGCGTTTAAGTAAGCAGGTGGAAAATGCAGTCATAGTGGCGATTATCTGTGATCGTGGCGACCGCTATTTGTCGTCAGGTTTGTTTAACGAATAGATGTCTTTAAGGGTGACTGCATGCTGGTGGTCGCCAAACTCCCTGAGTAATAGTGAATGTCCAACCGCAATTCTGGCGGTCCCTTTAAGGGCGGCCCCAAAAAACCTGCATCCCACAAGCCCGGTAAACTCGGCCAAAAACCTCGCGCGGGTAAAGCGGACGAGAAGCCCTTTGCCTTCGAAACGGATGACCGCCCTCGTCTCAGCCAGCCGCGTCGCGAAAAGCAGGCTCAGCCCCTTAACGATATGCGTTTGGGTGAGTTCACCATTGACCGAATGGGTCATGATGGCCGTGGTATTACCGCGTGGAATGGCAAAACCCTGTTTGTTGAGGGGGCATTGGTGGGTGAGCGCATTAGCGCCCGCTTGGTGCGCGACCATGCCCGTTACGCTGAAGGGCGCCTAGACAAACTGCTGGAGTCATCGCCCGAGCGCCTTGCACCTGACTGTAAACACTATGCCGAGTGCGGCGGCTGCCAGTTGCAACATTGGCAGCCGCAACAGCAAATCGTCTTCAAGCAAAAAGCCGTGCTGGAACAATTGGAGCTGTGGGGTGGCGTTAAGCCAAAGCATGTGCTGCCGCCGATTATATCCCCCACCCAAGGTTATCGCCGCTGCGCGCGGTTAGGGACGTTTTACGGTGAAGAGGGCGTCACCCTTGGTTTTCGCCAACGCAACAGTAACCAATTGGTGACTATTCGCGATTGTACGGTATTGGCGCCTGAGCTGAATTGCCTCTTAGCACCCTTAACGCAATGGTTGGAGCGTTTGGAGTCCTCCAAGGCGGTTACGCACATAGAGTTGATTCACACTGAAACCCAGACCACCGTCATTTTGCGCCACACCAAAGCACTGGCTGTTGAAGATCTAGACAGCTTGCACGCACTTTGTGCGAAATGGCATTTTAGCGCGTGGCTACAAGGTGACGACAAAGTGCTCACCGACTTGCAAGGCGCTCCTGCCGACCCCAGATTGGTGTATTCCTTAGTCGATTTTGACTTGGAACTGGGTTTTCATCCTTTGGATTTTGTGCAGGTAAACTCCAGCGTGAATGCGCGCATGGTGGCGCAAGCTTTGCAGCTTTTGTCATTGAAAGGCGCTGAGCGGGTGTTGGATTTATTTTGCGGTATTGGCAACTTTACCCTTCCCATTGCCCAGCATTGTGCAGAAGTCATTGGCATTGAGGCAGTGGAAACCATGGTGGAGCGTGGCCGCGAAAATGCGGCTCGGGCAGGTCTTGCGAATGCACAATTTATAGCGGCCAACCTGCTTACCTTGAGTCAGAATCGCTTGCGTGCTACCTGCGGTAAAATTGATGCTGTACTCCTTGATCCACCGCGCGATGGAGCCAAAGAGATCATCGACAAGCTGCCGCAACTTTCGCCTAAGCGCATTGTCTACGTCAGTTGCAATCCCGCAACCTTGGCTCGCGATGCGAAAGTGCTGGTTGCTGCTGGCTATCAACTAGACTCTGTTGGGGTGCTGGATATGTTCCCGCATACTGCGCATGTGGAGTCAATGGCACTGTTTGTACGCAAGTAAAACGCGATACACATAAAACGCTGTTGCAGCGGTTTAAGCCGCAAGGTATATCATTGCGCGACTGAGGTCGTCCCTACAGAATAAAAGCAAGGGGTTAATATGGTTAAAGTTCGTCAGGATCATCCCATCGCCGCTGATGGCAAAGTGGATATTCAAGCTTGGATTGATCGCCTGACGAGTCACCATGCGCAGACTGAAACCACTCGCACCGAATTGGTTCGCGCCGCCGAACTCAGTTTATCCCTCGTGGATATTCACAGCGAAGACGACCACAACTGGGGCGAAGATTTTTCCTGTTTTCGCATCGGTTTGGAAATGGCCGAAATTCTGGCCGATTTACAACTTGATCAAGATGCCCTCGTGGCCGCCATTCTCTACCGCGCTGTGCGCGAAAATAAAATCACCCTTGTCGAAGTGCAGGCGCGCTTTGGCGATACCGTTGGCAAGCTGGTAAAAGGTGTGTTGCGCATGGCGGCTATTAGTTATCAGCGCAACGAAAATGAAGACCGTGTACTCGGCAATCAAGTTGAAGTGCAGGCCGAAAAAATCCGCAAAATGCTGGTGGCTATGGTAGATGATGTGCGCGTTGCGCTCATCAAGCTGGCTGAACGCACGTGCGCCATTCGTTCGGTAAAAACCGCCAGCCCTCAGCGCCGCCGTCAGGTCGCGCGCGAAGTTGCCGATATTTACGCACCGCTCGCCCATCGCTTGGGTATCGGTCATATCAAATGGGAATTGGAAGATTTGTCCTTCCGCTATTTAGAGCCGGATGAATACAAACAAATTGCCAGTTTGTTGGATGAGCGCCGTTTAGCACGCCAAGAATATATCGACAATATGCTCGCGCTTTTGCGCACAGAATTAAAAAGCTCCGGCATTGATGGCGAAGTGTCTGGCCGCGCGAAACATATTTACAGCATCTGGCGCAAAATGAAGCGCAAAGATATTCCTTTCTCGCAGGTTTACGATATTCGTGCGGTGCGCATTTTGGTGCCCAGCGTGCGTGATTGTTATGCTGTGCTGGGGATTGTGCACAGTTTATGGCGCAACATTCCCCACGAGTTTGACGATTACATTGCTTCACCGAAAGAGAATGGCTATCGCTCGCTCCACACCGCCGTGTGGGGGCCAGACAACAAAGTGCTGGAAGTGCAAATTCGTACGGTTGAAATGCATGAGGAATCGGAACTCGGTGTATGCGCTCACTGGCGTTACAAGGGGACAGATACGGATGCCGCGCAAGACAGTTACGAACAAAAAATTGCGTGGCTACGACAAGTGCTTGAATGGCATGAAGAGTTGGGCGGCGATACTGCGCAATTGCAGGATGACTTGCGCGCGGTGGATCAAGACCGTTTGTACGTGTTCACGCCCGATGGCCATGTGGTGGATTTGCCGCGCACAGCGACGCCCTTGGATTTTGCCTATCGTATTCACACTGACGTGGGTCACCACTGCCGCGGTGCGAAAGTTAACAACCGCATAGTGCCGCTGAATTACCAATTAAATAATGCCGATCAAGTGGAAATTCTCACCGGCAAACGTGAAGCGCCCAGCCGCGATTGGCTTAACCCTGCGTTGGGTTATGTAAACACGGCGCGCGCGCGCGCGAAAATTCAGCATTGGTTTAAACAACAAGCGCGCGATCAAAATATCGCGGAAGGCCAAGCGCTGCTCGATCGTGAATTCAAACGTTTGGCTTTGTTGGATTTGGATTTCGAAAGTCTCGCGAAAAAATTGAAATTTAATTCGCTCGACGATTTGTATTGTGCCGTGGGCGCTAGCGATATTGGCGTTGGCCAAGTCTTAAATGCCGCTCAAAAACAATTGGACGATGCAGATCCACAACAGCCGCTAATTCCGTTTAAAGCTAAATCACCGGCGAAGAAAAAAGATTCTGATTTTTATATTGAAGGCGTGGGTAATTTGCTCACGCAAATCGCCAGTTGTTGTAATCCTGTGCCGGGCGATGCCATTACGGGTTACATCACACTCGGGCGCGGCGTTTCTATTCATCGGCAGGATTGTGCGAATATTTTACAGCTGCAAACAGACGAGCCACAGCGCATTATTAAAGTGGAGTGGGGCAATACGCCGCAGAGTTCTTATTCGGTGGATATTATTATTGAAGCCTATGATCGCTATGGTTTACTGCGCGACATTACGACCTTGCTGGATAACGAGCGCATTAATATCAGCGCGCTACAAACTTTATCCGATAAGCGTAAAAACACGGTGGATATGCAAGTAACCGCGGAAATTCGTAGCTTCGATGAGCTGAGTCGCATACTCACTAAACTCAATCAATTGCCGAATATTGCATCGGCGCGCCGTAAACACTAATTTTTTTTGCGCGATGATTTTATCGCCGCTATTTTTGTAAGAGATTGTTAATGTCAGCTATTCAAGTTATTAGTAAAAAGAATCGCATTAAAATTGGTATTGCTTCTGTTCTTATTTTTAATGTGCTTTTTATTATAGGGTTATACAAATTAAAAGCGGGTAAGCCGATTGGCGACAAAATGGTTGCGATTGATTTATACGCCGATACAGGCACCAATGGTTTGGCCTTTTATGAAGCTCTGCCAGATACCAACTGCGCCAAGGTGCTCAATGAACAAACACCAAAGCCAGCGACAGAAATAAAAGTCGTGACACCTGCGGATAAAAAAGCAGAAGACAAAACGCCCACCACAACCATAGTGCAAGAACCCGCCTTTCAATATGCTGGTGCGCCAACATGTGTCAAACCAACTATTGCACCTGAAGGTTCCGCCAAATTAGGTAAGGATGGTTTTGTAGGGTTGCAAATTAATATCAGCAAAACCGGAAAGGTAGAGCGTGGCGAGGTTGATCGTAGCAGCGGTATTGCGGAGTTAGATCAAGCAGCGTTAAAACAGGTAGTAGAAAACTGGAATTTTGCACCTTGTAAAAAGGGCGATGTGACAGTGGCTTGTAAGCAGTACATTAAGTTTCGTTGGAAAAACGATGTGAAATAAATCGGCTTTGCTTCGATTGCAAAGAGTTTGGTTGCAGTGTTGGTATTCGGTCAATTTATAGAAGTTTATTCTTAAAGTGATTTGTCTTAAGCTGTGTCATCTTAAAGGGAATCACGCATTCTTGCGTCGCTAGGATGATGATTCCGCTCCAGATCAACTCAAGCAAATTACATCCGCTCCATTACCTCAATTCCCAATAAGCCCAATCCCTGCTCAATAGTGCGTGCCACTAAATGGCACAAACGTAAACGGCTATCGCGTATATCGGGTTCAATGCCTTCTTTCAAAATAGGGCAGGCTTCGTAAAAGGTCATGTACAAGCTGGCTATCTCATACAAATATGTACACAGCAAATGCGGTAATGCTTCACGCGCCACTTGATCTAATACTTCATTGAATTGCAGTAGTTTAATTGCCAAGGTTTTTTCTTGCTCGCTGCCAATCACAATCGCGCTGTGAAGCGATTCTGGGGTCACGCCAGCTTTGCGGAAAATACTTTGCACACGGGTAAATGCATATTGCATGTAAGGCGCGGTGTTGCCTTCAAAACTCAGCATGCTCTCCCAGCTAAAAATATAATCGTTAGTGCGAGTTTTGCTCAG
>Ga0075014_100000426_pt1 | contig 11320 bp, 7 predicted proteins | sample AleBraG_ABR_2014_FD_71472 | JGI IMG/M metagenome (GOLD analysis project Ga0075014, IMG submission 71472) | Freshwater sediment microbial communities in response to fracking from Pennsylvania, USA - Alex Branch Run_MetaG_ABR_2014 | ecosystem: Environmental > Aquatic > Freshwater > Creek >... | reverse complement strand
GCGATAGACGGTCTCCAGAAGGTGGCGGGCGGCGGCTATGGCTTCTGCCTGGTTGTCGCGGGAAGAATAGCCCTCGGCTGCGATCAGAAGGATCTTGTTTTCATCATTCCCATTCATGACTTGCAGACGCTTAATACGGCCGTCCCGGGACGCGTCGAAGGCGTTCGCCAGGCGGAGAATGGCCGCCAGTCTTGTTATGTCTTGCCTTTGTCGCAGGGACATACGGCGCAGAGGCTTTTGTCTGGCCCGAGGCAGCGCGCCGCGATGATAGCGGGCGATGACTCCGGCGGTAAGCAAGTCCTGGGCGCGCCAGCCCAGTGGAGGTGCGAGCCGGCGGATCATCCGGTAGGTGGTTTTGTGACGACCCTTTTCTTTGTCAGACCTGCCCACGTCGTGCAACAGCGCGGCGACCTGCAACATGGCGCGCTCCTGAGCAGGAGGTTTTGACCCCTCGCCAATGGCCGTCAATCCGTCATAGAGCTGGAGAGTGAGGCGGGCAACGTGCCGGGAATGCCTGAAATCGGGGTCGAGCACCGAGGCCCAGAGCCGTAGGCGAAGCAAGGCGGCGGATTCGGTTTGCTTCCGGTCCGGAAGCTGGCCGCGCCAGACCTGCCAGAGGGACTCTTGAGCTTTGCCATCATTGCCCATCATTTTTTGGCGGTAGGTCTCGATTCTCTGGGCGCGCTCCTCGCCAATTCTGTTCTGCCAGCGGGAGCGGGCGTCGCTATCGGGGAAAACGTTGGCGTGCACGGCGGCGGGCCAGAGAACATCGAGATCGTGAACCTCGCCGAGCAGGTCCTGCGTGTGCTTGAGATCGTCGCTCCAGGCGGCGTGCTGGTCGGGGAGGAAGTTTTCCACGATATAGCGAAGGCGCTTGATGCCGATACGAAGCTGGTGAAATGCCGCTGTGGAGCCGCTGCGCAGGGCCTGGCGGTGCAGCTTATAGGCTTCGGTCCAACGCTCGAGTGCGAGATGGCGGAAGACCAAACTGCGCGGGCGGAATCTTGCCATCCGGCGCGGCAGCGACCGGCTCCAGCGCAGCCACTGTTTACGGTCGAATTCGGCGAGGGCCTGCACTGCGTCCTGTTGGAGCGGAGTCTCGCGGGCAGCGAAGGATTGCAGCAACGGGGCGGTGACGGGATCGCCGGGGCTGTCCAGGCGGTGCACCCATTCTTGCATCACATGAGCGTCGCGCAGTTCTCCCAGGCGGCGGAAGAGGCGCTTCCCCGCTTTCTTCATCTCCTTCCAGGCAGGATCAGGATCGATGGCGGCGACGCCATCGGCCATGGAGCAGCAGCGGCGGAGAGCCACACGCAGGTCGTGTACCGGATCGGGCGCAAAGGCAATGCTGGCGCGGTCGCATTCTTCGAGCACGCGCTGCATCCAGAAAGCGAGGCCTGATTTCTTTTTGGCGGGCTTGGTCGGCATGGTTAGCGTGGGCAAAGAGATGTTCAGTTTAGCCGCTATCAGACCATCTCGTGTTACGGAAATGTGAAACAGGCACCTCGGCGGATAGAGCAGCCGACAGAGTAGGTCTTTAGTGCAGCGCTGAAGCGGCTCGAATTCCCGCCGAACTTGCAACCCGACTCAACGGCCGAATCAGCGTCCGAATTCACTGTTTTCCCCACCTGTGCTCACGGAAGGCCAATGGGACAGCAATTACCTCCGTAATGTGCATCTTCTCACGGTTTCGCATTACCCTTAGCCGGTAACCAGAAACAGTATAAGAGGAGCCGCGTATCCAAACGGCAGACACAAGTAAGAGCAGCAGGGTCGCGTCCGCCCGGGCGTTTGTCCACAGCCTGAACATACTTGTGAAGTACGTCCGCCTGTACGGGCTCGACCACAAACGCACCGAAGGCCAGTTCGCAGTTACCTGGAAAGAATTACAGGATGGCCTACCCAAAGGGGCCGAGGGGTCCTTCCTGCTGGGCGTCTCGGAAAACAAGCTGCTGCTGGACGGAATTCCGCTGGAGACGGGACAGGCGGAACGCAGCTTCGCGCAATTGCTGACGACCGCGGGTCTGGCCAGCATCCATTTTTCTAACCAGGTCACAAAGGAAGAATTCATCCAACTGGTGCGGGCCTTCGCCCTGGGCGGATCCAGGGCCCAGGACGTGGTCAAAGAGATCAAGAGCACTTTCGGGGACAGCAAGACGGCTTCGATCCGCATCAACGAAGTGAGGTTTGTCGCTGCCGATCCGTCTACCGGCGAGATCAGCATGGCGGCCCAGATTGCGGCCCAGACGCTGGGCCCGGAATTCAAGCAGTGGCTCAACGATCCGCAGAAGCTGTTGCAACTAATCGCGGCCGCGGAAGGCGCGAAAAGCGGTGGCGCTCCAGGCGGCGCTCCCGTGGGCAGCGTTCCGTATGCCGGCCCCGCGGCGGAGGGTGGCGTCCCGGCCACTGGCGGTGGGACTTGGGCGGGCGGCGTCGTACCCTTGCAGGAAGAAGAAGTCATCCAGACCATCCGTCTGCTGACTCGCTTTGGCGAAGTGGGCGGCGACCCCAGCGCCGATACCTCGGCATTACAAAAAGAACTAACCACGGTTGACGCCAACACCAAAGTCAACCTGCAGCAGTTGCTGGGAAGTCTGGCGGCCCAGGCCTCGGTGGAGCAAGCGGACAACACGCCGCTGCTCATGAAAGCGGCCGAGCACATGGCTATTCGTTTCGCCCTGGAACGTTTCCAGAAGGGCGAAGTGAAGGTTAATGCGGTCCATCAGATGATGGAACACATGAGCCGGCAGATGGACACTCTGCGCCAGATCTTGAAGCTCCAGGAAGACAAGATGAGCAAGGCCGGCATTCTGGTGGAATCGCATGCCGACATCCTGGACCGTATGTTCTGGGCGGAAGTACCGGAAGCGGGCAAGAAGAGCGTGCTGCTGTCACATGAGGCGCCCTGTGTGCCGCCGCGCAACGTGCGCCAGTTTGTCGAGATATTGCTGGACCGTGGCGACAAGGAGACCGCGGTCGCGGTTTTGCAAAACTACTTGAGCTGCCTGGATGCAAAGGACGCCGAGCCGCGACGCAGGATCGCGACGGGCATCAGCCAGCTGGCGGACCTGTTCGCGGCAGCCGGCGGCGAATTGATGGCCAGGTCGATCCGCAAGATCGGCGAGTTGATGGGCCAGGAATCGGATCCCGACCTGCAAAGCATGTTGAGTGCCGCTTTTGTACGCCTCAGCACAGAAGCCAGCACTAATAAGCAATTCGGCGCCTTGAACGAACTCTGTATCGCAATGGAAGATATCGCGCGTCAACGGCCCGTGCTGGCGACCGAACTGCGACCTCGAATTGGCGTGGAAAACCGTTTACCCGAGTTCATCGAAGAAGCGATGTACCTGCCGCAGCTTCCCGCGGACTTGCTTCAAGTCTTGCGCCGAACGTCGCAGGCGGCGGTCGAACATCTGTCGGACAGGTTCTTCCGCTGCATGCGGCGTGAAGAGTGCGACCGCATCATGGACATTGTGAAGGAACTGGGAGCGCCGGCCCTGCAACAGCTTCGAGAGATAGTGCGCACGGGCCAGCCCCGCCAGGCTGCCGCGGTGGTGGGCCTGCTGAGCCGCCTCGATGTACCGACCCTGCTCGAGCTGCTGCCTACGCGTCTGCCCGAGTGGAACCGGTTTTATCACGACGTGGTTGTGCGTCAGATTGCTTACGGCGCAGCCTTTGATCGGGGACGTTCATTGCTGGAGCTTCTAGAAATTCTTGATTCGCTGGTCCTGCCCCAGGCCGTCGATGAGATTGGCATGAGCGGCGATCGCACGGCGGTGCCGTCGCTGGTGGTCATGGCCGAAGTTGGTGAAGCGCGGGGGCGGTCCGCGCTGCTGCAGTTGAAAGCGGTAGAGTCGCTGGGCCGGTTGCGGGAAAACGACGCAGTGCCGGTCCTGCGCAACTTACTGGAAGCGAAGAAAATGTGGAGATGGACCCATCACCGGGAATTGCGCGTTGCCGCGGCTCAGGCCCTGGTAAAGATCGATCCTCGCTACGGCAGCCAGGTCATGGCGGAAAGCGGGCTGGAACCCGGAGAGCTGGCCATCGCCCCGCTGGATTCAGCGCCCGCCTGCCCCTGGGTAAGGCAACGACGATACGAGCGCATTGTGCTGCGGAAAACACTGCATGCGACCATCAGTAGTTCCTGGGGGAAATCCAGCATTCTGATTCGTGAATTGAGCCTGGGTGGAGGCATGGGCACCAAAGAGGATAATCTCCGCGTAGGCTCGGAAGCCAACATCGACATTTCCACCGGTGCTCGCCACATCCGCGGACAGGTACTGCTGCGACGCGCACGAGTGAATGAAGTCGGGTTTGAGATCGTGAATACTGACCTCGAGAGCCGCTACCGGCTCCGCCGCATTTTGATGGACTCTCTGGAAAACTCGTCTGGGACCAAGGAAGGCGACTGGGACGGCAAGCGTCAACCACAACTGATGTAAACCCTGGACCCGCTCATTTCAAAAGAAAAGCCCCTGGCGGACCCACCCTTTCGCAAAGTGCGCGAAGAGGGTGGAGCACCCGGGGCTTTTCAGTCTTGGTGAGGTTTCTCTACTTTACCTTCACGATAATGATCGCCAGCGTGTAGAGCGCGAGCGACTCGATCAGAGCCAGACCGAGAATCAGCGCCAGCTGAATCCCAGGACGGGCTGCGGGATTGCGTCCCAAGGCTTCCGCCGCTGACGCCGTAGCTTTCGCCTGGCCCAGCGCGCACAAGCCCGAAGCAATCGCCATGGAAAACCCGGCCGTGATTGCTACCCAGTTGGTACCCGCCGCTTCCGCGCCCTGCGCGAACGCAGGCACGGCGAAGCAAAGCAATGAGAGTGCCATGAACAGATAACTCAGTTTCCGCATTTCGTTTCTCCTCGCGCTATGAATTGCCACCAGTGGGTGGTTGACGTCTATGCAGGTGCAGACGCCCTCACGCTGAGCGGCGGTTTCCAGTTTCCAGTTTCTGGTTTCCAGTTGCGCGGACTGGAAACCAGAAACTCGAAACTAGAAACTGTAAGTCTAGTGTTCTTCGGCCACCGCACCCGCCAGGTACACCATGGTCAGCAGGATGAAAATGTATGTCTGCAAGAACGACACGCCGATGTGCAGCCCGAGAAATATGACCGGCACACCCACCGAAATCATGGAAAAGAAGGCCATCGTGACCAGATCGCCGGCAAACATATTTGCCCAAAGGCGGATGGTCAGTGAAAGCACCCTAGCTAAATGGCTCACGATCTCGATTGGCAACATCAAAATAGACAGTGGAACTCGAATGAAGAGAGACATGCTGGCGTCAGACGGCCCCAGGAAATGCGCGGCGTAGTGCCCCACTCCCTTTTTACGGATTCCCTGGACGTGGTAGTAGATGAACGCGCAGACGGCGCAGCCCAGAGGAACTATGGGAACTGCCGTCGGCGATTCGAAGCCTGGAATCAGACCGATGAGGTTGCAGACCAGGATAAAAAGAGCCAGCGTCATCAGGAAAGGCGTGAAGGTTGAGCTGCCGTGTCCGATAATTTCGTGGCTCTGGTCCTCGACGAAGCCATGGGCGCCCTCAAAGACGTGCTGCAGGGCGCCAGGCCTATCGACGGACAGTCTCGAGCGCACCAGGGCGAACAACACCCCCAGAAATAAAAACACCAGGAGCTGCATCGCCACCGGATTGGTTATCGGCGCCTGGGGATATCGAGGCTCAATGTGGAGTGTTCGCAGCAGCCCCGTGACCGGGCCGGCGAAGAGATGGTTCAGAATTTCGGTAAACCAGAGTTGCTCAGGCATGCATCAGGCTTCTAGCTACTGGCTTCTAGCTTCTGGCTCCTAGCTTTAATCGCTGAACACCAAATTCACCAACGCGCCCGGGATTGGCCAAAAGCTAGTTCTTGAGTCAGGTACCGCGCGCCAGAGCGACCCACAACTCATAGGCGGATTCGCACGCGATGGCAGCTACGGGCAGGAACAAGCCGGCAAATAACCCGTAAAGACTCGCGGGGGAAACAGTGAATATAACATAGGCTCCAAGGCCCATCAAAACGTAGCGAAGCAGGAAGCGCAACACGACTCCCTGGCTGGATTGTGTCTGACCCGACTGGGTGGCGCGGTCAGCCAGCGCGGTCACGACTCGCTTCAGCCAGTGGAAATTCAGGTAGGCGACGGCGCTTCCGCAGACGAATCCGAAAGCGATGCGCCCGCCATAACGGCACCCGGCAGCTAGGCTCAGCGCGAGTGCCAGCCCGAGCATAAAGCGCGAGATGCGATTGAGGGCGCCGGCATAGAAGGCTTCGCTGTTTGGGTTCGACGTCAAAGGTTCCGCGGTTGTCATTGGCGAACCATCATTTGGATTCCGAGGACAGCGCCGCCCGGATCAACTCGACGAAGCCGGCAATGATGCCCAGGATTAGTCCGGCGATATAGAGCCAGGTTGTGTGCAACCAGCGATCCAGTGCCACGCCAATCAGCCAGCCTGCCACGGTTGCCGCCGGGAACACGAAGGCCAGTTGGCTGTACTTAGCCATCTGAATCCAAGTGCTTCTTTCTTTTTTCGAATTGTCGTCCTGACCAGACATACCGACAGGTGTAGGATGCTTAGCTTCTCCGCACCGCTCTCCTGAATATTGGGCCTAGCGTACCAGACTGGCAACCGAAGTGGTCTGCGCAATGCCTAGCGACCAGTTCACGATGCGGATGAACTGTTCAGGGAAGATTCCGATGTAGACGGTGGCAAAAGCGGCAACGCCCAAAGCCAACCGCAGACCAATGCTGATCGGAAGAGGGGTCTTGTCCAGGGCTTCGCGCATGAACATCTGGTTAGCAATGCGCATGTAATAGTAGAGTCCGAAGACCGCGTAGAGCACGGCCAGCGAAGCCAGATAGTAGTGGCCGCTTTCGATCAGGCTCAGGAAAATAAAATACTTTCCGTAAAAGCCGGCCAGCGGCGGAATCCCGGCCAGCGAGAGCAGGAAAATGAGCATCAGCACGGCTTCGGTGGGGGCGCGGAAATAGAGTCCTGCGATGTCGTCCATCTCATCGCCAATTACGTTGCGTTGCCGCAGCGACGCGATCACGCCGAAGGCTCCCAGGTTCATGAAGGTGTAAACCAGCAGATACAGCAGAATACCTTTCAGTCCATCGAAAAACGCGGGTGCCGGGTAGGTGACCGAAGCCAGCGCGACCAGGCCCAGCAGCATGTAACCGACGTGGGCAATGGACGAGTACGCCAGCAAGCGTTTCAGGTTGCTCTGCGTCAACGCAGCCAGATTCGCGCCGGTCATGGTCAGGATTGAAACGAAGACCAGCAATGGCACATAGACAGTACGCAGAGGATACAGACCCCAGAGGAAGATGCGCAGCAGCATGGCCCAGGCGGCCGCTTTCACCGCGACCGACATGAATCCTGTGACACTGGTGGGAGCGCCTTCGTAGGCATCGGGCAGCCACTGGTGGAACGGGATGGCCGCAATTTTGAAAAACAGGCCGACCGAGGTGGTCAGCAGAGCGATGATCGCAATCGGGTCAATCTGATTGGGGTGGGCCGCCGCGAGGCGAACCAGGCCGCTTCTGATGCCCAGCAAGCTGGTGCTCCCTGTCAGCCCGTAGAACAGGGACAAGCCATAGGCAAATATGCCGGAGGAAAACGCGCCCAGCAGCAAATATTTCAGTGCGGCTTCATTCGATCTGCGGTCGGTGCGCAGGAATCCGACCAGCACGTACGTGGAAATCGCCATCAGCTCAAGGCCAATGAAAATAAGCACTACGTCGAAACCGGCGGCCATGCACATCATGCCCACTACCGAAAACAAGAGCAGGGCGTAGAACTCGCCGTGATTTTCGTGCTCGATCTCGAGATAACGCATCGACATCAGGATGGAAATTGCGGCGCCGGCAAGGAACAGGTACCAGAAATAAATGGTGAAGCGATCCACCACCATCGAGTTCAGAAATGCGGATTCTCCCGGAACCCCGGCGGCGTTCAAGGCTAGTTGAATCTTCACCACTCCAGCGGCAGAAAACAGAATGCCGACCAGGGCCGTCAGCGCATTGACCTTCTTCCATTGGGCGGGCAACATGAGATCCAGCAGCAATATCCCCAACGCGAACAGGGTCAGAAGAATGACGGGGAGCGCCATCAGGTAGTCGACCCGGCCGAAATTTTGTGCCATGTTGCCGGACACTTATTTAGTTCCCTTCGACTGATTCAACGCCGTCTGCACTGCCCCAGCATTCCCGGCGTCATCCGGCGGCCGAATCGCAGCATTCACCGGCTGCACACCGGGATAGTCTTTTCCCCGCACGGTGTACACGATCTGGTTCACCGGTTGCTCCAGAATCTGGAAGAAAGGCTTGGGATAGAGGCCGATCCAGAACGCAATGATGACCAGGGGTGCGAAGGTCAGCAGCTCACGTGGCGTGAGGTCGTGCAGCTTTTCATTCTTAGGATTGGTGACGGTCCCGAAGAACACCCGCTGGTAAAGCCAAAGCAGGTAGGCGGCTGCCAGAATCACGCCCGGAACAGCCCATGCCGCCCACTTCCAGTTCTCCATGAACGTGCCCTGCAGGATGGTGAACTCGCCGACGAATCCGTTGAGCAGTGGCAATCCCATCGACGACAGGAACATGATCATGGTGATGGTGGCGTAGACCGGCATGACGTTGGAGATGCCGCCATACTCGGATATTTCGCGCGTGTGGCGACGCTCATACAGAATGCCGACGATCAAGAAGAGAGCGCCCGTGGAGATGCCATGATTGATCTGTTGCAGCACCGAGCCGCTCAATCCCGCCTGATTCAATGCGAAGATTCCAAGCGTGCAGAAACCAAGGTGACTCACGGAAGAGTACGCCACCAGTTTCTTCATATCTTTTTGCATCAAGGAGACCAGCGCGCCGTAGATGATCCCCACGATGGACAGAAAAATCATCCACCCGCGCACTTTGGGATGCATGACTACATCCGGAAAGAACGGCAAAGCAAAGCGGACGAAGCCGTAAGTTCCCATCTTCAGTAGAACGCCGGCCAGGATGACGGACCCGGCAGTGGGCGCCTCGACGTGAGCGTCGGGCAGCCAGGTGTGGAACGGAAACATCGGCACCTTGATAGCGAAGGCCAGAAAAAACGCCAGGAAAAGCAAAATGGCAAATGTTGAGCCATACGCCGGATCGTGGAAGATCAGCGGGGCCGTCTTATACAAAGCCTGAATGCTGAACGTGTACAGCCCGGTCTGATGGAAGTTATAGAAGTACAGGAACAGGACAGAAAGCAGCATCAGCACTGAACCGAACAGGGTGTAGAGGAAAAACTTGATGGCGGCGTAGAGTTTTCGCGGGCCACCCCAGACGCCGATTAGCAGGTACATGGGAACCAACATGGCTTCCCAGAAAACGAAGAAGAGGAAGAAGTCGAGGGCCACGAAAACGCCCAGCATGCCGGTTTGGAGGACCAGGAACCAGATGTAGTATTCCTTCACTCGATTTTCGATCGCGGTCCACGAGGAGAGGATCGAAATCCAGCCCAGCAGCGTGGTCAGCATGATCAGGAGGAAGGAAATGCCGTCGATGCCGAGGACGTAACCGGCGCCGATCGAGGGGATCCAATTGTTGGGCGAGCCCTCCATGAACTTGAAGCCGGGTTCGAAGCGCTGCGCCCAGAACCACGGCACTAGCGGGATGGAAACCAGCAGGCCGGCCAGCGCAAAAATGTTTGCGATCCAGCGGATGGCGTCTTTCTTCTCTTGCGGGACAAACATGAGCAGAAGAGCGCCGACCAGCGGCGTGAAAAGAATGATCGAGAGAATGTGATTGTGCATAAAAGCAGTCGTTGGTCGTCAATCGTTAGTCGTTGGCGAACCCACTTGCTAGCGCACCGCGTAATAAAAGACAAAACCTAACAAGCCAATCACCATCACCAGCGCATACCACTGCACCAAGCCCCACTGCAGCAGGCGCAGCGGATACGACAACATTCGCGACAGGATCGCGGGGCCATTTACCAGAACTCCATCAATGATCCACATATCCCACCAGCTCGAAATGGTTCCACTGAGGCGTGTTATCCAGCCCCCTGCGTTGACGATGCCATCGATTACGTGCGCATCGAACCAGGACGAGGCCTCGCCCAATCCCATCACGCCCAGGCGCACGTCTCCCGCTTTACGGCGGCCAGCAAAGGCGTAGTCGTAGGCTTCATCCACGTAATACTTGTTGAGCAAGACGGTATACAGCTGCGGCGTTGCCTCCGCAATGGGCTCAGCGTAGCCCCTCCCGGCATCGCGATAAGCCGTCCATGCCATGCCGAATCCAGCCACGGCAGCGGCGATGGAGAAGGCCATGAGGAAATACTCTAGCGGGCTGGTGTGCTCTTCCTCTTTGCGTCCGGCGGCTAGCTGGGCCGCTTCTCCGTCGGCCTGGAACACCGGTGCTTCGCGAGCGAACACCGGTTCGAGGAATTTCTCGAAGTGATTCGATCCGCCCAGGCTGTGCGGCCAGCCCAGCCATCCGGCACTGACCGCGCAGAGGGCAAGAATGATCAGGGGCACGGTCATGGATTTCGGAGATTCGTGGATGTGATGTTCCACTTCGTGGCTCATGCGCGGCTGGCCGTGAAAAGTGAGGACCATCAGACGGAACATATAGAACGCGGTCATCAGCGCAGTGGCATAACCAACGAGCCACAACAGCCTGTATGCGCCGCCTTCGGACGACCAGGCCTGCCACAGAATCTCGTCTTTCGAGAAAAAGCCGGCGAACGGAGGGATGCCCGCGATAGCAAACGTCGCAATGAACATCGTCCAATGCGTAATCGGGATGCGGCGGTGCAGGTCGCCCATGTTGCGCATGTCCTGCTCGCCGCTCATGGCGTGGATGACCGATCCGGCGCCGAGGAACAGGAGGGCCTTGAAAAAGGAGTGAGTGAAAACGTGGAAGGCGCTGGCGGCGAATGCGCCCACACCCAGGGCGAGGAACATGTATCCCAACTGAGACACCGTGGAGTAGGCCAGCACGCGCTTGATGTCATTCTGCACCAGGGCAATGGAAGCCGCGAACAGTGCTGTGAACGCGCCGATGAGCGCCATCGTCTTCATCGAGCCGGGCGCGAGTACAAACAACGCATTCGACCGTGCCACCATGTACACGCCTGCGGTGACCATGGTGGCGGCATGGATCAGGGCGGAAACCGGAGTGGGGCCTTCCATGGCGTCGGGCAGCCAGACATAGAGCGGAAGCTGGGCCGACTTGCCGCACGCGCCGACGAATAACAGCAGCGTCGCGACTGTGATGATGGGATCGCCGATGGCGAAGTATCCGCTGCGCGCCATGTGGGTAATCTCGGTCA
>Ga0075014_100000423_pt1 | contig 11346 bp, 11 predicted proteins | sample AleBraG_ABR_2014_FD_71472 | JGI IMG/M metagenome (GOLD analysis project Ga0075014, IMG submission 71472) | Freshwater sediment microbial communities in response to fracking from Pennsylvania, USA - Alex Branch Run_MetaG_ABR_2014 | ecosystem: Environmental > Aquatic > Freshwater > Creek >... | reverse complement strand
TGGCATTGTCCGCGCAGCCTGGGAGGAGATCATTGCGCTGGATCAAATCCGCGAACCGACGGACACGATCTTCCGGGGGCTTTTGACCAGTCCCGCACGGGCGCGCTGTTCAGAATCCGAAAAATTTCTCGCGGAGCGCCGCGGCTTTGTAATTGCTCTGCAATTCGTCGAACTCGGGATGCTCCTCGCTAACCTCCGCCGGCTTTTGTGGACGGAAGACGACCATAAGGGGAGCAAATGAATGTGCGACGACAGCGGCTTGAGCCCGCTATTTCAGTGTCGCAATATAACTCGCTAAGTCCGCGATTTCGGCGCGACTGAGCGACAAGCTCGGCATGTTCGGATGGGGTTTGAGCAGTAGATGCGCGAGCTTGTTGGCATCAAGGTCTGGCATTTTGGCGATCGATGCGAAAGGGGGTGCTTGATCGGTTGCAGCGGCTTGGTCGCGCTGCACGACATGACAACTGGAACACCAGCGATTTGCCAGGTCTTTTCCACTGTCGGCATCAACCGCCAATGCTGATGATCCGATAACCGTACCGAACGCGCAACAGCCGACGAGGAAAAATTTTGCAATGTTCACCACAAGACCCCCAAATGCTGTCCAGACACTACGTAGCCACGTCGTTGGTTCCAAACAATCGCCGCCCATCGTCCCGCGCGGAAATCTGAAGCAGCGCGCCTTCCGTCAGGGTGGTCCAGCTGAACCTGACTTCAGGCAACGTAGAATTCCACCGCAGGGGCTTCATGGCGTATCCTCGGCGCTGGGCTCGTTCCGACTGAGGCAACGGTGCAGTGCGGCGACCAATTCAAGGCGGCTGATCATTCCGACCACCTGGTCAGCGCAGACCACGGGGAGCTGCGAAATTTCGCGCATGTCCATCTTGGCAACGATATCGTCGATGGTGGTATCCTGGTCGACGCAAAGGGGATTTGGGGTCATGATCGCGGAGACACGAAGCGCACGCATGCGCTCCCGAACGCGCCCGGCTTCCTCGATGCCCAGAAGTACCCCGAGCCAGTTGCAGGGTGGATTGACGCCAAGTTCGTTGCGGTGCAGGAGATCTCCTTCGGTAACGATCCCCACAACTCGGTTTTCGTCATCGAGAACGGGAAGCCCCCTTTGGTTTGTTTCCAGGAGCAGACGCGCAACGTCGACGAGCGTTGTACTCGGCGTTACGGTTGCGAACGAGGTTCGCATGACGTCGGCCGCGCGCATGAATATGGTTCTCCGAATATGGCCGCCGCAAAACCTCTCCAAGCATCTCGCCGTCAGCTTCGCCTACGTAAACAAGGCGAGATGGCTTTCTGCCATAGGCGACGACTACGCAATCTATCTTTGCGCGTCACCAAGCTTGGCCGACCTTGGACACCTCACGATCCCAGGCCCTTTAATCTGACCATGTCGATGGTCTCAGCGTTTTCGCAATACTCCACATAGTTCGTCGCAGTAGTACCGTTCGCGAGTTCCTCGTGGCACCGACGCTTCTGTGTGCAGGGCGAACAGACGCGCTCCATGTCGCGCAACAAGGCGGGCTCCGCACGCCGTAAGGCCGTTTCGTCGATGTCCATTGCCGTGAGCATGCGTGCCAATTCATTCACGCTCTGCGAACCCTGACGCACCAGCTCCTCAAGATCGGCGGTTGTCACGTTAAGATCGCGCGCAACGCGTTTCAATTCGCCGAATTCGACTTCGTACTCCAGCAATTCGTTCAACTCCCGACGCCGCTTGAGCCAGTCGCCAAACACATCGATGATTTTCGTCACAAAGGTATGAGGTTCACGCTGAGTAGTCGTCATCGCACCCTCCATCGTCAGAGATATAATTTTGGTCAGCTACGGCGACTCGTGCGACGTCAACCATGACATGCCGGCTCGCGAATACTTCACTGTCTCTTTTGAACGCTTCCTCAATGCGCCGATCGTTCCGCCTCGGCCTCTTGTTCCAGTTCCAGGATATGCCTACGCACGACGTCGAACTTCTCTTCGACAACTTCGTTGAAGAGCGGATCACGTTGATCCGTCATTCTCGAAGCGATTTCCCCCCAATCCTGAAGTTGCAGCGCCTTGATCGCGGCCGGAAAGAAATGACGCTCCTCCATTGCCATATGCCGCCGCTCTTGCTCGATGAAGTCGCGAATGATGTCGTTGACGGTTTGCCGCAGGAGTTCCTGATCGGCTAGTACAGTTTCGACCGCTTCCGCGACCCGACGCAGACGTTCGGCGCCTCTCCGATGATCGGCCGCGAGGTCGCCGATCTTTGCGGCTGCGGCAGAATCGCGCGCCTTCAGTTTCTCGAATACCTCGTCCTCCAGCGGATGGTGGTAGGCATCGGGATAGACCTGAAAATAAGCGATGATTGCATGGACGACCTCGTAGTCGGGGCGATCTCCACGAGCAAAGACGTTCAGCTCCCGCTCGAGAACGAGAAGCAACTTTTCAATGTTACGATGTTCCTGGCGCAAGATTTCGATGACCATCGCGCCCTCCCTGTAGAGTGTTTTAATTATCGCGGATATAGGGCCGTTGCGCATTGCGATGGATCAATAAGCCGGAATTATACGACGCCCTTCCCGGTCTCGCTCAAACGAGAGCTAAAAGATGCCGGCCCTGATCTCCACCACGTTTGGATCTACACCCCGATCGCATATTCATAAATGTCTTCTTCCTGGGCGTTATGAATACGCACGAGTGCCTCGATCGATTCGATGATCCGCTGAGCGTCTCTGTTCAGGTACGGATCGATATCTTCAGGGCTCAGTCGGTCAGCAAGCCGTCTGAGGAGTCGCGACAGATGGATGATTTCGCGATGCGCCCGGCTCATGGCCCCAAGTCCATGTCGATCCGCCAGGTATTTGGCGACGCGCGGATAGACCTGGCTTTCATCGTCCTGTTCGTGGGTCACAATCTCATTCGCAACGATCAGATCTGCTTCCATGATCATGGCGACCGCTCCGGGCCCTTCTGCTTCGTCGAGCGCGTCGGCAATTTCCCGCAAGCGATCAAGCGTCATCTCCAACTGCTCGTGATCCGCGTGCAGGGAGCCAACCGCCGCGACCGGCATTTTTCTGCGACCATACGCGTGCCCGGGACCCAATGCACGCAAGGCGTTGAGGATGACGGCGACATCGATGGCTTCCTGCGTCAGCGCGCCGGCGACCGGAGGTAGCCATCCGACCGCAGCAAAGGTCATGGCGAGCGCCGACAGGGCCATTCCCGACATGATGCTCTGCAATGCGATTCCGCGGGTTCGAATTGCAATGGCGATAGCGTCCGACACACGATCGAGACGGTCGACGAGAATGACGACATCTGCGGCCTCCGAAGACGCGCTTGCGCCTCGTGCCCCCAGTGCGATGCCGACATCGGCAGCCGCCAGCGCAGGCGCGTCGTTGATACCGTCGCCGACCATGATGGTGACATTCTGGCGTCGTTCGGTCGCGACCGCGTCGACTTTGTCGGCCGGCTCTCGGTCGGCGAGAACCGCATCGAGATCAAGCGCGGCGCCGATCGTTTCGGCCGCCTCTGCCCGGTCGCCCGTCACCATCACGATCCGCGATACGCCGACCGTGCGAAGTGCCTGAACGGCACGCGGGGTTTCGCGCCGCAGTTCGTCCGCGAGCAGTAAAGCGCCGATCGTGCGTCCATCCACTGCGACGAATACGCTAAGCGCCGAACGCCAGGCCGCGCGTCTCAGAGCTCGAACCACCCATGCCTCGGGCTTGCTCGCTCCATTGACTAGTTGATGCGATCCGACCCGGATCATCCGCCCGTCCACCACGCCATCGAGGCCTGATCCCATGGTTTCGTGTACATGCGACGGAACGCTGAGTTTGAGGCCCCTCGCCCTCGCCGCCCCGACGATGGCTTCAGCAACGACGTGATGTGAAGCTTGCTCGAGGGACGCTGCCAGTCGTAGTACTTCGGCGGTTTGCTGGTTGGGGCTGACTTCGATCGCCACGAGCCGCGCGCCACCGACTGTGAGGGTGCCGGTCTTGTCGAACATGACCGTGTGAGTTTGCGCAATCACTTCGAGGGGACCGCTGCCCTTGACCAAAATCCCGCGCTTTGCAGCGCGTGCGACCCCGGAAATGAAAGCAACCGGAGCCGCCAGAATGAGTGGACACGGCGTCGCCGCCACCAACACAGCCAGTCCGCGGACGGGGTCGCTTGAGTAGAGCCACGCGCCGCAAGCGATCAGCAAAGTCGTCGGCAATAGCAGCAGCGCGTAGCGATCCGCCATGCGAATAAAAGGCGACTTTGCCGTCTGCGCCGCACTCACCATTCGCAAGATGCCCGCGTAGGTGCTCTCACCTGCAGTCGCGGAGGCGCGCACTTCGAATGGCCCTCCCGCGTTGACCGAACCGCTGCGCGCTGTTTCACCGGCCTGCCTGGACACAGGCATTGGCTCGCCGCTGAGTGCGGACTCGTCGATCGTCGCTGCTCGGCTAACGATGATGCCATCGACCGGGATCACTTCACCTGACCGGACGAAAATGATATCGCCCACGGCGATCTCATCGACCGGAATATCCTGGATGGTCGAATCCATCTGGCGGTGAGCCACTCTCGGAGCACGGTCAATCAGCGAACGAAGATCGCGCTCGGCGTGAGCGACGGCGATATCTTCGAGCACGTTACCGCCGGCGTACATGATTGCGACGACGATGCCAGCCAGGGCCTGGCCGAGCACAACCGCGCCTGACATGGAGAAGAGCGCGACCGAATCGACGCCCATGCGGCCCGCCAGAAGGTCACGAACAATCGAAATCAACAGAGCGATGATGACCGGGACTGTACCGGCAACCCAGCACCAATCTGCCAGATCGTTTCTGCCTTCGATCCTTGCCACGAGTCCAAAGATGAGTCCCACAAGCGCGACGGCAATCAGCGCCCGTCGAAGGAATCTTTCAGAAAGCAAGGCCATCCAAGGCTCCAGGCGAGATGGCTCCGTCGACGGTTTTGCAAGAGGAGGGAGGTTCGAACAACGCGCAATTGTCACAGCGCCGCTCTCCCTTCGGGGTGTCCTGATACTTCACGGCCCTCTGCGGTGCTTTGGCTGCCTGCGCGGGCGTCGATATGCCAACCATGCTCGTCACGCCCGCGTCCCGGCCGCGCGACGGTCAACACCCGGCGGCAGGAAATTTTGCTGGGATCTTTCATCGTCGTTGTGCTGCTTTGTCAAATGAATGACGAATACAACGATGAGTGGTTTCGCAGGCCACCGCCTTGATCTGGAGCAACTAGATTTGCGGCGGTCTATGGCCGCAACCGGAGCGCATTCATTCAAGGTAGCTCAGATAGGCTGCCACCGCCCTTATCTGCGTGTCGCTCAGATTATGCGCGATCGGTCCCATGATCGCCGAGTTGTCCGGCTTTGCCTTGTCTTGCCCCCGTTCCTTGTCCCAGTTCGTCAGCTTCCTATAGATATAATCGTGAAGCTGGCCGGCGAGACGAGGAAATGCGTCGCGGCCTTTGGCGTCATCCCCATGACAGGAAGCGCAGGGCGGGATGTCGGATTTCTGGATTCCTTCCTGATAGATCTTTTTGCCCTCGGCGATGTTGTCCCTTGGCGCGCCTCCGAGCGGCTTCGGGTTGAGATCCTTGAACTGCTGGGCGAGCGCCTTCTCCATTTCCGGGCTCAGCACGTGCGCGACGTTGAACATCACCGGATTGCTGCGTCGGCGATCGATGAACGCCTGGAGCTGATTTTCGAGATATTCCGGCTGCTGTCCGGCAAGCCGCGGCATCGGGTACGATCCCCGAAAACCCTGGCCTGACAGGCCATGGCAGGTCTTGCAATAATCGACCTTGGCTTCAAGCCCCTGAGGCGGAACGTTGGTCTTCCCCTTGTTTTTGTCCTGCGCCTGCGCTGCCGCGGAGGTTGCGATGCCGAACATCGCCGCCAATAATAAAGCAGAAATTCGCATTTGCTCGCCCCGTGTGATGATCGGCCACGTTACGCCTCCGAGGGTATTTTGTCTCAGTGCAATTTTTCCGGTCGATTTGATCCGGATCAATTCAAGTTCGGCGAATCGGGTTCATAAAGTCGTTTAATCGGCAGAAGATGGGGACAAACCGTCGATACTACTGCCAGTTTTCTGATCCCGGCGAGCGGCGAAATATTACATTTCGACGCGACGGGATTTGTCGCGTCTGCAACCTATTGTTGCATAAAAGCCTCGCTTGTCCCTGAATTTTCTTCGCTGCATCCATTACCTTGGCTACGCTTCACGTTGATGGACTATCGTTACTCCCGTAAGCGGCTTTCGATTCGGGTTCGTGCGTCGGCACGAAGCGCTGCAAGAAACGGGATAGCGCGCGATGCGGGGCGATATCGGTCGTATCATTCGTTCCTTCGGTAGAGTTGCACTATTCGTTGCGATGGCGGTTTTTGCTGTCGCCGCCATCTTGTTGACCATCGAGTTTACTTCGCCTGCGCGCGCGCTTCCGAGTTTCGCACGACAAACCGGCCAGCCCTGCGGCACTTGCCACACCGACTTTCCCGCACTCACGCCGTTCGGCCGCCGATTCAAACTGCTTGGATACACGACTGGCGGCGGACCGTTCCGCACGACGCCATTCGAGTCGAAGACGGGAAGAGACGCACGCGCCGAATACGATAAGATGATGGGCTATGTGAAGGCGCTGCCGGCCCAGCCAACCAGCGATGCGGACAAGGAATACGTCCCGCCGATCTCAATGATGGCCGTCGTCGGCCTCACCCACACCCAGGCGAATCTGGGTGACCTGATCGGCGCACCGCCGGCCCCGTACAGCCAGAACAACAATGTCGTGCTCTCGCCATTCAGCGCGTTCTGGGGTGGCGCGATCACCGAAAATGTTGGCGCCTTCGCGCAGGTTACCTACAACGCAATTGGGCCTGGTCCCGCGGGCGATCCGTTCGACCGTCACACCTGGACCTGGGACAATACCGACGTTCGCTATGCTAACACTGCCCGTTTCGGTCCGCTCGATATCGTCTACGGTATCACGGCCAACAACAATCCGACCGTGCAGGATTTGTGGAACACGACGCCGGCATGGAGTTTCCCATACGCGGTATCCAGCGTTTTCGGCCCGCAAAACCCCGGGACGATCATTGAGGGTGCCTTTGCCGCGCATGTTGCAGGCGTTGGCGCCTACACAATGATCAATGATCTGCTTTATCTGGAATTGACTGGCTACAAGACGCTTCCGTTCAACACACAGAACAATCTCGGCACCGACCCGTTCGGCGCCCCGGGGCAACTCGGCAGCATAGCGCCTTATTGGCGTGTCGCCATCGAACCGCACTGGGGCAGGAACACGCTGATGCTCGGCGCGTTCGGGGGACAATTCAATGTGCATCCCTGGGTGGATACCAGCTTTGCGAGCTTTTCCTCCGCGGTGTTTCCGCAAACTGACGCGTTCACCGATTACGGCTTCGACACGCAATATCAATACCAGGGCGACAATTGGTGGCTGACGCTGCGCGGCAGCTATATCCGCGAGTTTCAGCGGTTTGACGCGAGTTTCATTAACGGCCTCGGTCCGACGAATCCAACCGACTTGCTGAACAGCCTGAAGATGCAGGCCTCATTTGCCTACGGCGCCGACAACAGGGTCGTCTTCACCGCGCAATATTTCAATCAGTGGGGAACCGCCGACGCCGGGTTGTTCGGCACCGATCCAGTGACCGGCGTCCCTCTGACGCCAGCCACCAATGGGTGGACGGCAGAGATTGCCTACATTCCGTTTGGCGCGAGCAAGATGGTCGGATGGCCGTGGTTCAACGCGCGGATCGGCCTGCAATACACCTTCTACAACAAGCTCAACGGCACCTCGGTCGGTGCCTCGAACAACAACACGCTTTTCCTCCATGCATGGTTTGCGATGTAAGCGGATATGTCCCGCTACGGAGATTGTCCCATGAAGAAACTGCTGTTTGCCACCGCCGCGGCGCTGACCGTGACCATCGCAGGCGCCGCGAGCGCCGCCGACCTGCCGCTCAAGTCGGAGGTACCCGTCGTTCCCAGGTTTTCATGGACCGGCTGCTATCTCGGCGGACATATCGGTGGCGGCAGGGGCAGCAAGGCCATGACCGATCCCGTGCAGCTCGTGCAGGATACGCTCAGCGGCACACCGGTAACCACCGGCATCACCACCGTCACCACTGATCCGACCGGTGCCGTGATCGGCGGAGAGATCGGCTGTGACTACGAGTTCGGCAACAACGTCGTGATCGGCATCGAAGGCACTGCGTCGGGCACGACCATGAGAGGCAGCGCGCTCGTCGGCCTGCCAGCCGGCATTCCGGGCGACCTCGCACTGGTACAAGCGAACAACGACTTTCTTGCGAGCGTGACGGGGCGGATCGGTTACGCCTTCGATACGGTCCTGCTGTATGGCAGAGGCGGCTTTGCCGTGGCCGGAGACAAATACGATGTCAGCGGCGGCGACTTTGCAGGGGCCGGTCCATTTCACTTTCAGGGCGCGGACAATCGCTACGGCTGGGTCGTTGGCGGCGGCGTGGATTGGGCATTCGCGCGTCATTGGTCCATGAACGTCGAATACGATTATTACAAGTTCGGCGGCGGCGGCATTCTCATGACCGACCAGTTCAGCGGGCTAACGGGCACTGTGGACGTAAAACAGAATGTTCAAGTCATCAAGGTCGGCTTCAACTTTCATATCGCGGCATCGGGGTGGTGATGATCGCAACCCGTTTGGTTGAATCGGACGCGATGCGAAGACGAAGAGGTTTTGTCGTGAAGGCAATCGGCTTGAGGCTGATTTTGCACACCGCCGTTCTGGCGGCGGCCTTCTCGATGAGCGCCGGCGCGCAGGAAAGGATGGCGCCTGCGAGCGGAGCGCTCGAAGCCAAGCTCGAATACTGCAAGACCTGTCATGGCCTGTCGGGACAGGGCTATCTCGGATATTTTCCGATGCCGCGGCTTGCAGGGCAGCAACCCGAATATCTCGAGGCTCAGTTGAAGGCCTTCATCGAGCGTCGGCGCACCAACCCGATCATGCGCAACGTCGCGCACGTGCTGAGCCCGTCGATGATCTCGGCGCTCGCCAATCATTTCAGCCATCTTAGTCCGCCGCCATTCGGCGGCGCGCCCCGGGGATCCATTGCAACGGGCAAGATGATCTACGAGGACGGCCTGCCCGAATCCAACGTTCCCGCCTGCTCCGCCTGTCATGGCGCGGACGGGCATGGCCAGAACGAAATTCCGCGGCTCGCGGGTCAGGTCTATCCGTACATGGTCGGTCAGTTGACCGGCTGGGCAAACGCGCGGGGCCAGGGAACTGCAGTCGATACTTCGGCGATCATGGCGCCCACGGCGCATAATTTAACGCGGTCACAGATTGAAGCGGTTGCGGCCTATGTGAGTTATCTGCATTGAAAGCGGGCGTCCAAAAATTTCGTTTACGTGCGTAAAGCGCGAAAGCATGGGGTCATGAAGCGCATCGGATTACAAATAGCGATCCTCGCGATGGTCGCCTCCACCGTCTCCATCGTTTCCGTTTGGGCCGGTGAGAGCGCGGCCGTCCGCAACTGCACCTGGTGTCACGGCACGGGAGCACAAGGCTACACGGTCGCGCCGCGGCTCGCCGGACAGAGACCGCAATACATCATGAGCCAGATCCGGAGTTTCCACGAGCACACGCGCGACAATCCGTTTTCGAAGCAATATATGTGGGGCGCGGTCGCGGCCCTTAATCCTTACACTGCGCGCGACCTGGCGGCCTATTTTGCCTCGATCCCACCCAAGCCCGCCAATGATGGCGATGCCAGCCTCGCCTCGCGCGGAAGAACGATCTACATGGATGGAATTCCCGAGGCCAACATCGTCTCTTGTTATGCCTGTCACGGCCCGAATGCCGAGGGCATAAGAGACATCCCTCGTCTCGGCGGCTTGGCTCATTTTTATATCAAGGCCCGGCTTGAGCAGTGGGAACAGGGATACCATTCGACGCCGGGATCTCCGATGCCGATGGTTGCGACCCATCTCGGCCCGGAAGAAGTCGAGGCGCTCGCCTCGTATCTGAGCTTCGTCAGATAGCTTCGCGTGCCAAGAGTTCGGATATCTGACTTTGTCGGCGCGCTTTTTCTCGTGGAATGCCCGCTCAGCCGCCGCGCGTGATCAGGCGCAAGTGGTCGCGGGCGTGTTCAAGCCGCAGCCGACTGCCGTCCTGTTTGATCTCGTGAAGCCAGTCCGAGCCGGTCGGGGCGCCGGTCGATCTCGTCGGAACGCAAAATTCGAACATGCGTCGATTTGCCGCTCATTTGCGAGCCAGGGCTTGATCCTGGTTCAGGAACCCCTGCCCCAGTCCGTTACACTGTAAAATGTCGACTGCAGCCGCTGTCAATAAGGGGCAGCGCAATTTGAGCGGTCGGCAGGGGCCGCTCCGATTTCAGCGCGGTGGGCGGCCCCGCCAGCATTAGCGTTTTGCAACCGTTTTACGATGGAGGTCGCCTCACCTGGCGCAATGCCGAACTGAGGCAACGTGAGCTACCATTGGATCGCAGTTTCCAAGTCGATCTGGGTTCTCGTTTGAGTATCGTATCATGCACGAAATTCACGCAGAAACGTTCCGCCGAGAGGCTGTGGAGTGCGGCCAAAAAGCCGAGGAAGTCGCGCGCTGGGGCAAGCGGGCGTGGCTAAAGCTCGCCGAAGATTGGGACAAACTCGCGCGTGGCGAGGACCTATATCAAAAATCGCAGCGACTGCGGACCTCGTATCGTTATGGCGCTCTTGCGGTGCCACTCTGACCAACCGGCGAGCCCTTCGGTATAGATGGATGATTGGTCTTTGGTTACTCTCGCTCCCAGTTGCGACTGCAGCCTGGCTGGCCGTACTGGCGTGGGCAGCGATTTGGCTGGTCGAACGCGCTCTTTCCTGAAAAGCATTTTCTTTGCGCGCGGCAACATCGGAATCGGCAAATTGCCGCGGGACTCGGATTTGCCGCGAATCGCTTCTAGGGGCCGACACAGCCATTTCGACAGAAGAAATGGTCAGGCCCGACGTGCGTTGCCCGCAGTCTTCGTGCGTCGGGCTGCCCAAGCCTTCAGACTTGGAAATTCACGATCCGACTGGGCGGCTCGTCACGGCGAGACGGTTTGCCGAATCCGTTGCAGAACCCGCTGACCCGGATGTGCCCTCAATGCGAGAAAACGTTCACATCATGATTTCTGCCATCGCACGGAGCCGGGAGTGCGAGGCGAATAGAAGTCTGAGAAATAAGTACAATGATTCCAGTACTGTCTGGCGGAAGGGGTGGGATTCGAACCCACGGTACCCTTGCGGGCACGCCGGTTTTCAAGACCGGTGCCTTAAACCACTCGGCCACCCTTCC
>Ga0075014_100000422_pt1 | contig 11358 bp, 6 predicted proteins | sample AleBraG_ABR_2014_FD_71472 | JGI IMG/M metagenome (GOLD analysis project Ga0075014, IMG submission 71472) | Freshwater sediment microbial communities in response to fracking from Pennsylvania, USA - Alex Branch Run_MetaG_ABR_2014 | ecosystem: Environmental > Aquatic > Freshwater > Creek >... | reverse complement strand
TTCGGCTTCAGCGCGCGGGTCGTTTCGAAAATGATTTTGTAGACCTCGCCCATGGCGTAGGTCGATTCATATGGTGATTTATGGTGGTGTTTGGGGTTGTAGCAGGGTGGTGTGGCGTAAATGTTGTCGAGTTTGTGTCCGTCGAAGTCCCAATCGCGGATGAACCGCTCCGTCAGCTGTTTGTAATACGCTTGCACTTCCGGCACCGCGGGGCAAAGTGTCGCGAGATTGCGCGTCATCCGCGCCGGCTTCCCACTCTTATCGAGCACCAGCCAGTCCGGATGCTCCTTAACAACCTCGGACACGCCGTATTTATGGCTTTCATAGCCGTTGTGCCCGTCTTCCACCGCGAGCGGCAGCCACCACAACTGCAGCTTCATCCCATTCGAGTGGAAATCGCTCACCAACTTTTGGATCGCTTTGTCCGGAAAGGTATCCGCGCGCGGCTTCCAATCGCCGTAATTGTTGAACCAGCGATCATCGAGCGTCGCCCAGTGCACTCCGAGTTCCTTTAATTTCGGGATCGTTCCAAGCATCTGTTTCGGTGTGACCTCTGATTCATAGCCCCAACCGCACCAGCTGACCGCGTAGTTTTCGTCGTTGTTCGCGGGCTTCGCCAGTCCCTCGCGCTCCACCGCGTTCGACCACGTGCTCAGCGGCTCGTAAAAATCGCCTGCAAAGACCGCGAGAAATGTCCGCGGCGTGGAATAAATCTCCCCGGGCTTCAACACCGCATTTGCCAGCAAGCGCACGCCGGCGCTGACGCGTCCGTCCTCTGTTGTGCTCACGGGAATGGAAAGCGCGAGCGGCAGCGTTTCAATATGCCCAATCGCCTCTCCCACACTCTTTGTCCAGAACGCGACAACCGGTATCCCTCCTCCCGCGCTACCCAGATCACCCTTCACGCCGACGGGAGTCCCAAAAACATTTTCTTGCGACAATTTTGCTGGGACGAGAAACGCCTCATCCTTCCCCCACTGGATACTCGAGCCATGGAAAGACCACATCTCATGCGCTGCGGTAGCCGGATCACCCAGCGATGCGTTCAAACGGTGCTTCTGAAGCGTAACTTCTTCTAGGGAGACGTCCTTTTGCCCTGTATTGCGAAACGCCGCGGAAAGCAGCGCCAGCCCCGGGAAATCATCATAAACTTCCAGACGCACGGTTTCTTCAAGGCCGGTGCTCGCGCTCGTTCCCCGCACTTCAATCTGCTTTCCCAATTTCCCCAGTTTTCCCTGAGCCGCGTTCACTAGTGCGTGGGCCACATCCAGTGTAATGTCCGAGACTCCTTTGTGTCCGGCCGTGATTGACTGGCCGGATTCATTCGCGGGGTCATCTAACGTCAGTTTTTTGCCGTTGCTCGCGAGTGTTGCGGTCAATCGGCCAGTGGAAGACAGCACAAACTCAGCAGCCGGTGTTTGTACGTGGATTCCATCCCCTGCCTGGTTTACGAGGATAGCGGACTCCTTAGGTGCGGGGGCCGGCGCCAAACGTGATTCTTCTTTCCTTTGGCAACTGGAAACCTGTAGTAAACACACTCCATTCATCACCAGCAGGGCACATGCCACTCCAAACTTCCTCACTCGGTTCTTCATGTCGCGCTCCTCTTGTGTCCTCAATTTTTCGATCCGACAGCCGCCGCACTCTTGAAGCGGGCGAAAAGTTTTTCTGCGTTTTCCGAATACACTTTCTTAAGGATTTCATCGGGCAGCGCTAGGCCATATATCTTCCACCGTCCCTGCTCGGAATAGCCCCAGTAATCGAAGTATTCGTCCGCTGTTTCCAGCCATCGGAAATAGTTGGCGTACATCCTTTCGTCGGGATCACTGTCCGTTCCAAAAAGTATGCGCTCCTGATACTCCTGGAAGAATTTTCGGGCGCGCCTTGGCTGGCGGCCGAGTTCGGCTTCGCGGGCGCCAAATTCGACGTACATGTTCGGATATTTATCGAGCCACGCCGAGACGGCATCGAGGTTTTCGGGCCAGTTGGCGACGTGCAGGGCTATAAATGTGGTATTGGGGTGCTTCTGGAAGACATGGTTGCGCTCCGCCAAGAGCTTTTCCTTGCTGGGGAGTTGCGGGCCGTAGAAATTCCAGCTCGGATTGTGCATGAGTTCTTCATAACGTTCATTGTGACTGTCGGTGGGTTCAAAAAAAGCTTCGGGATCGCTCGTATGAATAGCCACCGGAATACCCAGATTGCCGCACTCCTCCCAAATCGGATCGAGCCTCGGATCGTCCACGGCAATCAGCTTCCCGGTCTTGTCTTTCACACCGAGGCCGAGATCCTTGAGCACTTTTAGGCCGCGCGCACCACGGCGGACTGAATCGTCCAGTTGCTGGACCATTTCTGCGCCGAAGTTTGCATCATCGATCTTGCTGTAATCGATTTGCGCAAACACCATAAAGCGCTCAGGGTAGGCCTTCACCATTTTGTCCAGCACGCCTTGCAGCTTTTCACCCCACATCCCCGTTAAAATCACAATCTTCTTGACGTTGGCCGCGTCCATCAATTTCACAACTTCGTCAGGCGGCACGTTTTCCCCATGAATCCCTCCCGCGTCATTCACATGGTTGTGAACATCGATCACCGGAAATTTCGCATGCGCTACTGCATGCGCAGGGACATGCAGCATGGGCCGCGGGTCAAAGTCTTTCAAGAGCAGCGCCATGCGTTTGTCTGCATTGGGATCCTGGCGATATTTGATTTCCTGGTTGGACGCCAAGTTCAATGCGCCCCGCGACAGCAGAAGTAACGTCGTCCCGGCCAAAAACAGCGAAATGCGATGACCTGCTGTTGTGAAGCGGTAACGTGCAAATCGCATGGTCAGGCTCACTTTCCCGAAGCCCGCACTGCGTCCCCCAATGCCCGGGATGGCGAAGTACGCGGAATCAGCAGCGTGCAAAAAAAAGTCTACACGCAAAGGAAATAAAAGGGAATAAAAAGTAGCAAATCGAAAGTCGGAGCCCTGGGGAACCCTGCTGCTTTTTCGAAGAAATCCGGATCGTCCAGACAGCCTTATGTGCGAGTCGCTTATCTGCGTTCTAGACTCGGGCAGTTTTGAGGATTCTGTGCGGTTGGCGATTTGACTCGGCAGAGAAGGGAACATGACGGTTTGCATTGCAAGTGGCATCTCAGAGGGCTGCGGGCGAGATGTCCCAGTTCTGGCCGCTATTTGAAGGTTCAGCGAGCCCAATATTGGGCGCAATCAAAATGAGCCTGCTTAGTTACCCTTGCAGACAATGTGACAACCGCAGTACATTGAATCAAATAGAGACGCTGCGCCCGTAGCTCAGCTGGATAGAGCGTCTGCCTTCTAAGCAGAGGGTCGGGAGTTCGAGTCTCCCCGGGCGCGCCACTTACTTTTGCCTTCAGTAGATTGCTCGAAAGCTTGTCTTTTCCCGGCCGGAGAACGGCGAACGAAGATACAGTATACTCAGCGGGTTCCCATCGGCTTCTTCCAATTGGTGTCTCACGAACGTATACGATATGGATGGATTTGAGGAAATCTACCGACAACATTTTGGGGCAGTGTTCCGTTTTGCCATCCATTGCGTGGGACGGCGGGAGTTGGCCGAGGATTTAACAAGCGAGGCCTTTTTGGAACTGTACCGCAACTGGTCCAGGATTGACGCGAGCCAACTTCCGGGTTGGCTCATCACGGTGGTCAAGAATCGGGCCACGGACCATTGGCGACGCGCCTCCCGGGAAGAGTTATACGCGGATCCTCCTACTGAAGCGCAGACGGAGTTCGACTTTCGGCTTGGTAGTTTTCTGTTGGAAAACAAGGCGCTCAAGCCACCGCATCGCGCCTGCCTGATCTTGCGGTACGTGCACGGAATGAGCCGCGAGGAGATTGCCGAGAGACTGGGTTTGACGGGGAATCAGGTGAAGAGCTACTTGCAGTATGGCCTGCAACTTCTGCGAGAGGAGTTGTCGAGGAATCCGAGGAAGGCCGGGCAATGAACGAGCGCCAGAACGATATCGGGCCTGACGAACAGGAGTTGCTGAAGGAATTTGGCACCTCGTTCGCGGCGTTGCGCGGGCGTCATGCCGACTGCCCCAAGCCCGAGCTTTTGCTCGCTTCGCAGGCCGGTGTTCTGGATGAGATGACAACTGGAAATATTGCCGCGCATCTCGGAAAATGCGCCTTTTGCCAGATTTTACTACGCGATTTAACCGATGCGGAGCTGGGGGCGGCGCGGCCTGAGGAAGAACAACGTGTTCGCAAGCAAGTTCTAAGCGCAACGGCAGGTTCAGCCAAAGCTGAGAAGGCGGGGGGTGGACTTCTGCTGGTTTGGCTCAAGAGAGCAGTGCCAGTGGCGGCGATGGCCACGATTGTTGTTGCCGCGGTTCTTTGGATTCGTTTCCATCAACCAGGTGGTCAGGTCGCAACCCCATCCATTGTCGAGGTCCAGCCGGTCAAGCCTACGGTTCCATCCGTGCTGGAGTGGGAAAAACTTCCTATCAAGCTGCAAGCCAGTTCAGTTCTGATATTGAGGGGCAAACCGCGAACCGCGCAGGAAAGATACGTCGCGGAACTGACCGCGGCCCTTGCTTTCTATCGCGATGACAATTTCTCCGAAGCGGCGCCGCAGTTGGCGAAAGTGACGCAGGCATTTCCATCTGAAGTGGAAGCACAACTCTATCTGGGGATTTCGCAGTTGGCTTTGCAACAAAACAGAGAATCCATTGCGCCGCTGATGAAAGCTCAACAATTAGGTCCCGAAGCATTCCGCGAAGATGCGACCTGGTATCTGGCTTTGGCTCTACAGCGCGAGGGAAACACAAAGCAGTCCGTCTTGGAACTCAGCAAGCTTTGCGAGGGGAAAAGCAGCTACGCGGACCGAGCCTGCGCAGGAGTGCAGGAATTGTCCGCCCTGCCCGGGGTAAGGCCTTGAGGTGAATTGTGGGCCGTCTGCTGTTGAAAAGTCGAGCTTGCCTTCCTCGGTTGAGAATGTGCTACACGCTCGTCTGTGGAATGACGCTCTTCCCGGCTTTTTCTTACGCGCAGCAAACCCCCAACTCCACTGCTGGCACCGCGGGCGCTACCAAAGAAAGCCAGCTCAGCCCAGCGTTGAATGATCTTCTCAAAAATGGCTATGCCCTATTCATAAAACACAAGGATGAAGAAGCGCGAGAGACACTGGTGCGCGCAGTGGCAATGGCCCAGGACGAAAAAAGTGCCTGGGGCCAGGGAGAAGCCCATCGCATACTCGGACTGCTCTCCCTTCGCGCCGCAAAATATCCGGAGGCCCGAAGGGAATACGACCAAGCGCTCGGACTCTTTGAGTCGGTGCCCTCGCCCGCAAGAGTCGCGATGGTCCACTGGCACATCGGCGCTGTTGCAAATTTCATGGGGCAGCGCTCTGAAGCCGCGGATCAATATCGCCTGGCCCTTACCCAGTTTAGGGCTCTGGGTGACTCGAAAAGCCAAGCCAATGTTCTGGAGAATCTTCTTGGCGTCTCGGGAATTTCTCCGGACGAGAGTAAGGCGTACGCGGAAGAAGGGCTGGCACTCGCCAGAAAGATTGGCGACAAGAGTCTGGAAGGCTCCTTCCTTCATCATCTGGGCGACGATCTGTTTACCAAGGGCGATTTTGCCGGCGCCATCGAGAAATTGAAAGAAGCCACTGCATGTTTTGAAGCGGCCGGCAATCGCAGCGGTCTCGCGTATGTCTGGACCAGTATGGGGCGCTTGTACCGGATGCACGGTGCTTATGAGGAAGCGATCAGTTCTTACGAAAAGGGCTTGGCTATCCAGCAAGAGCTAGGAGACAAGTTTGGCGTGATTCAGTCGCTGAATGCCATGGCCATCTCTTACGGTTTGTCCGGGCGCAGCACAGAGGCGATGAATCATTACGAACGAGCCCTGGCATTGGCAAGAGAGACCGGTTCTCCACGGGTCATCGCGTTCATGACCGGGAATTTCGGCGGAGCACTCATTGGTGTCGGAGACTACAAGCGCGCCATTGAGCTTCTTGAGGAAGCCCTCCGTCTTGATCCTTCGTCTCCATTTGCCGGCAATCGATACCTACAGTTGAGTCTTGCTTACCGTCGCACCAAGCAGTATCAGCAGGCGCTGGAGAAAGCCAATGAAGGCGTCAAACTTCTAAGCCAAGGCGGTGATTCTGACATCCAGTACCAGGCATTTCAGGAACGTGCCCAAGTCTATCAACGCCTTGGACGCTATAAGGAAGCGTTGGCGGATGCGCAGGATGCCATTCGCTTTGTGGAACAGATTCGCAGCAAGCTTGTGCCCTCAGATTATCTGAAACAGGGATATGCCGGGAAGACCCAGGATCTTTTCGCGCTGACCATTCAGATTCAGGAAGACCTCGGGCTGCTCAAAGAGGCTATGGTTATGGCAGAAGAGGCGCGCGCTCGAGCCTTCCTTGATTTGCTGGCTTCGCGCACCCCAGAGACACGAGACTCGCCAGTTGCGGTTCTGGCAGCAGTGAATAGAGGACCGGGCGATTTGGTAGCAGCGAGCACGCAGCCGGTCCCCAATTCCACGGCAAGTAAACTTGATCTGGCCACGCGCGGTTCATCTCCCCTGACGTTGAGCTACCCAAGCGGTGCGCCAGCCATCGCCAGTCCTGTTTCGGCCGCGCCTCCCACATTTGATCAATTGCTGACGACCGCGAAGCGCCTGGATTCCACGTTCCTCAGCTATTGGGTAACACAGGATGCGACTTACATTTGGTTGCTCCGGCCAGATGGAACGGTGCGCAGCGAACGGGTCACTGTCAATGCAGAGAAACTGTCTAAATTGATCCGCGGGACATCTTACGGGCAGGAAGAACCTAACGCAGATCTAACGCAATCGACAAAAGAAGTGAACAAAACAGCGGTTCGCGCCGCCGCATCGACTGCTGCACGCAGTCCCCAGGCATTGCCTTTGCGCGGTGGAGGCAAACTGGTTCTCGGAAGCGAGAGAACAAAGGCCTGGGGGGAACTCTACAAGCTCCTGATTCAGCCGATGCAAGACTCCCTGCCCCCCAAGGGAAGTCGTTTGACCATCGTGCCGCAAGGGCCATTGTTTCAACTTTCTTTCGCGGCGCTGCAAGATGTGCATGGACGCTATCTTATCGAGAGCTACCCTTTGAGCTACGCGCCTTCTTTGGGAGTGTTGCGGCTCACCGGCGAGCGCAAGCAACTTCTTGGTCAGCGCGAGCCCAACTACCTGATTGTTGCGGATCCGCAGACGACCTCCGATTCATCAGGGGGATCTGAATTGCCTCCACTTCCAGGAGCGCGGCAGGAGGCACGCAACCTGGTTCGATTGCTCCCGCATGGGGAAACGACAGTTCTTATGGGAAGCGACGCGAGTAAACAATCGCTGCGAGAACAGCTGGCAGGCAAGACGGTTCTGCACTTAGCGACGCATGCGATTGTGTTCGACGATCAACCGCTTGATTCTTTCCTCGCGCTGAGCGCCAGCCGGACCTCTCCCCTGGGGGAAGGCCATCTCACTATGCAGGAGGTTTATGGGATGGACCTCCAGACGGATCTCGTGGTGTTGAGCGCATGCAGTACCGCGCGCGGCAAGATTTCCGGAGATGGCATGGTTGGGCTGACCCGCGCGTTCTTCTATGGCGGAGCTCCCTCCGTGATGGCCACGATGTGGGATGTTGCTGACGAGCCGACCTCCCAATTGATGTCCAACTTCTATTCTGCATTACAGAAAGATCACGACAAGAGCCGCGCTTTGCGAGCAGCCCAGCTCAAGTTGATGCGGGCGCTTCGCGCCGGGTCCGTGCGTGTGAATACTTCCCTTGGCCCCGTCACTCTGCCGGAAGATCCGGTGTTCTGGGCAGGGTTCGTGCTTCAGGGCGAGCCGTAGTTGTTTTGTGAGAGCTTTTCTTCCTTTTTTTCTCTTCGCGCGTATTCCCTACAGAAAGAGCCTCTTCTGTGAGGCCGGATCAGAATCTGGTGCATAGAAGTGTCCGTGTGCTCGAGTTTGCGGCTGGCCAGTCTAGAAGCAAGGAGAGGGAAGTAATGCTCGGAAAAACAACGCTACTTCAGATTCGCGGAATGAGGCCGGTTCTTCATATAGCGGCCTTGTGCGGGCTGTTATTGAACAGCCGCGGAGCGAGCGCTCAGGCGATGTTCAAGCCATTTTCAGCGGACCAAGTCCATACCGCTCGCAAGAAAACTACGACAGGAAAAGTGTATGCCATCGAGAATGCCATGCGTTCGGAGGCGGAAGACAAAGGCAAGAAATCCATCAGTATCATCCGGTTCGATCGCAAGGTGATGTGGGTACTCATGCCCGACCAAAAGATGTATCTGGAAATGCCCTGGGGTGACCCAGCGGAATGGGCTGCCGCAACGAAGGGCGCGCAAGCGCAGCGCGAATCTCTTGGCACCGAACAAGTAGGCGGCTTCCACTGCGACAAGTCCCGAGTGACAGCAACCTATCAAGGGATAACCAACACGTATATCGAGTGGGCGGCCAAGGAATTGGACGGCTTTGTGGTGAAGCGGCAGGACGAGAAAGGCTCCTGGTCCACTGAATACAAGAACGTGAAACTTGGTTCCCCGGACCCCTCCTTGTTTGAAATTCCAACTGGCTACCAAAAGATGAGCATGGGTGGCTTGGGCGGGTTCCAAAAGCCACAGAACTGACACGTCAAGCGATGCAACTCAGGAGCCACGGAATGAGGAACATTTTTCTCTCACTGTTTGTAGTTGGTGCAATGCTTTGTTGTGTTCCATCTGGCAGAGGCCAGGACCATGACGCTGAAGGAAGCAAGGACCATCCACTCATTTCCCGCTACGCGGGTTCAGTGATTGACGAATACGCTCAAAAAGAATTCGACGAGTACGATCTGCCTCTGAGCAAATTCGCCAGTGGGAAGTATGAAAAAATGCAACACCTCGAGGGGAAAGTCACTGCTATTTATTACAAATCGCCGGAAGGCCGGAGCGCGCTGGAAATATATCGCAACTACGATTTAGCGCTGAAGAATGGGGGCTTTCAGGCGCTTTTCACCTGCGCCAAAACCTGTGGCGACCCACCCCCTTCCAATTTATGCCCGGTGAACGACGCCTTCGGGAATTACTCAAACGAGACCCGCTACCTCGCCGCGAAGCTGGCACGTCCCGCCGGCGATGTCTACGTTGCGCTCTGGGTGTATGACAGCAGTTTTGACATCAAGACATTCCTTACGGTCGTCGAATTGAGACCAATGCAGACAGGGCTTGTTACGGTAAATGCCGCCTCGCTGGCTAATGACATCAGCCGCACCGGGCACGCCTCAATCTACGGAATCTATTTCGATACGGGAAAAGCCGAAGTAAAACCAGAATCAGACGCAACGCTCGCGGAAATCTCGAAACTCTTACAGCAAGACGCTAGCTTAAAACTTTATGTCGTGGGCCATACTGATAACGTCGGAACGTTGGCCAGCAACATGGACTTGTCCAAGCGCCGAGGCGATGCCGTGGTGAAGGTGCTTACCGAAAAATACAGGGTTGCGACCGCGCGCCTTAGCTCTCAGGGCGACGGCCCAACGGCTCCTGTCGCCAGCAACGACGCCGAAGAAGGTCGTGCCAAGAATCGCCGCGTCGAGTTGGTGAAGCAATAGCAGAAGAATGCCGGATAACACTGGTCTTTGTCCTTGTTCGCGCCACACTCATCGGGTCTAGAGCGAGCGGCACCGCTGAGCGGATGCACTGAATCGGCGTCGGAGAGCAACGTTAACAGTTTTCAAATCCCTGTTTCATTGATTGAATGCCATGGCCAGGTCGGAGTCGACTGGCATTGCTGACACCTCGACATACCGTGTCAGGTAGGGCACCAATGGCGTGACCTCAAACGGCATTTTGTCGCGCGCGGAGATTAGTCCCATCGGTTTAGACTTCATTAAGCTCACTCCCGCGCTCCACGGATCTATTTTGAGTCTCGACCCGATTGGTAGCGCACTGATTTGTCCCTTGTTGCCGGGCTCTAACGCGGGCCCGGCTTGGCGCAATTGCGTCGCGAAGAAAATCTCGTTGCCCAACTGAGGGCTGATCAATTGCTTCAGCTCCTTCGCTTGCGATTGCAGTTGTTGCAGAAAAAGGCCCGCATTTCCTAGCTTGGACGCATAGGGCGATTTCTTCAGCAGCTCCATGGCCTTTTCACTATTCTCCGCGGCTTCCACCTTCCCTTCTTCGAAGGAGAGCCGTTTTAATACTTCAGTAGGTGTGAGCCGCAAAATATCGCTGAATGCATATTGGTCCTGATTCGGTTTGGGCAGGATCGCGTCAGCCATGCCATGCGCAACCAGCACAGCCAGTGTCTCTTCGTTGGGCACAACATCGATTAGCCCGCGGCTCACCACGATCGTGTTGCCGACGGAAAACATCTCCAGGCTGCTGGTCAGCAGCACGCGGCACCGCAGATCGATCTGCTCGTCGAAGTTGTTGGTGACCTCGATGTTGTTCACGACCGTGTTCAGGAGCTTATCCACCTCACCTGTCGGAGCCAGCAGTCCGTCACGTTCAAGAAGATCAAGCACATTGTTTTCGGCTTCGTGTCTCCACTCGCGCTGTGCCTCCAACGGCGACCGGTCATGCTGCGTCGATTCGTCCTTGACCGGGTTTGCGGATTCCACTAGCAACCTGCTCAATTCCTCTTCCCTCGAGCCTTGCTTCAATTTATACCCCCACAGGTGAGTCGAAGATTTGTAGCTCGGATTGCCGAAGCGCGTCGCTGGATTGATCTCCTGGCTGTAGACATAGCTCGGCAGCCACAGCCCGGGTTTCACATTGGTGCGCCAAGAATCGAAGTGCAGGTAGTATTCGTCCTCAAATGTTTTCCACGAGAAATGGATCGTTGGCGTATACCTGCCGTTGATGCGCACCACGGTGAAGTCTTGATCCTCGACCCAGATTCGTCCCACAAATCGCGCCCCGCGCACTTTCGGCGCCGGTGACACATCAAAAATGAGGCATCGTACCTCACCGAGAAACTCCCGTCCTGAATACTTGAACCGGTAGTGAACCTTGTCGAATTCCCCCCGGTCGATGTAGATCATCTGCAGAAACCCACCGGGGTCAAATGACCACAGGAACGTGCCTCTCCTCCCTCCATCTGTCATCGAGCGAACCTTCAACCGCCCCCGAAAATCCGCTTGCCCAAGGAAATAGTAGTCCGACTTCGGCGCCGTGCCGAACGCCTGCTTGAACTTCACTTCTTGGATATAGGTCTCAATGACCGGGCTGTACTGATCGAGGGCTGCGATCTCTTCATGCTCCCGCTTGATTATTAGATCGACGATTTCATCCAGCCTAGCAGCCGTTTGTGGCACCAAAGCAGCAGAGTCCGCGCTCTTTGTTCCCGCTTGCGTCGAGGAGTCAGGCGCAGTC
>Ga0075014_100000420_pt1 | contig 11388 bp, 2 predicted proteins | sample AleBraG_ABR_2014_FD_71472 | JGI IMG/M metagenome (GOLD analysis project Ga0075014, IMG submission 71472) | Freshwater sediment microbial communities in response to fracking from Pennsylvania, USA - Alex Branch Run_MetaG_ABR_2014 | ecosystem: Environmental > Aquatic > Freshwater > Creek >... | reverse complement strand
GCTAAAGTAGTAAACCGCTGTAGCTCAGGAACAGATATCTTACCTATTTTAGTTAGCTCTTTTGCTTTATTAATTACCGCGTTACCTAACTCTGGTTGTACAGGGCTATATTCAGTAACATCATGCAAAGCAAAATCTTCAGTAATCGATGTTTTATTTTCATTTACTGTTTCATGAGTGTTAATTAATGAATCTGCCGCTGCATCATCATGAACTTCTTCAGTGATTTCAGGTTCTTCATCTGTGTGTTCATGATCTTCATCCACCAAACTTAATTTAGGATCAGGTTCAGCAACAAGCATACTCATGCAAAGCAAATAGAAAGCAAAGATACGCTTTTGCATTTTAACAGGGGAGATAACGGGGATAGATGGATCACGTTCTTGCCCTTCCGGTAAATCACGTAATACCCAGCTATTTAACATACCCAAATTCAGTAATACAAACTTATCATCATGAGTAAAAACAATACTTATTTTATTCATGGCATCTTGAGAAAGTTTATAGAACAATGATTTATCAGGATGGTCCCCTAATAAAAGAAACAATTCAAATTTTAATGTTTCTTCTAATGTATCCGTTAAATGCACATAACGACTATCGGTTTTATCTTTACTAACAATAATATCGCCGTGTACAAAATCACTAAATTTAGCAGGCAATACCGTAATCGGAAAATGAAAGAATTGATTACGTGAAGGGGATATTTCAAACACATGTGCCATAGAGCTAATAACTGTTTTAAGCAAGTTACGTTGCTCGTCATGTAAAGAGGTTAACGTGTGTTTATACACGTTAAGTTTTGGCAATAAACCGTAGTTTAGTGTTACTACAAATCCAGGATCTTGGAAAGTAGATAGATCACGTTTCAACCAGTGCATTTTAGGATTAGCATCGCGGTAATTATTACTAAGCCCCAATACTTTCTCTGGATGATATTTAGGCTTACCGTCATCAGCTACTAATTGCGTTACGTGCTGATACCATAAACCTTTACCACGTTCATGATACCAAAACACATCTTCTTTAGGACCTAATTCGATACCGTCACCGATGTAATGAACTAAACTCCCTTTAGGCAAGATAAAGTCTTTTAGTGCTGTAGGTTTAGGTGCTAGAAGTTTTGATAAATAACGAATACCAAACTTTTTATAAACTTCATGAAATAATTTCATTAATCATCCTCCACCGGTGTTAAGCCAACTGTGGCTCTTAGCAAAAGTTTAGTTAAGAAGGTTTCACTGGATGTTTTAAATCCACCACCCATTCTAAGGAATGTTTCAGCTTTAGTAAAACTTTCATTAATTTCTTCAATTGCTTCTTTAGTCATTACCCCATTATAGTTACACATATCGCCATCGTTATCCGCATTAAGGTCTGCTAGACGAGTAACGTGAGGTGACATAGAAACAAACACAGGAGTGTCTTTAATGGGGAATACCCACGCTGTATGTTCATCAGGAACACTGTTTATCTTAGGTGTCCAATCAACATCTAACTCTATACGCTTTTCTGATTTGATGGTTGTTTTCAAATAAGTAGATGCAGGATAAATAGAACCCATTTTAGCAATCGGGTAACGTGTTACGGTATTGGGGTATTTGCTATAATCTTTATACCCTGCTAAATAAAGCATTTCAATATAAGTGATAGGACTTACATCTTTAACATCTCTGTCAGTATTTTCCATTTCATCAATCGAATGCATGATCTTAAACGTACTGTCAGGACCTTTATAAATCAATGCTAGATAATGACCATCCACCATAACGGGTTGATGAGCAATAGAGACATCACTGAGAGTAGTAATAACACGTGTTAAACCTTCATCGCTATTCCAGAGATTGTACGTTTTGGCACTTAATTTTACTAATTCCTGTTTTAATGATTTAGGGTTAACAAGATTAGCGCTACCATCTTGGAAAAAGATACCTTCTATAAATGTTTGTTTTAAATACAATCGTGTAAAAGGTTCTATTGCTTTAGCTTGTTGATATAAACCAATAATAGTATCGGTTAATTTAATTGGATTCTCTTTCCCTAAGAAAGGAGAAGAAGTATCAATCGCAGTGATAACGTTACGGGTTCCGTAGAACAATTTACGTGATGCGAACTTATCTTGAGCAAATCCACGTTTACCTGAAAGGATATTTTCAAAATAATGATAAATATCGTTAAACCCTAACTGTAGTTTATAGCGAGAGTTATCTAATGCTGAATCATCAGGATCGTGAGATCTACCGATTAAATTAGAAATAGCGATTAGCTTACGATACATGCCGTTGCATTCATCTTCACTAGTAGCGCCAGTGTCATCAACTTCATAATCACGTAACCCAGCAGGTAATACAGTTACTTTGTCTATTTTAGCCACAGACATGTATTTTTCAATATTACCGATTCTGGTATCGCGAATGATTGAGCTATTGCGCTTAAAGTTAATTTGGGTTAGTTTAGAGATAAAAAAACTAAAGCCAGTCTGCGCATGTTTTACATCAATCGTAGATGGAACAAAATCCAATAACTCTTTATCCCATATGGCATAAGCGTTACCTGCCATAATCTCCTTATAAAACGCTTTTAGTTTACAAATGTTATTAAAAATAACAGGGTGTAAAATGTAGGTATTGAGATCAATGTAAGCAAACTGAGTATCTCGCTGAGCATCACCAATTCTACCAAATATTTGAGTAGAGAATAACCCATGTTCGTGATAAGATTGTGTGTTACCGTCAAAAATATCCAGCGATGTAACTGGTTTCATGAACCTGATCATTTCTGGTGTTAACTTTAATAGCTTTATATTAAAGGGTTCTAAGGCCATGTTAAACTCCAATATTTAACGCCGGTACGGGAAACTATGAATACTACTTGGGAGTAGCGTTATGGCTAAAGATAAACTAGATCCACCTGATTTAGATAAAGAGTTTGGTGGTTCAGGTGATTTCGGATTTGATGGGTTTGAAGATAATCGAAAACCTATTACTAAAATGAAAGATGCTGCTATAGAAAGCGCTATGGATGAATTAAAAAGTCCTTCATTTTATTCTTCAGTACTCCGTAAAAGTCTACCTGATGAATACGGATCTGCGGCAGATTCTGCGAGTTCCGTAATAGATGGTGCTAATAGCATTTATAATACTGCTGTCAAAGAATTTGCACCAACTGCTAAAGAATTAAAGAAAGGACTAAAATCGGTCTTACCAAAAGAGTCTAAATTATTACCTAAACGTTTCTTAGATTGGGCACATAGCACTGATAGCGAAGATGTATCTCAAACATCACGTGACAACATGGAAATGAATATTGCCTTAGGTGATATTTTTAAAACCAGTATTGTTCAACAAGCTCAAATGCACCATGCTAATGCGCAATCAGATACTAAACGCGATATGAAAGACGGTAAACGTCATTTAGCAAATATGCAAGGGTTAGCTAATATCGGCACCGGTATAGGACGTTTGATAGCGTACAATGATGAAGTTAATTTTAAATTCCAACGTAAAAGTCTGGAACTACAATATAAACTTTATTATGTTACTCGCGATATCCTAAATCAAGCTAAACTAAGTTTTAGTGAACACGGTAAGCAGTTAGCGGCTATTGCTAAAAACACAGGTTTACCTGATGCTATTAAAATGACGCATGAGGAGTTAGTTAAATACGTCATGAAACAAAAGATAGCCGGTGCTTTTACTGATAACATAGCCAGAAACTTTAATGACTTAGTTAGACGCGTTACCGAAAATGGCGCTAAGATGATGAAGGAAAAAATTGCATCTGCTTCTATGCCGATACAAATGATTTCCTCTATGCTACCCATGATGGGCATGATGGGTGGACCTATGGCAATGATTGCTGGTTCATTAGGGGCAGGCGCTATAGGTTTAGGCGGTAATAAAATTGCGGGTTTACTAGGTAATCACTTAGGCAGTAATAAACATATTGCTGCTTTAGGTAAACATTTAGCGGGGCTACAGTACAATGCGCCGGGTATGATTAGTGACTGGGCTAACAATCGTTTAAAGCTAAAGGATAAAACCAAAGACACTGACGGTAATAAACTGAATAAAATTTTAGCTGCACATAAAAAGGGAGGTATTACTGCGGCTTATGGTGCTATTGAAGGAGAGGGGTTCTTAGGTAAGCTTAAAAACCTTATTGTTGGCGGATTAGATAACGGTAAAGATTTAACAGCTGAATTATTAGGTAAGCAAAAGAACTCTATCAGTTTCGGTAAATCTATCTATCATCGCGCTAATGACCCAGCTCAGTTTAATGTTAGAGGTTTGCATTCTATCACTGATGTGATCCCTGGTTTATTATCTAGAATACTTAGAGAACAAACCATAGCACGCACAGGTGATGTTAATACTCCTTTAATTGGCTATAATTTAAAGTCAAATAAATTTCAATCCACTAAAGTTAAAGGGACTGAATTTAAATCTGATCTTAAAGGTTCAGAAGGTAGAAAGTATACGCGCGATAACCTAGATTCATTAGTGGGTAAAGTTGATAAGAAAGGCGCTTTATCGGACTCTGCTAGAGAAGCATTAAAATTCCAAATGCTCGCTAATTCATCCAGTGGATCAGGTAACTGGTTTAATCCAGATGCGCTAAGTGACACTTCTAGCTATCATAGTTCAATATCTGATAAAGATAAAAAGGAATTAGCTGTATTCTTTACGAATACGTTTGAAACTGATCGCAATCACGAATGGACTGATGCACCAGAAGTTAAAACTCTAATTGCTGAGTCATCAGAAGCGTATAGTAGAGTGTATAGCTATATGCCTAAAGTGATGGATGACATTCAATACAACATCATGAATGGCAACGCTGATGAAATGGAAGAACTTGGTTTAATTAAATTAGTAAAAGATGAATGGGTATTAGATCAAGATGGGTTATTACGTTTTATTTTATCTGAAGCTAAAGCTGATGTGGTCGCTGGTAAAGAAGCGCCTAAACCTTTAGATAAAAATAAAGCTAAAGCAGAAGCTAAGGCTCGTAATAGTGCAGTGCCTGGAGCCACATCTATTAGCCCAGATGCGCCTAACAAAAATAGTAAGGTAGGTAAAGCGGCTGTAGCAAGTGGATTTAAGCAACATGTCTTTAATGAGAAGATGGTTAAGATTCAAGTTAAAGGCAAAGGGTTTCTTAAAGATGCACAAGCTAAAGCCAATGGATTAGCGGCTAGTTTTAACTCAGGTAAAAACATTAAAGAAGGAGTAGTTAATGTTGTTGATGATTTACTGGATGATGTTAATAAACTGGTTGATAGCAACACTTACACTAAACAAGCCAAAAAGGAAATTATTGACAGATACAAAAAAGTAATGTCTGATCCTAGGGTTGTTCAGGCCTCTGCGTCTACTAAAGCTAAATTAGCTGAGTTACAACAAGCGATTGAAGGTAATCCTCATTTTCAATCAGCTAAGTTATATGGCGCAGAAAAACTAGATGCATTTAAGAAAACCAAAGTAGGTAGTAAGCTTACATCATGGTTTAATACTGCATCTGACTACATGTCCAATAATAACGTTAAAGACATTATTAAGGATATTAAGAATAATGATTACAAAGCGCTTTACGCACGTTATCAAGAAGCGGTTGTTAATCATGATTATAAAGGCGACTACGAGTCTTATGTTGCTAAGTTAAAAGCAAATCCTGAGTTTGTTAAATTAACTGCTCAATACGAGGAGTTAAAAGACAGCGCTAGAGATACTAAAGATTCTATCATGAAAGCCGGTAGTTCTAAATTAGCAACGTTACAAGCTAAGATGAGTGAAAGTAAAGCGGGTGAAGATTGGCATAGCGCAGGTGCTGATAAAGACGAATGGCACAAGCAAATGCTAACACTTACTTCAGAAATGAAGACATTACAAGAAGACATGGTGACTCAGTTACATCAGGGTTTAATTGTGGCTTCTGGTGATGGTACCGGCGGTAGACGTTTAGGTTTGCGTTATGGCTTACGTTCATTCATTGGTAAGTCTTTATCGGGTATGGGAAGTGCTGTTAAAGGCTTTGGTAGCTTCATAGGCGGTAATTTAAAAGCCGGTGGTAGTTTGGCCGCCACTGCTGGTAAATTTGTCTCTAGGGCCGCTGGAGGAGCTTTAGATTACTTTACCCGCAAACGTTTCCCTGACATCTACGTAAGTGGTGAAGATTCTCCTAGACTTACCTACACTAATGTCGCTAAAGGCATGTATACTGATAAAGAAACCGGTAAAGTTATTAAGAAGCTTTCTGATATTAATGGTGAAGTAATTACCTCTGGTGAAAACCCAACTGTTGTTATTAGTAAAGAAGATTACGCTAAAGGTCTTAATGACGTATACGGTAAATCTATTTTGCGTAAAGTAGCCAGTAAAATGGTTGACCTAGGGTTATCAATGTTAAACCCCGGTATTGCTTTAGGTAAAATGGCAGCTTCAGCGATTAATGGCGTTAGGAAATATGTTACTCGACCACGCGATGTTTATTTGGTCGGTAATCTAACTACACCTATTCTTTATGCATCTACGTTTGAAGCAGGTGGTTATAGTTCTGAACGTACTGGTAAAGTCCTTAAGAACCAAAATCAAATTGATGGTGCCGTTGTACAATGGGTGCTAAATGAGAAAACAAAAGGACACGATAAAGTAGTACGATTAACGGATGAACAATTTCATAATCCGGGTATCTGTGATTATCGTGGTAAAAAGTTTTCTACCTTCGGTACTAAAGTTATACGCGCAGTAATGAAAGCAGGTCGCTTTGTAGGTGGTGTAGCTAAAGGTATTTTGAAATTTGGTTGGGGTGTTACTAAAGGTTTAGTGACAGGTGCTTGGAAAGCCGTTAAAGCTATTGGTAAATTTGCTTTAAGAGGAATTGGTGGTAAAATGCCGGGCGATGAGAAGAGTTGGGATTTTACTTTCAAATCAGAATCGGTTATTTTACTTAAATCTATCCGCGATATACTGGACGCTAGACTGCCTGATAATGGGGGTGGAGGATCTAGTGGAGAAGAAGCACCTGTAGGTACTAAGAAAGGATTTAATGATTATCTAACATCTGCTAAAGAAACTGCTAGAGGTTACGGTAATCGACTCAAATCTAAGTACAACGATTTAAAAGATAAAATGTTTAATCGTAATAAGGTTGCTGAAGCTGAACCAGAGACAGCAACTGTTGCTGAAGAGACTGCTGCTAAACGTGTTATGCCTGGAGGGTTTGGGCGTAAACGTAAAGGCGGTCAGAATGCAGGCGGTAAATCAATCAAAGGTAAAGTAATTGAGAAACCCGGTATTGGTAAGGCCTCTACGCTTGCTGAAGGCGCTAAAGTAGCAGAGGGTGCAACCAGTGCTGTGGGTGCTGCTACTGAAGCTGGAGCAGTGGCTGGAGTAGTATCTAAACTAGGTATGGTTGCTAGAGTAGGCGGTGTACTAGCAATGGCTGGAGAAGGTATTATGGCTGCTGGAGCAGCTATTGCTGGACTTATTTCATTACCTGTTATATTAGGTGCGGCTGCTATTGCAGGCGTTGCTTATATAGGTTGGAAAATGTACAAGTCAGGTGGACCTAAAGATATTGTTAATATCCGAATGATGCAGTATGGTTTTAATCCTAAAGATTCTGCTAATGAAGAACATATCAGTAAAATACTCCAAGCTGAAGAAATGTTAATGTCTGGTGTCACTTATCAAGGTGACCAAGCTTCTATTAAATTTGATCAGAAGAAAGTTAGAAATTTACTGGATTTGTTCGGTATTAGTCAAACTGACCCCGATGGTATTAAGACTTGGGGTGAGTGGTTCTTAAAAAGATTTAAACCTGTGTTTCTACGCTTCTGTGCTGCGGCTAAAGAGATTAATTCAGATGTAGGTTTAATGTGGATTGATCGTAAGTTTAAGCCAGAAGAAAAGATTAAGTTATTAACAAAAATCACTGGTAATCTAGATGCCTATAATGTCATGGATTCTCCTTTTAAGAATACCAAAATTACGGTAGACTCTGGGGATATTCAATCTGCTATCAAAGAAGCCACAGACAAGATTAAACAGGATGTTAAAAACCCTGATGATAAATCTAACACTGCTAACGATATTGGTAGCGGTATAATGGCTGGGTTTGCTAAAGGTGGTATTGCTGGAGCTGTAGTAGGCGGTACATTAGCGGCAGGTAAAGCGCTGCTTAACAACAGTATTGGTTCCGGTATATTGTCTGGCTTTGCTAAAGGCGGGTTAGCAGGCGCGGTAGTAGGTGGTACTGTAGCTTTGGCTAAAGCAGCTGGGAAAGCATTAACTGTAGGTGCTGATGTTAGTAAAGAATCGGGTGGTCCATTAACAAACTTACGTTTTAAAGCGTATGGTTTGAAAACTATGGATCTTTCCAAGATGTCTACATTAAGGCAACTAGAACGTGTTATCTTTTCTGAACTTACTTTTAATGGTAATGGAGAAGCTATCTGGTCTGGTGATCCTTCAATGGCATTAGCAGTTAACGGTGCTAGCTTTGGCGTAGGTGAAAATTCAGATGATCAACAAAACTGGACGAAGTGGTTCCAGAAACGTTTCTTACCTGTAATAATGACCTATGCATCTGCTGTTCATAAACTGAACGGTAACATTGATCTAAAAGATGCTGATACTAAATTAAAACCAGCAGATCAGCTTTCTGTTGCTCAAGCTATAATGGCAACTAAAGCACCAAGTTGGTTTTTCTTTGGTTCTAGTATTTGGGGTGTAAGTGATTCTCCATGGCCAGGTTACGAATTAAACTCTGACAGCAAAACAACAGCTGGTAATTTAGAGTTAATTAAAACCATGATTGGTAAACCACAGTTAGCCACAGATCAAAACACCTCTGTTACCGCTAAAGGTAATGTTAACACCAATACGAATAAAGATGGCACTAAACCTAATGCAGCAGCTAAAGGCGGATGGTTCGATAATCTTAAGTCTACTGTGCAAGATGCATTTGTTAGTAAACCTAGCACCGCTCCATCTGCTCCTAAACCTGCCGTAACAACAACTGCGGGTACAGGAATGGGGACAGTGAGTAACGTAAGTACATCTAAAGTATCTGGTGGTGACGTGATGATGCCTACAGATGGCGTTATTAGTTCTCCGTTTGGTATGCGTACTTATGCAGGGCAAACTAAAATGCATAAGGGAATAGACATAGCTGCTCCAGCAGGTACCCCTGTTAAAGCCGCTATGGATGGTGTCATTATTGTTCGTGAAGTACAACAAGGTTACGGTAACGTGATCTATATACAACACGCTAATGGCATGTCAACACGTTATGGACACTTGCAGGGGTTTGCGCCTGGACTTAGTGTTGGTAGTCAGGTTGTTAAAGGTCAGGTAATTGGGTTTGTGGGTAACACCGGTATTTCAAGAGGCAATCATTTGCATTTTGAAATCCGTAAATCGCCTAATGACCCTATTGATCCGTTAACCATGTTAACAAAATCAGCTACAGCTCGCGATGCAGTTCAAAATCTTAAAGAAACTCAAGATGCGATTGATCAAGATGCAAAAGATGATTTATCGATTAAGAAACCTGAAGACAACATTGAGGGTGTATCTACGTTAGCGCCTAGTAAAGGAGCTGCTCCTGCTCCAGCACCAGCAGCAGGTACCCCGCCACCTCCACCAGCTACTACAATCAAAGATGCTTCAGCTCCACTGGATAATTTACCTCCAACAACTCCAGCGCCTTATAAGCAAGGGTCTACTGAACAACTGTTTAATCAACAGGTCTCTAATTCTGTACAATCAAATGGAATTAAAGATAAAGCAGCAGACTTTGCTGGGTTAACTAAGGTAATGCAGCAGCAGTTAGAAGTACAACGCGCCATGAGCACTTCTCTTGTCAACATAGAAGGGATATTAGGTAAGTATGGTCTAAAAGCCTCTACACCTAGTGGACCTGCTCAACAAGAAAAGACATCGGAATATAAACCGGGTCCTGTGTCTATGGATAAGAGAAATGTACCTTAAACTAAAGCGGGTGTAACAGCCCGCTATATTTTTTATTTAATCGGAGTCTTTAGATGGCTACTGAAAAGGTTTTAGATTCACAAGGTGCTTGGTTAAGAGAATCTTTCTTAGTACCTATGTTCGCTGCTGATTTAGTGGCACACAAAAGACACAGCTATGGTCCTGCTAGCCTTAAATACGTTGATACGTCATTGGGTGGCAACTTTTATATTAACCAACCTCCTCAAGCATGTCAGTTTACAGACATTAGAGTAGGCGGTAGAAACATCACGTTGAGTAACCGTCATAAAGGCGCTGCTGGCATGGGCGGTTATCATTCCATGGCATTTGACGATAATGCATTAATTGCCTATCTACGATTTGGTATGCCTAGTTATAATTCATTAACAACGTTCTTTACGTCGTTCTATGATAGTTCAGCTAGTTTATTAGCTAGAACAGGTAGAGCACCTAGCGCATTTTACTATTTAGGTAAAGCAGTGGGCTTTGTAGCATCAGTGCCATTAATGCCTCTGTTGTTAGGTGGAGCCATGTTTAGGTTCTTTACTAACTCTCCATCCAGTAAATTTTATTACTCTAAGCCAGCGATGACGATATACTGGGCTAGAGTACAAACGATCGCGAATGATTTAGCGACTAAAATGGGAATCGTCGTAAACCCATTTACGGATTCTGTTAAAAAGCAATTAAGTGATGGCGTTGACGTAGATGAAGCTTCTATTCAAAACGTTAATGAAGCTATGTACTCGATGCAGCCTGATATTTATTACGAACACGGCGGCATAAATGCTTACGCTATTGCTAACAAAGCAACGCGTATGGCAAGACATTATAATCAACGTATGGAACAAATGATTATCGATAGCGCTGGCGATCGATCTAAATTATTAACCTCATTGCAAACTATGCGAACTGATTTAGAAAACGGTAATGTCGTTTCATTACCTAAGCTTAGTTTAGCAGATAAAATTAACCTATGGATTAATGGTGATGACACTAGCCCTGGCGTATTGGGGAGTAGCGATGGTACTTCTGGCACATCTCCAGTACAACAATCAAATAAAGAAATTGCAGCAATTGGTGCTGCTGGTGGTGATAACTCTAGCAGTGAAAGTTTTACTGAATATTCCATACGTCCATCAGAGGACGCTAATGGCCAAATCACGCACCCTGAAAAGGATGGTTTTGCGGCAGCATTGATTGCTAACTTTAGAGATGGTTCTGAGTTTGTAGGGTTTAGAGTTACAGGTCTCACTACTATATCGGAGTCCTTTAGTAACTCTACAAGAGAATCAGACCTAGAGTCCATGATGAATTCTAAATCGGCTGAAAACAGAAATGCTAAGTTTAATTTAGCTGGGATGAATCTAGGTGACGGTTTATTAATGCAAAC
>Ga0075014_100000416_pt1 | contig 11539 bp, 8 predicted proteins | sample AleBraG_ABR_2014_FD_71472 | JGI IMG/M metagenome (GOLD analysis project Ga0075014, IMG submission 71472) | Freshwater sediment microbial communities in response to fracking from Pennsylvania, USA - Alex Branch Run_MetaG_ABR_2014 | ecosystem: Environmental > Aquatic > Freshwater > Creek >... | reverse complement strand
TCCGCCACTTCGCGGAAGGCTTCGGTATGGAGAAATCCCTCCGGCCGAACCAGCGTGATATGAAATCGGCTCATCTGTTTTCCTGAATTCCCTGATGTCTATGCAATGGTTTAGGTCACGGCTAACACACTTTTCCTCTGACCGCCACAGGCCATGCCTTGTAACACCATGCAATCCAGTCGCCTCATCTTCGTCTAACTCACGAACATTCTCGAACCCTCTGGGAACTTTTCAGAAACTGAGTCAAGAGCATTGTCCAGGTAGTGGAACTGCACATGCATGAAATGGCCACAAAGGCGGCCCGACGTACGCCTTTTTCACATCAACTACTAATTTTCCCAACGAGGCAAGCCGTGCCAACTGTAGGGCTTTCGATGATCGTAAAGAACGCGGCAGACACGATTCGTCCGTGCCTCGAAAGTGCTCACAAGGTTGTGAACCAGATAGTGATCGCCGACACCGGCTGCACGGATAACACCTGTGACATTGCCCGTGAATTTGGCGCAATCGTCGTCTCCTTCCCCTGGCAAAACCATTTCGCCAATGCTCGTAATGGCGCGCTGGCGCACATGACCACAGACTGGGTCCTTGTGCTTGACGCTGACGAGGAATTGGACCGGGACGCGATACAACATATACCGGCTCTGCTCACCGCAACGGACGTGGGCGGATACGTGACGCCTATTCGCAACTACATGCTTAACAGGTTTAACCGCGGATGGGATCGCGTCGGCGTGCCCAACGACTACAAGCATGAGCGGGCAAAGAACGCGCCATCCTACATCGAACACGAGAACTGCCGTCTGTTTCGGAAGCATCCCGGGATCTATTTCACCGGCCGCATTCACGAATTGGTAGAAAACCAGATTCGGGCGCTGGGACTTAAACTCCCGACTGCGAACTTCTTCATCCATCATTTCGGACAACTCGTCGATCAGGAAGCCAGAGAGAAGAAGAGGGTTTTCTACCTTGAATTGCTCCGCGCCAAAACCGAAGAAAAACCGGATGACGCCGTTGCGTGGACGCAACTCGGGCTCCACGAATTTGAGTGCTTCAACCGGCCCGAAGAGGCTTTGCGCTGCTTTGAGCGCGCCTTAACCCTGCAACCAACCGCACCCGAGACCTGGCTTTTCGAGGGAATGGTTCTTCTCAGGCTGGAGCGATACCAGGAAGCCCTCACTGCACTGGAACACGACACGCGAAATGGCAGCGGTTTGGCTCTCCGCGAGGACCTGAGAGGCGATGCACTGTACGGCGTCGGCCGGTACAAGGAAGCCCGGATGGCTTACCGCCGATCGCTGAAACTGTCGAGAAACAATCCTCTGCTGGAAAGCAAGCTGGGATATACAGAAGTAAAACTGGGCCAAAAGAGCACTGGGCTGGCTCGCTTGCGGCACGCAGCACGACTGATTCCGGATATCCACTCAGTCCACGATCGGCTCATGAAAGGCTGCATCATGGCGGGGAGACTGGAAGAAGCAGCCGAGGTGGCCGAGAAGTTCACTTTTGTCATGGGCCATCCCAAGCTATTTCTACGCGCTGCCAGCATCCGCGCTCAACTCAAGGAATGGAAAAGAGCCGAAGAGATTCTGATGCGAGGACTGGAACTTTTCCCGGAGTCTACGGAGTTGCAGGAAGCGCGAGCGGAAGCGGAGCGAAAGAAGCTAGAGGCCTTCGACGGAACCGGCCCGACGCAACCGATAGCAGAACAATCGTTGCAGTAAAGACTGGGGCTGTCGGCACCTGCGGATTATGAGAGGTCGATGAGGCGGCTGACAGCTTATTCAATGTGGATGGCAGCACGCGCCCAGATTAGACGCGGGTTAGAGCCTATCTCGAAGCCAAGACTCGAAGCATCTAACTTCTGCATTCGGAGCTAGTTATCAACTCTCACAAACAACGCGAGGGAGGCACCACTGATTCTAAAAGTCCTTTTTCGGATTCTGGGTTCAAAGTAACTCGAGGCCGGTGACTGGCGTGACTTGGCGGACTAAGTTAAACCAGCAAAGTGCCGATAGATAGCCAGCCAAAACACACCTCCTGCTCGAACGGGCGGTTCTCAACCTTCGAGAAGTCAGAAACGGGCCGCAACCCAAGGCGCAGGTGGAATTCGAAACAAGGAGATTTTCACATGCTAAGTATCCTGAACAACATTTCCTCACTGCAGGCGCAGAACTCGTTGAACATGAACGCTGCGTCTCTTAAGACGACTCTCCAGCAGCTCTCCACCGGCCAACGCATCAACTCCGGAGCAGACGACGCTGCCGGCCTGGCGATTGCCAACGGGTTGCAGGCGAACGTAACCGCTCTGACACAGTCCGTGCAGAATGCCAGCGACGGCGTGGGCCTGCTGCAGGTCGCCGACGGCGCCCTGTCGCAGATCACGACTCTCTTGAACCGCGCAGTCACTCTGGCCACTGAGTCTGCTTCGGGCACGGTGAGCAACCAGCAGCGCTCTTCACTCGACGCCGAGTTCCAATCGATCACGACCGAAATCAGCACGATCGGTCAGAAGACCACCTACAACGGTGCGGCGATCTTCGCCGCCGGAACTCTGACCGTTTTCATGAGCGATTCCAGCGGCGCCGGAACCACCAGCGTGGGAGTGGCGATGGTGACGGTTGATGCGGGGAACCTGAATGGTGTCTCTCTGACGGCCGATGCGTTGACCACTGACACGGCTGCTACGACTGCGTTGGGTCACATCAATAGCGCAATCGCGGACGTCGCTGCTCTGCGTGGCACTTTTGGCGCCAGCTCCAACCAGCTCCAGGCGGCTACCAACGTGATGAACAACCAGATCACGAACATTCAAAACGCCGAGAGCGGAATCATGGACGCAAATATCGGGACTACTACGTCGAACCTGGCGAAGTACACCGTCCTGCAACAGACCGGTATCGCCGCACTGCAACAGTCCAACCAGATGTCGCAGTCGGTACTGAAGTTGCTCCAATAGTTAGTCTGGGTGGGATGGTGGGACGAGGGTCCCACCATCCTCAATTTTCAAAGTGGTGAGCTTCGAGTAAACAAGGTGACTCTAGCTTATGTCTACGTCTGGGATTAACCTCAGCTCGGTTTTGTCGGCATTAGGGTCCTCATCTTCCGGCATTGATGTCGCATCTTCGGTCGCCCAAGCGATCGCCGCGCTCTCTGCCCCGGAACTGCAGTGGCAAGCCGAACAGCAAGCCCTCCAAACACAGACGGGCGCCATCAACCAGATACAGACGGATGTCTCCTCACTCGAGAACAGCTTGAACGCCATGGGAGATCCGTTGGGCGCGCTCACGTCCATGATCGCCACCTCTTCCGATACGAATGTGGTAAATGCATCGGCGGCGGCGGGGACGCCTTCGGGAAGTCACGTCGTCGTTGTGAACAATATCGCCTCAACCGCATCGTCGTATTCCAATTCGGTCGCCAGCAGCAGCACAACACTGCCGGCGGGAGGCTTTACGATTAAGGTTGGCTCCGGCCCGGCGACACAAATCACCATCGGTAGCGGCGTAAACACACTTGACCAGCTCGCCAGTTCTATCAACTCACAGAATCTTGGTGTAACCGCCAGCGTCGTCAACGACTCGACTGGTTCGCGCCTGGCGATCGTCAGCACCGCCTCCGGAGCCGCGAACGGCTTCACTATAACCGGCGCTACGGGCCTGACCTTTACCCAGGCCTCAGCGGGACAGGACGCATCCCTCACCGTCGACGGCATTCCGATTGACAGCGCGTCCAACACCATTACCGGAGCAGTCAACGGCCTGACGTTGAATCTAGTGGGTGCCGCTCCGGGTGGCCAGATTAACGTCACCATCTCGCCGGATGCCACTTCTGCAGAAAAGGCCATCGCCACTTTTGTGGGTGCCTACAACACTGCCATTGGCGACGTAAACACTCAGTACTCGGTCAGCGCGACCAATCAGGAAGGTCCCTTGAGCGGGGACAGCGCGGTGCGAATGTTGCAAGACGCACTGTTGTCCGCAGCGGGTTATTCCGGCGGCGGCAATGGCGTGTCGGCCCTGGCCGATCTCGGAATCAGCATGAACAACGATGGCACGTTGACCCTGGACACTACCAAGCTCGGCAACGCTGTACAAAACAACTTTGCTGCCGTGCAGAACTTCATGCAAGGGACGTCGTCGAACGGTTTCGTTAACAACCTGAATAACCAGTTGGGCGCGCTGACGGACCCGACGACCGGCGCTTTCACCGTTGATCTTCAGAGCATTAGCGCCGAAAACAAGGATCTGCAGACCCAAATTAACGATTTTCAGGCTTATCTCGCGACCCAAAAGACTCTACTCACAGCGGAATATAGCCAGGCCGACATAACCTTACAGCAACTGCCTCAACTCCAGTCCCAAATCAACGCAGAACTGGGCTACCAGCCAACGACAAACAAGACCTCATGAAGAAAAGCCAAACGGAACTCACGTATCTTCGAGCCGCCGCGCAAAACGCTACCTCGGCCGGACTCGTAGTCATCCTTTGCGATCTCCTGATCCACGATCTGGAGCAAGCCATCGCTGCATTCGCCGATCGGGACATCGAGCGGCGCACCGCGGAAATCAAGCACTCCTTCCTCGTTCTTCAACAGCTAGAAGGGTCGCTGGACATGGAGAATGGAGGAGAGACCGCCAAACACCTCTGCGCGTTCTACTCTGAATTGCGCGGTAAGATTTTCGAAGCACATCTGAAGGCGAGCCCGGAGATCTTAAAGAAGCAAATGGAGTCGGTGCTCGACGTTCGCCAGGCATGGCAGCAGGTAGACAAGCCTACCCCAGGTCCTACAAGCGCTGTTGAGACAATCCCTTCCGCCGAGCCGATGCAGCGCGCTATGGCCGCGGCGGCCGGCGGTGGCGAAGTTGTTTCCATGAACTGGACGGCTTAGCCGGATCGTCGACCCATCCTACGGCCGTTCACCTTCCAGCTGCCCCCTCCGCACCGTTGTCGTTCAGGAGATCGCGCACTTTCCGCGCAAGGTCATCCAGCTTAAACGGCTTTTGCAGAAGAGCCAAGGCAGGATCCAGCTTGGGATGGTCCGCCAATTTATCAGCAGTATATCCGGACATGTACAGCACGCGAGTCTCTGGCCGCAACGTTTTCAGAGACTGGGCTAACTCCGGACCGCTGACGTAAGGCATGATCACGTCTGTGATCAACAATTGGATCGGGCCTCGATATCCCTCGGCCACGTGAAGTGCGTCCAGTCCGTTTGACGCCAGCAAAACGTTGTAACCTTCCTGTCGCAAACTGTCATTGACAACGGTCCTCAACGCCAGTTCATCCTCCACCAGCAAAACAGTTCCTGACCCCGGCCTGGGCCTTGCCAGGGCTGGCTCTGCGGTTGTCGCCTTCGGCGCTTCATCGGTTCGGGGTAAGTAGATTGTGAAGGTCGTTCCTTCTCCCGGAGCAGTATCCACGACAATGCACCCACCGCTCTGCTCCACAATGCCATAGACCGTTGCCAATCCAAGGCCGGTTCCCTTCCCCGCAGGCTTGGTGGTGTAAAACGGTTCGAAAATGCGAGCCACTGTTTCCTCATTCATTCCCGTTCCATTGTCCTTCACCCTGAGGGTTACATAAGAACCCGGTTGAACCGGGATGCCTTTGACAATCGCTTCTTCATCGACCACAGTATTCGCGGTCTCAATGATCAGCCTGCCGCCGCGCGGCATAGCGTCGCGCGCGTTTACCGCGAGGTTCATGAGCACCTGGACGATCTGCCCGACGTCGGCTTTTACCTGTCCCAGCTTCGGGTCCAGAATCATCTTCTGCTCGATGTCCTCGCCCAGCAACGGACGTAGTAGTTTTCCAGTTTCTGTCACTACGGAATTCAGGTTCACGACCCGGGGTTGTAGTTTCTGGTTGCGACTGAAGGCAAGCAACTGGGTGGTCAATGAGGCTGCACGTTGGCCGGCCTGTTTGATGGCGTCCACCCTTTTGTACAAAGCGGACTCTGCTGGCAGAGAGGAACAAACAAGTTCGCTATAACCGATGATGACTCCGAGCAGGTTATTGAAATCATGTGCAACACCACCGGCCAGTCTACCCACCGCTTCCATCTTCTGCGCCTGCCGAAACTGCTCTTCAAGAAGATTCTGCTCCGTGACATCTCGTGCCAGACCTAACAGACACAATTCGCCTTGGAGCTGAATGAGTTCGGCGGAGAGGCGGATTTGGCGAATCGCACCGGTCTTAGTCCGGAATCTCACATCTTCTTCTTTAATTGAACCTCTATCGCGCAGCTTTCCGATTATTGCCGACCGCTGCTCGGGGTCCTCCCAGATTCTCAACTCTGCGACCGTCTTGCCGAGGACCTCCGAGCGCTCGAAGCCCATCATGTGGAGGAACGACTCATTGACTTCGAGGTAGCGTCCATCGTGCAAAGTACTGATGCTGAATCCTTCAGGGTTGCTCCGGAATGCCTTGGCGAACCGCTCTTCCGCTTGCTTCAGCGCTTCCTCTGCGCGCTTGCGCTCAGTGATGTCCTGAATCTGTAAGATGAAGTAAAGTGGATGGCCCTCGTTGTCACGGAGCACAGAAACACTCAGCCAGATCCACACCACGCGCCCAGACTTGTGAAAATAGCGCTTCTCCATCTGGTATGTAGAGATTTCACCGGCCAGCATCTGGCGTTTATTGTTCAGGTCAGCTTCCAGATCCTCCGGATGGGTGACGTCCTGGAAGGTTTTTTTCTGCAATTCTTCAGGTGTATACCCCAGCAGGGAACACAACGTTTGATTAACCTTGATCCAGCGGCCGTCAGGCGCAACCAGGGCCATGCCGATCGGCGCGTACTCAAACGCACTAAAAAAGCGCGCCTCGCTGAGTCGGAGTTCGTCTTCGGCGCGCTTGCGCTCGGAGATGTCGATCCCTATGCCGATGACGTAGTATTTGCCTTCCAATTCCACGCGATGTGCGCTGAAGTGGTAATGGTGGGTTGCATCCCCTTGCCCCAACAACTCAATCTCGCCGAAGCCGGGGCCCCCTGTTTCGAGAACTTCTCGGACTTTTTGCTGGACCAGGCCTCTGTATTTTTCGACCGTATTGCCCAGTCGCTGTGCTTGGGAAGGATGATACCGGACGATCTTCGCCGCGTTCTTATTCCAGCGCACGTTCTTTAGTGTTTCGTCCTGCATAAAGAAGATGCCTGGCAGGCTTTCGATGACCGTGTCCGAAAATGCCTTTTCGCTCAGGAGTCGTTGTTCCGCCCGCATGCGACGCTGGCGCTGCATCAGGAGCGCGAGGATAAGAAGTGCCTGGACAAGGATGAGCAAGACTGATCCGAGAATGTACGGCCGGTAGCGATCCCAGACCGAGTGCTCTCGGAACAATACGACGCTGCTCGGCGGCAATCGCTTCTCGCTGATTCCCCATCGCCTTAATTGCCGCCAATCCACTGTATTCCGGGTCGGCGAATCGACCACCACAGGGACGTCCGCTGGTTTCTCGCCCCTGAGGACACGGACCGCCGATTCTGCAATCGCGGTACCCGTTCTTTCAGGATCCTCCACGCATCCACCGACAACCCCATGCTCTACATAGTCGAGATAGATGCCGTAGACCGGGACCCGACTTGCTTTCGTGATCAGGTCGAGGGCTTCCTCGGGAGCGTAGAACTCTCCGCCGGCATCTTGGAAGAAGAAAGTGTAGAGGACGATGGTGTGCGGTGGCAGGTCTGTCAATTGTTTCAAGAGCGCGTCCATCGGCACGTTTGCCGGGTAGCTGAACGTGATCCCCTGATAGGCCGCGAACTCGGTTTGCACTTGTCCCCGAAAGAACTTTTCGAGCGGGGAGTTCCCCACGACCACCACCACTCTCTGCGTGTCCGGCTGTACCTGCAAAGCCAGATCCAGCGTGGTTCGCAGCTCATCTCTGGCTTTCACAGCCGTGATCAGCGGATTCTTCTCCATCATGGCCTTCACGTCCGCAGTCCTCCGCTCGTTGAAGAGGGCGACAATCGGGACGTCAGGGAAAAGGTCCTTCCCACTGGTAAGAATAAAATTCAGGGCCGAGTAAGACATCGGAATGATCAGATCCGGTTTTTCTTCCGCCAGGCGCAGCCCCAGCAATTTGACTAGGTTGTCCGCGTGCCCAGGATCGGGAAAGCGGACCAGATCCAGATACTCCGTGTAGAACTCGACTCGATAAGGCAAACGTGCCTTTAAGGTCGTACGAAGAGCTTCGTCGAGGCCCGCATAAATGCCCTGTTCCTTATCGAAAGAATAAAGGATAAGAACCCGCCTCGGTTCCTTAACGTCGGATGACAATAAAGGAGGAGGGGGAAACTGCAGGAGGACTAAGAGCGCAAAGCCGATTCCTGCGGATGCGAGGGAACGAATCTTAGGTCGGAAGAGGCGCGCAAACACCAGGAACCGTCGAGCTACAACTAGTCCTCCGACGTGGACCAACAAAGTCGACGCGACGAGAAGTAACCTACGACCTCGGCCAGAGGCGAACCCGGGCACTGCCATACTTATTCCAGCTACGAAGTTTCAGTGTAAACGGTAGCGCAAGATACCGATCCTCTCAGGACAAAATGGCCCCGAAGGCTGTGGCCCAACACCCAAGCGCCAGCCGGCTCGGCCGGACTTTATTGCAGGCCGCAACCGAGTCAAACGCGATCGCCGTTTCATACTCGTTCAGCGACGCCCCCCAGACTGTGACGAGGATCACACTCAGATGTGCACCAAGTCGCAGAATTATGCCAGTTTGGTCCGATCTTGAGCAATTCTTTTCAAAAAGGGAATCTGGGCTTGGTAGCGGCATTCCCGATCTGGGAATCTCGAGGCAGTCCATCGGTGATAAACATGAACAGACGATGGGGAGGACCATCGCCGAATGAGAGCTGAGGCGCGAGGTCCCCAGCTATCTCATGTCCTTCGGCACTCTTATGCCGGTTACTTGAGGTAATTCAACAGACTCTGCGGGATTATCTGGGCGAGCGCCGCCAACGTCGCATTCTGCGCGGTCTGCGCACGAGATAAATCGGTTGCCGCTGTAGCCATGTCGGCACCCACCAGTCCGGTCTCCTGCGTCTGCAGACTCACCTGCTCTTGCTGCAGATAGGTTTGATTGGCGTTGAGTTGACTGACTGCACTGCCGTAGAAGACTCGCTGCTGCGATACATAATTAAGCGCGGTGCCAAGTTGGGTAGTGGCCGCACCGATGCTGGTCGTGGTCCCGCTTTGGAGGGCTGTAATCAGTTGTTGCAGGGAAGCCATAACATCGCCGCCCGCACCCTGGAATATCTGGCTTCCGGGAAGATTGGTCTGAATGCTTCTTCCTTGGGCAATCTCGACGTTGTTCACACCCGTGTTGCCGTTGTAACGGACCCCTGACGGCTGGGTCGAATCCAAAGTAAATGGGGCGGATTGGTTCGCCGTTCCCGCGAACATGTAACTTCCCTGATAGGAAGCGTTGGCGAACTGCACGATTTGGCCTTGGATACTCTGAACTTGTTGCGCAATCTCCTGCCGGTTCGAGGTAGACAAATCCCCGTTGGAACCTTGGACTCCCAGCGAAATCGCCTGGTTCAGAGCAGTGACGACAGAACTGAGGGTCGAATCAGCGGTTTGCAACATGCCCTCCAAGCCGTTGGTATTCTTGAGATACTGATCAACCTGGCTTTGGAGCGCTTGGTTTTGGACATCCGCAGCCGCAGCGGCGGGATCGTCGGAAGGTACATTCACCCGTCTTCCGGTGGCGAGTTCCTGGATTGCAGTCTGCTCCTGGGTCTGCTGCTGCCAGAGATCGTTGAGAATCGTCGGTGTGTAGTTTGGATTTACGCGCATACGTTTATGGTGCTCCCGTTACTCCCGATCCCATGTCGAGGACGGACTGCGTCAGCGCGTCCACGGTCGTTACCACCCGGGCGGCAGCCTGGAAGGCTCGCTGGTAGTTCATGAGATTGGTCGTCTCCTCATTGAGGTTGACTCCAGTCTCCGCGCCCAGTTGGCTGTTCAGTTGATTGAGACTCGCAGTGCTGGCAGTCACGTCGGCCTGAGTTTGGGCGGTGAGGTTTCCGGTCTGAGACACCAGACTGGAATAGGTATCCAGCGGATTCGCCCCGGAAGGCAGAGCCTGAGTCTGCACAGCCAGAAGATTCGCGAGATTGCCGTTGCTCCCCGGGGTCCCATCAGAACTGGCGGCGATCAGACTTGGGTCGGTGATGGCAACCGTCAGATTGCTCGCTGCCCCTGGTCCCGACCTATCCGTGAAAAGAGGCTGTCCAGCCTTTCCGTTCAGGTCGAAGCCAGAGGCCTGCGCAGCGTTGATGCTGGTGGCAAATTGACTGGCCAGATTGTCGATTTGAGTCAAAAGGCCAGGAATCACGGTATCGCGAATCTGAAGATTGCCCCCCAACTGGCCGCCCTGCAGAGAACTCGTGATGTCTTGACCTTGGGCAGAAATGTCGGTCATCCCCGAAGGACCCGCTGTCGTCTGGAGCGCAAAACTCTGGCCACCCACGACCAAAGGTGTTCCATTTCCGGTTGTTAGAGTAAGCCCGTTTTCGGTCTGGATCTGGTTTACGTTGGTCAGTTGCGATAGCTGCTGAACAAGTTGGGCTTCCTGGTCCCCGAGTGTCCCGGGATCTTGTCCCAACTTTTGCATCTGGCCGACCTTTTCATTGAGCTGGGCAATCTGCTGCGTCAGAGTATTGATCTGAGTAACGTTTTGCTGGACCGTCTTGTTCAGACCGGACTGAATTGAGTCCAGATTCTGCTCGGTCGAATGGAAGTCAGTGGCAAGATTCTGCGCAGCCGTAAGCACGCCTTGACGAGCTGCCAGGTTTGTCGGATCGGTGGAAAGCTGACTGATGCTATTGAAGAACGCTGTGAAGTCTGCCCCGACACCTTGCGTGGGGCTGGAAAAGAGATTTTGTACCTGTTGCAGGGCTCCGTACTGCGCCTGCGCGCTGCCCTGTTGCTGGTTCTCCTCTCCGATTCGAAGTTGGAGAACCTGATCGCGAACGCTCTGGATCTCCTGCAGTACCACACCGTTGCCATAGTTGATGTTTCCCTCTATGGTCGGCGCTGCTTCCGTGAAGAGAGCCAACTCGCGGCTGTACCCAGGAGTGTTCTGATTGGCGATGTTATTGGACGTGGTGTCCAAAGCCCCCTGATCAGCCTCGAGGGCTTGGGCGGCAATCCACATTGAGGATGACAACGATCCCATGCTTTATACCTCGCACGACCAGGTGTGACCTTGTAACAAAGGAGAAGGGCTGCGATCGTAACCCTCTCCGTGGCTGCGATAAAGCGCGGCCATCAGTTCTAAAGATCTTCGAACGCGTTCCAACAATGAGGCATACACGCGATTGAGCTGCGCCAGCGCCAAATGTGCGTGGCGAATCTCCAGCAGCAACGAAGCACCGTCAGCGTCGTCGGTGACTGCTGCAATTCCGGAAGCGGTAAGCAATGACGTACATTTCGTCGCGGAGAGGCGGTTGCAGATTGTCTCCTGCGTCGCCAAATGGGTCTCAAGCCGCGTTAGGTCGTTCTTCTCAATCGCTGATATCGCGGATGCAATCGCC
>Ga0075014_100000415_pt1 | contig 11556 bp, 10 predicted proteins | sample AleBraG_ABR_2014_FD_71472 | JGI IMG/M metagenome (GOLD analysis project Ga0075014, IMG submission 71472) | Freshwater sediment microbial communities in response to fracking from Pennsylvania, USA - Alex Branch Run_MetaG_ABR_2014 | ecosystem: Environmental > Aquatic > Freshwater > Creek >... | reverse complement strand
GTTCCGCGCTGTCGACGACTCAGGCGTGCACGCTGATCACGGCGATAACGATCGCGTCGGTCGGGAAGACGCCGTCGTGGAACTCGTCGACGTCGTTGACAGCGACGGTGTCGGTGGCGTACGCGCAGCGACTGGACGCGTCGGACGCGGGCACGTACGCGCTGACGTCTGGAACGCTTCCCACCGGACTTTCCATGGACACGACCGGGCTCATCAGCGGGACGCCCGCGGCCCTGGGGTCGTCCACATTCACGGTCCAGGCCACCGGCGTGTCGACGTCGTACCAAGCGTCGCAGACCATCACGCTGACCGTCGCGACGGCCACCAGCGTGACAGTCAGCTACCTCGTGGTGGCCGGCGGTGGAGGCGGAGGCGGCAACGGCGGCGGCGGAGGAGGAGCTGGCGGATTGCTGACGAACACGGCATCCCTGAACATCGGCAGCAACTACGCGGTCACTGTAGGAGCGGGGGGCGTCGGTGGAGTGAGTGGCACGTCCTACGCCACGAACGGCGGGAACTCCAGCTTGACGGGCACCGGCGTCAGCGTCACCGCTGTCGGTGGCGGGTTCGGAGGCAATCGCGACGGCACGTACGCGGTGGGCTCTGGAGGCTCGGGCGGAGGTGGCTCCAGTAACACGTCCAGTGCCGGCGGCAGCGGCACCGCGGGACAGGGCAACAACGGCGGTAACGGCGTCCAGTCGGCCGTGAACGAAGGAGGCGGCGGAGGTGGCGCCGGCGCGGTCGGCGCGGCCGCGTCCGGAAAGGTGGCCGGAAACGGAGGCGTCGGCCTTGCGAGCAGCATCACCGGCGCGAGCGTGTACTACGCGGGAGGCGGAGGCGGAGGATGCACTCTAATCGGAAACGGAGGCACGAACGGCTCGGGCGGGAGCGGCGGAGGGGGCGGCGCGGGAGTCGCGGGCACGGCGAACACCGGAGGCGGCGGTGGCGGCGCGGACAGCGGAGCGGGAAGCAGCGGAGGCACGGGCGTCGTGATCTTGTCCGTCCCCACGGCCAACTACACCGGAACCAGCACCGGATCGCCGACGGTGACGACGTCCGGCGGCAACACCATCCTGACGTTCACCGCGTCTGGATCATACACCGCGTGAGCCCAGATGTCATAACGAACCATTACTAGCGATACTGCAATGACAGTAGCGCCGTAACAAACAGCAGCGCCAGCTGAGCTCGAAGCAGCGAAGCCCGCCCTCCACCGGGGACTGCAGGGGCTGCAGGGAGCTCGATCGTTGCGATTACGGGCCAGTGGTCCGATTCACCAGCGTGTATCACTTCGTTCTGGGTTTTGAGGTTGGAGAGCACGTAATCGCCGATCCGCTGGTCCGGCAATTCTTTGGACGTATCAGCGTAGCAGCATGTTGTACCTGGTGTGGAGATGCGCAGCAAGGGGGTTCGGGGTTTGCCCAAATTTTCATAGAATTTCTGACCCTCGTCGTTGAAATCGCCGGCGACTATGAGGACATCAACTGCGCCAACGGAATTCACAATAGTTGCGATGGCGTCGAGAGAGTGGCGCGGATATTCTGTTTGTGTCCCTTTCTTGAATCTGCGACCGTTGTGGATGTTCACAAACGCAAAGGTCTTCCTACTGGGCGTCTTTCCGGTCAAGATCATGTAAGGCCGGTTCTTCGACAGGTTCCCCTTCACCACATCTTTGTCCACACGGTATGACTTGTCGACGAACGTGGCCATATTAAAATCATTACTACTGTGCTCACGACATAGCATCGACTTTAGTATTTTACACTGTTGTTTGAGGCCATTGAGGTTACTGGCCTCTTGCAGTGCGACGAAATCGTAGGCACCGTTGTCTTGTATGACTTTAGCGACTGTATTCAGGTAGTCATGGCGTTGACCTGCCACTTTCTTTTGGTAGTCCTTCTTCGCGAGAGTAGGATTCATGAACAAGTAGTTGACATTATAAGTCATGACGCGGATAGGACGCGGCGCAGCTGGCGGAGCAGCTGGCGGCGCAGCTGGAGGCGGAGGCGGCGGCGCAGCTGGCGGAGCAGCTGCGCCAGCTGCTGGAGGCGGAGGCGGCGCAGCTGCCGGCGAAGGCGGCGGCGCGGCTGACGGCGAAGGCGGCGCGGCTGACGGCGAAGGCGGCGCGGCTGACGGCGAAGGCGGGGCGGCTGACGGCGAAGGCGGGGCGGCTGACGGCGAAGGCGGCGGAGCTGTAGCTGCAACGGACGGAGCTGACGTAACTGACGTCACTGGCGGACCTGGCGGATCAGGTGGTGCCGATCTTGGGAAATACCTGACACGAGGCTCTGGCGGCGGAGGCTTGTACCGAGGCCGGTTCCACGGGCCGGACTCCCCCGCGGTGATCACCGTCGTGCCGACGGCCACCAGGCCCACCAGGCCGATGAGTAGAGCTTCCGACGACGCCATACAAGGCGCGACGGAGAGAAATGCGCGCCTGTGTAGATGGCCGACTTTGTCGACGCCAGCGCCGAACCGCCGTTCGCAGGCTCTTGGCACGACTTCGGCATCCAGCCCGCCCTGGCCGAGGCCATCCGCACGCACAAGGGGGCCGGCAAGCACCTGGAGCAGCCCAGCACGGTGCAGCGCGAGCTGATGCGCGCGCCCAAGGGCGTCTCGGTCTACGCGATCGCGAGCACCGGCTCCGGCAAGTTCTTCGGCTCGGTCGTGCCAGCGCTGGACGACATGCTGTCCGGCCGCTCGCGCGCCGCGCTGGTAATCGCCATCACCAACCCGCTGCTGGACCAGCACCTGGCGACGGTGCGGCCCGTCCTCGCCGCGGTGGAATCGAACGCGCCCGCGCTGCCCAGGATCGCCGCGATCAAGTTGACCTCCAAGTCGCGGGCCGTGCCGGCCGAGGGCCCGGTGCTGCTCTTCTCCACGCCCTTCCAGGTGCTGGCGCTGTCCAAGAAGGACGCGCGCTTCGCGGCGTTCATCGCGTCCCTGGACTACGTCGTCCTGGACGAGGTGGACGCAATCGTGTCCGACCCGACGTTCGGGCGCGAGGTCGCCGCGGTCGTCAAAGAGACGCCCGATGCGCGCCTGATCGCGGTGACAGCCACCCACACAGCCGCGGCGCTGGCCAAGGTGCGCGCCATGGCGCACCAGCCCGTGCTGCACATCGTCGCCGGAGGCGTGCATGCGGCGGTGGTCGCGCACACCGCGGTAATCGTCGAGCCCAAGAACCTGCTGCCCATCCTGGCGATGATCCTGGCGGCGGAGTCGTCGCAGAAGACGCTGGTGTTCTGCAGCACCAACAACTTCACGGAGCTGGCGTTCCAGTACTGCTCGGGCGCCGCCGCGGCCCTCTGCGGCGGTGCCGCGATTTACGAGAACCACTCCCGCATGAACGACGGGCCGCGCAAGGCCGCGACCGCCGCGTTCGCGGCGTGCAAGAAGTGCGTGCTGTTCGCGAGCGACGCGCTTGCGCGCGGCACGGACGTGCCCGGCGTCACCCTGGTCGTGCAGGTGGGCTACATCGCGCCCGACCTGTACATGCAGCGCGCCGGCCGCACCGGTCGCGGGCTCGTCAAGACGGGACGCTCGCTGCTGCTGCTGATGGAGCAGGAGCGTCCGGTGCTGGACGCGATCAAGGGAGTGCGGTTCGCGGAGCAGCGCTGCGTGCCGGACGCGGCGCCCTCGGTCGCGGTGCCGTCGAGCGTCGTGACCAAGGGGTACCAGGCGTTCCTGGGCGCGTACAAGACCGCGATGAAGCCGCTGCGCTGGAGCAAGGCGCAGCTGTTCGCGATCGCCGCCGACATCATGACGGGCGCGGGGTTCGCGGCGCCCACGGCGTCTGATCAGTTTCTGCGCAAGGCGGGGCTCGCGTAAACGAACCTCGACGACAGCCAGGATCATGAAGCCCGCTTACATCGCCATGATCGTGCTCGGCGGCGTGTTTATCGTCCTCGTGTGCGTCATTTACAAGTTCACAAAGCGTCTGCGCTACGAGGACTTGTTCGAACCCAATCCAGACTACCTGCCGCCCGGCTGCGTCATAGGCGAACCGGTAAAAGATCAATCACATGCGGTCTGACTGTTCTGCGCAGCAAAGTGATCCAGCTCCTCGCGCATCGCGAGATTGTCAAACAGGTCGCGCTCCGTGCAGCGCGTGTTGGTCATCGGGTCGGTCAGCGAGGTGCCGCGCAGCCAGCGCAGGATTGCGGCGCGCGAGTACGTCCGTCCGGACACCCTGGAGAAGACGGGGTCCTGGATGAGCTCGAACGTGATGGGGCAGCGCAGCCAGGCGGGGACGTTGTCGTCGGGCACTTCCCGAGGAACCGGGACGCGCGCTTGGCGGGAAGGCTGCGGGGTGACCCGTCGGACGAACTGCGCGCCTGCCGGAGGCTGGCTACGCATGTCTGCCGGGCGGGGCCTGGGTGCCAGCGGCAGACGAGGCCGGGCCTGAATCGCGGCGAGCTGCAGCCTCTGCGCCTCCAGCTGGGCGGTCAGGCGGGCCCGGATGTCCAGCAGAGGGGAGATGCCGAACTGGGAGCCGAAGGTCATCGAGGACATAATCGCGTCCTCAATCTGGTCGTCGTCTGAAGGCTGCATAAGATGGTGCTGCTGCTGGATGAGCTCCCGCATCCGGCCGCCCCAGTTCCTGTCTCGTACTGCCTGCCCCTGCACTTCGTGGAGCTGCTCCCTGATGTCTTCGATCATCCCTATCAAAGCGACGACAGCACTGTCTGCGGACAGGTCCAGTACGGATTCGAGCACGGCGTCTGAAGTCGCCGTCATCATGTCCACGGTCGTGCTGGCAGCGAACTAACAATGCAAACACTGAATGCGAATGGAATGCGAATGGAATGCTAATGGAATGCCAGTGGACGGAGATAGGCCGCCTTAGTGACTCGGCAACGCTGACAAATTTATTCATGACGCACCGGCTTAAAGGGGCGCGGCAGCGATGGCTGCTACGATGGCGGACTTCCCGCGCGCGAGGGAGATGGCCGAGCAGGCTCTGTCGTGGACGGGGGAGGGCGACATCGAGTTCGAGGCGGGCTTCTCGTGCGACATCTCGCCGCAGGAGTTCGCGCAGGTAGTCGCCGCGGTGCTGACGTTCCCGGGCGCGGAGCCGCCCGTGGAGACGGTGCAGCTGGACCTGGGCGGCACCGCGTCCAGGCGCTGGGAGTTCGTGGGCGCGGACCGCATCCGCGCGTTCATGCGGCGCGGCAGCAGCGTCGGCCCCGCCGCGGACCGCGTGATAGAGAAAAAGACGGTGTCGACGCCGCTCAAGCTGACGGAGCTGCCCGCGCGGCTGCGGCTCAAGTCGGAGCGCGCCCTGCCCGCCAAGGGCGCGCTGGTGCCGGGCATCGACACGCTCAAGATGCGGCTGAAGCGACGGCTGTCGGTGTCGTTCCCGCGCGACGGCATGCGCGTCGACATGACCGTCACGGTGTCCGGCGCGGGCGAGCTCAAGGTCAAGCAGCGCGAGATCGAGGTGGAGTCGATCTCGGGCCACGCGCGCGGCGCGGACGAGCTCGCGCGCACCATCCTCGCGTACACGCGCAGCTGCTACTGCGCAATGCGCGGCACGTCGTCGCCGGTCACGGACACCGACGCCGCGCGCGTGCTGTCCGCGTACGACGGCCTGACCGGCGAGACGTCGACCGCGGAGTTCAAGCTGGTGGGCCCCGCGCCCGTGACGCTGACGCTGGACAACGTGCAGCCGCCCGCGCCCGGCGTCGTGAGCGTGCTGGACGGCGGCTTCACCGTGACAGACAAGGCCGACGGCGAGCGTCGGCTGCTGCTGGTGACGGGCGGCGAGGCGCTGCTGGTGGACTCGCGCGGCAACATGGCGCGCGCGTTCTCGGGCGTGCCCAAGGCGCTGGACGGCACGCTGATCGACGGCGAGCTCGTCCGGCGCGCCAAGCTGACGAACGCGCCGATGCGGCTGTTCGCGGCGTTCGACGCGTACTGGGTCGCCGGCCGCAGCATCGCGGGGCTGCCGCTGTGGAGCGCGGACGGCTCGGCGCGGACCCGGCTGCGCGCGGCCGCGGACGCGGTCGCGGAGATCGTCAAGCACGCCTCGGCGATCGACGGCACCGCGCTGCGCTGCAAGGACTTCCGCGCCGTGCGTCAGCACCGAGACGTGCACGACGCGCTCCAGCGCTGCGAGCAGCTGCCGTACACGGTGGACGGCCTGATCTTCACGCCGGCCGACGACGCCGCGGGCGCGCGGCACGAGGGCGACGGCGCGCGCCTGACCGGCCGCTGGCCCCGCGCGCTGAAGTGGAAGCCGCCCAGCCACAACTCGGTGGACTTCCTGGTGCGCGTGCAGCGCGACCGCAAGACGGACGCCGAGGTCCTGGGCCAGCGGCAGGTCGCGCTGCCGAACTGCGGCAGCGTGACGGTGCGCTCGAAGACGCTGGTGCTGCACGCAGCGTACGACCCCTCCAAGTTCGAGCCGATCGACCCGCTCGACTACCTGACGCGAGGCTCCGCGGCGCTGCCCCGCAAGGCGTACCTCCCCAAGGCGTTCACGGTGCGCGGCCTTCCCGACAGCGCCGTGTCGCTGTGCGCGGTCGACGTCACGGAGGGCCGGCTGCTGTGCGACGACGGCGACGCGATCGACGACGACACGATCGTGGAGTTCCGGTGGGACGGGCCGCCGCCGCCCGGCGTGGGCGGCCGCTGGCTGCCGATGCGCGTGCGGCACGACAAGACGGAGACGTACGCCAAGACGGGCAAGATCTCCGCGAACAACTGGGACACCGCGCAGTCGGTGTTCTCCAGCATCCGGTTCCCCGTCAGCGCGGACATCCTGACGGGCGAGTCGCCCGCGCCCAGGCTGCCCGACGACGACGACAGCTACTTCCAGTCCATGGATGCCAACAACGAGATGAAGGCGATGCGCAACTTCCACAACATCGTCGTCAAGGCGGGCCTGTACCGGCAGTACGGCGTCGCGGGCGGGACGCTGCTGGAGATGGCGTGCGGCCGCGCGGGCGACCTGTCGCGCTGGCTGTCGGCCGGCTTCTCGCTGGTCGTCGGCATGGACAAGGCGCTGGACAACATCGTCGCCCCCGAACGCGGCGCTTACGGGCGGTGGGCGCGGGACACCGCGCGCCTGCCCGCGCGGCCGAGGGGCGCGTTCCTGACGCTCGACGCCACGGTGCGCATGTTCGCGCCGCACGACGAGCTGCTCGCGGCCGCCGCGGCGACAGGGCAGACGGAGCTGGTGTCGGTGATGTGGGACCTTCGAGGCGCGGGCGCGCAGACGCCGCCGTCGCTCGAGCCGTACCGCGGCGTCATGACGCGCGGCTTCGACGTCGTGTCCTGCCAGTTCGCGGTGCACTACATGTTCCAGACGTCCGGCATGCTGGACCGCTTCATCGCCAACGTGGCGCGCATGACGCGGCCGGGAGGCGTGTTCGTGGGCACGACGTTCGACGGCGACCTGGTCGTGTCGGCGCTGGGGTCGTCCGGCGTCGCGCGCGGCATGGACGGCAAGCGCGTGATGTGGAGCATCACGTGCGCGGACTGCGGGCACTGGAAGGGCGAGGTAGGACGCGCAATCGACGTGTTCGTGCTGCCCATCGGCAAGCCGCAGCGCGAGTACCTGGTGTCGTTCCGCACGCTGACGGCGCGCATGGAGGCGGCGGGCTTCGAGCTGGCCGACACGCAGCTGTTCCGGGACGCGTACGGCAAGGCGGCCGCCGAGAAGGCGCTGCCGACGCCGGGGATGTCGGCGACGGAGAAGGCGCTGTCGTTCCTGTACCGGTCGTTCGCGTTCCGGAAGAAGGACGCCGCGCCGCCGAGGTCCCGCAAGAAGAAATCGCCGGCTTAAAGGCGGAGTGCACCATCATAGATCAGCGATGTTCCCTTGGAGGGAGGCGGACGCTCCGAAGAGGATCTGCGCGTCGACGTGCAAGACGACGCACAGTCTGAACGACGCGGACCTTGCGATGCTGGAATGCGTGCGAGTGCGTAATCCGCACTACCGATCCGCGGCGCCGATGCGCCTGTACTTCGAGGCACAGGTCATCGAGGCGGCGCGCCTAAAGGCGATCTACGTAGCAGGCCTGGCCGCCTTCCGGGAAGCGCACGAGGCGGACATCACCGCGTGGGTCCGAGAAGTCGGCGCGCGCCGCAAGCTCGCTTCTGCGGCGGCAGCGAAGGACCGCAGGGACACCGCGAAGGAAAGCAGCGTCGCGGTTCTGAGTGCGTACAATCCACACACCGAGGTATCGATGGCGGAGGGAAGGACGTGCGGCCTTCCCGACGATGTCCTCCGCCTGATCATGATCAAGGTCGCGAGGTCGGTCGAAGTGGACGGCATCCGAGGACCTGGCGCGGTGTGCAAGGACCTCTGCAACGCCGCGATGGCGTCCAAAGAGCTGCGACGCGCCGCCGCAGCCGGCTTCGAGGAACTGGGCCGGACGGTGGCGACGTCGAACCAGCTCCGAGACCAAGCGATCTGGAACAAACTCGTGCGTTCGCCGATGCTGATGACGGGCGCGCAACTCCGTGCACTCGCAGGTGATGCCGGCATCGGCGTGTCCGGGCCGAAGGCGGTACTGGCGTGCAGCGTGTTGACCTGGATGGGGCTGAGCCGACGTCCCGCGGAATTCGTGCCCGCGATCGTCGTGCTGGCGGTCGCGTCCGAAACGCGCGAGCGTGATTATCCGGCGAGGCTGAGAGGATTGATCCGCTGCTTCAACCGTGCACGGGGCCCGATTCAAGACCTGCTGCGCGAGTCAGAGATCGCGCTAACGCGCTGGCGGCCGACTGGCGGCCTGCGGGCCGCCCGCGAAGTGCTTCAGAGGAGGTGCCCCACCATCGCGCACCTGGAACGAGAGCTCGGCGTTCCTGCCAGAGCCGCTGTCTGTCCAGCTCCGCGCCCCGTCACGGTCCCGGCTCTACCCCCGCGCCCGCGCCCGGTCCCAGTTCCCTCCCGACATGACTGCGCGGAGTGCAGGACCCAACAAGCGGCGGCGACGTGCGTCAAGGCGATGTGCGCGTCATGCTGTCAGAATGCGGCTGGGCCGTGCGCCCGCCACCGCGTTTTGTGAAACATTCTGCGGTCACGTCCGCCTGTTCTCTCGTCCTCAAAACAGCAATTGAGCGCCGCCGAATCGAACTGGACCTGCGACACCAGACCTGCGCGTACTTTAAATGTCGAGTATCATCGAAAGCTGTTCACTCGTACCGTTGCAATGCTCGCTCCTGCCAGAACCTCCCGCGATGCGGGCCTCTCCAGTCGTGTTCAGAGGCTCGAAGAAGCTGTATTCGCTGCCAATGCCCAGCGCGACGACCTCTTGGATGCGGTAGAAGCAGCCATCGAGTCTGAGTCTCCGGCTCGCCGTCTCCGTCGATGCATCGAGGACCTTCGCTCTGCCCGCGGTCCTGGAATCTCCTAAACATAAGATTCGTGGAATGGCTCATGGGATTCCCTCCGGGTTGGACTGACCGCTCGAAGGAGTAAAAGGGGTTAGGGGTTATACCCGCTTGCAGAAATAATGGGACAACGCCGACAAAGGAGCGACATCAAATCACGATTTTCGGCAGAGCTGTGTAGACAATGCTCAACAGCGTGGATCTCTTCTCTGGAATAGGAGGCTTTTCTTTTGCGTTCCGGGACTTGTTCGCGCCGATGTGCTATTGTGACAACGACGCAGACGCCGTGCGCATACTGAAAGCTCTGATGAACAGAGGCGTGCTTCAGACCGCGCCAGTTGTCGACGACGTGTCGTCCGTTGGCGACATTGTCGCAGCAGTTGGAGGAAGGCGCGTCCACCTTCTGACCGCCGGGTTCCCGTGCGTCGGCTTCTCCAAACGCGGGAGGCGGGAAGGATTCGGGAACAAACACAGCGCCATGTTTTTTAAGACGCTCGATGTGATACGCGCGGTGTCGCCGTCGATGGTGATGTTCGAAAACGTCGCCGAAATTCTGACCTTCGACAAGGGTGCTAGCGTCCGCGTCATTTGGGACAAAATGCGGAGCTTAGGTTTCTCCATGAGGTGGACGACCTGTTCAGCGAACGACGTCGGTAAGCCGCATCTCAGGAACCGCTGGTTCTGCCTCTGCTGCAAGGGGGCACCCGTCCGCCTGAAAGACATCCGCAATTTGTTTCCCTCCAGAATTGCCGCGCCTGAACTCATCGCCAGGGATCAGGGCCCGAACACAAGCCAGCGGCTCTTCGCGCTGGGCAACGCGATCGTTCCCATGGCGGCGACAATGTCCTTTTCAGAATGTACACCGGCTTCGCGGTCAGGTACCCCAACGACCTTTCTGTCCTAAAGGACGCGCGATACTCCGCAGACGGCCACGATAATTTCAGGGACTGCGTTTCCTGGTCGGACAACATTCCGAAGCACGCCGAGGTCTCCTGGAGAGGCATCAGAGAGTTGGTCGTGAAAATTGACAAGGCGAACACCTCTGCAAATATCATCTTGGCCCCGGAACATTTCCGGACCCTGAAGAAGTATGTCGAGAACACGTCGAGGCCTAGGCGATCTCCTCTCGTGCAAGGCCATGTGCATCTCAAATTGTGGCCTACTCCCAGGACGGGCGGCATCACTCACAGCCACAATCTCAGCCTGCGAACAGTGCGAGATCTGTCGACCGCGGCAATGTATGCGTGCAGAGTCGGCGACATGTCATATGCGCCTACCACCGACGCCGACCGAATGAACGTGCAGTACGTGGAGTGGATGATGGGGTACCCGAAAGACTACACCAGAATGTGAACACACGCGGGTGGCGGCGCGACTTACACGTTGCATTGTCGTCGTTTCTTCAGAGCCTGGCACGCAGATTTCAAATATAAATGTCTGAAACACTGTATAAATACGATGGCCGGCTCGCTCGCGGTGAAAGCGCTCATCGAGTTCCTCGGCACGACGTTCTTCCTGGGCGCCATCCTGGCGACCGCGGGCATGACCCTCCAGTTCGCGCTCGTGGGTGCGGCGCTTGCGACTGCCATCTTCGTCGGCGGGCTCTTCGGCGGCGCGGGCCACCTGAACCCCGCGGTAACGACCATGATCCTGACGCGCGGCGGCATCGACGTGCCGACCTGGGGCGCGTACGTCGCCGCGCAGGTCCTGGGCGGCCTGACCGCCAGCTACGGCGTGCGCGCTGTGCTGCACAAGTAGGCCTCGTACAGCTGGACCGTGCCGCCGAAGGGCGGGTGATCGGAAACCGCGTACGCCGGATGCTTCCACGTCCTCGCCGTCGCCCGGACCGTCTTGATCGACTTCAGACACAGCGATCCTGTTCTGGAGGTCCGTGGATGCGAGTCGGATGCCCAGAATGATTCGCACGACGAAGTCGTTGCAGTCCGGCAGGAACGTGATGTCATTGCCGCGAACTACGTCATTTCCGAACCTATCTCGGATCGCGGCGCACACCCTGGATATTTGGATCAATTGGTAGATCTCCTTCCCGGCGTCGTCCATGCACCACATATCGTTTCCAGGAATCTCTCGAAATCTCTATACCTAACGCCAGCAAGAATGGGACACCCTCCAGTCCCACCCTCCTGGACTCGCCACCGTATATTTCCTCTTCTTGGGGCCTGCTGATAACGTCCCGTCGCGTGCCACAGTTCT
>Ga0075014_100000414_pt1 | contig 11562 bp, 13 predicted proteins | sample AleBraG_ABR_2014_FD_71472 | JGI IMG/M metagenome (GOLD analysis project Ga0075014, IMG submission 71472) | Freshwater sediment microbial communities in response to fracking from Pennsylvania, USA - Alex Branch Run_MetaG_ABR_2014 | ecosystem: Environmental > Aquatic > Freshwater > Creek >... | reverse complement strand
AGAGCACCTGCGCTACGACCCATGCGACAAGGAACGCCAGCCCCGCTGCCCGCGGCGCGACGCCGGTCTGCACCATGGTCGTCATGAAGGCGGCGCCCGCGACGATGCCGGGGTAAGGGAGGCCCAGTCGTTCGGGGGCGCCGGCCGTCTGCGCTACCAGCACGTCCACGCTGCCCGCGACGCACACCGTCAGCGCGGCCGCTCCGAAAAACAGAAGCTGGTCGTCCATACAAGTCCGGCCCGCAAAAAACTCCCGGCCACGATGCAGCAGCCATGCTCGAGGACGTGCCCTTCCTCCTCGAAAGCCCGATCCCCGAGAAGAACGTATCCAAGAAGGGCGTCCCGCGCATCTTCCCGGACGCAGACTGGCGGCCGCTCATGGACCTGGAAAACGGCCTGGTCGCGTCCCGCAGCGCATCCGGCGAAGTCGCGCTGACGTCGTACCGCGTCGTCGACAACAACGTCCACTGCCGCGGAATCACGGTAGTCGTGTCCCCCTTCCGCGTTTCGGAGCACTCGAGCGGGTGCTGGATTAGGGCTCGGCACTACGCGACCTCGCCGTTCACGATCGTCGTGGACTGGAACGTCCGCAACCGCGACGAGCGCGCCGTCGAGATGCGCTCCACCGGGTACAACGAAGTCCTGGCCGAGCTGGTCTGCTCCTGCATCCGCCCGTCGTCGCAGGCGTACCGCACGATCGTCGACCTGATCCCGGATTATGCAGTCTTCGCGGCGAGCGCGCGGCAGGCCGTCGCAGCGGAGATCCGCGACAAGGCGCTGCCTTCCAGGCTCAGCAAGTTCCTGGCGTAAAGGCGAAGACGCGACCGTCATACCATGTCGAGACCTGTCTTCAAGTACCTGTTCATCGCTCTCGCGGGCATGTGCTTCCTGGGCGCCGGGCATCTCGCATTGATCCGGACGAGGCCGCCGGCGTCGCCGTCTGCCGCGGAGGGGCTGTGCGCCTGGTCCGCGAGCCGCGGCTGCACTCCCGACTATCCCACCCTGGAGGCGATGACCGCGCCGCTCTTCCTGCACTGCCTGACTGTTTACGAAGCAGACTACGACGACGCGTTCGATCAGCAGACGATCGCGCTGCAACTCGCGGATCAGATGTGCGCCGAGCTCGCGAGTCCGGCAGACTGCAAGGCGTCGGGCGCCCAGTTCGAGAGGCTCCAGAACGGCGTCAAGACGCACCTGAAGTGCCCGCCCAAGGACGTGTGCAAGTTCGTCGGCAACGCCTGCATCCTGGACGACATCGCGTTCGGCGAGCTGTACCGCAACCTCATACAGGCGAAACCGTTTCCTGAACGCGCCGCCCCCGCGGCGCGTCAGCACGCCGGCAGGGAGTGCAAGAAGCAGGCGGGCCCCGTGTCGTGCAAGCTGTCCTCCGGCGCCATAGCGAGACGCGTCGCGGAGTTCATACGGCACGTCCGCAACGAGCCGGTGCCGGCTTAAAGCGCGCCGACACGGCATGATGTCAAGGCGATGGACTGCGACTCCATAGAGCTGCACGAGCTGCCTGCCTACCTGTTCGCCGGCGACGTCGACAGGCTTTTCTGGCTGCGCGTCTGCGTGCCGTTCGGCCCGGCGCTTCTGTACTCGGGCGCGATGGTGCTGGTCTACCGCGTCACGAGCGTCATAGGGCGCAGCATCAGCGCGGGGTGTCGAGAGGCGGAAGAGGACGCCGCAGCTGCGGCCGCCGCCGTGGCCTTCGCGCCCACATCCGAGGACGGCGATTACGAGCCCGTCACGCCCGGATACGCGCCTTCCACGCCGACGGCCGACGACTGTGTTAGCGAACGCGCGCGTTTACATGCAATCAAAACAGCAGCACAGCGGGACAACAAGTCAGACTAGCTAGTCGAATGCCCACTGGTTCTCACGACGGATCTCGGCCTCTTCGTCGGGGGTGAAGTCGTTCTCGAGTCCAAACTCCTTCCGTATGTCATCGGGAGCTTTGCCCTTGATCAGGTCCGCCACCGCCTGACACGTCACGTCCAGCATGGTCGAGATGTTGAGGTAGTTGGCGGCCAGCACGAGCTTGAAGAGGTCCGCCTTGTCGACGTTCACGAACTTCCGGTTGAACTCCTCCTTGGTCTCCTGAACGCCGTTGTGCTTCGTCTCCTTGCCGACCAGAAACTTCAAATACTCCACGACTGAGCCCAGAACTTTCGCCTCCACGTTCGGGAGGGGGATAGTACTGTCACCATCGCCTTCGACCTCATTCAGTATGTTCAATATCGTCACGGACTGCTCTGCAGCATCCTTGGGGACTTCGAAGCGTTCATTGTCGCAGGACACCAGCACTACTGTAGGGACCTCGGCAGACATGGCGTCGAAGAATACTGGCAGCTGCAAGCTCAGAGAGTATTGTGTTGTCAGGGTACGCGCGCGTCAAATTTTCGCGCGAACCGAACACGTCAGCCACAAAATTTGATTGCTGTCGCAATATCTCTTCCGTGTAGCCATGGCTTCCCGCATTCTGACCCTGAACAAGCAAGCGCCATTTCATTACGTGTCCGACAGCATCATCAATGCGTTCGCGAGCAAGGCTGTGCAGAACCCGGAGGACATCATCCGCGACATCATCTCCGCAGGGGGCCAAGCGATGTCAGACGATGAGGTTGCCGCCGAAATCACGCCGCCCGTCGTGGACAGGATCAACCAGGTCATGCGCAGGCGCAGCATGAAGAAGTGCAGCAGAGACGACGACCATTGGTGGCGCCTGCCCAGGCAGGCGGACCTGTCCGCTGTCCACGACAGGATGATGCACGCGCATCTCGTCGCCCACGGAGTCACTGCAGTCGGCTGGCACGCAGTCGTCAAGACCGACGCCATCACTGGCAGGACTGCCGTCAAGTACTGCCACAGCGAGTACGGGAACTTCTCGTCGCTGCAGGCCATGGTCAGGCGCATCAATGGCAAGCGCCGCCTACGGGACCCCTCGGAGCCGGGCCCGAGCAACGCCGCCACCATCGACCTCACCGCCGACGACGACGATGACGAGGCGCAGCGGCAGGAGTGCTCGATCTGCATATCAGACATCGCCTACGACGACCTGATTAGCGCCAGGCCCTGCGGCCACCCCTTCCACCGCGGCTGCATCGCGGAGCACTTCCGGACCACGGAGAATCTGATGCATCCCACCAAGCACCTGCTGCACTGCCCCGTCTGCGTCGCGGACCGCGGCACCACGGGTTCCAGCGTCGACGGCGTCTTCACGGCGCACGACGTCGACGCGCTGCTGCGCAGCAAATTCCTGAGCGTCGAGTCCGCCAACCGGCTCCACCGGGAGATCGCTCTGGCAGTGCCGTGCGAGGGTCACTTGACCGTGCGCTGCCCCGACTGCCCGCAGGTCTGGTACGTCCCAGAGGCCACGGTCTGGACCGACTGCCCGACACCCGGCTGCTGCACTGGCATCTGTCCGAAGTGCTGCGTCCGCCACGACGGCACCTGCGCTGACTACCGCGCCGCCATCGCCGCCAAGGTGGACGAGGACACCAGGCGCCTGCTCGCCGGATCCGTCAACTGCCCCGGTCCGAACTGCGGGATGACCCTGCAGAAGCGCGACGACAAGTGCAACCACATCGTCTGCGGCGGCTGCAACACCCACGTGTGCGCGCTCTGCGGCGCGGACATCACCAACAACGTCACCTCGCACTTCATGATCGACGACGGGCCGTGCAAAGATCGCATGTGGGCGGCCACGGGCGCTCCTGTCGACGACCCGGTACCCCCGGAGTCTGACACCGACGACGAAGACGACGAAGACGACGACCCTCCGCCTGTCCCGTCCGATCCGGACGACTCTTCTGTTGATGACGACGAGCATGACGACCCTCCGCCGGTCGCGTTTGACGACCTTCTTGATGACGACGAGCGTGTGTAGCGTGTTTAAAAAAAAGTTGGACGAATGTGTTATTTTCGAGCGCTGTCTGTAAACCATGGAGAAGAAGGGGTCCGCGACAGTGCAGGCGCGCATCGCAGCGTCCAGATTAGACCATTCCGCCAAGCTCGCTGCCATTGAAAAAAATGGCTCGATCGAGCTGGCGAAGGCGGAGGCACGAGGGGGCGCCAAGAAACCCGCCGGAAAGAAACCCGCCGCCAAGAAACCCGCCGCAAGGAAGTCCGCCGTGAAGAAGGGAGGCGACTTATTCTCGGCGATGGACAAGATCCCGGAGGCGGCCAAGGGGCTCATAAAACTGACCAACACGTCTGCGCCCGCAATGACGTACACTCACGAAACCGGTCGTACCCCTCCACCAGGGGGCAGCACCCTCGTCAACGACTGCGCGCATTACATGCTGTCCAAGCTGGACGTCGGCGCGATACTCGAAGAGCAGTACACCCAAAATTCTGAGGATCCCTGGACGAAGGAAGAGTTCGCGGCGATCCCCAGGGAGCAGCTCGATAGATTGATCGACGAGTACCGCGAAGAACTGCTGATCGACTTCAAGGCAGAGTGCCTCCGACAGAGGAGGAACGGAGAATTGACTCCTCTGTCGTTCGACAGAATGCTGTCTGCCGAAAAGGCGGCCGCAGCCAAGGCATCCAAGAAAAAGAGCCGCAAGAGCCGCCTGCCCTGATCATACTCCGGACTTCCGGAAATTCTCCTCGCCGACTGTATATGGCATCCCCCGCATCGGCTTTCCTCAAGGTGTTCGCATTGATCGCCGCGGTCATCGCGCTGACCGCGGTCGCGATCTTCGCGGTGCTGACCATCACAGGCCCGGCAGAGACGTTCCAGCCCGGATACGTCCTGCAGTACACCTATGGCCCCGCATTCGCGCAGACCGCGGCGCAGAACGCCGCGGACGTCCAGAACGTTAGAATCATGGGGCTAGTTCAGGCGGGCTTCGCGGGCCAGGCGTTCATGGCTACGACGGTCGCCAGATCGCAAGCCGGCGGCCCGCCGGATCTCAGACTGTTGCTGAACGGGAATCCTCTGGCCGTGTACGCTGGCGCGTACAACCCTCACGATATCGGTGCGTGGGTGGCGTCCAAGGTCAGCGGCCTCAGATTCTCGGCGTAGTATACCCTTCTCCGTCCAGAACGGGACAGCTCCAAACCTGACCTTGGGGTATATTGCCCTGATTTCAGCGCGCAAGCGCGTTTCGTCAAGGGCTGGAATACCGAGGATAACGTCGAACCCCGCAAAGGCTAAAACGTCAGCAGACGCGCACGTTGTACGCCTCCAAGAGTTCTCTGTTCATCCAAACCACTGCGCCAACGAACGCTGCCGCCACGCCCACCAGCACGCTCGCCACGATCAGGACCGCCGCAGCTCCCGGATCCATGACGGTCAGACGGCGCCCGCGCGTTTAAGCCGCCAGGGACGCGATGATCGCGCCCGTGTCCTCGATGTTCTCGAAGATCTTCGCGGTCACCTCGGCCGGCGTCCAGTGCCGCTCCGGCACGTGGTCGAGAAGCGCCAAGTCGCATTCGCGGTCCGTGATGCCCTGGATCATCTCGTGGATGTCCGCGATGCTGCAGTTGTCGAACCGCACGTTTACATCGATGCGGCCCGGCCGCACCAGCGCGCGGTCCAGGCGCTCGGGGAAGTTGGAGGTCATGACGATGATGCGCCCGGGCGTCTCCAGCACCCCGTCCAGCACGTTCAGCAGGTAGCCCAGCGTGAGCTTCTCAGAGTGATCGGGAGCACTCATCCCCGCCTTCGGCGCGGCGTCGCCGGGAGCCTTCTGGGGCACGGGCTCGAACGCCGAGAAGGCGTCGTCTCCTGCGCCGGCCGGTGCGCCGTCTAACTGCCAGTCCATGGCAGCGGACTCCGGACGCGCGCTCTGTTTCCGGTCCGGACGCGCGTTCAGGTTCCGGTCCGGACGCGCGTTCAGGTTCCGGTCCAGCACGACGTCGCTCAGGCAGTCCACGTCCTCCATCACGATGATGCGCCGGTCCATGGGGATGTTGAACGTCTGCGACGCGCCGTCCGAGAGCACCGATAGCCGCTCGGTGAAGAACAGCGCGTTCAGCTGCGACACCGTCGTCGCCGCGCTCAGCTTCAGGTTGACCACGTGACGGTTGCAGTCGCTGCTGAGCGCCTTGCACGTCGACGTCTTGCCGCAGCCGGGCAGGCCGTGCATGAGGATGCCCAGCGTGTACGGGATGCCCTTCTCCGCGTACCAACGCCGGTTGTTCACGAAGAAGTGGACGCGCTGCTTCAGCACGCGCACCGCGTCGCCGTACATGTTGGCCATGCTCTTGTTGGTGTTCATCGGCGCCATCGCGAACGTCATGTGCTTCGGTATGCGGTCGTACTGGATGTCGCCCTCGTGCGAGATCGGCACCTGGCCCGGCAGCTGGTCGAAATACATCAGCTGAGTGCCCAGCTCGTTGTCGCGGTGCAGCCGGTACGCGCGCTCCAGCTGCGCCAGGTACCGCTTCAGCTCCAGCAGGCCCACGCTGCGCGAGAACAGCTCGATGCTGGCGTCCGTCACGTCGTGCTTGTCGTCGTACGTCACCGAGTGCTGCTTGGCGTAGATGCCGTCCTCGATGTGGATGGCCCCGATGTTGGCGATCACGTACACGCCGCTCGCGGAGACCTTCATGAACTTGGTCTGCTCGAGCTGGCCGAGCCGCCACGTCAGCGCGTCGAACGCGTCGTTGACGTGGTCCTTGTCGAACAGGCGGTGCAGGTAGATCGAGGCCTCCTTCTCCTTCCTCGGCGTCTCCGGCTCCACGACGACGTCGCGTCGGCGCCACGCGTTCCACATGTCCCCGATCGCCTTGACCACGATCGGCAGCGCCTTGCGACCCAGGTCCATGATCAGCACGTTCTTAAGGATGCCCTTGATGTCGGCGCCGTCCTTCATCGCCAGCATCGGCAGTACGGCGTCGAAATTCACGCCCGACGACGCCATGCCACCGACACAGCGCTACCGCGCTTAAGCCGGCAGCGTCGGCACGTCGGAGAGCTGCCGATCCAACTCTTTTTTCAGCGAACTCCCGAACCGCGCCTCCGCCGCCGCGAAGTGGCCGGCCTCCGCTGCGCTGTCTCCGCTGAACTCGCTGCTGTACGGCAGCTTGCAGCGCGACGAGCACGTCTTGTCCGACTCGATGCGCTTGCGCACCACCAATTCGTCGTCGTCGTCGTCTTCGTCGGGCTCCGGCTCGGGTCCGCGGACCCCGCGGCGACGGAGGGCGTCGTCGAGTCCGCCCGCCAGCGCGCCGACCAGCGTGCCCACCAGTGGGCCCGCCAGGAACACCCAGCACTCGCGACCGAACGCGCCGTGCACCGCGGCAAGGCCCAGCACCCGAGCGGCTCCGCCGCTGTACGACGTCAGAGGCAGCAACACGAGGGCGACCGCGCTCGACGCCGCCGCGTGCTGACTCGCGCCCTTGCCCGCTGCGAACATCTTGACGGCCGCGCCCACCGCCTCCGCAGCGAAGGCCTGCACGGCCGTCGTTCCGACGGGCACCGCGTTCGGTCGCGCCGAAGAACCTGACGCCAAGGCCAGGGCCGCGCCCGCCACGCCTCCAGCGAACTGAGACATCAGGGTCGTCGCGCAGCCGGACGCGTCGTTGCGCAACAGGACCACCGACACCCACGGGTCCGCGAAGCCGCCCAGCACGAACAGCACCAGACCGCACGCCAGAGCGCCGTTCAGCGCTGCGCCGACGTTTGCCGACAGCGCCCACGTCCATCCGAGGGACGCCACGAACTCGGTCCACATGGTAGGCCCGCGTACGCGTGGTTTACTTTACGCGGGCGCGTAAAGATATACTGCGATGCGCTGGAACCCGGCAGAAGTGCGCTCGGCGCGCGAACTGCGAGTGACGCCCGCCGAAAAACGTCGCATCGTCGAAAAGTTCCCGCTCGCGGCAGACTGCAGGCCCTACGTCGACGCCGTGTTCTCGGGAGGAGGCGTCCGCTGCCTGGCGTTTCTGGGCGCCATGCGCTGCCTGGACGACGTCGGCATCAGGGTGCGGAAAGCCGGCGGCACGTCCGCCGGCTCGGTGTGCGCGGCCGCCATCGCCGCGCAGCTGCCGATGGACCTCGCGGAGAAAAGGATAGGCGCGCTCGACTTCGAGACGCTGCTGACGAACGGCGGACGATTCGGATCGGACCCCGCTCGCGCTCTGGACAACATCGCGTGCCTGCTGCTGACGCTCGAGGTATCGCGCAGCACGGGCAGGCACCCCACGGCGCCCCTGAGACGATGGGTGCACGAGCTCCTGCGCGGCCACCCGGACACCTTCCCGCAGCTCCGGGCGACCTCGGCGGGATGGCACGCCGAACGCGAGCTGCGGGTCGTCGTGTCCGACATAAGCGCCGGCGAGATGCGCATCCTGCCGGACGACCTGCACCTCTACGGCGAGGACGCAGCGGAGTTCAGCGTCGCGGAGGCGGTCACGCTGTCCATGAGCATCCCGCTGTTCTTCGAGCCCGGCGCCCTGGGGCCCGACAGGAACACGATCGTCGACGGCGGCATCCTCAGCAACTTCCCAGTCTGGATATTCGACCAGACCGGGTGCGAGCGCCCCAGGTGCCCGACGCTCGGCTTCCAGCTGCACGCGGCGCACGTCCCTCCGAGGCAGGTCACGACCGCGCTGGACATGGTGTCGGCGATCGTGCAGACCATGCGCGACGCCGGCGACCTGCACTACCTGAAGCACAACGACTACGGCCGGATCGTCAGCATCCAGTGCCCGGACGTGTCCGCCACCAACTTCGCGCTGTCGGCGGCCGACAAGGACGAGCTCTACGCCGCGGGCTACGAGTGCACCAAGCGTTTCCTCCTGGACGTGTGGGACTGGGACGCGCACTTGGCGGCTCGAGGAGTCCGTTCACGTGCTTGAGGCGCGAGCGCCTTTGCTGTACAGGTCGTCCGCGTCATGGCCTCTCGAATATTTCCCTGGAACATGTGCATGGACGACAACTTGTACGACGATAACTGGGAGTCAGATGTCCTCGCCCTGGCCGCGTTCGTGCCCATCATGAGGATGACTACGGTGGAAGAAGCCTCGGATCTCGTAGAAGCCGTCGCGTCGAGGAGCTCTGACACGGGGTTCGACGACCTGAAAGCGGCGGTGCAAAGGTTGTCCGGGCGAGCCCGGGAGGAACATATGGCGCGAGGAGGCTCGCCCAGCTCGTCGCCAATCGATCTCACTAGTCCTCACATGGCGAGACTGTTCGAGATCATCGACGCGATCCACGACTTCGGCAACGTCAAGCCGCCGAACTACCGAGATCGCCGCTGGAAAGTGATCCCGGAACCACCAGAAGACCGGGTCGAGCGGATAAAACACAACGTCCTGATGCGCAGGAGGATGGCCGAATCCATTTGCCCAGTCTTCCCACAGGAACTAATGGGGCGTTACGACGACCCGGATCTCCAGACTCTCCGTCGGGCCGCACCACACTTCGTCCTTCACCCCGCCGACGAGATTCTCGCGCGCATCGCCTGCGCCAAAGACATCATGCGGTTCCTGTCGGAATCGCGGGTACTGACATTCAACGGCACGGCGGTCGAAAACGACGCACTCTTCGACTGGCCGATAGATTGCGTCAGTTCTAACGACGGGTTCGATCGCGTCGACATCATATTCCGCAAAGACACCAAGCTGATTGCAGACTCAGCCGTTTTGAGGGAGCTGGTGGAGCTCCGCATAGCGATGAACGAGTTTTTCACAGGGCAAGAAAATACGAGTGTCCTGGACGTCGTCATCGATCAGTGCATGTCGGTTAAACAAAATCGCGAGCCTAGCGCGCTGCTATCGTGGTTGACAGGATTCCGCGTCATGATTATTGCCCTACAGGAGTACTTCGTAAAGGAAGACGGTGGATATATAGAGGGCGGAGAGATAAATGACTGCAGTACGCTGCGAGTTCATTACTGCGACGCGGGCGTATACGACGGAAGCCACGTTCCGAAACGCATGAACGACGACGAGGTGTACAGTCCGGACGTCACCGGCGACATCTTCCACAGGATGAGCGAGGTCACATTTTCTTTCGTCGCCCCCAACGCACCGAACAAGTACGGGTACAAGGTATCCACCGTCCATCCCGACCTGAATCCCATACCTTGGACGGATTACGGGCAAACAGAAGACACCGTTTTGGTGCGCGACGGACATATCGTAAACAAACATTACATCCGGTTCCAGACTCCAGATGACACGTCGACGACGGCGATGCGGACGATGATAGATAATCTCCGAGACGAACACGACGCCTACCGGTACGCGGTTCCCGCAGCTCTCAAGCGAGCCGGCGATTGGGGGCAGGTCGAACATTGCAGGCAAAAGGGTCTCATCTTCGTGACTTCTGACGCTTTGACCGCGATGTACGGGGCGTATCGCGGAGTCAGAGTATTCTTCGTCAAACATCATCCCCGGGTCGTGCGGAACGGTGTCAAGTTCTCGTTCGTCATGTCGAGGCCTAAGGAAGTCAGTCATCTGGGAGGATCTCCGCGTCCGATCGTTGCACAGGCATGTTTGACAGCAGTCGCCGTGGCGATGGCGGCGCTGGCCTCTCTATGAAACCGCGGCGCGGGCGCCTTTGCTGTACAGGTCGTCCGCGTCCTTGAAGCTCCCTCTGTTGATGGCGGCCTCCAGGAGCTTGGACAGCAGGTCCGGGCTCTGATCGGGTCCGGCGTACGCGTCGATCATGGACATGCAGTCAGAGATAGCAACCCAGCTTCTGAAATCCGAGACGGCGGTGTTCGCGACATTTGAGATCGCCTGCTTCCAGGGTTCGTCGAGATCGTCCTTCTTCAACAGCGCCAGCAAGTGATCGACGAGCGGGCGATTGCGGGCGGCGTTTCGTAAGAACACGTCCGTGAAGCCGGCGATCCGGCCGAACTCGTCGGACAGTTCGCTCGCGAAGAACGCGTTGAGCTGGACCACGGTCGAGTCGGCGAGCCTGATCGCGCTCCCGTACCACACCTCGAACTTCGTCACCTCTTCGGACGTAGGGTAGCTCGAGCGGTCGCGCTTCACGCCTTGAGGACGCTCCATGTCCGCCGAAAGCGCCCAAGTCCGGCAGACAACGTTGCCTTCCAGGAGCGCCAACAGTCGCGCGCTCCCGGGGCGCTTCCGCCGCCGCAACAGCCCGTAGGTCGACATGGACACGTCCGTCAGGATGCCGCGCTTCGAGGCGTAGTGCAGGATCGAAATGATGCGGTCGTCGTCGTGCGGCTTCTGCAGGACGGCCACGTTGAACGCCCCCAGCTCGGGAACGTCCAGCTTCGCGATCACGATCTCCTGCAGCTCGAGAGGCAGCGACGTCCAGGGAAACGCGACCCTGGCGCGCTTATTGGCGCGCTCGAAAGAGAATGACATGTGACGGCTGTCTTGGATGCGCGCTCTATACGCCGGGTGACACGCGACGTAAACAGCGCCCGCACGCAGGTCCCAGCAACATGACGATCGCGGAAGCTTGCGGAGACTACGAAGAAGGCCGCGCCGAGGGATACGCGGAGGGCTATACCCTTCGCCAAGTTAAAATGGGACACCTTGGACGATGCCCGGCGCAGACCTGGAAAATGCGCGTCGGCTTAAAGGGCGCTCGCCCCCTCTGTCTGTAGGACGACATGAACGCGG
>Ga0075014_100000413_pt1 | contig 11609 bp, 10 predicted proteins | sample AleBraG_ABR_2014_FD_71472 | JGI IMG/M metagenome (GOLD analysis project Ga0075014, IMG submission 71472) | Freshwater sediment microbial communities in response to fracking from Pennsylvania, USA - Alex Branch Run_MetaG_ABR_2014 | ecosystem: Environmental > Aquatic > Freshwater > Creek >... | reverse complement strand
CTGGGCCAGTTCCGACGATTGCTCGTACGTCATGAGCATCTGCTCTCCACCTATCGCGCCTTCTTCTACCTCGCTTGCTTCTGGATTACCCTGAGACACTGTTTATGAAATACGCTCTAGCTATGTCTGTCATTCCGCAGGACTCCCCGATGCACTTCGACCGCCTCGACATCGGCGATGAGGTTGGACGCGAGTTTTCGCACCAAGGGCACCAACCCGACCAATTCCTCCTTTTCTAGCACCGCCAATTCGTTCAGCTGGTAGGTCGGATCTCCAGTTAACCGGAGGTACTACGGCCCCATAACCGGTCCGTGTCCGAGATAATGAACGCTAAGACCGAGGGTTGCGGGTACGGCGGCATCGGGCTGCCATATCCGCCGGCGGGCACGAAGGCCAGAGGTAAACCTGACCTCCGCGAGATGGCCAGTTGATAAAGTGCGCTGCCACCGCGTTCAGGGGCGGACACCATCGTGTACTGAAGCGCGTAGCTGTCGTTCGGTCCGGGAGTGATCTTGAATTTCCCAGCGGTGGCTGGCAGGGGGTGGTTTGACGGCGTGTCCACTTCGAGTCGATTGTCTCACGCCAGCGGTGCCATATGGCGCCTACGCCCTTAGCGTCCCGCCCAGCTTTTCCAGCGCCTTGATAATCTGCGACGACCACTGCGCCACTTCTTCCTCGCGCAGGGTGCGCTCGTTCGACTGGAAGTTGGCGCGTAGCAGGATGGAATACTTGCCTGCGCCGACGTTGCCGCCGCGGAAGATTTCGACCGGGGCGAAGTTGCGCATTTCCGCGAGGCGCAGGCCACCAACCGCGGCATGAATCTGCTCGAAGCCGACCGTGTCCGCGAAGACAAACGAAAAATCGCGCTCCACGACCGGGAACTTGGCGAACGGCGTATAGCTGGCCTTCCTCAAGTTGTGCTGATAGAGGCGGTCGAGATAGATCTCGGCGACGTAAACATCCTGCTTGATCTTGCGTGCGGCGGCCACATCGGGATGAATCTGGCCGAACTGCGCCAGCATCTGGCCGTCAATTACGGCGCGAGCGCGGCGTCCGGGATGGAAGTACTCGGCAGCGTGCGCATCGTAGTACGCGGCGTTGCTGCCAAAAGCCCCGAGCAGCGTCTCGACATCGCCCTTCAGCTCGAAGAACGAGTACGGGCACGCCGCCTGGTGGACGCTGGCCTTGCCCACGTTCCCCGTGGCGCCGATTGATATGCGCTTCCTTTCGACTGAGCGGTTTCCGCTGTTCTCGAAGATGTGCCCGGCCTCGAACAACGCAACGTTGTCACTGCCACGGCTCAGATTCCAGGCCAGCATGCCGAGCATGCCAGGGATCAGCGAACTGCGCATGGCGGAAAGTTCGTCGCTCAGCGGGTTCGCGATTTCGAGCGCTTTGGCGGTCGAGAACGCTCGCGCGTCATCCTTGCTGATGAAGGTCAGCGACATGGCCTCGTGGTAGCCGAGCGCAAGCAGCGAAGTGCGCAGACGGGCGTCCTTGGCTGCGTCCGGCAGTTCCACGACTGAGCCGGAGAACGCGGGCAGCGTGTTCGGGAACTGGTTGTAGCCGTGGAGGCGCGCGATCTCTTCGATGAGATCGATTTCGCGGTCGACGTCCAGACGCCAACTCGGAATCTGCACTTGAAAAGCGTCGCCGGAAACCTGCAGCGTGAAGCCTAGGCGGGCGAGGATGCGCTGCACTTCGTCTCGGCCGAGTTCCTTGCCCAGGTGTCGCTTCACTTCCGAAAGTCGCAGCGTGACGGTGGGCCGCGGCATGGGCCGGGCAATCACATCGATCAGACCGCCAACCAGTTCGCCGCCGCCCGAAGCCAGAATCAACTCCACAACCCGCTCACACGACAGCGGACAGGAATCGTAATCGGCACCGCGCTCGAAACGGTGTGATGCGTCGGTGTGAAGGGCGTGCCGCCGCGACATCTTGCGGATGGTGACCGGATCCCACCACGCCGACTCGATCAGAACGTTCTTCGTCTTCTCGGTGATCATGGTGTCGAAGCCACCCATCACCCCAGCCAGTGCGACCGGTTTCCTGGCATCGGCAACGACCAGATCTTCAGTGGTGAGTTTTCGCTCGACGCCATCCAATGTCCTGAGCGTCTCGCCGGCGCGCGCCTTGCGCAGCACGATCTTGCCGCCTTCCAGCAGGTCGAGATCGAAAGCGTGCGTGGGTTTGCCCATCTCCCAGAGCACGTAATTGGAGGCATCAACCGTGTTGCTGATGGGACGCTGATCGATCAGGGTCAGTCTCTCTGCGACTGCGGTAGGCGATGGTCGCACGGTGATCCCGCGCATCACCTGGGCGGTGAAGCGCGGACACAACTCGGGCTCTTCGATTTCGATCTTGAAGTTCGCCGTACCCTTAACCGCCGGCAGCTTGGGCGCAATCGCCTTGAGCGGCAGGTCGTAAAGCGCTGAGATTTCGCGGGCCACGCCGTAATGATTCATGGCGTCGGGGCGGTTCGTGCCAATCTCCATTTCGAAGATGGTGCGGTCGCCCTCGCCGTCAATGGTCTCGACCGCCACGCCTGCCAGCGTCAGTTCGTCGGCAAGACGCCGCGCGTCGACTTTGAAGTCAACGAAGTCGCGCAGCCAATGGGGAGAGAGCTTCACCCGAATTGCTCCAAAAACCGCACGTCTCCCTGAAACAGCAACTGAATATCGTCAATGCCGTACTTCATCATGGCGACGCGTTCCACGCCTATGCCGAAGGCGAAGCCGGTGATCTTGGCGGAGTCGTAGCCGGTTGACTTCACGAACTCGAATACGTTGGGATCGACCATGCCGCAGCCGAGCAGTTCGACCCATCCGGTCTGCTTGCAGGTACGGCAACCCTTGCCGCCGCAAATGATGCAACTGATCGAAACGTCGGCACTCGGCTCGGTGAACGGGAAGAAAGACGGGAAGAAGCGCGTCTTCACGTTCGCGCCGAACAGTTTCTTCATGGCGTGATCGAGCGTGCCCTTCAGGTCAGAGAACGTGATGTTCGTATCCACCGCCAAGCCCTCGACCTGATGAAAGACTGGATAGTGGCTGGCGTCGGGCGTGTCGCGGCGATGGACTTTGCCGGGACAGACGATGCGCACCGGCGGCTGCAGCTTCTCCATGGAGCGGATTTGCACCGGCGAGGTGTGCGTGCGGAGAACCAGACGGTCGCGCAGCAGCTTCGATTCCTGTCCGGCGATGAGCAGCGTGTCCTGCGTGTCGCGCGCGGGATGGTTCGGCGGAAAATTGAGCGCTTCGAAGTTGTAGTAGTCGCTCTCGACCTCCGGACCCTCGGCAACCGAGTAACCCATGGCGCGGAAGACGGCGATGATCTCGTTCATCGTCTGGATGACGGGGTGCTGCGCGCCGATGGCGCGGCGAGTGCCGGGGAGGGTGACGTCGACGGCCGCCAGACATAACTGAAGTACCGCGGTATTTTTCGCGAGCCGCTCGGCTTTGGCGACGATCTCCTCGATTCGGGTTCTAATCTCATTCACCCGTTGACCAAAATAGGGTTTGGATTCCTTGGGTCCAGCTTTAAGCCACAGATCGTTGACCTGGGTCAGAATGCCGTTCCTGCGCCCCATCCACCGATCACGGAATGCCTTCGAAGTTGCATCGGAATCAACCGTCTGCCACTCCTGTTCGAGAGCGGCATACAGTTCCTTCACGGCAGCATCTAGCGTTGCAGCAGAGAAATCCTTGAGTTGAGTAACGGTGTACATGTGCCCTGAAGGGCGGACCTCAGGGGCTAAAGCCCCAACTTTAAGGCTGCCCCGGAACGGCACGGCTGAAGCCGTGCCCTACCCGGTAAAACGAGATGCCGCGGTTCTGGTTTGACGACCAAAGCCACCCTACCGAAAGCGCTTCATTCAGTGGCTAAAGGCTAAGAGCTAAAGGCTAGGAGCTCAAACTGAAAGCTGATGGCTGACAGTTTGTGCTACTTTTTCGCGGCCAGCGCGGTCTTTGCCTGCTCTGCCAGGTTCTGAAATCCCGCGGCGTCTTTCACTGCGAGGTCGGCCAGAATCTTGCGATCGAGCTCGATGGCGGCCAGCTTCAGGCCGTGGATGAACTGGCTGTAACTCAGACCACTGGCTTTGGCGGCGGCGCCAATGCGCACGATCCAGATGGCGCGGAACTGGCGTTTTTTTTGTTTGCGGCCGGAGTAGGCGAATTTCAGGCCGCGCTCCACCGCCTCTTTTGCCGACCGGTAGAGCTTCGACTTAGTTAGAAAATATCCACTGGCGCGTTCTAGTATCTTTTTCCGCTTGGCACGACGTTTTGTGCCGCGTTTTACGCGAGGCATGCTGTTCTCCTTTTGCTACTTCGTTTTTCGGTGGCTGGAGGCAAGGTGTTCTGCCCGGGAGGGCGGAACGGCCACTTCACTCACCGTTTGGCACGGGCGCAATCCCCCGCGTCACGGAAGGACTTGCATCCTTCCAATGCCCGGCTGCTTTCGCAACCGTGGCTCGAGACAATCCCCTAGTAGGGGATCATCCGTTTGACTTTGGGCGTGTCGGCGTCACTCACCAGGGTGGTGCCGCGCAACTTGCGTTTGCGTTTCTTGGCTTTCGACGTCAGGATGTGGCGCAGGAACGAACTCCCGCGCTTGACTTTTCCTGTTGCCGTCTTCCGGAAGCGCTTCTTCGCGCCCTTATGTGTTTTCAGCTTCGGCATAGCTCCTCTTGAAAAAATCGAGCCTCCCGCGTGCCTTCCGCGGGTGCTCAGGATTCTAACTGGCTGCGGAACGTTCAGGCCTGCTGCGCCCGAGGCGAAGCGGCGTGTTCTTTCGGTTTCTTCTCGCCGCCGGTCTTTTTCGGCGCCAGGATCATGTGCAGCGTGTTGCCCTCGCGCCGGGGACGGAACTCGATCAGGCCCTTATCTTCCACGTCTTTGGTCAGGCGATCGAGAATCTGTTCGCCCAGGCTCTGTCGCGTCATCTCACGGCCGCGGAAGAAGATGGTTGCTTTGACCTTGTCGCCCTCTTCCAGAAAACGAAGCACATGGTTGCGCTTGGTCTCGTAGTCGTGATCGTCCACATTAATGCGGAACTTGACTTCCTTGACCGTGATGACTTTCTGGTGCTTCTTGGCTTCGCGTTCGCGCTTTTCCTGCTGGTAGACGAACTTGCCGAAATCCATGATGCGGCAGACCGGCGGTTGCGCGGTGGGTGAAACTTCTACCAGATCCAGATCCTTTTCGCGGGCCATTTTGAGGGCGTCGAAAGGGGTCATGATGCCCAACTGCTTGCCCTCGTCATCAATTACGCGGACTTCGCGGACGCGGATGCGGTCGTTGGTGCGGATGAAACGCTTATCGATACAGTCCTCCGTTCGTTCGCAGAGCGAATGGGGAATTATAGCATGCTCAATGGGTTACGAGCGCGGCAAGGGTGCGTACAGCGTGCCATCCAGCACATTCGAAACGGCTGGGCGCAGCCACTGATTCGCCGGATGTTTTCCCACGAGGCGCAGCTTCAGGTAGTTGTCGGTCAGAGCGTCGGTGTAATCCTCGCCGCCGGTGTGCAGGGTGATCGCCTCGACAGGTTTTCCGATGAAGGAGCGCATAAACGCCAGCTTTTTCTCCACGGCCAATTCGCGCAACACACGGTTGCGGTCCCGTGCCAGTTGGATTGGGACCTGTTTCGGCATGGCGGCCGCAGGGGTGCCCGGCCGGGCCGAGTAGGTGAAGACGTGCAGGTAGGTGAAGGGGAGTTCCTCCACCATGCGACGGGTCTCCTCAAACTCCGCGTCCGTCTCGCCGGGGAAGCCGACCATGACGTCGGCGCCAATGGCGGCCTCGGGCATTGCGGCGCGAATCTTTTCGATCTTTGCCCGGTAATGCCAAGGCCGATACTTACGATGCATCCGGCGCAGCACGGCATCGCTCCCCGACTGCATGGGCACGTGCGCGTGCCTGGCGATGCGGGGCGAGGAGGCGACGAGTTGAATGAGCGCGTCGCTCCAGTCCATGGGCTCGACGGAACTGATGCGCAGTTTTTCGAGCGAGGTTTCGGCAAGAATCTGGCGAACGAGGTCGAGGAAGAGAAGCTGCTTGCCTTCGCTGACGGCCGACGACGGACGACCGGCGGCTGGAAGATCGCGTCCCCAGCGACCGAGGTTGATGCCGGAAATCACCACCTCGCGGTAACCGGCTGCGACGAGCACCTGCACTTCGGCGACGACGCGGGCGGGAGGCATGGAGCGGCTCTGTCCGCGGACGTAGGGAATGACGCAGAAGGAGCAACGGTTGTCACAGCCATCCTGGACTTTGAGGTTGGGGCGGGTGCGTTCCTCGCCAGCTCCGAACACGGGCGCTGCCAGCAATTCCGTGTGGGCGAAGATGTCGCCCACGTGGACGGAGTCTTCATAGCGGTGGGAGGCCTGCTGCGCCGGGGCTGGCCCGAGCCGATGCAGGGGGACAAAGGTCTGGTGCTGGGGCACGATGACTTCCGCCAGAGCGTGTTTGTGGGAATTGCCGACGACCCAGGAGACGCCGGGCAGGGCAGCCAGCTCTGCCGGGGCACGTTGGGCGTAGCAGCCGGTGACGAGAATTTTGGCGTCGGGATTCTGGCGATGGATGCGGCGCACGGCGGCGCGAGCGTCCTGGTCGGCGGCGGCGGTGACGGTGCAGGTATTTAACACGACTACCTGCGCTGCCAGCGCGCTTCCGGGCTGGAGCCCGCGCTCGGCGAGTTGGCGCTCGATGGCGGCGCCGTCAGCCTGCGTCGCCCGGCAACCGAAATTTTCGATGTAGTAGCGCGCCACGGTCTCTATGGTAGCGCAGGAGCCGGGCACGCAGGCTCACATCTTGACGTCAAGGACAGGCTCAAGCATTGCTTGCCCGGGGTCGCTGCTGCGTAAAGCACTCGCGGCAGAGCACCGGGCGTCCCTGCGTCGGGCGGAAGGGAACTGTAGTTTCTTTGCCGCAAACCGAGCAGACCGCCTGGGTTTCTACTTTGCGCGTGATTTGGCGAGGGTTACCGCCGACAGAAGCGACCCGCTTGGCCTTACATTGTTTGCAGCGCTTGGGCTCGTTTCTGAACTGCTTTTCCTGGAAGAACATCTGTTCGGCGGCGCTGAAAACGAAATCCTGGTTGCAGTCGATGCACTGAAGAATCTTGTCCCGGAATTCCATGGCGAGAATTCTCCTTCTCGCGGCACGGAAACCACCTCGGACTGGATTGATCCTAGTCCGGCACAGGGATCAGATGGCCGTCGTTCCGCAATTTTCGTTGTTGATCACCCCGGGGCCCAGGCCTTCATGCGGCAATGCACGAAGGACGCATTAGCGGAATCATACAACGCGGTACGAGCGTCCAACAACCGTGCCCATGATCGGGTAGTGGCTTAATTTGACTCGCCACTCTAGCAGCGCAAGGCAGGGAGATTCAGCCAGTACCCATGATCGGGCATTGCCTGAATGCCTGCGGCGGGAAGGAAGCTGCGCACATAACTTGCCCACGTCGCTTAACGAGCGGGGAAGGGGGCCATCCGCGCCTGCGAACGATTGCGAGAAGAAGAGAAAGCCTGCTGCGCCGTTTATCAGGTTCCAAACCGGCGCGGAGCTTTGGCAGCGGTGCCGGGCTGCTGCCGGGCTGCCTGGGTAAAGCACTCCCGGCACAAAACAGGGCGCCCTTGGGTAGGGCGAAAGGGGACGGTAGTCTCCTTGCCGCAAATGGAGCAAACCGCGGCTGTTTCGACCTTGCGGGTGACTTGTCGCACGTTGCCGCCGGTTGCGGCTACGCGCTTCGCCTTGCAGGCGCGGCAGCGCTTGGGTTCATTTTTGAACTGCTTTTCGAAGAAGAACGCCTGTTCGGCTGCGCTGAATACAAACTCACCGCTGCAGTCGACACATTGAAGAGTCTTGTCTTGGAATTCCATCGAGGGTCTCCCTAACGCCACCCCAGCGTCCCCAAGCCTACCCTTACGGTGCCTCGTGTAGGAGCTTGCCCCATCCAGGATGGATATGACCACGCGGCCCGGCCAACTGAATAACAGACACAGACGGGCTGGCATCTCTGCGACGCCAGCCCGACTCTTTAATCCTGCTCTTTACGCGCCTTTTTGCGGCTGCGCTTGCGAGCCAAAGCTTCCTTGACCCGCTTCTTCTCTCCCGGTTTCAGGTAGAAGGAGTGGCGCTTCACTTCTTTGATGATGTCTTCCTGCTGAACTTTGCGTTTGAAGCGGCGCAAAGCGTTTTCCAGAGACTCACCTTCTTGCAAGCGGACTTCTGCCAATCATGCCACCCCCCAACTCGTCCCGTTTGGACCCAACTCAGTGTACGTCACACGTGTGACCTTAAGTCAAGCCTACGTATGTAAATTTTCCGGCAGCGGAACAAAGCTGCGCTCAGAAAATAAATCGCAGCGCGAGTTGCAACTGGCGCGCGGCGTAGGCATCGCGCGCCTGGGCAAACCCGTCGCTCCTCCGGTACTGGCCGGGAAAGTAGATCGACCCGGCTTTTGCCTCGAAAGGCAGAAACTGTGCCGCGGCGCTCTGAAAGCCATCATCCGTCAACTGCACGCGCCGGTTCAAGTGATTGAAAAGATTGAAGGATTCTGCGATCAGCTCGAGCCTGGTGCGCAATCCCAGATGGACTTGCCGGCTCAAACGCAGGTCCATTGTGCTGTAGGCCGGTCCCACCAGGGAGTTGCGCCCAATACCTGGCAGTCGGTCGTTCATCGAGTTGTTGTCCTGGTTGGGATCGCCCGCAACCCGCGCATCGAAGGGGCGTCCGCTTCCAAATGTAAAGACGCCGCCAACTTTCCAGTGGTCCCACAGAGCCGCCAGCGCCACGTGATCGGCGGTGAACGGATGAGGCTCGGCGATCCACGATACGACAACCCGGTGGCGCTGGTCGGTCACGCTGGGAGCACGCTCCGCCTTGGTGTTCGCCGTATTTTGCACGCTGGCTGGCCGGCCGGCCACGAGCGCATCCTGGCCGTCATCTACAGCGTGGGCAAAGGTGTAACCCAGGCGGAAGTAGAGGCCATGCGTCATGCGGCGCTGCAAAGCAACCGTTGCGCCGTCATAGAGGCTGGAACCAGCGGTTTCGAAGACGTTGATGGATCCTAGTTGCGGTATGGGCCGCGCCAACGGATTGATGCACGGCGGAAAAGGACACGTTAGTGTTTGCGACAGCTGCCAGGTGGAAAACGTGTCGACGTTGTAATAGCCCAGCAGGTTGAGTCCGTTTTCATCGTAGACGGGATAGTCGACGTTGTTGGGCAGCGGCAGATTCACGTCGCGGGAGCGAATCAGATTTTGTCCGTGAGCGTGGAGGTAGGAAACCGAGGCGATCAGGCGCCGCGCTACCTCTTTCTCGACGCTCAGGCTGGTCTGCTGCACCTGCGGAGTCCGGTAGGCAGGGGTAAACGAAGCCACCTCACTCTGCAGGCGGCTTATGATTTCCGGGGGCGGCGTGCAGAACGGCATGCCGGCGCAATTGACCAGCGGATTCGGATACGTCGGGAACACCTGGTGATCGTAGTAGTCCTTGCTGTCGAGAATGAGGTGGAAATTATCCACCCCGTTGTCGGTGGCGAGGGCCGAGGTATACATCTGCGGAATCCGGGCATAAAAGATCCCGTACCCGGCGCGGACCATGACCGGGCGATCGTTGCCAAGCGACCAAGCCAGGCCGACGCGTGGAGCAAAGTTATTGGCATCCTTGGGGACTCGGCCCGACTCAGGCCATAGCGGATCCGTTTTCAAGCCGCTTTCACGAAACGCCTGCAAGTCATAACGCACGCCGAGACTCAGAGCCAGATGCTCGCCCAGGCGCAGGGTGTCTTGCGCGAAGAGGGAATACTCGTTGGTATCTGGCCGCGAGCTCGCGGGGCCGAAATTCTGGATGTAGTAGCGCGGCGCATTGTGCGCGTAGGCGCGCAAGGCCGTGATTTCGGCTCCGTAGGTCTCGGGTTGGAAGGCAAAGCGATCCACCCTGATGTTTTCAAAGATGTATTCGCCACCGAAGATGGATGGGAAGAAGTTAGCTACGCGGGTGAGCAGGGCATCGCCGCCAAATTTCCAGGAGTGGCGTCCGCCTTCGAGGTTGAGGGTTTCGGCCCAATGCCACTTCTGCTCGTTGGTTTGTCGCGGCAGAATGTTGGCGCGGCCGAAGCCGCTGATCACTTTGCTAATGACCGTGTTGGGATCGCCCGAGTTCGCCCTCGTAGATTCGAAGTCTTGCGAGAACTGCGTGCGCAGGTGGCTGACCAGCCGCGGGTTCAGGGCGCTGGTGAGGGAGACGACAGCGCTGCGCGTGCTGACCATTTCTTCGCCGTTGCTGCTGATGCCGTAGTTGGTGACCGGGCTGGCGGGATCAAAGAAAACGTTGTTCTCGCCCCAGTAGCTCGACGTACTCAACCGGGCCGAAAGGTGATGGCGGGAGTTGAGCGCAGTATCGAGCTTAAGGAAGCCGGCATTGCCGAGGAGTGCCGACTTGAAGTTGCCCGCCATGCCGGAAAGGCGGGCGGCGGCGGCCAGCACCAGGTCCTTGTCCGTGTCGTCGTAGTCGCCCTGGATTAGGCCCTGGGTGGGCGTGGGGACGATGTTGGAACTGCCATCGGAAAAGCGCACGATTGTAGGCACATGAAAGATGTGCTGGTCGAAGCCGCCAAAGAAGAAAGTGCGGTTGCGCTGGATCGGCCCCCCGAAGGTGAAACCGAACTGCTGCTGGCGGTCGGCTGGCTTGGAGATAAGCGTGGGCTGAGTCGCGTTGAAAGCGCTATCGCGCAGGAAGTAGAACCCGGTGCCGTGGTAGGAGTTTCCACCCGACTTCGTCACTACATTGACCACGGCACCGGCGGCCCGGCCTTGCTCGGCACTGTATCCGTTGGAGGCGACGCGGAATTCCTGTACTACTTCGTTACTGAACTGGTAAGGCGCGCGGTAGCGTCCGCGAGCCTGCGCGAAGAATCCGTTGTTGTTATCGGCCCCGTCGACCAAGTAGCTGGTTTGAAAGCCGCGCACGCCTCCGGCCGATAGGTCGCCGTTGGAGGCCGAAGTCTGCCCGCGCGGGTCCTGGTTCACGCCCGGGGTGAGCAGGGCGAGGTCGGAGAAGCGCCGTCCGTTGATCGGGAGTTCTCGAATGGCGCGCTCATCGACGAGGTTGGACGTGCCGCTGGCCTGGGTTTCGACGGCTGGAGTGTCACCGGTGACCGTGATGGTTTCGTTTTTCTCCGCCACGCGCAGTTGAAAGAGCACTTCGGTCGCGGCCCCGAGCTCGACGCGGACGTCGGGGCGTCGCTGTCCCTGCATGGCTTGCGCTTCTACGATGACGACGTAGACTCCGGGCGGCAAAAACTGCGCCGCGAAGTTCCCCGCGCTATCACTGACGGTGCGCCGCTCTAACCCAGTTGTCTCGCTTCGCACGGTGATGTCGGCGCCGGGGACGCGTGCGCCGGAGGCGTCTTCGACTACGCCACGGATGGCTCCGGTCGAGGAGTCTTGCCCTAGCGCGAGGGGATGAAAAAGGAAAACCAGACTGAAAAGTAGATTCAGAAGGAAAGCGAAACGCAGGGACGAACCAAACCCGGAGTGCACAGCCGCCTCCGCTGAGCGGAAAATGAGACTCGGAGGCCACGGGCGCTCGGGAGCACCC
>Ga0075014_100000412_pt1 | contig 11621 bp, 2 predicted proteins | sample AleBraG_ABR_2014_FD_71472 | JGI IMG/M metagenome (GOLD analysis project Ga0075014, IMG submission 71472) | Freshwater sediment microbial communities in response to fracking from Pennsylvania, USA - Alex Branch Run_MetaG_ABR_2014 | ecosystem: Environmental > Aquatic > Freshwater > Creek >... | reverse complement strand
TCATATGCTTCGGCTACCACCCAAGCATACGAATCCCAGATTCAAAGTCGTGCGCAGGTTGGTCTCAGCAAGGTGAAGGTCTTCTCGGGTGACAACGCCCAACTGTCACAGTCGAACGGCACCATCTCAAGCTCGCAGTCCGTCTTGTACGTGACAGCCATCGCGAGCGATGGCTCTGCGCTGATTGATGGTCAGAATCTTCTTGTTGGACCCGTGTCTCAGGCTCTCGGAAATCTCAAGAGTCCCACAGACACCTTGGTGTACATGGCCCCCAACGTTATTAGCCTAGCCCTAGGTGTTGTTGTGTCAACCACCAGTGCAGATACAGCCGAGAGCGACATCGTTGCCATGGAAGCCCAACTGCTAACCGACAACTTTTCGATCTTTGCGTCTGACTTTAAGAAAGAATTTCGTGATGCGGAATTCGTGTACCTTACCAAGAGCTTTCCGTTTGCAGACGGAGTTGAAACTGTACTCGAGGCTCTCGCAGAAGTTTCATACTCCTCAGCCACTTTGAGCGTAGACACGCTCACCAACTTACCTGAGTTGATCAACATCCCATTTCAGTTTGACACTGTGTTTGGGGAGACGCTTCTCTCCCAAGGGTTCAAGTCGTGGAAGGAAAACGCTCCCTACATGTTCAGGATCGAGGTTTCGTTTTTGAATAACCCCACTCTGGCATCGCAGTACGACCGCACGTTCCTAGTTTACGATCAGAGAGGTCAATACCAAGGGTCTGGTAATATCTCAGCCATCGACTTTGGAACGGGGTTTGCTTCGGCCCTCAGCGGCCAAAAGGTGCCAACAGACAACCCGAACACTGCGTGGGAGCTCCCGCAAGAGACGACAGACAACTTCCAAGACAGGTTGGTTCGCATAGCTCAATTCCCAACGATCCAGGACGTTACTACGCCTTCGTTTGTACTCATCAAGGCCAAATCGTTTGCAACCTCACCCTTCGAGATCAGACCGTTTGTTATCGATAGCCTTGGGAAGAAGCGAATCTTTCCCTTGTCAGAGGTTGCCACGAATCTTCAAGATCCTCTTCCTGGCGGAGCACAGTGCTACCAAATTGATCCTCGGTTTATCAACAACCTGAAGGTAACCTTCACAGAGAACTACGACGTGACCTCTCAGGAGTACGCAGCTGGTATTCTGACAATGCCATTGAGCTATTTTCAGATTCCAACGGGCATTAGCTTGACAGATGTGGGGCAAATCGCTGGATACCTGAACTCTGCTGTTCGAATTCGAGTGATGGCGCTACCGTTGCTAGACAATATATCACCATCTAACTGGAACGACATTGTAGCGGTAGACTCTCAGAACATTAAGGTGAATGTGACGCAGATCTCCCAGTAACGCAACGCAAGCACTAATTTGCTATGGGATACACATCAAACTCCGAATTCTCCTTGGTAAAGCGCGTTCAGATCACCAACGAGCTACCCGCTATCTCCCTCAATGCTAGCCTACACACAGGCCTCCAGACACCCTTTTGGAGGTTCTTGTTGGGCTCGTCCGTGTCCCAAGAAGGTATTCCTCTTCTCGCAAGCGCTCCACCATTGAAGACTGTCAATGGTGTCGTTGCACCTACGTACGGTCCTCCCCTGGTTGCACCAGGTCAAAACGTTCCTACGTTCCACTCATTGACCGTTGATGGTGTTATCCAACCTGAGTACGACTTGTTTCTGCACGAAGCATACAGATACCTCGACACGCTGTACCCCGATCACCCTGACTATGCTCAACTACTTACTGATGTTGAGATCAACGATGCGTTTAAGGCCGCTGCTGCTGTCTTAGGCTACTCACCAGACTACAAGTTTGCCAAAAAGTGGACCTCGAGTTTGACTGTCAGCGCACTACTTGACCCTGCTGAGGAACTGAAGTGGAAGATTCGAGATTTGCGATCTATTGCATTCCGTAGAAAGTTCTATGGATCGTTTTTTGGCTACAAACTACTTTTCGCTGGTCTCTATCAACAAGGCAGCGTATACTCTACGGGAGCGTACACTTTTGCTAACTCGCAGAACCCCCTAAAAGACAAGCTGTTTCGGGTCATCGACTTCTACAACGCCAGCGACGCTCACTTTACCAAGAGCAACAAAACAACCTTTCCCGGTATTGTTGAACCAGGGCTCTCCGACGAGGTCTCCCAGCTACCTATCCTCTTCGAGTACGATGCAGTAGCAAGAACAGAGCTCTTCCCCAAAGGCACTATCATTATCTCAACAGCTGAGGCTACGACGTCGATCCGCAACGACGCGTTCGCTGCCCTTCAGACGTACGATTCATCTACCAACAAATTCGTAGACGATACTGTCTCTGGTGTGAGAAAAATCGCTCTTGACGCATACCTATTCCCCACCACAAGAGCATTTGATGTTCTAGATTCTGTCACCGACACTACTCCAGGGTTCGCTCAGCTGGTTCCCTCGAGGAGAGTAACAGGTGGATTTGCGCTGACTCCCAGCGCAGCAGTTAAGTTCTACCCTCAGACTCTCCAACCATCAGACAATGTGTTCCTTACTCTAAGCAACGAGCTATTTGTCTCACAGGGTGTTATCGCTGACTCCTACGTTCCTGCGGGATCACCAACAGTAACAAAGGCTTACGCGATCATTACACATAAGATCCCAGGTCGCCTTGGTTTCAGCTTTGACAATCAATCGTCCATCTCTGCTATTACCGAGGATACAGCTTCTCATGGAGTGCTGATCGAATACCCAACTTACGTTGACACCTCGGGGCAGTTGACTGAGGTTGCTCACTCAGTGTTTATTCAGGGAGCCCTAAGGGCAGATAGGTTCGCTTCCACTGCTGGTGATTTTGTACTTGGTGCGATTCCCGCAATCAACCCAATCACCCAGGCAGACAACTGGGAAGCTCTTGGAGGTGGAGACATCACCACAAGTAGGATGACACCATTTCAAAAAGGTATCAGCCTCAGATTCTTTTCTCTCACGCCTACTGGGTGGGTAGAGATGGTGCAGCTAAAAACTGCACGACTGACGACGTTCTCCCTTGGCTACATTCAAACGCAAACTATCGCAGACCTTGCCGGTGGTGCATCTACCTCCACGCCTTTCACACCTACTACGTTCCTACCTTGGGTCACCAGGGCAGCTGTTCAGTTCGAAACCGAAGAGATCAAGGTAACTTCTCTACCCTTCTCGGGTTACTTGTCTGGTAACACCATCCTGCTAACTGATGAGCTGAACAAGGCCAAATCGTTCTACCTTCGTCCCGGTCAGGCAATCTACTCAAGCGTTACCTCCCCTGGAGCAGTAATTGAGTCTATCAACAACGACACTATCACGCTGTATGGAGAGTCGTTGACGAACATCAATGAGGGGTTCTACTCCTTCTCGGTACAAATAACAGGAGAACTAGCCAGCGACGTTGATCTCTTCAAGTTCAAAGGTGAGTTCCTCAGCCAATACCCAACCCTCCTCAACAGCTCCTTCGAGTTTCTTTGGCCGGGTGATTACTGGAAGACACCAAGCCAGGACTACCTGGATGGGTTTAAAGACATTAACCAGTACGATCCAGCAGCCACTATTCATCCAGAACTCACTCCCACCTACCTTGGCCGTCCTTACGCAAACGTCAGGCTTCAACGGCATCTATTCCTCGAGGTGGGAGCACAACGTCTCTTGTACCACACCAACACTCTTGGCCTCACGTCTGGAGGGACTCCTCTCAGCCTAATGGATCTTCCTTGGCTGGATTACGTTTACATGGAAGCTCAAAAGGCAAAGAAGGCATCCGAGGTTGTGTCCGTTGGTGCTCAGCTAAACTTGTCTACAGATGAAAGTGGATACTCATCTATCGTACCAGGTCAGTTGTTCTCTGATAGTCAGATTCAAGCTAAGTTCATCACCTTCCCCGCTGTTCTTGCCCAGGATCCAATTCCTGCTACTGTGCAGATTGGAAGTGGAGGGTTTGGATCAAACAAGCAACAGTTGTTCGTATCTCTTTCTGACTTAACCCGACCTCCTATGTATGGGGACATCACCTATGACACAAACCAAGCAATCGCTGACGCTCTTCGAGCTAGGGGAATCTACGCATCAGCAGATAACCTCCTCCCTGTCAAGTCCTCGAGTCTATCTAGCTCGGTCACTTTTGCGCTTGAGAAACCTCTGTTTGAGTCTCTCTTGGGTGAGTATGAGGTATCGCGTATCGTAGACCCTGCGTCGAGCACAAACGCGTTCAGCGCTATTACCCCAACATTCAAGGAGCAGGTATTCACAGGAATGTCCTTTGATCTTCCTCAGGAAGTAAAGCTCTCCAACCCTCTGATCTTTCAAGACTTTCAGTACAAGGCTCTTCCCTTTAGGTTTCACCTGCTCGGGAGCTGGAATCTTGTTATTGGTACTGGAAATGTTCTTGTATTCCCTCCAAGCACAGTAGCTGTCAACGACTATTACGTGATTGGGAATGACATCACCTTCGGGGGGCAAGACTACACAGCAGGTGATTGGCTTGTTTGGACTGGTACAGCTTGGCGAACTCGCCGCTGGCTCCCTGTGGGAATCATTGACTCCTCAACGACCGACCTCACCCTGATTAACTTGGATGCGATTGTTAACTCAGGCTCGGTGATCGAGTCGATCGCTAACCGACTCCTTGCTGGTGAGGTTTTCTACGCGATTGCTGTTGAGGATATCCCAGGATCGATTAACACTCTTCCGGCTATCAACGCACTCGACTGGGCCATCCTCTCGCAAGAAGACGGTGAGGTGCAGGGAACATGGAAGGCTGCGTCAGGGCATCAGTACTCGCTACTCAGCCTACCTGTAAACTACGCTGACGTGAACATCGGACCAGCGTTCCAAGCCCTAGTGGCAGCGAAGAATGCAGCCATCGCAGCCGTATCAGCCATCATCGACCTTCCCCACAGACTAATCACCAAGGGCTCAAGCACCTTCCTCCTTCCAATTGTCCTTCCCGCTATAGGCCATGATGTAAAGGGTACCGTGGTTGACCTGTCCAGCGCACCAATTACTCAACATCCAGATGGCAACTTTTACCTGGAAACCACCCCAGCTGCTCAACTAGATTTTAAGGAACCCAAGTATTTCAAAAACCTTCTGCCCCTCGCTGGAGTGGTAACTCAAATCAATGACAGCTCAACAGTCATCGAGCCAGCTCCTGGTATTGCTTTCGACGTGTCACAGATTTCGTTGTTTGACCGTGTGTACTCCGCACAGCAGGTACTGTTTCGCAACGCATACGATCCCTCTGCTGAAACTCTCTACACCGACCATTACACCAACCTACTAGGTCAGATGGTGGTAGCTCATCCAAACGATCCCACAACCACCAAGCTGATTCCAATCAGTGATAATCCAGCTAGGGTTGATCAGTTCCGTACAGCGCTGCTAACCCTCTTGGCTGCTAACCCCTCCGCGTCTATTGTTGGTGACACGCTCAAGACGGCTGCGTACGGGTTTGATCGAAAGTTCGACAGCGCATACGAGCGCCAGTACTTCAAAAACCTTCTCCTTGTAGCAGCTACAGTGGACATTTCAGACACCTCTGTACTCTCTCCAATGTCCTCAGCAGTTGAGGACCAGCATGCGTTCGCCACGGCCGCCCAGCTTCTTAGCTCGGGTGACTCGCTTGCTGAGTTTATTCTTCAGAATGGAGCTGTGTTCTCGAAGGCTACCGCTACGCTGCCACTGGCATCACCCACGGTTATTAGGTCTTTCATGGGCCTGTACTTCCTAGGCAACGCAAGTGGGGCCTTTGCCCTCCTTCCTGGTGGAGTAGACCCCGCATCTGCAGCTCCCAACCTATGGATCACAGGAGTGCTGGCAACTGGAACACCCGGAGCGATAACTGGTGCAGTATACTCCGAGGCAACACTCTCATGGGTCGTGGGCACTGATACTGGTAGGCTGTTTTCAGTGACGCCTCCTTCCGGAGCAACAACAGCTGTTGTTGCTGAGATCTCCTTGTCAGGCAAATGGGTGGCAGGAACAGCAATCCGAGCAATCGAAAAGGTGTCTACGGAAACCCTTGGTCTATGGTTGACTACAATTATGGTCGTAGGTGATGGTGGTCAAGTGGTGTACTTTGACAACGTTAGCCCACTTGTTCTCACCACATGGATTCCAGACCTTCCTCCTGGAGCTCCAGGAGGCTTCACGTGGTCTTCGGTTAACTTCTCATCTGTTGTGCACGCTAATGGCCTATGGGTCATCGCTGGAAACTCAGCTACAAGTCGGTCGATCATTCTCACAACAGACCTCAGTACGCCCACTACGTTTGGATCAGTCACCGGTGAGTTGGCTACGACAACCAGAAGCGTGTCAGCTTTGGCTGTAGACGGAACTACACTGCTCGCTGTGGGATCTACGTCCGACACCTCGAAGCAGCTACTAGTGTCTACCGATAGTGGGCTTACTTGGGTGGGCTCGATCATTGATGCATCGTCACCTGCTTTGGCAGTAAGAGGCTTGGTAAAATCGTTAGGTTCCTGGTACTTCTACGGGGACGCTGGTGCGCTGTACGCTCAGAGTGTTCTCGGCGGCCCCGCTGTTCCAACCTCACTTCCTGGTGCAAGCAACCTGCTATCGGCCACCACCTACCTAGGACTTATCACGGTGATTGACTCGACTGGTAGCGTATTTTTCACTGGTGTGAGTGCTGCTGGAGGGAAAGAACTTATTGGATCCGACACGTACGTCGCATCCACGTCGGTAGGACAGATCAAGCTGTCAGCTCCAATCTTACTCGCCTCCAGGTTCTTGCCAGGCGAAACCTCAAAAGTAATCCTCCTGTCGTTCCAAACTCTTCGCCCCATCGACAAGGAGTTTGCAGGCATACCTCTTGACAAGCTAACGCTGTTCACCGATCCTGTGACAGGGAGGTTCCCAATCGCTGCCTCGATCGCTACGAACAACAAGGCAGCCGCTAACCGAGTGTACTACCCTCGCACAAACCTGTCACTGACTAACCCAGCGTCTCCTTTCTATATTCACCAGAACGGATATCCCCTGTATGCGGAAGACCCCTCCCTGTACATTGCTGACGCTACCGGCGAACCTCAGGTAGCGAAGAACAGTGCGCTTCAGATAATCACACTCTGCGATGGTCTTGGCAACTACATCGACCCCACAGCTGTGGAGCTCTCAGTTTCGCAATTTATTCTTGTATACACCTCTGGCGTAATCACAGATATCGCCGATCCTCGCGTTCCCGCATATACGCCCCTGTACGACACCTATGCCGATTGGCTCGCATCGGGAGCGGACTTCTCAGAGCAAGCAGTCAACGTCGTTGCAGCAACGTCTGGACAGATCGCTGACGTTCAAATCCTGGAGATCCACAATCTCGAAACTGATAATCCCCCCTACATCATCTTTGATAGAGGTCTTACCCCCTCACCATCGATTGATGAGACAGCTGTTCGTATTACCATCTTACCACAAAATCCTATCGCTGTCCCACTGGTAGGCGTTCCACATTACGTCGTGTCGCAAGCAACAGACAATCTGGGACTCACAGCTACCGTATCAGGCACACAGGTGTACTACCAGATTCCTCAGTACGAAGGATCGTTGGTTCCAGCGACCATTCCTTCGACAGGGACCAATGGTGGTTTGGCATCGACCGGCACACAATACAGCCTAGCCCCTCAACAACAGGTTGACACTTCGCTTATCACAGACGGAAGTGGTCAAGTCGTAATCGCTTTTGACGTTTCCACCTCCAGGTGGTTTGTGGTGATCAACGCAAATGCCACTGGTGTGTATTTCCCACCCAATGGTCTAGGTGGCTACGTAGGCAAACCTGCTACAGACACTCGACTTCCATGGGAAGTCGATAGTGCAGCGTTTATGTACGAGGCTGCTGGGGTTCCCATTTATCTTCGAAACCTTCAAGGCGACTGGGTCGTACTCACGAACGCCGATGGAACGTTTGCTACCGGACACCCTCTAGCAGTGGCCCCAAACCACCTTCTCTTCCAGGATCTTCTGATCGACGAGGGAAGCATTATCGGAGACACCGACCTAGGACTCACCTCAGGGCTTACGGTGACAGGCGTAACGGCCACAGCTGCTACAACTTCAATCTCGCTATCCTCCAGACTAGACGCGCTTAAGCATCTAGTAGTTGGTGACAGTGTACAGATCAGTCTGCTCTCTGCAGCATCAGTGACTCTTGCATCGTCAAACTTCAGTAACCCGAAGCTTTGGGCAGAGCTCACTACGGCTGACCTTCAGGTCTTCACTCCTGATCGTGTTTCATACCAGTCAAGCAACTTCCCTGTGAACAACTCAGCGCTGTTTACCACTGGTACCTTCACCAACAAAAACAAGTTCCCAGTGTATCTATGCGACGACCAGGGATCCCTGATCTATGCGTCAGGTGCGTTGGTAGGGCTAGTCAGCGAAGCTTATAGTCCTGCACAGCCAGTGTACCTGTTCTCTAAGGACTGGTTTGCAACTGAGTTTTACGATCCCTTGGATCTCAACTCTAATCCTTTCTGGCAGTACCTGGAGATTAAGGATGTGCTGGAGAACCAACAGTGGGTACAGCGAGCTCGAATCCTGCAGAAGAAGAAGAGCGCTTTTAGTCGAACACACGTGTACTCCGAAGTCCCAGCAGCACAAGCATATGTCAGCGTCTTCCCTGGCTTGGAAATGTCTGCGATCCCAGGAAAGATTTCATTCCCTGCGGTTTCAGCGTTCGATGCCTACCAGGGAGTGATCAACACAATTTTGACACCAAATCAGAGCATTGCGTCCTCAGCGTCGACTCTATATGGTCTTGCGTTTACACTTACACTGCCTCCCAACTACAATCCGGCTACTCCCTTGGACGGTGCAAACCCTCTTCACACGTCTATCCTGGCCAACTACTCAATCAACACACAGAGAAACTACCTCGACCCAAATGATCAAACCTCTGCCACAGTTGCAATTTCCGAGGTGGGAATCTTTAACAAAGAGGACAATTTGCTTGCCTATGCCATCTTCCCACCAATCATCTACAATACCACTAGGCACCACTTGTCATTGAACCTGTTCATCAAGGAAGGCATGTTCACGCTCACTACTAATTGACAGAGAGGCATAGATAGTGAGCAGTCCCCTAACCCCACCCTGGAAGTTTTCGTTCAATCCATCAGGAGCTGGCCCGTTTCTCGTAAAAGTGAAACTGGTCGACCTGATGTATTCGAACGCAGCTACATTGACACCTTACCCCACAGGAACAGGTTTCAAACTTCCACACGATATTCTCGTATACAACCCAGCTATCTACTCGGTGTCCAGCGGAAACCTTCAGTACCTCACAACTGCTGATTCAGGGTACGTGGCAAATGAAAACGATAGACGAAAGTATGGTATTTTCCTTGTCAAGCCTAAATTCAACCCTTCAGCTAAGGTTACCATTGTACCATTTACCCTCAACGGTATTCAGGGGCAGTATGCTGTCTACGAATCTGGCGCAAGCGAAGAGCTCCAAGAAGACGACTACTTCTCGCAAACACAAAACAGCAGACCAAACCTATACAACTTTTTCTCCAGCAGCCAACTAGCCGCTGGCGATTATTTTGCATCCTCAGCCTCTCTGGCCGAGGACAGTTCGCCATTAGCAAGCACCTGCAGCGTGATCCTTGCAAATCCAGACAACACTCTTCGTGCAAGCCTTCCAGGCTCACAGCTAGTTCCATACACGCAGATGCGTTTGAACTTGTCGTCGGCAAGCATTGTCGATATTGTTGCCTGGGCAACTGATGCATCAACCGCGTTGGCCCAGGCACCTGGGTTTCTTGACCCAGCACAAAACCCAGCGCTGGCCCAGGCTGAGATTTGGATCAGGTGCTCCTTCTTTGCTGACTACGTCGATCCCAAATCCTCTGCCCAAGACCTAGCTCAGGGATCCAACGTTCAGCATAAAAACCTAATTGTTGGTCAAGGCGATTACGTCAAATACGAAGATACAAACGTCTCTACTCCCTACCTGCCTGTTACCCCTCCCTTGTCCGATATGGGTCCCACGTCGGGGCTGGTTACTGACAATGCGTTTCCAGCTCCAGCTCGATCGGGCGCCTACCCATCCCTGGCATCGAACATCCCAGCTGGATGGTTCGACCCCACGGACAGTACAAGGAATGGCATGCCAGCTGTACCTGCAGAAGGTAACATCTACGCGTCTGGTCGACTGTTCTCTATTACTATCGATGAAATTGTAACCACGCTCAAAGCCCTGATCAGTGGACGTCCAGCTGACCCAACGACGTTGCCCACAACACAAGACACCACAGGTATCTACGCCTTTGCCACAGCAGCAACCGCCAGTAAGCAGACTCCGACAGACACTCGATTGCCAGCCGAGCGAGCGATCTCGTTGGCAGGTGGAAAGCTTGGTGATCCACTGAGCCGAGATGGCTCAGTACTCATCAATGCTCCAGAGGGTATTTTCTACTACGTGAACGATCGCCTAAAGGTAATTGCGGACAAGATCACCACCACCGCTGGTGTGAGAATCGAAGACGTAGCACCAGTGGCATCGAAAGTCCTCTACACTGCAGGTTTCTGGGCTCCAAGAGCAACCCCACTCTCCCTGCGAGAGCTGGAGGCTATGCTGTTGGGTGTGGCGTACAACCTTGAGACAGCGTTCAACTTCTTGGCTCTCAACAAGGCATCTGTTGGTCCAACGGACACGAGTGCTCACCCCTATGGAACCCTACACCAACTTCACACTGCATACGATCAAAGCCTAGATGACAGCGATCCAAACTCAAAATGGATCACCACAGCGAATACAAACTTCACAGTATTCACAGCTACTACCTATGGGAACAATCTCCCAAGTAGCGCTCCCTACGACCCAGCGGTGGATCACCTGCGCGAGGACGTGTATCTGGCAGCTGATGGTACGTGGAGATATCTCTTTGACACCGTTCGCCTGCCTATTCTCACAGAAACTTACTAATTCGGAAAAGGATCAACGATGCCCAAGAAAGACGGACTTACCTGGATTAGCCAGAGGAACAAGCAGCTTCGCTACTCAGTAGGCGGGGATGATCAGTGGATTCAACCAATGAGCATCTACATTGCTGGAGAAACCATTCTCCGCGGTCAAGCTGTATCAGTTGCACTCCCAAGCGACTTCGTAGGCACTACAAAGGTCATCGACTCCTCAATTACAGACGACGATAGTGTTGTAGTCCTCACTCGAACCGACAGACACTTGAAGATGGTGGGCATTGCGTTGGAGCCAGCAACTCCTGGTCAAAAGGTTCACGTACAGCCCTTTGGTCAGTTTTGCTGGGCAGCCTCGACTACATCCACGGAGTTTAGTCCTGGGTTTGTGAACGCAGATCGGGGCAAGCTCGTCTACGTATCGTCCACCCCTGGAGACTTCACTCTCGACGCAACGGCTGCCGCTCTTGGAGGGCTCCGCCTTATCCAGGTTGGATTCATCTCGAGCACACCGGCCACAGGCTTGGTAACAATCGAGCTGCAGCCAGAAGGCGATGGTCGAGGCCCCCTCGATCAGACTCAGTTTGAGGGTATTTTTGGGGAAGAGGTGGCGTTTCCACCTACACCCCTCGGTGGCCAGTACCCAAAGGTGTTTGCCATCAGCCCTTCTCC
>Ga0075014_100000411_pt1 | contig 11652 bp, 11 predicted proteins | sample AleBraG_ABR_2014_FD_71472 | JGI IMG/M metagenome (GOLD analysis project Ga0075014, IMG submission 71472) | Freshwater sediment microbial communities in response to fracking from Pennsylvania, USA - Alex Branch Run_MetaG_ABR_2014 | ecosystem: Environmental > Aquatic > Freshwater > Creek >... | reverse complement strand
CTCCGTCGACGCCACCGATCCCGCGACCGGTCAGTTCGGACCCACCATTCCGATCGACAGCGTGGAAACATTGAACGTGTTTCAAACGCCGTTTCTGGCGCAATACGGACGGTTCACCTCGGGCCTGGTATCGGTGGAGACCAAACGCGGCGGCGACAAGTGGAAGTTCGACGTCAACGACCCGTTTCCCGATTTTCGCTTTCGAAGTTGGCATCTGAGAGGCGTCCGCGACGCCACGCCCCGTCTCAATTTCAGTGGTCCGCTGATCAAGGACAAACTCTATTTCTCAGAGGGTGTGGAGTACGAAGTTCGCAAGACTCCGGTGATCACGCTCCCGTTCCCTTTCAATGAGCAGAAGGTGGAAGGCTTCAATTCGTTTTCGCAATTCGATTACCTGCTTTCCGCCAAACAAATCCTCACCGCCACGTTTCATGTCGCTCCCCAGCGCAGGGACGCCGTGAACTTGAACTATTTCAATCCTGAGCCCGTCTCGCCCAATTCCGCCACACGCAACTACGCCGGCACCATCTCCGACCACGTTTCCCTGAAGAGCGGCCTGCTGGAGAACACCGTTTCCGTCACCAATTTCGACGCCAACGTCTGGGGCAACGGCAACAACCCCATGGTGCTCACTCCGACCGGAAATCTGGGCAGTTACTTCGCGTCGGAGAGTCGCGGCGCGTCCCGTATTGAATGGCTGGAAACGTATTCCCCGAATCTGTTTGGCGGCGGCAGCGCGGTTGGCAATGGGCACAATCTGAAATTTGGCACCAGCATTGCTCGCACCGATGATGACGGCCAGTTTCACGCCAATTCCATCAGCGTGCTTGGAGCGCAAAATCAGCTTCTTCAACAGATCAACTTCACCGGTGGGCAACCCTTTGACCGTAGCGACGTGGAGATGTCGTTTTTCGGCCAGGACCACTGGCAACTGCGGTCTAATCTGGCGTTCGATTATGGGTTGCGCGCCGAAACGCAGCGGGTGACCGGAAGCTTCCGGTTTGCGCCCCGCTTCGGCGCCGCCTGGACTCCGTTTGCGTCTCTGGGAACCGTCATCCGCGGCGGATTTGGTTTGTTCTTCGATCGCGTCCCGCTCAACGTGTATGAGCTGAATCATTATCCCGAGCAGGTCATCACCACTTACAATCCCGACAGCACAATCATCTCCGGCCCGCTGGTTTACCTGAACATCATCAGCCAAGTGTTGACCAAGTACCCATTTGTGGACCGGAAGGCCCAGCCTGGCAATTTTTCCCCGCACAGCGATACCTACAATCTGCAGATCGACCAGCCGGTGGGTTCAATTTTCAAACTGCGCGCCAGTTTCCTTTCCAACGCGGCGTCGGAGCTCATCACGCTGAATCCCACGGTCTCCGGAACTTCCGCGGCCCTGGTGTTGGATGGCAATGGCCAGTCCCGTTACCGCCAGTTCGAGCTGACTGCGCGCCTGCGCCTGGGCGAAGAAACGCGCCAGCTCTTTTTCTCCTACGTGCACAGCCGCATTCGCGGCGATCTCAACGATTTCAATCAATACCTAGGCAGCTATCCAATCCCGATTATCCGCACCAACCAGTTCGCCAATCTTCCCGGCGACTTGCCTAACCGGTTTCTCATGTACGGCCTGCTGCGCTTGCCCTGGAAGTTTCGCATCGCGCCGATTGTGGAATACCGCAACGGGTTTCCTTACCTGATCACGGATGCCGCCCAACAATACGCTGCCACTCCCAACGCCCAACGCTTTCCGAACTTCTTCTCCTTTGACGCGCGCATCTCTAAGGATTTTCAAGTGACCCCGAAGTACGCGGTGCGGCTCTCTGTGAGCGGTTACAACCTGAGCAACCATTTCAACCCCGACACCGTGCATGGAAACATCGCCGATGCGGAGTACGGCATTTTCTTTGGACAGCACAAGCGAAGGTATACGGCGGATTTCGACATTATTTTTTGATTGCCGTTCTTGTTTGCAGCCTGCCAAAACGATGCTGCTCCGCACAAGCGCAGCAGCATCGGATTCCCGCGCGTGTTATACGTTATGTATAACACCATGGGCTTCGAATGGGATTCTGCAAAGAACCGGTCAAACCAAAAGAAGCACGCGGGCATCGATTTTGAAACCGCATCGCGCGTATTCGCCGATCCCTATCTGATGCTGCGCAAAGACCGCGTGGTCGACGGTGAGCAGCGTTGGCACGCGATCGGTGCTGTACGGAAGGCTGTACTGCTTGTGGTGCATGTGTATCGTGAGGAGAATCAAAATGGCGAAGAAGTCATCCGCATCATCTCGGCTCGGGAAGCAGATCCGCGTGAGCGCCGAATCTATCTGGAACAAGCCCCTTAACGAACGCCAGAAGGCGGCGCTAAGCGGTGTTGCAAGGAGGCAGAAACGCTCCGGCCTTTCTCAGATCGACTATTCCGATATTCCGGCGCTTACCGATCAGCAGCTTACCCAGTTCCGGCGGCCTCCGAAGAAATTGGTGGCCGTGCGCCTGGACGTCGACGTATTCGAATGGCTTCAGCAATACGGCGCCGGCTATTCCACCCGCATCAATAACGTTCTTCGGGCCGTGATGTCTCAACGACGATAGTGGCGAGCAGGAGCCCAGCGGAATCGAGAAATGCCGGAGCTCCGGCGGGCCAGTGATCCGTACGCGCCTCACAGACGTTTCAGCCGCCTTCCGGCGGTAGCACATCTCGTTATAGCCGCGTTCCGTTCCGGAGGATCGACGCTCTGCTGATTTGGGCGATGGAGGGTGTTCCGCACTGGCGCATGGTAAGCGTCAGTTCGGCGCGGAAAATGTCGAGGATTTGCTCCACGCCCTCTTGCCCGAATGCCGACAGGCCGTAGATGTAGGGCCTGCCGATGCCCACGGCGCGCGCGCCGATAGCCAGGGCCTTATACACGTCCGTGCCGCGGCGGAAGCCGCCGTCGACGAAAACGGGAAACTGCGGGCCTACGGCGTCCACCACTTCGGGGAGGATATCGATGGTGCCTCGTCCGGTTTCGGCGGCGCGGCCTCCGTGGTTGGAGACGATCACGCCGTCGGCGCCGTGCTCACGCGCGAGCTTGGCGTCCTCGGCCGTATCGATGCCTTTCAGCAGCAGCTTCATCCCGGTCATTTTCTTCAAGCGCTCGACGTAGCTCCAAGTGGCGCCGGGCGGGTTCATATTTCCCGAAAGACCGGCGAACATTGGCTTTCCTTGGTTGCGCTGAAGGCTCGCGCCGGCCTTGGGGGAGGTTTTATGACAGACCGAACAGTCCCGCTGATCGGCGCGGGCGAAACGGGTCCCCGTTTCCGTGTTGCGGCCGGCCAGCAGATCGATGGTCCACGCAAGCACGGGGCAACCGGCGGCCTCGGCGCGCTTGACCATTTTTTCGGTGTCGTCCCAGGTAGTGGGCATGTAGAGCTGATACCAGGGCGCCGTGCCTAATGCGTTGGCGACCTCCTCCACGGCGGTGGAGGAGACCGTGGATAGCATCTGTGTAGTCTTTTTGGCCTTGGCGGCCCGGGCGGTGGCGATTTCGCCTTCCGGATGGAAGGCCTTCTGGCTGCCCACCGCGCTGATGTAGATGGGCGTGTCCCACGTTGTGCCGAAGACTTCGGTTTTGAGATCGGCGTGAGTGACGTCAACCAGCCGGCGTGCACGCAGTTGATAGTGATCGAAGGCCTCGCGATTCATGTGCAGCGTCTTGTCATCGTCTACGCCGGTCGCCATGTAACCCCAGTGCGCGGGAGGCAGAGCCTTGCGAGCGAGAGGCTCGAAGTCCATGACGTTCACGGCATCCTTGGGGCGTGTGATAGAAGTAGCCGGATCCTGTGCCCAAGCTCGGGCGGCCAAAGGGCTGGCGGCGAGAAATTGCAAGAAGCGGCGGCGATCGGAAGTCATCGCTCTAGTTTACGAGGATTTTTCGCGGGATGCTGCTTTGCCGATCCGTATCAGTTCGCCAGGCCGGATCGAGTTCATGATCGATCGGCACGCTTCTAAGTGCGGCAACAGGTCTTCGAGGCGGTTCGACCTTGCGCGGACAAGCAGAATCGCGATATTGCGGCCAGTCAAATTCTGCTGGTACTGCCGGCCCTTGTCTATCGAGATCAAAACCCGCGGCTTCAGCGAGCGAAAGTAACCGTCCGTTCTTCTGTCCGGCGAGGCCAGCGTCAGGCACGGTGATGCATTGATGATCGCGGAGTCTCATCCTTGAGCTTGCGAGGGAGACATTCGTCCAACAGGACCTTCATCCTAGTCGACTGACAAGCAGCGACTTCGCGAATTCGAGCGAGGCAACCGCCGAGTCTTTGGATACGGTCGGAAAATCGTCTAGAAATTCGTCCAGAGTTTGCCCGCCCTCCAGGTAGTCCAAAAGGGCTTGAAACGGGACGCGGGTGCCGCGAAAAACGGGAGTTCCTCCGAGAATGTCCGGATCCTTAACGATGATGTCGCTTGGCTCCATGTCGGCGACTTTGCTTCCATCTAACATGTACACTTTATCGTAGCTGAACTGGCCGGAGGTTTCGCGGAAGTGATCAAGGACATGGACTGCGGTTTAAGCTGGAGCGTTGCCAGATGCGGCGGCTAAACCGGATCCCCGCCTTCAAGGTCTGTCAGCCGGCGATGGCGAAGTTCAGCATTGAGCAGTCTTTGGATGTTTACGGCATCGGCGGCGATGGCTTCGCGGATCAGCTTCATCTCCGTTATGTGCCGCTCGAAAGCCTCATCGTGATGTTGCTGACGGGCGGCCATCTCTTGTAGGCTTTTGGCCACTTGTTCGAGAATGTCTTCAATACGCTCCGGCTGGTCGCTTCCTTTCGTCATGTCGAGATCCTCGGATTTCAGCCTACCATCTGGCATCGGAACATTACCGCGTGGTGTTGGAAGCCGAGTTCCCTGGTGAGCGCCGATTGACTCTCGCCAGTCACGATACGATAGTTGTCGCTTTGGAACCTATTCGATCTGCCGTTGACCGCCGTTCGGAAACCTATAAGTCGAACTACTCGGCCATGTCCGGCGCCGTGGAGCGTTTGCGCGGCGAACTGAAAAAGTCCACCATTGGCGGAGGCGAAAAGTATTCGCAACGCCATGTGGAACGCGGCAAGTTGCTGCCGCGCGACCGGGTCGAGCTGCTGCTCGATGAAGGCTCGTACTTTCTCGAAATCGCGCCGCTCGCCGGGATTGGGATCGACGATGAAGTTCCCGGGGCGCGAGTCATCGCCGGCATCGGCCTGGTGCAAGGGCGCGAGTGCATGATCATCGCCAATGAAGCCACCATCAAAGGAGGCTCCACGGGGGAAGCGGGCGTCTGGAAAAATGCCCGGCTGGCGGACATTGCTCTGCAAAACTGCCTGACCACCATTCTGCTGGTGGAGTCAGCGGGCGCCGATCTGCCGGTGCAGAGCAAGATTTTCGTGCCTGGAGGCCGCGGCTTTCGGGAACTCACTCGCCGCTCCAGGCAACGCATCCCCACCATCGCCGTGGTCTTTGGAAGTTCCACCGCGGGCGGCGCCTACCTGCCCGGCATGTCCGACTACGTGATCATGGTCAAACGTCAGGCGCAGGTGTTTCTGGCCGGCCCGCCGCTGGTGAAAATGGCCACCGGCGAAATTTCCACGGAAGAGGAGCTCGGCGGCGCGGAGATGCACTCCCGCATTTCCGGCTTGTCCGATTTCCTGGCCGAGGATGAAGTGGACGGCATCCGTCTCGCGCGCGAGATCGTCAGCTACTTCAATCTTGAGAAGCCGCCCACTCCGCAGCGAGAGCAGTTTGAGGAGCCGGTCTACGACGCGGATGAAATGCTAGGCATCGTCTCCTCCGACATTCGCGTACCATTTGAAGCCCACGAAGTGATCGCCCGCATAGTGGATGGCTCCCGCTTCCTCGAATTTAAGTCCGAATACGGCATCACCCTGGTCACCGGCTTTGCCCGCATTCACGGCTATCCGGTTGGTATTCTGGCGAACAACGGCGTTCTGATGTCGGAATCCTCAGGCAAGGGCGCGCAGTTTATCGAGCTCTGCAATCAACAGCACATTCCGCTGATTTTTTTGCAGAACATCACCGGATTCATGGTGGGCAAGTCGTTTGAAGAAGGCGGCATCATCCGCAATGGGGCCAAGCTGATCAACGCGGTCTCCAATTCCACCGTTCCCGCGATCACGGTGATGATTGGCGGTTCCTACGGCGCCGGAAATTACGCGATGTGTGGCCGCGCCTATGATCCGCGCTTCCTGTTCACCTGGCCGAACCATAAGATCGCCGTCATGGGACCGCAGCAACTTTCCGGCGTCATGGACATCATCAAGCGCGAAGCGCTGATCAAAGCGAAGATGCCGGTGGATGAATCCAAATTGACTGAAGCCCGCGTGGCGCTGGAGCAGCAGATCGAAGGCGAGTCCGATTGCTACTTCGCCACCGCGCGACTTTGGGACGACGGCATCATCGATCCCCGCGAAACGCGCACTGTGTTGGCGATTTCACTGTCGGCGGCGTACAACCGGCCGGTGGAAGGCACCATGGAGTGGGGCGTCTTCCGCCACTGACGCGTCGCATCACGGCGAAGAAATTTTATCGGTAAGGCCGGACCGGGCCAGTGGAATGGAAAGCACAGGCTAAAGCCACTCAAAGCTTGTGCAAATGTAAAAACGTCAGGGCCAGTGGAACGGGCAGGGTGACGCCAGTGGACAACGAGAAGCCGTTGGTATTGTGCAGGGAGTGGTTGGGCCATGTGCGGCTCAGCTCGTCGAGGGCGGCGAGAGATGAGGCGATTTGCGGGTGCCGCGTAACTGCCGCATCACCGGTCCCACGCCTTGCGCATTCGTTCCTCATGATCGTGGTCAATCGCCTTGAGGATGTCATAGCCTGGGGGCACCTCGCCGGTGTGAACCAAGAAGTTGCCTTTCTTGACCAGGGAGGGCCGCCGGTTCGCGGGCCGGAGGACAATACCCTCCGGGGTTTCCTGGATTTCGAGGTCAGCGCCGGCTTGCAGCCCAAGCCGATCCCGCACCGCCTTGGGAAGAATCACTCGGCCAGCTTTATCCATCCTGATAGTCATACCATCTCAAGATGGCACATGGTCGTTGACGCTAAGATAGTGTTGACACCTGCATGAATTCACGCCGGAAGTTTATTGGAACAGTTGCCTCTGGCCTGGCATCGACGCTGTTGGGGGCCAACGAGCGAATTCGTGTCGGTTTGATCGGCGCAGGCGCGCGCGGGACCGAGCTGGCGCGCCAGGCACTGGCTTTCCCGGACGTGCAGATTGTGGCGGTCGCAGACGTGTACACGCGCCGGCTGGAAGAATCCCGGCCGTTCAGCCCGGAAGCCTTGCATCTGGATTATCGCGCGCTACTCGATGACAAGACCATCGACGCGGTGATGATTGCGACGCCGCAGCACCTCCACTGCGAGCCCTTGATTGACGCGCTCAGCGCCGGCAAACACGTTTACGTAGAGAAGACCATGGCCTTCACGGTGGAACAGGCCAAGCGTATGGTTGCGGCGCAAAAGGCAGCACGAAGAGTCGTGCAGGTAGGCCATCAGTCTTGCTCGTCCGGGCATGTTCTCGACGCGCGGCGGTTTCTGGAGAACGGGCAGGCGGGCCGCATCACCGCTATCCACATGCACAATTTCCGGAACACGCCGCATGGCCGGCCGCAATGGGCGCGGCCAGTGTACCCGGACATGGGTCTCGATACGATCGCCTGGGAACACTTCGATGGCCGTCGCGAATTCGACGCCAATCGCTACACCAACTGGCGCTATTTCTGGGACTACTCCGGCGGAGGCGTGCATGAAAACCTCAGCCAGCAGCTTGCGTTCTGGTATAAAACCCTGAACCTGCAGATTCCAAAATCCGTGACCATGACGGGTGGCATTTATTTGTGGCGCGACGGCCGCGAAGTCCCCGACACCATGCACGTTTCGCTCGAGCAGCCGGAGGATCTACTCCTCAGTTGGGATTCCGGATTTGGCAACAATCAACTGGGCGTTACTGAAGAGGTGCTGGGCACGGATGGCACCCTAGTGCGCGGGCAGCACATTCGCTACTTGCCGCAGCGAGTGAACCGGCCGGAAGCCAGCGAGCTGCTTGGTCGCACCGCGACCTCACCCAACGCCCACATGCAAAATTTTCTCGAGTGCTTGCGCTCCGGCGCGCAACCCAGTTGTCCCATCGAACTCGGCTATCGGGTCTCGATCGCTTGCCGCATGGCGGTGGAAAGCTATCTGCAAAAACGCACCGTTCGTTGGGACATTCACACAGAAGAGATCGTTTAGGAGCGCGATGGATTTCGACTTGACCCCGGAACAGGTGCACCTGCGCAAAACAGTGCGCGAGTTCGCTGAAACGGAAATTGGCCCACATGTGCTCGAGTGGGACGAAGAGCAGATTTTCCCGCTGGAAGCAATCAAGAAAGCCGGCAAGCTCGGACTGATGGGCGCGATTTTTCCGGAAGAGTTGGGCGGCGCCGGGCTTGGCTATATCGAATACGCCATCATCATCGAGGAACTCTCCCGCGTAGACCCATCTGTCGGCTTGATCGTGGCGGCACACAATTCGCTCTGCTCCAACCACATTTACCTGGCTGGCAGCGAGGAGCAGAAGAAGAAATATCTGCCCAAACTGGCGACCGGCGAATGGATTGGCTGTTGGTCGCTGACGGAATCCGAGGCCGGGTCCGACGCCGCCGGAACGCGTTCCACCGCAGTGAAAGACGGCGCGTTCTGTTGGGTGCTTAACGGCGGCAAGACCTTTACCACGAACGCGCATTACGCTCAGGTGTGCGTGGCCATGGCGGTGACAGACCGCACAGCTTCGCAGCATGGAATTTCGGCTTTTATCCTAGAAACCGGCGTGCCCGGTTTCAGTGTCGGCAAAAAAGAGAACAAGCTCGGCATGCGCGCCAGCGCCACCGGAGAAGTCCTATTCACCAATTGCCGTCTACCGCACTCGCAGTTGCTCGGCAAGGAAGGCGAGGGCTTTGTCGACAGCCTGCGCACTCTGGATGGAGGCCGGATTTCCATTGCCGCGCTTTCGGTGGGAACCGCGCAAGGGGCGTTTGACGCGGCGCTGAAATATTCGCAGCAGCGCAAGCAGTTTGGCCGCTTCATTTCCGAGTTTCAGGCGATACAACACAAGCTGGCCGACATGGCGACCTCCATTGAGGCCGCGCGGATGTTGGTCTATAAGGCCGCTTACCTCAAAGAGAAGGGTCTCCGCATCACGAAAGAGTCGTCTATGGCGAAGCTCTTTGCTTCCGAGATCGCTGTGCGCGTATGCGATGAAGCGGTGCAGATTCACGGCGGCTATGGCTTCATCAAGGATTACCCAGTCGAAAAATTCTATCGCGACGTCAAGCTGTGCACGATTGGGGAAGGCACCAGCGAGATTCAACGCATGGTGATCGCGCGGCAGTTGCTCAAGAGCTGATGAGGCCGGCTGAACAAAGTGGGGCAGGATGGTATCCGGCGCGGGAAGTCTGCGCCACGCAGTTTCCACATCTGCACAGACCCTGCAAGAATTCATCCGCCAAGCCCCACAAAATGAACCAAGGGGACACTGCTGCGATAGGTCTGAGCGAAGGAGTTCGGACTCGAGCCCGCAGTGTCCCCGTCCGCGTCGGTGTGCCAAATTGCGAACCATGAGCGAGCTTGGCGGTCGAGTTCTTGCCGGCGACGTGCGGGCGCTGGCGCGAGCGGCCACGCTCATTGAAAACCATCACGCGAACGCCGCGGGGCTGATGAAGGAACTGTTTCCGCACACCGGCAAATCCGTCGTCTTCGGCGTAACGGGTTCTCCCGGCGCCGGCAAAAGCACCTTTACGGATCAACTGATTGCCGAACTGCGCAAAGAAGACCAGCAGGTCGGCGTGATCGCGGTGGACCCCACCAGCCCGTATACCGGCGGAGCGATTCTTGGCGATCGCATTCGGATGATCCGCCATCACGCCGATCCGGGTGTCTTTATTCGTTCGATGGCCACGCGTGGCTGGCTGGGCGGGCTGGCCGGTGCAACCACGGATATGGCGCTCTTGCTCGAAGCCGCGGGCAAGCAAAGCGTGATTGTGGAAACAGTCGGTGTAGGGCAGGATGAGGTTGAAGTCGCCCGCTTGGCCGACGTGACGGCGTTGATCCTGGTGCCCGGCATGGGCGACGATGTGCAGGCGATCAAAGCGGGTATCATGGAGATCGCCGACGTATTCGTGATCAACAAATCCGACCAGCCGGGCGCTGAGCAATTGGAGCGCGAGATCAAGTCCATGCAAAGCCTGGCCATGCGAAAAGATTTGTGGGTTCCTCCCATCGTGCGAACCGTGGCGAGTGAAGGCGTGGGAATCGCGGAAGCTCTGGCTGCCATGCGATCTTATCTGGAGCGAGGCAATCCGAATGAGCGCGCCGTGGCTTCCTGGACTTTGCGTTTGAAAGAGATGCTGCGCGAACGGGCGCTGGACCGGTTCGCTCAGGTAGATTTTGCATTGGCCGCCCAGGAAGTCGCCGCACGGAGAATGGATCCTTACACACTGGTGGAGCAATGGCTGACGAACTGAAAATCGACCATCTCGGCATTGCGGTGAAGTCGCTCGAAGGCGCGTTGGATTTCTATGAGAAGCAGTTGGGCTTCTCGGTCTCTCTTCGGGAAACGGTGGAGTATGAAAAAGTCAACGTAGCGATGCTACCCGCCGGCGGCCCGCGCATCGAGCTATTGGAGCCAACCACCAGCGACTCGGTGATCGGCAAGTTTCTCGACAAGCGCGGCGAAGGTCTGCATCATGTCGCGATTAAGGTGCCGGATCTGAACGCCTCGGTGGAACGGCTTCGCGCCGGAGGAGCGCGCCTGCTCAACGAGCCGCGCGCCGGCGCCGGCGGGCACCTCTACGTCTTCGTACACCCAGCCTCTACCGGCGGCGTCCTGTTGGAGCTGATTCAGGAATGAAGCCAACTATCGGCATTATCGGCGGCAGCGGGTTGTACTCTATGCCGGGTTTCGACCACCAGCAGGAAATTCTAGTGGATACGCCTTGGGGCCGACCTTCCGACGCATACATGGTGGGAACTTTGGGCGGAAAGACCATTGCTTTCCTGCCGAGGCACGGGCGCGGGCATCGCTTGCTGCCCTCTGAGCTGAACTTTCGCGCCAACATTTATGGCTTCAAGAAACTGGGCGTCGAGCGCATTCTCTCCCTCAGCGCCGTCGGTTCCTTGAAGGAAGAACACGATCCGCTGACCTTCGTGATTCCGGATCAGTTCTACGACCGTACTCGCGGTCGGGTGTCCACTTTCTTCGGAGAAGGGCTGGTGGCTCACATCAGCTTTGCCGAGCCCATTTGCCCGCAACTCGCGGATGTCGCGAAAACTGCCTGTGAAGCCAACGGCGTGAAATCGGCCAAAGGCGGGACGTACCTCTGCATGGAAGGCCCGGCGTTTTCCACCAAAGCCGAATCCAACGTTTACCGTAGCTGGGGCATGGACATCATCGGCATGACCAACCTGCAGGAAGCCAAGCTCGCGCGGGAAGCCGAGATCTGCTACGTCACCATGGCCATGGTCACAGACTATGATTGCTGGCACGAAGAACACGATGCGGTGACGGTGTCGGACATCGTCGCCAATCTGCAGAAGAACGCCGAGAACGCCGGCAAGGTGGTGGCCACCGCGGTTGCCAAC
>Ga0075014_100000410_pt1 | contig 11658 bp, 11 predicted proteins | sample AleBraG_ABR_2014_FD_71472 | JGI IMG/M metagenome (GOLD analysis project Ga0075014, IMG submission 71472) | Freshwater sediment microbial communities in response to fracking from Pennsylvania, USA - Alex Branch Run_MetaG_ABR_2014 | ecosystem: Environmental > Aquatic > Freshwater > Creek >... | reverse complement strand
TTTTTCAAATTGTCGCATTCGGGTTTGGCAAAGGCAATTCCACACCTCTTCCGAACCGCGACGTATCCCGGTAACGTGAGCAAATCCGAACCAGCGACTGCAACAAAGAACAAAGAACAAGATCGCATGACCAGAGCCGATGCCATCGCCCGGGCCCACCAGATACTTCACTCCGGCGAGTTTCTCGCCGAGCTCGATGGCCGGGTCGCCTATCGGACCGAAAGCCAGAACCCCGACAAGCGCGACGCGTTGCGCGCCTATCTGACCGAGAACCTTCAGCCCGCCTTCTCGCGCCTCGGCTTCTCGACAAGACTGATCGAATCCCCGACCGGAAAGAGCCCGTATCTGCTGGCCGAATACCGCGAAAGTGAAACGGCTCCGACCGTGCTCCTGTACGGGCATGGCGATGTCGTTGACGGCATGATCGGGGAATGGCGGCACGATCTCGATCCGTGGCGGACGACGATCGCAGGCAATCGGGTCTACGGCCGCGGCACCGCCGACAACAAGGGACAGCACAGCATCAACATGTCGGCGCTGCGGGCCGTCCGGGAGGCGCGCGGCGGCCGGCTCGGCTTCAATGCCAAGTTTCTGGTCGAGACCGGGGAGGAGATCGGATCACCGGATTTGCGCCAGGTCTGCCAAGACCTGCGCGACGAGCTGAAAGCCGATCTGCTGCTTGCTTCCGACGGGCCGCGGCTTTCCGCGGATCGTCCGACGCTTTTTCTCGGCTGCCGAGGCGGAATACGGATTCATCTGGATGTGAACTTGCGCGAGGGCGCACATCATTCCGGCAACTGGGGCGGCGTCCTCGCCAATCCCGCAACGATCCTTGCCAGCGCGATTGCGAGCCTTGTCGACGGTCACGGGCGCTTGCAGGTGGAGCGGCTGAAGCCGCCCCGCCTTTCCAACCAGATCCGCGCCGCGCTTGCCGATGTGAACATCGAGCCCATGCCGGACGAGCCGACGCTCGCTGAAAATTGGGGCGAGGAAGGTTTGTCGGCCGCCGAAAGGCTGTACGCGTGGAACACGCTGGAAGTGCTGGCGATGTCTGCCGGAAATATCGAAAAGCCGGCCAATGCCATTCCGGGACAGGCTTCAGCGGTGCTGCAACTTCGCTTTGTCGTCGGCACAAGGGTCGACAACGTTGTCGATGTCGTCAGAGCGCATTTGCGTGACCATGGGTTTGCGATGGTCGAGGTGAAGGCAACGCAGAGTTTCGCCGCGTCGCGAACCGATTTCGATAGTCCCTGGATCGACTGGACGGCGGAATCGATCCGAAAGACCACGGGAAAAGCGCCAACGGTGTTGCCGAATTTCGGCGGCTCGCTGCCCAATGACGTGTTTTCCGACACGCTCGGCCTGCCGACGATGTGGGTTCCGCACTCCTATCCAGGCTGCTCCCAGCACGCACCTGACGAGCACATTCTGCTGTCGGTCACCGAGGAGGCGCTTGGGATCATGGCCGGCCTGTTCTGGGATCTGGGAGAGATGCGGCATCCCCGGTGAATTTGCTCAAGCCAGGCGTGGGGCGGCGTGACCGAGTGGCGCAGCCGGCGTGCCGGAGGCGTCTTGCGAAGGACGGACGTTCGGACCATAAGGTGGAGCGATGCGGTCTTGAGCAAACCACATCCGACAACCAGGGAGTATATGTATGAACCGTACCCGCATTTTTGGCCTTGCACTCGCCGCGGCGTTCTGCGGGACCCAGGCACATGCCGAGGAGCTTACGGGCACCTTGAAGAACATCAAGGAAACCGGCGCGATCACGCTCGGCTATCGGGATTCCTCGATCCCGTTCTCCTACCTCGACGACAACCAGAAGCCGGTCGGCTACGCCATGGACATTTGCTACAAGATTGTCGAGGCCGTGAAGAAGGAGCTCAAGCTCGACAAGCTCGAAATCAAGCTCAATCCCGTCACCTCGGCGACGCGTATCCCGCTGATGGCCAACGGCACCGTCGACCTCGAATGCGGCTCGACCACCAACAATGCCGAGCGGCAGAAGCAGGTTGCCTTCACCAACACCCACTTCCTGACCGCCAGCCGCTTCGTCTCGAAGAAGTCGAACAACATCAGCTCGATCGACGATCTGAAGGGCAAATCGGTCGTCTCCACCTCAGGCACGACCAACATCAAGCAGCTCAACGAAGCCAATACCGCGCGCAATCTCGGCATCAATATCATCCCGGCAAAGGATCATGCCGAGGCCTTCCTGATGGTCGAAACCGACCGGGCTGTGGCCTTTGTGATGGACGACATTCTGCTGGCAAGTCTCGTGGCCGGTTCGAAAGAACCAACCGCCTATGTCATTTCCACGGATGCATTCTCCAAGCCTGAGCCCTACGGGATCATGGTGCGCAAGGATGACGTGGCCTTCAAGAAGATCGTGGATGCCGCCACCGCAGCGCTCTATCAGGGAGGCGAAGGCGAGAAGCTGTACAACAAATGGTTCATGCAGAAGATTCCGCCCAAGGGGCTGAACCTCAACGTCCCGATCGGGGCAGAACTGAAGCACGAATTCGCCAAGCCGTCGGATTCGCCCGACCCCGATTCCTACAAGACAATGTAGGGCTTTGTCGGCCGGGTCCTTGCTTATCGGTCCTTGCATGGAGCCTTTGGCGGGCACGGCATCGGCTTGTCGCGGCATCCCTAATCCTAAGGTTGCATTCCGTTCCGCGGCCAACGAGGCAAACATTGCCGAAACTGTTCAGTCAAGGAGAGAAGGAATGAAATGTCCGCGCATGTCGGGCCGTGTGTTTTGCCTTGTGCTCGCCGCGGTTCTTTGCACCGCGCAAGGAGAGGCCGAAGAATTGTCCGGCACGCTCAGGAAAATCAAGGATACCGGCATCATCAATATCGGCTACCGCGACTCATCCATTCCGTTCTCCTATCTGGACGACAATCAGAAGCCGATCGGCTTTGCGATCGACATCTGTCTTGCGATCGTGGAGGCCGTGAAAAAGCAACTCAAGCTCGACAAGCTCACGGTCGAATTCAACCCGGTGACGTCATCGACCCGCATCCCGCTTCTGGCCAACGGCACCATCGACCTCGAATGCGGATCGACCACCAACAATCCCGACCGCCTGAAGCAGGTGGCCTTCACCAACACCCACTTCCTTACCGCCACCCGTTTCATCTCGAAGAAGTCGAGCAAGCTAAACTCCATCGACGATCTCAAGGGCAAGTCGGTCGCTTCCACCTCCGGCACGACCAACATCAGGCAACTCACCGAAGCCAACGCCGCGCGCAATCTCGGCATCAATATCATTCCGGCCAAGGAGCACGCCGAATCCTTTCTGATGGTCGAGACCGATCGTGCGGTGGCGGCCGTGCTTGACGATATCCTGCTTGCAAGCTTTGCCGCCGGTTCAAAGGAGCCTGAGGCCTTCGTCATTTCCACCGACGCATTTTCGAAGCCGGAACCATACGGCATCATGCTGCGCAAGGACGACCCGGCGTTCAAGAAGGTGGCCGACGATGCGACCGCCGCGCTCTATCAAGGCGCGGAAGGCCAAAAGCTCTACGACAAATGGTTCATGCAGAAGATTCCGCCCAAGAACCTGAATCTCAACGTGCCGATCGGGGCGGAACTGAAGAAGGCGTTTGCCAAGCCTACCGATTCACCCGATCCTGATTCCTACAAGGCGATGTGAGGCTTTCCGGTCGGGATGAGGCGTGCATTGATCGAGCAAACAGCAATGGCGCCGGGTCGAGTGTTGCCGACGCGAGGACTGCGACGTTGAACTACCATTGGAATTGGCACGTCTTTTGGGAGCCGTCCCCGAACGGGACCGGCACCTATCTCGACATGCTGCTCTCCGGGCTCGTGTTGACGATCGAGACGTCGCTTTGCGCCTGGATCATTGCCCTCGTTCTCGGCGCCGTCGTCGGCGTGCTGCGCACGCTGCCGTCGAGGGCTGCGTCCTGGTTCGGTTTTGCCTATGTCGAATTCTTCCGCAACATGCCGCTGCTGGTGCAACTGTTCCTCTGGTTCTTTGTCTTGCCGGAACTGCTGCCGCGTTCCTGGGGGCTCTGGCTGAAGCAATTGACCAATGCGCCGTTCTATACCGCGGCGATCGGGATCGGCCTGTTCATGTCCGCCCGCGTCGCGGAGCAGACGCGTTCCGGCATCAACGCGCTGCCGCGGGGCCAGAGAGCAGCCGCCACCGCGCTCGGGCTGACGACGCCGCAGACCTATCGCTACGTGCTGCTGCCGATGGCATTCCGCATCATCCTGCCGCCGCTGACTTCCGAATTCCTGTCCACCATCAAGAACACCTCGGTGGCGATCACCATCGGCCTGATCGAACTGACGGCGGAAGCGCGGGCGATGCAGGAGTTTTCCTTTCAGGTGTTCGAAGCTTTCACCGCGGCAACCATACTGTACCTTCTCGTCAACATTGTCGTCGTCATCGTCATGCGCTTCGTCGAGCGCGGCGTGGCGGTTCCCGGCTACATCGGCGGGAAATAGCCGATGTTCGCCAATTTCGATTTTGACGTCATCCGCCGCTCGCTCGGCTACCTGTTTCTCGACGGCATGACGTTCACCTTGACGCTGACGGGCCTTGCCACGTTCGGCGGCATCATGTTCGGAACGCTGATTGCGATGTTGCGGCTGTCCGGATCATGGCTGCTCTCGCGGTTCGCCGGCCTCTATGTCGATTTGATGCGGTCGCTGCCGCTGGTGCTGGTGATCTTCTGGTTCTATTTCCTCGTGCCCTATATCGGACAGTGGCTGACGGGTGCGACACGACCGGTTCGGGTCGGCGCGTTTGCCTCCTCGCTGATCACCTTCACGCTGTTCGAGGCGGCATATTTCTCCGAAATCATGCGGGCAGGGATTCAGTCGATCTCGAAGGGACAACCTGCCGCTGCCCAGGCGCTCGGCCTGACCTACGCCCAGACCATGCGCTATGTCGTTCTGCCGCAAGCGTTTCGCAACATGCTTCCGGTGTTGTTGACGCAGACCATCGTGCTGTTCCAGGACACTTCGCTGGTCTATGTGCTGTCAATTCCGGATTTTCTCGGCGCGGCCAGCAAGGTTGCGCAGCGGGACGGCAGGCTGGTCGAGATGTACTTGTTCGCGGCTTTGGTTTATTTCGTGATCTCCTGTGTGGCATCCTTCGGCGTCAGGCGTCTGCAGGCGCGCATCGCCTATGTGCATTAGAGAGTTTTCGAGCGAAGTGTAAACCGGTTGGCGTGAAGAAAACGCGCCAAAACAAATGAGTAGAGTCCAGTTTTGATTCAATCAAAACCGGATAGGCTCCAGATGAGACAATCGATGATCGAGATCAGCCACGTCGACAAATGGTACGGGCCGAGCTTTCAGGCGCTGAAGGACTGCACCACCAGCGTCGCCAAAGGCGAGGTGGTGGTGGTATGCGGTCCGTCGGGATCGGGAAAATCGACGCTGATCAAATGCGTCAATGCACTGGAGCCGTTCCAGAGCGGAGCGATCGTAGTGGACGGCGTCAAGGTCAACGATCCCAGGACCAATCTGCCGAAACTGCGTGCCCGGGTCGGCATGGTATTTCAGCATTTCGAGCTGTTTCCGCATCTGAAGATCATCGACAATCTCTGCCTCGCGCAGCAGAAGGTGCTCGGACGATCTCATGCGGAGGCCGTCGCCAAGGCCTCGAAGCTGCTCGAGCGCGTCGGACTGAAGGACCACGCGCAAAAATACCCGGCCCAATTGTCCGGTGGCCAGCAGCAGCGGGTCGCGATTGCGCGTGCGCTCGCCATGGATCCGATCGCGATGCTGTTCGATGAACCGACGTCGGCGCTCGATCCCGAGATGATCAGCGAGGTGCTTGACGTGATGGTCGACCTGGCGCGCGACGGCATGACCATGATGGTCGTGACCCACGAGATGGGCTTTGCCAGCAAGGTCGCGCATCGCGTCATCTTCATGGACGCCGGCGAAATCGTCGAAGACGCGCTCAAGGACGATTTCTTCGGCAAGCCGCGCAGCGACCGCGCGCAGAAGTTTCTGTCGAAAATCCTGTCGCATTGATGCCCCCCGCGACTGGTTCCTTGTGTTCACGTCATTGCGAGGAGCGCAAGCGACGAAGCAATCCAGTTCTTTTCCCTGACACTGGATTGCTTCGCTTGCGCTCGCAATGACGGAATTGGCCGTTTGCCCCGTTAATCAATGACAGCTTGAGGGTTTATCGGCCGCGACATTTTGCGTATATGATTTTAGTGCTGTTGCTCGCTGCCTGAGAGGAGACTGACCTTGGACCCGATCGCCTATGTCAATGGCGCGTATGTGCCGCTCAGTGAAGCCAAGGTTTCCGTTCTGGACCGTGGCTTCCTGTTTGCCGACGGCATCTACGAGGTTTCGGCCGTACTCGATGGCAGACTGGTCGACAATGCCTCGCACCTGGCGCGGCTGCAGCGTTCGGTCGGTGAAATTGCGTTGCCCTTGCCGGAGTCGCTGGAACGCTTGACTGAAATCCAGCGGGAACTGATCGCGCGCAACCAACTGGTCAATGGTCTTGTTTACCTCGAAGTCACGCGCGGCGCCGATGCCGGGCGGGATTTTGTTTTCCCAAAAGGCGTCAAGCCGACGCTGGTGATGTTTACCTCGGTCAAGGACATCATCAACTCTGCCGCAGCGAAAACCGGTATTGCCGTCATCACCGTGCCGGATCTGCGCTGGGCGCGGCGCGACATCAAGAGCGTGGGCCTTTTGGCGCAGGTAATGGCCAAGCAGGCGGCGGCGGAGGCCGGCGCCTCAGAGGCCTGGATGATCGAGGACGGCAAGGTAACCGAAGGCGGATCGTCGTCGGCCTTCATTTTGACGGAGGACGATGTGCTGGTTACGCGCCAGAACTCGACGACGATCCTGCCGGGCTGTACCCGCAAGGCCGTGGTCGCACTCGCCGAAGAGCGGCAACTGCGGGTCGAGGAGCGGCCGTTCACTGTCGACGAAGCGTTGGCCGCGAAGGAGGTCTTCATCACCAGCGCATCCCTGTTCGTGCAGCCGGTGGTAAGCATCGACGGCAAACAGGTCGCCAACGGCAAACCCGGTCCCGTGACCACGCGCCTGCGCGAAATCTACGTCGAATTCGCTCGCGCCACGGCGGTGTGATCGCGTGGCCGGCGGCTGCTCATGATCCATGCAACCGGTTCGGCGGTGCAATTTCTCCGGCTCGCGTTTGCGACTTGCCTGCTGGCGATCGGCTCGATAGGCGAATCCCGGGCGCTGTACCCGGAAAGGACGTTGCGGATCGTCGTTCCCTTTGCGCCGGGCGGCGGCACCGACGTGGTTGCGCGCACGCTGGCCCTGGAGATGGCGAGGGATCTCGGCGTCTCGGTGATCATCGAAAACAAGCCGGGGGCTGGCACCATTATCGGAACGCAAGCGGTGGCCGCCAGCGCAGCCGATGGCTATACGCTCCTGATGGCGACGTTTTCGCATGCGGTCAATTCGAGCCTCAGCGCGAACCTGCCCTACGATGCGCACCGGGATTTCGCACCGGTCGCAATGATTGCACGCTCCTTCAACATCGTCGTGGTCAATCCCAAAACTCCCATTCATTCGATTGCGGATCTGATCGCGGCGGCCAGGGCCAATCCTGACAAGCTGACCTTTGGGACGTTCGGTGTCGGCACCTCGGCTCATTTGGCCGGCGAATTGTTCAAGGACCTTGCCAAGGTCAATTTGACGGCCGTGCCCTACAAGGGGGCCGCGCCTGCGATCACCGATCTGATCGGTGGCCAGATCGACGTGATGTTTACGACCGTTGCAAGCGCGGCTTCGCTGGTCGAAAGCGGCCAGTTGCGCGCGATCGCGGTAACCTCGGCGGAGCGTTCGCCCGCCTTTCCGCAGTTGCCGACCGTGGTCGAGGCCGGTGTGCCCGGCTATACTGCCGAGAGCTGGTATGGACTGTTCGCCCCGGCGGGGACTTCGGCTGCCGTCATCGAGCGGCTCAATAAGTCGGCAGCCTCGGCGGTGCAGTCCGACGCCTTCAGCAAGCTGGGAGCGAATGAGGGACTGGTGCTGATTGCACGTCCTCCGGAAGAACTCGACCGCTACGTTCGCAGCGAGGAGCAGCGCTGGCGGCGCGTGATCGAGGACGCCGGGATCAAAGTCGAATAGGATGACGTTGACATGACGCCTGTACATCCTGTTGCAGTGCGGCGGAGACCCGGTTTGCGGCAGGTTTCAGGAATATTCGCTGACTGCGGGGGTTGCAGAGAACGCGCCTTTCAGGCACTTGGCGGGCAGGCACTTGGCGGGAACGGCTTTTGGCCCAATCACTGCTCCGTCAGGCGGCAATTCACACCCATGGAGGATTACAATGCCCAGTACGCTCCAGCGCATGCTCGCGCTTGCGAGTTTCGCCTCGATCTGCCTTGCCTTGCCGGCGGCAGCACAGGAAACGGTCCGCATTCGCGGCACCATCGAGAAGGTCGACGGTCCCGTCTACGTGGTCAAGAATCGCGACGGCGCGGAGCTGAGGCTGACGGTGACCGATCCTCAGCTCTATGTCGCGATCGTGAAGTCGACGATGGCCGACATCAAGCCCGGCCAGTTCGTCGGCGCGACCGGAGTAACGCAGCCGGACGGCAGTCAAAAAGCCATCGAGGTGCACATCTTCCCGGAATCGATGCGCGGCACCGGCGAAGGCCATTACGACTGGGATCTCAAGCCGAATACCAAAATGACCAATGCCAATGTCGAGCAGACCGTTGCCGGCGTCGAGGGACCGGTACTGTCGGTCAAATACAAGGACGGTGAAAAGAAGGTTTTGGTGACCCCGGAGACCTCCGTTGTCACCTATGTGATTGGCGACAAGAACGACCTCAAGCCCGGCACCAAGATTTTCGTCGGTGCCGCGAAAAAGCAGGCTGACGGCACGGTGCAAACACCGCGTGTCACTTACGGCAAGGACGGGTTGACGCCGCCGATGTGACGTGGCGTCGGCGTAACGAAACTACCCACTATAACAAATCAGCAGGGAGAACATGATGCGTTCGATTTTTGTGACGACCCTGGCGGCTTGCGCCGTCGCCGCGATCAGCTCGCAGGCCCTCGCGCAGGCCCAGGCGCCAGCGCCGGCAACGCCAGCGGCCCCGCCGGCCGCGGGCGGAACGCCCGACAAGATGCCTTTCGATATTCCCTATGGCACGTCGATCGGGCTCGAGCAGGCCAAGCAGTTGATGGCGGCGGCCGAAGCCGAGGCCAAGAAGCGCAACTGGAAGATGAACATCGCCGTCGTCGATACCAACGGCGAGCTGGTGATGTTCGAGCGGATGGAAGGCGCGCAGATCGCCTCCGTTACGATCGCCACCAACAAGGCCCGTACGGCGGCTCGCTTCCGGCGTGAATCGCGTCTGTTCTATAACGCTTTCGAAGCCGGCCACGGTTACATCGCCACGCTCGACCCAACCCTGGTCGCCAGCCCCGGCGGCTTTCCGCTTGTCGAAAACGGCAAGCTGATCGGTGGCATCGGCTGCAGCGGAGGCACCGGCGATCAGGACGCCTTGATCTGCAAGGTCGGTGCCGACCTCGTAAAGTAGATCGGCTGACTTGCTTCCTGGCGCCGCGGCGGGGAAACCCGTCCGCGGCGTCACGCATCGGCACCTACGCATGATACCTACGCATTGGCGCCCACGCACTGACACCCAGGCATTGACACGCAGCCAAGCGCTGCGCTGCGGCAAGCAAATCGCTGGACGGAACAAGCGATCCAATCTTAGATAGCTGTCACGATTCCTTTTCAAGCCGTCGGCCCGCGGAGTCTTGCCATGTGGGTTCTGTTGTTATTGCCCTTTATCGGTCTGCTGTGGGTACCCTTTTATAATTTCATGGAACCCTCGCTGTTCGGTTTCCCGTTCTTTTATTGGTACCAGCTGGCATGGGTGCCGATCAGTTCCCTGCTGATCTGGCTGGTGTACCGCTCACAGACAAAAGATCATTCCCCATAGGTCCAGGCAGCCGATCATGTCCGATCAAATCGACTGGATTGCACTTGCAGTCTTCGTTTTCTTCTTCGCGCTTGTCACCGTGATGGGCTTTTTCGCCGCGCGGTGGAAATCGGGTCCGGTCAGCGAGCATCTCGATGAATGGGGACTGGGTGGCCGGCAATTCGGCACATGGATCACCTGGTTTCTGGTCGGGGGCGATTTCTACACGGCCTATACCGTGATCGCGGTTCCGGCCCTGGTGTATGCGGTCGGTGCCTACGGCTTTTTCGCGCTGCCCTACACCATTATCGTCTATCCCTTCGTCTTTGCGGTAATGCCGCTATTGTGGACGGTGGCGCACGCCAAGGGACATGTCACCGCGGCTGATGTGGTGCTCGATACCTACAAGTCGCGTACCCTCGAACTCGTGGTGGCGATCACAGGCATGGTTGCGACCATGCCCTATATCGCCCTGCAATTGATCGGGATGGGCGTGGTGATCAAGGCGATCGGCCTGACCGGCGAATTTCCGATCATCGCGGCGTTCGTCATTCTGGCCCTTTATACCTATAGCTCAGGCTTGCGGGCGCCCGCGTTGATCGCCTTTGTCAAGGACATCATGATTTACATCGTCGTGCTGGTGGCCGTGGTAGTGGTGCCCATGAAACTCGGCGGGTATGCCGCGGTATTCGCCGCGGCCGGCGAAGCCTTTGCGGCCAAGGGTGGCGCGACCGGCCTGATATTGCAGCCGTCGCAGATGCTGGCTTACGCGACGCTGGCGCTCGGTTCGGCCTTTGCGGCGTTCATGTATCCGCACACGCTCACCGGCATCTTTGCATCGCGTTCGGCCGACACCATTCGCAAGAACGCGATTCTGCTGCCGGCCTATACGCTTCTGCTCGGCCTGATCGCCTTGCTCGGCTACATGGCCCATGCGGCGAACATCAAGGTCTCGTCGAACAACGACGTGGTGCCGGTCCTGTTCAGGGTGCTGTTTCCGTCCTGGTTCTCGGGCTTTGCGTTTTCGGCGATCGCAATCGGCGCGCTGGTGCCGGCGGCGGTGATGAGCATCGGCGCCGCCAACCTGTTTACCCGCAATGTCTGGAAATCCTACGTCAATCCGGGCATCAGCCATGCCGGCGAGGCGGCGGTCGCCAAGATCGCTTCTCTCGTTGTGAAGTTGGGAGCGCTGGCGTTCACGATCTTCCTGCCGACGCAATTCGCGCTCGACCTGCAACTGCTGGGCGGATTGTGGATTTTGCAAACCTTCCCGGCACTGGTGTTTGGATTGTTCACGCGCTGGTTCCGCGCCGAAGCTCTTCTGCTGGGCTGGGCCGCCGGAATTCTCTGGGGATCGTGGACGGCGTGGAGCAACGGATTGAAGCCGCTCGCAACGATCGATCTCGGCGGTCACAGCTACACGTTCTATGTCGGACTCGGCGCACTGATCCTCAATCTGGTCGTGGCCGCTGTCGCGACACTGATCATCGACCCGATCTCGAAACGCAGCGCTACGGCTCAATCCTGATGTTGCCGGCCCTTGCGACGTCGCTCCACCGCGCGATATCGGATGCAAGAATTCGGGCGAACTCCGAAGAGGTGTTGCCGACCGGCTGAATGCCGAGCGGCTTGAGCCGCGCGACGACATCCGCGTCCCTGACGATCCGCATCAGTTCGCCTTCGAGCTTTCTGACGATTGCGCTCGGAGTTTGCCGGGGCGCGAAGATGCCGCTCCAC